>Ga0307967_1002003_pt1 | contig 11964 bp, 13 predicted proteins | sample OrgLakmetagen648_FD_201828 | JGI IMG/M metagenome (GOLD analysis project Ga0307967, IMG submission 201828) | Saline water microbial communities from Organic Lake, Antarctica - #648 | ecosystem: Environmental > Aquatic > Non-marine Saline and Alkaline > Saline | place: Antarctica: Organic Lake... | reverse complement strand
TCTCAACCCGCACAACGAGCATTACCTTTCGACCAAGGCGGGCAAGCTCGGCCACATGATGACGCTGGGCGACTTCACCCCGGCCAGCGCCATTGATATTGAGCGCAAGCGCTAGGGCAAGATCACTTTACGATGTTTGCCCTTTAAAGCGAAAACGCAGAAAAACAGGTGACATTTTAGCGGCATAAGGATGTCAACACGATGACAATAAAAAATAATGTGTTGATATTGTTCTATATTTTCTTAGAACTTCGAGAGCGATGAGTGCGAAATCGCGAAAATCATCATCAAACTGACATATTTTAGACAACTGAGTTTCATCTTGGACACCCAGACTGGCGCCATTCCTAGAGGAGAGGTGTCATGTCCATTCCCACCATTATCGTTGAGCAATTGCACAAGTCCTTTGGTCACCGTCAGGTGCTCGACGAGGTTAATTTTCGCGTCACATCGGGCGAGATGGTCGCGCTGATCGGCCCGTCCGGTTCCGGTAAGTCTACTCTAATGCGTCATCTGGTCGGCCTGACCTGCGGCAATCGCGGGCGGGGCGGTCGTGTTGAACTGATGGGACGAGAAGTTCAGGCCAGTGGTCGCCTGCGTCGGGCCAGTCGCGGCGAGCGTTGTCGCATCGGCTATATCTTCCAGCAGTTCAATCTGGTCGGTCGTCTGAGTGTGCTGAGCAACGTGTTGATCGGGCGGCTCGGCAGCATGCCCCGCGCCCGGGCACTGCTTGGGCGATTCACTGAACAGGAGCGCCAGCGGGCGCGAGCCTGTTTAGCTCGAGTTGGTCTGGAAGAAATGACCAATCAGCGCGCCAATACCCTGTCCGGGGGCCAGATGCAGCGGGTCGCCATTGCTCGGGTGCTGATGCAGGACGCCGACGTCATTCTGGCCGACGAGCCGATTGCCTCACTGGATCCACGCAGTGCCCGCGAAGTCATGGAAATTCTGAGCCGTATCCACGCCGAAGATGGCCGCACCGTGATCGTTACCCTGCATCAGGTCGATGTCGCTCGCCGCTACTGCCATCGCGCCATCGCCCTCAAGGACGGCCGGCTGTACTTCGATGGAGCCATTAGCGAGCTCACCGATGCGCGTCTGCAGTCGCTTTACGAGAATGCCGGCCTCGATGAACTGCGTGCTGGCGAAGCTCTGGGGGCCCATGCGTCGCCTCTCAATCGTCAGAGCGATACCACTCAACCTCCGACAACGCCGGTCATGGCCTGAGCCTGATCGTTATCGTTGGCCGCCCGGTACCGAACGATCTTCCAACTGCAGCACACTCGCATCAGACAATTCCATCACCTAGAGAGAATTCCATGGCTTTCGCGTCCTTTCGTCGCCTGACCTTGCCGCTAATCGCTGGACTCGGCCTCGCCGTCGGTGCTCAGCTTGCTGCCGCCGATACGCTCAAGTTCGGCATCATTTCCACCGAGTCGAGCCAGAACCAGCGGCCGCTGTGGCAGCCGTTCCTCGATGACATGTCACAGAGTCTCGGTATGGAAGTCGAGCCCTTCTTCGCTACCGATTACTCCGCGGTGATTCAGGCTATGCGTTTCGACCAGATCGATCTGGCTTGGTACGGCAACAAGTCGGCCATGGAAGCCGTGGATCGCGCCGGTGGCGAAATCTTTGCCCAGACCATACCGGAAGGCGGCCAACCGGGTTACTGGAGCTTGATGATTGTCAATCAAGACAGCGACCTGCAAAGCATCGACGACGTGCTGGCCAATGCCTCTGACCTGGTGTTCGGCAATGGTGATCCCAACTCCACCTCGGGCTACCTGGTGCCGGGTTACTACGTGTTTGCCAAGAACGGCATCGATGCCTCTACTGCCTTCAAACGCACTCTGAACTCAAGCCATGAGACCAATGCACTGTCGGTCGCCAACCATCAGGTGGATGTCGCCACCTTCAATACCGAAGGCATGGAGCGTCTGGAAATTACCGCGCCGGAGAAAGCCGAGCAGCTACGCGCGATCTGGAAGTCGCCGTTGATCCCGTCCGACCCGCTGGTGTGGCGCACTAACCTGGCTGAAGAAACCAAGACTAATCTGCGCGACTTCTTCCTCACTTACGGTGACAGCGCCGACGAGCAGGCGATTCTCGAGCCGTTGCAGTGGGCTCGTTTCGATGCATCCGACAACGACCAACTGCTGCCGATTCGTCAGTTGGCGCTGTTCAAACAGCGCGCCGAAGTCGCCAAGAACGATGGCCTGTCGGATGCCGATCGTAAAGCGCAGCTCACTGAGCTGGACGCCAAGATCGACGTCCTCGATCAGCGTTTGCAGGAAGTTCAGGCCGCGGAGGCCGGCACCGACGCCACCGCTGGTTGATCCCATCACTGCCAATAGGCCCTGCATGACGGTACGAGCGTGGCTCGTTCGTACCGCCCGGAGAAACCATGAATACGCAAACTCCCCATTCACCGCTCACGCTGCCCAAGCGGCGTAGCTGGACCACGCTAATCGGCTGGTTCGCGCTGATCAGCGTGCTGACCTGGTCCTGGCAGGGCGCCGAGATGCGCCCAGGCATGTTGATCGACAATGCCGACAACATGGCGACCCTGGCCGGCGACTTCTTCCCGCCGTCATGGGGCAATATCGGCCGCTACGTCGACCAGATGCTGGTGACTATTCAGATCGCGATTTGGGGCACGCTGCTGGCGATAGTGGTGGCAGTGCCCTGCAGCCTGCTGTCCTCGGAGAATTTGGTGCCCTGGTGGGTCTATCAGCCCATGCGTCGATTGATGGACGCTACCCGCGCCATCAATGAGCTGGTCTTCGCCATGCTGTTTGTGGTGGCGGTGGGACTTGGACCTTTCGCCGGCACCCTGGCGCTGTTCGTCCATACCACCGGGGTATTGTCCAAGCTTTTCTCTGAAGCCGTCGAGGCCAGCGACGCCGGCCCCATGGAAGGCATTCGCGTGACCGGTGCCGGGCGTATCGAGGAAATCGTTTTCGGGCTGATTCCCCAGGTACTGCCACTGTGGATTTCAGTCAGCCTTTATCGCTTCGAGTCGAACATTCGCTCTGCCACGGTACTCGGCATGGTCGGCGGCGGCGGCATTGGGGTGGCGCTATGGGAAACCATGCGCGGATTCCAGTACGGCGAGACTGCCACCATCATGCTGGTGATCATCGTTGCCGTGATACTTCTTGATATGGCGTCCCAGCGCTTGCGCAAGCGCTTCATCTAGGGCCGGGAATAAAATGGGCAGACAGAGAGGCCCAGAGTCGAGAGTTTTTTAGGAGCCAACATGTCTAGACAACTGACGCCGCAACGCAACGAGAAGGACAGCGAGCCGCGCTATCGGCAGCTGGCAAGCGTTTTGGCCCGGGAGATTCGTGGCCAGCACCGCGCTGGTACCCAACTGCCGAGCGAGGCGGCCCTGGCCAAACGCTTCGCGGTAAACCGCCATACCGTGCGTCGGGCCCTCGATGAATTAGTGGCAGCGGGCATGGTGACCCGTCACCAGGGGTGGGGCACTCAGGTGGTGGATCGGCGGTTGGATTACATGGTTAGCGCCGGTAGCAAGGTCACCCATAACCTCGCAGAGCTCGGGCTCAATATCGAGACCCGCTGTTTAGAACAGGGCCTGATACGACCGCCCGAGGCCATCGCCCAGCGCTTTGGACTGGCTGAAGACGCGCGGCTTTTGTGTGTGGATACGCTGCGCTTTGTGGGCGCTGCACCGCTTTTGCGCCTGCGCCACTGGTTCGACGCCGAACGCTTGCCTGATTGGTGCGAGCGCTATCGCGGCGGTTCGACTCGCGCGCTGCTCGACCAGCACTACGGCCTGCGGCTATCGCGTTCGGGGGTGCGCCTTGAGGCGAGCCAGGCTGACCGCGACGACAGCCGATTGCTGCAGTGCTCCCGGCTTGCGCCGCTGCTGGTGCTGACCAGCGACAACGTCGACGAGACACAGCGCTTGGTGGAGGTCTCTGTGAGCCGCGCCAGAGCTGATCGCGTCGCTTATCACTTTGATTTTCCTAATGAACATGAAGGTTAACGAGGTTTTTACCTCAGCCAGGCCGACAACGACGAGGGCTTATCATGACTCCTGAATTCAGGTCTCCAGAGCGTATGTCTCCAGAGCGTATGTCTCCAGAACAACGTCACCGCATTCTCGCGCTGACGCCTTTCACGCGCCTCAGCGAGGGCTGGGAAACGCTCGGCATCCAGGTTGGCCACCGTCGCGTGCGGGGGCCGGAGACTGGTATGGCCATGGTTCGCGGGCGTATGGGTGGCTCGGGCAATCTGTTCAACCTGGGCGAGATGACCCTGACTCGCGTCAGCGTCGCCCTCGATGATGACACTCCGGGAGGCGGTGCTCTGGGCCACGGCTGGGTGGCCGGACGAGAGTGCGAACACGCCGAACTGATCGCATTGATTGATGCCTGCGCACGGCAACAGCGCTGGGCCAGACACATCGATTCGGAACTGATCAAGCCGCTGTCCCAAACCCTGGCCGCTGAGCATGCCGAGAATTCTCGGGAAGCGGCGGCGACCCGGGTCGACTTTTTCACCATGGTTCGGGGGGAATAACCATGAGCGATGTTGCAGTAAATCAGGTTTCAGCAGACCCGGCTTCAGCCAGCGATGCCGCAGGCGAGCCGCGGCCCCATGACTGGCCATCACTAGATGACGCAGTCCACCACGGTCAACGACTGTTTCGTCAGCTGCTGGGCGCCATGGCCGAGCCTGGTACTTTCGCCGAGATTGACCTGGCCCCGCTGCCTGAGGGTGTGGCGCTGTCGAGCGCGGCCTGGGGAGCGCTGCTGGCGCTGTGTGATCTGGATTCTCGGGTGTGGATTGCCGAAGAACTTAACCGTGATGGCCTGGCGGAGGCCATCGCCTTTCACACCGGGGCGCGCACCGTGACCCGAGCCGAAGAGGCCGATTTTGCGCTGCTGACACCACAGCGCTGCCAGACCATGCCGAGCTTCGCCGGGGGCAGCGACAGCTATCCGGATCGCAGCACCACGCTGATCGTGGTGCTCGAGAGCCTCAGCGAGGTTGTCGACAAACGCTGCGTCGCAGGCAACGAGCGCTGGCGCTTGAGCGGCCCGGGCATTCTTGATAGTCGAGTGCTTGAGCTCAACGTCACGGCTGATGCGCTGATGACGCGGCTAGCCGCCAATCGCGCAGGTTTTCCACTTGGTCTCGACGCTATTTTGACCTCGGCAGAGCGTCTTGCCGCTATTCCTCGCAGTACCCGAATCGAGAGGCTATCTGGCGCTACGTCGCCGGATGGCTCTGCCACCCCAACCGAGGAGGACGCCTGATGTACGTTGCCGTCAAAGGGGGCGAACAGGCCATCGCCAACGCCCATCGCTGGATGGCGGACCGCCGTCGTGGCGACCGCGATCAGGGTGAACTCAGGGTCGACCAGGTTCGCGATCAACTGGGGCTCGCGGTGGACCGTGTCATGGCCGAAGCTTCGCTGCATGACCCGGAGCTCGCCGCTCTGGCGCTGAAACAAGCCAGCGGCGATCTGACCGAAGCGGTGTTTCTGCTGCGCGCTTATCGCACTACCTTGCCAAGACTCGCCGACAGCGTGTCGCTCAAAACCGCCAACATGCGCGTCGAGCGGCGCATCAGCGCCACCTTCAAGGATGTGCCTGGTGGCCAGGTGCTGGGGCCAACCTATGACTACACCCATCGTCTGCTCGATTTCATGCTGTTGGCCGACGGCGAGAAGCCCGCGCCCGAGAAGGCCGAAGCAGCGCTTGAGGCCTGTCCGCAGATCCTTGATGCCCTCGACGCCGAAGGACTGATCGAACAAGAGAACGATGACGGCGCAGAGCCCTGCGACATCACCCGGGATCCGCCAGATTTTCCGGTCGATCGCGCCACCCGCCTGCAGATGCTGGCCCGGGGCGATGAGGGCTATCTGCTGGCGCTGGGCTACTCGACCCAGCGGGGCTACGGACGTAACCACCCCTTCGCCGGGGAGATTCGCCAGGGCGCCGTCGAGGTGGAAATCGAAGTGGAGGGTTTCGATGGCCCGCTGTGCATCGGCGAGATCGTCCTCAGCGAATGCCAGATGATCAACCAGTTCGGCGGCAGCCGCGAGAAGGCACCGCAGTTCACCCGCGGCTATGGTCTGGCCTTCGGGCGCAACGAGCGCAAGACCATGGCCATGGCGCTGGTCGACCGCGCTCTGCGTGCCGAAGAGCTTGGCGAACCGATCCAGGGCCCGGCCCAGCAGGCCGAGTTCGTCCTTGCCCACGCTGACAGCGTCGAGGCCTCCGGCTTCGTTTCCCACCTGAAGCTGCCGCACTACGTCGATTTTCAGTCGGAGCTCGATCTGCTGCGGCGCCTGCGCCGTGAGCATACTGCCCGCTCAGAGACCGGCCGTGGGGAAAACGCGGGCAGCAAAACGCCATCCGCCGATAAGCGCGAATCCTTTGACCCTCAGCGTTCCCAGGAGAGTCCGGCATGAACGCCAGCATTGATGATAAGACCGATAGTGGCTCTAGCAATTACAGCGGCTACAACTTCGCCTACCTGGACGAGCAGACCAAGCGCATGATCCGTCGCGCGCTGCTCAAGGCGGTGGCGATTCCCGGTTACCAGGTGCCCTTCGGCGGCCGTGAAATGCCGATGCCCTACGGCTGGGGTACCGGCGGCATGCAGCTCACCGCCAGCATCCTCGGCGCTGACGACGTGCTTAAGGTGATCGACCAAGGCGCCGACGACACCACCAACGCCGTCAGCATCCGTACTTTCTTTGAGCGCGTGGCCGGGGTCGAGACGACTACCCGAACTCGGGCGGCCAGTGTGATTCAGACCCGCCATCGCATCCCCGAGCGTGCGCTGTCCAAGAACCAGATACTGGTGTTCCAAGTGCCGATCCCGGAGCCGCTGCGCTTTATCGAGCCGAGCGAGGAGGAGACCCGGGTGATGCACGCCCTTGAGGAGTACGGCGTGATGCACGTCAAACTTTACGAGGACATTGCTCGCCACGGCCACATTGCCACCACCTATGCTTATCCGGTCAAGGTCGACGGGCGCTACGTCATGGATCCCTCGCCGATCCCCAAGTTCGACAATCCCAAGCTCGACATGAACGAGGCCCTGATGCTGTTCGGTGCCGGGCGTGAAAAGCGCCTCTACGCCCTCCCGCCTTATACCCGAGTAAAGAGTCTGGACTTCGAGGACCATCCCTTCGAGATCCAGGCCTGGGAGGAGCCCTGCACCTTGTGCGGGGCCACCGACAGCTACCTCGACGAGGTCATTACCGACGACCGCGGCGGGCGCATGTTCGTCTGCTCAGATACTGACTACTGCCAGGACCGTTGCGAGGAGGTGGCATGAAGCGCCCACAGCTTACTCGTCCCGCCTTGCTGGAGGCGCGCGACATCACCCGTTTGTACGGTCCCAACCAGGGCTGCCAGGACATCGATTTCACCCTGCACCAGGGCGAAGTGCTCGGCATCGTCGGCGAATCCGGCTCGGGAAAATCGACCCTTCTGAGAGTGCTGTCGGGGCTCGAGAAGCCCGATGCTGGCCAGGTGTTCTATCACAGCACTGACCAGGCCAGTGCCGTGGCCGGTGAGGCCCGTGACGAGCTTGACCTGTACGCCATCAGTGAGGCGCGGCGCCGGGCGCTGCTGCGCATGGAGTGGGGGCTGGTGCATCAGAACCCTCGCGACGGCCTCCGCCTTGGCGTGTCCGCCGGAGCCAACGTCGGCGAGCGTCTGATGGCGCTTGGCCAGCGCCACTACGGCGACCTGCGAGCCGCTGGCCAGGACTGGATGGGCCGGGTGGAACTCGATCCCGGGCGCATCGATGATGCGCCCATAACCTTCTCCGGTGGCATGCAGCAGCGTCTGCAGATCGCCCGCACCCTGGTCACCAAGCCGCGTCTGGTGTTCATGGATGAGCCCACCGGTGGGCTCGACGTCTCGGTCCAGGCGCGCCTTCTCGACATGCTACGAACGCTGACCCGGGAACTTGGCCTGTCGGTTGTCCTGGTCACCCACGACCTGGCGGTGGCCCGCCTGCTGGCCCACCGACTGATGGTGATGCGCCGCGGTCGGGTGGTAGAGGCTGGGCTGACCGACCAGATTCTTGACGACCCGCAGCACGACTATACCCAGCTGCTGGTGTCATCGGTGCTAACACCATGAGCCGCGTACATCTTAAGGATTCTACCTTCAGGAGCCCGCTATGACGGCGATCAGTCAACCTTTTTTGAGCGCATCAGCGCTCGACAAGACTTTCGAGCTGCACGCCCAGGGTGGCCAGCAACTGACCGTAATGCGTGGCCTCGAGCTGAGCTTGGCGCCGGGCGAATGCCTGGTGCTGGCCGGGCGCAGCGGTATTGGCAAGAGCACCTTGTTGAAGATGGTCAACGGCAATTACCGCGTCTCCGGCGGCAGCCTGACGCTGCACTTCGACGATGGTGAGCTTGAGCTTTCCGACCTGCCGGGCCAAGCCTGGCACGTGCTGCGCCGTGATGTGATTGGCTACGTCAGCCAGTTTCTGCGCGTGGTACCGCGGGTCTCGGCCCGGGAAGTGGTGATGGAGCCGCTTTTGTCCCGTGGCTTTGAAGCGCATGAGGCGCGCAGCCGGGCCGAGACACTGCTCGCCAGGCTCAATCTCCCCGAGCGGTTGTGGGACCTGGCTCCGGGGACGTTTTCCGGCGGCGAGCAGCAGCGCGTCAATATTGCCCGGGGTTTCATCGCCGAGCATCCGCTGCTGCTGCTGGACGAGCCCACCGCCTCGCTGGATAGCGCCAACCGAGATGTGGTGGTCAGACTGATCCAGGAAGCCAAGGCTCGCGGCACCGCGATGCTGGGTATCTTCCACGACGAGGATGTGCGTGCATGCGTCGCCGACCGGTTGCTGCCGATGGAAGGGCATATGCTGGGCGCCGATGAGGCGATGCTCTCTAAACCCCAGCCCGGCTCTCTCTCGACTGCCACGCCAACCGCCACAAAAGCGACACCCAGGAGCCGCTTTGATGAGTGCTAATGCCCAAGTTCTGACCAACGCCCGCCTGGTGCTTGACGACGAAGTCGTCCACGGCAGCCTCGTGATCAAGGACGGACGAATCAAGGCCGTCGAGCGCGGGCCTGTCGCACTGCCCGGTGCCATCGACTGCGAAGGCGATCTGCTGATCCCCGGACTGATCGAGCTGCACACTGACAACATGGAAAAGTACTTCCAACCGCGACCCAAGGTATCGTGGCCGGCGCGGTCGGCGGCTCTGGCCCATGATGCCCAAATGGCGGCCAGCGGTATCACCACTGTGTTCGATGCCGTCTCCATCGGTGACGTCGATGACCAGAGCATGCGCCACGGCGCTCTGCACCAGATGGTCGAGGCTCTGGCCGAGATCAATCGCAGCGGCATGGCCCGGGTTGATCATCGCCTTCACTTGCGCTGCGAGGTCTGTCACCCGGACACGCTGTCGCGCTTTCAGTCTCTGGCCGGAACGCCTGAGCTTGGGCTGGTATCGCTGATGGATCACTCGCCGGGACAGCGCCAGTTCGTCAGCCTTGACGCCTACCGGGTGTATTACAAGGGCAAGCACGGCTTCGATGACGCCGGCCTTGAAGCCTTCATCGAGCGGCAGCAGGCCTTCAGTGCCCAGTATTCGAGCGTCAATCGCCAGGCTATTGCTGATGCCTGTCGCGAGCGCGGTCTGGCGCTGGCAAGTCACGATGATGCCACTGTGGAGCACGTGGCGGAGAGTCTCGAATACGGTACCCGGGTGGCGGAATTCCCTACCACCCAAGAGGCGGCTAGTGCCGCCCACCACAATGGCCTGGCGGTGATGATGGGCGCCCCCAATGTGGTTCGCGGGGGTTCCCATTCCGGCAATATCGCCGCCAGTGAGCTGGTGCGCCTCGGCGTGCTCGATATCCTGTCCTCGGATTACTACCCCGCCGCGTTGCTGGACGCGGTATTCCGGGTTGCCGTGATGGATAACGGCTACGACCTCCCTCGTGCCGTGGCCTGCGCCTCGCGGCGTCCCGCCGAAGCGGTGGGGCTAAGCGATCGTGGCCGCATCGCCGAGGGCCTGCGCGCCGATCTCATTCGGGTGAAGGAAGTTGACGGCCACCCGCTGGTGCAGCGGGTGTGGTGTGCCGGTAAGCAGGTGCACTGATGGGCCAGCTGATCTATCTCATTGGCGCCAGCGGTGTCGGCAAGGATAGCCTGCTGCAGGCTGCACGCAGCGCGTATCCCGAATGGTTGGTGGCGCATCGCTACCTGACCCGGGCAAGCGGTGCCGATGAGGACTGCGTGGCGCTTGGCGACGCCGAGTTCGCGGTGCGCCGCGAACTCGGGTTGCTGTGTCTTGATTGGCACGCCCACGGCCTGAATTACGGCATTGGCGTGGAGGTCGAAGCATGGCTTGCCAGAGGCACTACGGTGCTGCTTAACGGCAGTCGACGGGCCTTGCCGAGAGCGCGTGATCGCTTCGGCGAGGCGCTGGTGGCGGTAGTGGTCACTGCGCCCTCCGAGGTGCTGCGTCGGCGGCTGGTGGAGCGCGGACGGGAATCGCCCGGCGAGATCGAACGCCGACTCGAGCGCCACCGGGAGGTAGCGCGTGAACTGGCCGAGTCCTTTCCCAGGCTCGCCCGGATCGACAACGGCGGGAGTCTTTCCGACAGTCTTGCGGAACTGACAGCGGTGATCGAAGGGCGTTGTTCGTCCCGGATTTAAGGTCTCGGAAAGTCATGGCAGGGGAGCTATCGATGGAGTTTCGATTTGCCGGCACCGGTGATAGTGCCCAGGTGCCACGCTTTGGCTGCGACTGTGCGGCCTGCAATCGAGCGCGGGTGTTTACGAGCCTGCAGCGCGGGCCATGCGCGGCCGAGATCCACGTCGACGGCAAGCGCTATCTGCTCGATGCCGGGCGCATGGACTTGGCCCATAGCTGCGAGATCGAGCGCCCCGCGGCCTTTTTGATCACGCATTATCACGCCGACCATGTTCAAGGGCTGTTCCATTTGCGCTGGGGTGGGGGAGAGCCGATTCCGGTGTATGGCCCGAAGGACGCCCATGGCTGTGCAGACTTGTATCGAAATTCGGGCGTGCTGGACTTTCAGCCCGGACTCAAACCGTTCAAGCCCATTAAGCTCGAGAGCCTGACGGTGACGCCGGTAGCGCTCAACCACTCCAGGCCGACGCTTGGCTACTGTCTCGATGACGGCGGCACGCGGCTTGCCTATCTCACCGATACCCTCGGCCTGCCGATGGAAACCGAGCGTTTCCTGCGTGCCTGGGAGCCCGATGTGGTAGTGCTGGATGCCTGCCACCCTGCGTCCTACGCCACGCCGCGCAACCACAACACCATCACCCAGGCGCTCGACATCATCACTCGCCTCGATCCGCCCCGGGCGTATTTCACCCATATCGGTCACGATCTGGACGCCGAGTGTCTGGACGAACCGCCGGTGCTACCGCCCAATGTGCGCATCGCCCGGGACGGCGAGACTCTGGAAGACTGGGGACGAATGCCGGCGATGTAGCTGCGGGCGTGTTCGAGGTGGCATGCAATGCACAACCGTCGTTTTTTTCAGCTATAGCGGGTGGCGCTGACCACCGGCCTCAACCCGCACAATGAACACTACCTTTCGACCAAGGCGGGCAAGCGCCATTGATATTGAGCGCAAGCGCTAGGGCAAGTGCCTTTTCGCCCTAGCCACGGGCTTTCTGAATCTGCTCGTAGGCGTTGCCGATTTCGGCGGTGCGCTCTTTGGCAACTTCGCGCATGCTTTCGGGCAGCCCTTTGGCAGCAAGTTTGTCGGGGTGGTTTTCGCTCATCAGCTTGCGGTAGGCCTTTTTCACCTCGGCGTCGCTGGCCTCGGATGAGACGCCCAGCACTTGGTAAGAATCCTCAAGCGACGGCCCCTCGTTGGCGGCGGTGTGTGTGCCGCCGCGCAGCATGGCTTCCACCTGAGCGATTTCCGCCTCGGAGCAGCCCAGCCCATGCACCACACG
>Ga0307967_1002001_pt1 | contig 11967 bp, 12 predicted proteins | sample OrgLakmetagen648_FD_201828 | JGI IMG/M metagenome (GOLD analysis project Ga0307967, IMG submission 201828) | Saline water microbial communities from Organic Lake, Antarctica - #648 | ecosystem: Environmental > Aquatic > Non-marine Saline and Alkaline > Saline | place: Antarctica: Organic Lake... | reverse complement strand
AAGTTTGCGTGATCTGAAGACCATGCAATTACAGTCGATCATTTTAGATAACTGAGTTTGCGTGAAGTGCACACTGCATACTATATCATTAATCACAAGTCATACTATATCATTAGTCATATGTCATAGCAAATAAGTTACGTTTCACATGTAACCAGGAACCCACACCTGCGCGGCACGGATCGCTCAGCTTGTCCTTGTTTTGTCGGAGGCAAATGTGCACCCGGCCGTCACCCGGCTCAACATCCCTGCAGAAAGCCTCGACATCTGCGCGGCAGGCTTGGGCTGCAAGGCAAGGAAGCATTGACCAGCAAACATGTAGCGAGCATTGCTATTATGAGAATGATTGCAGGCATAATATCACTCAGAGGAAGACTTGAAGGTTATTGCGTCTGACTGGAAAGTGGCAGGGTTGCTACTTGTGTATTGAGAGCAAGGTGCACTGACACATATGCACATATGTAGGCACGCAATCAATTGCAAGAGCAAGGCAGACACAATTTCTGTATTCCAGCCAGTGCGCCCCTTTAACCTAGAGCCAGTGCACTATGACCCACCAAGTATCACGTCGTTCCTGAAATCTTTGACCTCCATAAGCTCAAAGTAAAACACCTCGTCTTTGCAAGCCTGGTTCGTGATGTTGTCCTGCTTCTCCTGCACGGCACAGAAACATGTACGCAGGGAGAAGGATGAGCCAACAGCTGGTGAACCCCCTCCCGCACTTGCATATAAAAGCCAGAACCTGATGAGTACTTCCCACACACACCACACCCTACCACACAAATGCACAGAAGCAAGTAGTCTGGTACCCTCAACCAGCAGTCGTGAAGCAAGCATTCACGGCCCAAACAGCAAATTCTGGACGAAAGCATAGAGGACAGGGCCTGTATCCAGTGAGTATATGCAGCATGGCGAGCAAAAGCTCCCTGCTGTAATGTAGACATGACATGCACGCCTGAACCTCACGCCCCACCTGACGTTCCACCCCCCTCTCCCTGTACAGCGCACCTGCAGGCAGTTCAGAACTGAGCCGCCACACACTTGGCCTGGAGTAGCATTGCAGACGTGGGAGCACAGGCCTTTGATGTCATTGCCACACGCTGCATTAAGGCGCGTATCCAACCGGAAATCCTGCGGCCACGCAACGTGAAAGGAACGGTGAGACCAGGGCATTGCTCAAAAGGATTCCGCTCAGAAAAAGCATGCATCACTTGTGCTTTGAGGCTTCCCGCCGTGACAACCTGTGCCTGTGTAGCCATGACCTCCTCCACCTCTGCTTTGCACTCCTTGGACATGTCCTTGTTCTCAAGCTCCTGTTCCAGACACCTGCCAGGGTTGAGTTGAGCACGTGCATGCGTAAGATATATGGGCAAGTTCACCAGACATAATGTACACGCAAGGCAGGTAAATGGGCAGGCACCCTGGGACTTGCATGCAAGCCCATTTCCTTCTGCCAGTGTGTCAGGCACACCTTTCTGAGGTATTGAGCAAACTGTATTTCATGCATAATGTGTCATGTGACCCCAGAAATAATGACCAAAATAGGTACCATGCAGAATACGAAGCTGCAAACCACACCTGATAACACGGCCATGGCCATGTGGCATGTCTTTGCACAGCTCGCTGACCTCGTACGCACATGTGCGCTTCAGGCTGTAATTAAAGTCGATGTCTTCACTGATGTGAACCTGTGTACCAAAGAGCACAGCGCCTTATAACCAAGCCCCACGAAAGTACTTGCAGCAAACTCCAGTGGTTGATAATACATCAGTACTCAGCCGGTGCAGCTTTACTTCACTGAACCCCCCACCTTGCTCTACTTCCAATACTTGAGTGAACACCAAGAAGCACATGAAGGCAGTTACTACATAATGCATTACAAGATAGCACGTACCATCATCTTGTGATGCAGGTTTCAACAAGGCTTTAACAGCCATCACTGCCCACACATGCAAAGTAAGGTGCACTTGTGACATGCTAGGGATGCAAAATGACAAAATGACCCCAACCAGTCAAGAAGTCGTCCACAGCTCTGGGTCAGCACATGCATTAATCAATGTGATTTGAAACCACTGCCTTTGAGCCTTCCTTCACACTTACCTCATGGTCAAACAAGGCAGCTGCACACTTTTGGTTCAAGCTCTTGCGGTGGTCTTGCAAACAGCGGAGTACGCGTGCAGAGCCCTGTGCGCACATGCAGTGAGTGATGCACAAGCTCATGATGCAGTGATAGACACGCTCATGATGCAGTGATACACAAGCTCATGATGCAGTGATACACACGCTCATGATGGTGCTGTGATGCAGTGATGCACAAGCATATGCAGGGACACATGCATTGAGTTGTGACACTCTGCACACAAGTGAGCCCCCCACCCCCACATTCTTGCCTTGTCGGCCCTTGCAATCTGCCAGTCTGACCACTTCAGCATCTTTGGTATGTGACATTGGCGTGTCGGTGGAATTCCTTATAGCACCATTGATATATGATGACAGAGAAGCATAGGCACTCCCTTTGTCCTCTAAACAGCTGCTTCAACTTGATACATGGTGTTTTTTATACAGTAGGACTGGAACTCTGTGTTGTCTTAGCTCTTTCACTGATAAACCAGGTGGTCCCAACTCAGCATTGCGCCTTGACGGCAGTCTGTTTCTTACCGCCCCAACATCATTGCAAAGAGTGGCTCGATCGTCCTTGCAAGCTGTGGCAAGGCCACTGTCCAAAAGGATGTTGCTTCCGGCTCGAGACAGACGACGGTGGACCTGACAAACGCATTGACAGCAAGGCTGATTGAGCAAAGCTTCAAGCGCACAGGATAGGCTACACGTGGGACAAAGGGTATCTAATTTGAATCAGCTTACATAAGAATTCGCGGGTAGGTATGGTTGAACAAAAAAAAAAAAGATATTGCACTCTTGATAGCTGGTGTTGCTCATACAAGAGCCACGCGTTACGAGGAGGTGCGTAAGCACACTGCTGCGTAAGCACACTGCATACCCCTCTCCTGACCATCTCAGACAACAAAGGAGACAAAGCGTCCCTCTTAACGAATTGTACAGGTAGGTCAAACGCAGCAGACTGATGAGATATCTGGATGTTCCTGCATTTGCAGGCACGTATAGACAACTGCACATTAAAAAAGGCACACAGAAGCACACATACACCACACATACCTCGCTCTTGCATTGCTCACTGTCCAGCTCCTCCCTGTATGTCTGGAGGCAACTTAGTGCAGACTCCTTCACCGAAGGGTCCTTGTCAATTTCTGCCAGGCTATGCTGGCACTTGTTTTGCAGGTCGCCTGCACAAGCATCTCGCAGTGCGGTGTCGAGGCTGAAGTTGGCCACTCGCTGCAAAGCGTTGTGGCGAGTTGTAAGCACAGTCACATGTGACAAGCTGTGAGTCGTGTGGAACGTGGGGTAGATGCAGGGTTATCATTGTGTTTGCCTTGTAAGCACATTGTGATAAGGTAGTAAAAGCAACTCCATCAACATAGCAAACCAGAGCATGCATTTACTGTGCGCTGAGCATGGGGATGAGAGTGAAAAGGCTTGACCGATTGCTTTTCATACATGTGATAATGTGGAACAAGGCTCCCCTTAGAATGGAATAGTCGTTACTGGCCAGAACCGCGCACTGGGAACACCAGATGAAATGGTGTATGCTGTGTGTTTAGCGGTCTTGGCTGTCCATACATCAATGCAGGAGGGCTAGGTTAAAGCAGAAGGGAGTTCCAAGCCCCCGGCTCCTTGCCAGTGGGTTGAGTTGAGTGACAAGTCTTGATTGTTTGATCGGGTGCACTACAGGTTTGATAGATAGCATTTTTTTTACTGTCTCACCCCTTCCTCACCTTGGCAATCATACTTCCTAGCTCCTCTTTACACTCTTCCGAAAAGTTGTCATCGTCCATGTGGTCCTCTAGGCACTCCTGTGTTTAGGTGCAGAGGAGAGTATGGGTGCGTGCGTATGTGAACTAAGAACGGGATTAAATGTGTTAAGGACAAGAGTGTGTGCTATAGCGTGCGCAAAAGTGTGTGTGTGTGTGTGAGAGTGAGAGGGAGAGAGAGAGAGAGAGAGAGAGAGAGAGAGAGAGAGAGGGAGAGATGACAAGTTAATGTGGGCTAGAGTGCAGCAGAAGGAGACAAGAAAGGGGAGCATGGGTGAGCCGAAATAAATCACATGTGGTGGTGATTGTTCTATATATACTAGATATATGGGGGGCTGGAGGATTCCCTAGGGCAACCATGCTATAACTTGTAATCTGACACACGCCTGAGATACAATGGGACTGCAAGATGAAGACCATTTCTTTAAAAGACGTAGGCTACATTCCCAGCCTCGCAGCACATGTGCTCCCAAAAACTATCCAAGGTATTTAAGTGCCCCCAGTCCAATATCTGTGGTAGAGCAAGAACAGCACATGTCAAACCTGTGAAGTTAACTGCAATGCCCGGCCAAGACAGGCCTAAAAAGAATTGGTTTTACGTTTGCTTGTGCAAGCATGAGCAAGCACAGCAGTCCTTACCTGCGCACGCATGTTACCAGGCTGCACATCCTTGCACAGCCGATTGTAGTCTGCACGGCACTTTTTGTACAGCTGCTTACTCAACAGCAAATTGGAACCTGCACGCACACATCAATGTTTGCATCAAAAGTGTGCACGTGAGGAAGCGTGTATTTGTGTGTGTGTTTGTATCTGTGTGTGTGAGTGTGTGTGTGTGTGTGTTTGTGTGTGTGCTCGTTGGTACACAATGTGTTTTTGGCTCCTCAAGGCGCGTGCAGGTGAACGCTTTGCAAGAGTGACTAAATGTTGTGTTCGACAACCCAGCAGAAAAGCCCAGTAATAACATTCAGCTGTAAACACGACTTAAGTTCGCCCACCTGTTTCTCGCTCCTGTCTTGAGACTTGGGCTTCACAGGCAGGCTTGAGGCTGTATCGCGCTGTTGCCTGCAGCAAAACAGAGGGGTGGAAGTAGGCAGATGGTGGTGACGTCCGTGCAGTTTGCAGCTGTGTGCCTCAATACAGAGCCAGCGAGAAAAAGGATAATGGGATGAAGAGGATTGTGTATACACCTTAGGGCTAGCAAGCATTAAAGCCCTATTACTTTACTTTTCTGGTTGCAAGTATTTATGAAGCCATATACATGTACAGAAAGCGAGTACGAAAAACACGGCAAAACAAAGTTTTTCAGGGATTTCTGAAGAACAACTTCCTGGAAAAATACTAGGAATTGGAACTATCTGCTTGCAGGCGGTCACAGGTAGGCAGCACCACATTCACGGCTCAGCCACACAAAGAAAATTAGATACTCACATATCAACATATACTTGATACAAAATGGGAAAGATGTGCATACACACGTGCACACACACACGGAACGTGCGTAGAGTTTGGAAATGTACCCTTGTTTCCTCTCCAAAAAAGCACTTACCAAGCAATCCACCACCTCATCCGGATCAGAGTCCGCACACAGCGCTGCCGCGTGGTCCTACAGGGTAGGTATTTCATGTTTACAGACTTGGTGATGGTGTAGCAGGTAGCCGAAGCGGGGTGCTGAGAAAAAGTAATCCAGTCCTGAGTTCTAAGGCCTTGAAGCCTGATATATCTGTCGTAATCACGCACCTTGCATGCAGTGAACAGCAGGTAATCCGTGCGGTAGTCCTCCACAGCCTCCTGCTGCGTGCGGAGGACCTGCTGCCTGCATTTTTGGCTCAGTTGCGTCTTTGCTGAACGCAGGCAGGCTAGCACACTACCAGCCTGCATACTGTCGTTCGCATCCTTGCAGATGATGCTTGCATCCTCGGCACAGCTCTTAGCTGCATTTCAAAAAAAGGGGGGTCATAATTGTCGTTCTTATTTTTGTAGCTGCATTTAAAAAGAAGGGGGGTCATATTGTCGTTCTTATTTTTGTAGCTGCACTTCAAAAGAAGGGGGTCATAACTGTCGTTCTTTTAATTTTGTAGATTGCTTGTGTGGTACAAGAAGGTGAGCGTCAAATAAAAGGAACAAAGATCAGGTCTGGCGAACAGTATGCTTTCAAATTTCATTTTCACGTAAGCAGTTACGCAGAAAGGAGTATTGCACACGTTTTTGCACCAGGCAATCGCACATGGTACATGGTGCTTCCTGGCAAGCTGCTTGATACCCTCAGACCATTAACAAAGCACGCCAGCATCCCGAATTGTAATTTAGAACCAATGAGGAACCTTACCTAAAATCACGTCTTTGTTTATGTGACTGCCTCGGTCAATTTTGAAGTCAGCTGCAGGTAGAACACAAGAGTGGATATTGAAGTAATAGACACACTTCTGAAGGAGGATGGCAATGATTAAAGCAGTGAACTCAATGCAGCCGTCCACTCACCCAGTTCAGCAGAGCATTTCTTATTTACTTTCATTCCAGCAATATTTCCCTCATCAGTATCCAAAACCCGCTTGGTCAAGCACGTGGCAATCTGTCCATTCCCTGGAGTTGACTCCTTACTGCAAGTGTGAGGGCGCAATTTTTGCTCATTGGGATGTTGTATGTGCGTGCATGTGTACACTTATATTGTGCCTGTCTAGAAGAATGTGCAATGTGCACCTGTGTGTGTGAGAGTGTGTGTGTGTGTGTGTGTGTGTGTGTGTGTGTGTGTGTGTGTGTGTGTGTGCGCGCGCGCGCGTGTGTGTGTGTGCGCGTGTGTGTATATATGTAAATAAGTGTGTGTGTATATGAGTGTATGTGAGCGCATAGAAAATGCGCAAATCCTCTTTAGCTTGATTCATTCTCCCCCTTTTAATTCCCGCATGCAGTGTGCAAGTTGCACACAGGCGATATCCTTGCACTCACCAGAATGCTTTTGCATCCGACTCACAAGCTCCACCTGAAAACAAGAGTCAACACAGGACAGGTCAGGCAGCTTCCTCTGTTGTAAGCTGCGCAGAACGCGCAAGCCTTCAATTGAATTTGCCCAAACCTTGATTCCCCACATCACCAATTCCAGCCCACAACTCAGTCTCTCCAGCTGTGGCGACAAAGGTGGATTTCTTTGCCTGGCCAGCGGCCAGAACAAGCAGGAAAACCTTTAATTTAGAGGAATGCATTAATTTATTTTACATCACATTCGAATTTCACAATTCGAACAAAAACCTAGAATACCTAATCGCCTCTGCAATGCAGCTCAACCCATCAGCCCATCAGGTGATAAAACACTTTCCTTTCTAGAATGAAGGAAAGCGAAGGCGGGAGGGAGTGCATGCTGCGTGTTCTGAGTTGATGCAACAGTTTCAAAGCAATTGTCAACCCTGCACTTTTGCTGCATACCCCCGCACGTGTGCGCACGCACACACTGCTTCCGAATTCAAGCATACCTTAATGGCCTGCCCCTTCCCCCACGAATGTTTGCCAAGACTCTGAGCTGTTAGATTACTTTCCTTCCCTGCAGCGGCTACATCATCACTGCCCTCTACAGCTCGCCAGCAGCCCTCTAACTGCCCCAAGGTTGCACCCACACGGGCAGAAATTAACATGCCAGGTTCCCAAGGCAGCAACAGCAGGACCAGGGGAACCAGCCGGCCTGTTTGAAACCATTGCAAAAACAGGGACAGCCTATGACCAAAAAAGGCAGGGAGACAACGTGCCTAGGGGAGTGCTTCAGAAGTTTAAGGACTGGGTTGCGGGCGGCAAAGCACAAAAGGAAAAAAGTGAGTTGCACATCGATCAAATCAGGATAAAATCATTGGGTAAAAGTGTCTGTAATCAAAACGATGTTTCTGGACTGACTAGGAGTAGATTCCTAAGTGCAATGGCCAATTCATGCCTGACTCTGCAACCCATCTGTCATCCAGCAGAACACACAATAACACTGAGAAGCAGCAGTTGGAGGAGCTGAACAGGTGGATTGTCCAACTGTGTACAGACAAAGCTGTACACCCTGCAGCGCCTATTTAATTAAATGAGGTCTCACTGGCCTGATTTCTTCTGCTGACATCTAAATAAAGAGCTTCCCAATAAAAAGCCAGCATTCAAGACACACACATATACACGGGTGCCTCTCTTCCTTTGGTGGTTATGATACGTGGAGTGCTGCAGGTGATATCCTTGCTCAGATTAAAAGTATCGCAGAAGACCTTCAAGGATTACAAGGATTACAATATTACAATGGGAAACGCCTTCAGTCAATTTCTACTGGTCTTGCAGGTGGCCTTCTTGTTTGCCTACTGTAAACCAGATTCTTTCCATGCTTTTTGCAGTAATGAGCATGGGGATGTCCGGCGTAGCAAGCTACGGGGTAAGTCTGGAGAGCACAATCTTTCAAACAGGAGCGATGCATCTGCTACAGCAAGCTGCAAATGATTACCAAATTCTGCCAGAGGGGGGCAAGTGCCCAAACATGCTCCCTCTCAACATTTAAGGGGCAACTACTCACACACTCACCACGATGGCTTCAAACTAAAGCTGGCGTCATAAGCTACCAGAGCATGTGCTCAGACCTAGTCAAGTTGCTCTATGTACCAATTGACAGGGCTAAACATGCAGGGTACTTTTTCCCTAGATAGGTGCTTTGCATGCATATAAATTTGCATACCTCGCCAACCGCTGGGTCCTTTCACTTCATTTCTTCTGCAATTGTGCTTGCTTAATGTAAAGACTCCTAAACACTAAGTATCACTAAAGGCAGAGGATATTTTGTTATGAAGATTTGGCAGCAAGAAATGGGGTTCACGCAACAGTAAAATATGCATGTGCGGCCAGATGGCAAGCACCAAAGTTATGTCCTTTAACAGCATGCTTTAAGAAATAAATACGGAGCTAGCTCATTTGGTCGCACATGAGCCAAAGAGCATGTTAAAACATACCCATTCTGGTCCTCAATTGCTCCCCTCTGTTATTTGGCAGCTGCGGGTTGTTGTTGTTTTTATAGAGCTTGCCTGACAGCATTCCGTGCTACTATTTTTTTGTCAATGTATGTGTGAATGCTGCTTTTGTATCTCGTCAAGTTTCCACACATGCCGCACAGGCCTTACGTGGTTTTCCTTACAACTTCCTCCACTGAACAGGTCATTTCAAATTTGAATTACGGCTCAGCACTGACAATCTCTTGGCTTGGATTTGTGAAGGCCACAGGTGATTGAGCTAGGTGCCCTGCCAAGTGCGCCTGGTCCCTGTTGATTTGTATGATGCTCACGACACCCACATGACGTGCTCTTCACAGGCACCTCGCCACTTTGGCCAGGCCAATGGAAGGTGTGTGGGTCATTATGCTATACGTGCCGCCTAGAAAGTGTAGGAATGAATACGTGCCTGCCAGAAGCATGTCCAGTAGATACCTTTTGTAATATCATGATAGTGTGCAGCTACCTTATTCTAATACCAGCACAAGCAGCTAGGTCTGGGAACACTCATCAGCTCACGCTTGCTGCCTTTCACCATTCTGATCTCCCTCAATATTTCACCTTCTATCTGTCCCTCATTCAGCCATTTCTTGCCTTCTACGCTGGCATGTGGACTGTGCAAAACTTTGTCCGACCCTTGCGCTTTGCTTTGGCTGTTGGTAAGAGATTGACAGAGCACTAGAGGCAGTTGATGCACGCAACAAGCTTCCAGAGCTAACAGCGTTCCTGTGCCACACCACAGTAGCATCCTTGGCACACAAAAAGGCAAGCTACTGAGATCCTGTCCTACCTACCTTCTGTACTGCATCTTTCAGCATTAGCGCCTACCTTTGAGGAAGTGATCTCAAAGCTCAGCAAGACAACTGGGAATCGCGGATCAGCCTTCGGCCTCCTGATGTTTGCTATTGCAATTGTTACGGTAAGCAGTTCAGTCATATTGTTGAACCAGGTTAAGTTGCATCAGGGATTCCTCTTGGGCTGCATGCCAAATGCCATCTGGAAGCACAGCTGGCCAAACAAACGATCGCTAGAGCTGCAACCATCATCTCCTTCTCTCAGCCTGTTTGTTTGCCAAGGAACTCAGGAATGTTTGAGTTTTGCATCTATGCACTGCTTGGAATAGGACGAAGTCAATGTTACACTGTAATTGCTTCTTAAAAAAGGCACTGCTGCTTCAGCATCATTCTGTTATATTAATCGACCATAAACTGGAATCTTGTCTCACGTGAACACAGTCCACGACCCTCTTCGGCACCCTGTACTTGCTTGGAGGATTTCCGCCGGCCCCTATGGCCTGAATTTCATGCCATGTCCTTCGCACCTCCTCGTCACCAAATAAAATATGTGGACATTTGCATCTTTGGCCTGTGCTGGCGTCTCCCTTGTTTTCCTTTAATTGTGTATTGTACAGTATGCGTCAAGATAACTTGTGTAGGTAGCTTATTTAAAATTGGCTTACTTTTCCAAGCAACGGTTTATTCTTCCACGAAAGAAAAGGGATTTAGAAAATAAGAAATGTAATGCCGTATGGTGCTCCGCTTACTTTTGGGTTGGGGAAAGACGTTGTTTTCATGCAAAATCCATGCAAAATCTCCAGCTTCCTGAGACAGCTGAAAGTAGAATTGTTCCAAAATGGCTCTTCCCACCCCGCTTCCCAGATAAAGACAGATTTACCTCCAGCCACCCAGATTTTGTGCTGGTTACTCCTAGCGCTGCAAAAACACAAACACAACAAACTTATGAGTTCAGTGTGAAACACCTGAACTCAGGTTCTTGAAGTGTAGCATAAAGTGAGATGTTCTCACTTTCTGGTTTTCTCCGGTTTCTGCTTCCCTTCTCCATTCTTTTTATTCCTTGGAGAACACAACTCTCTCTTTAGCATACTTCTATTATTCTAGGTCGTTTCCTGCATGGCGATATGCGCCTCAATTCTCGACCCACGACCCAGTGGGCCCTTGTCTCATGGCTTTTCTCGCTCCTGACGCTTGAGACTCTTGACTCTGCCGCTATATTTGATGGTGGGCTCGCTGCAGCCCTGATGGAGGAGGCTGCAACCTGGCTTGTACACGGCGGGGCACTCGCCTATTTTGTTCTTGCCGCTGACATTTTCTTCCTCCTCTCCTGCACCTTTGTGACCTTTTCATTGCCCCTGTTGAGTTTTATGAGAGCGCACGTCATATCTCTGGCTTGGGGACTCGTTGTCGGGGCAGCCGTCATTGATTCTGGGCGTACGTTTGACACGCGCCTTTTTGCGTCTGACTTTTGGGACCCCACTACCTTACGTCTCAGATTTTGTGATGAGCCCCACGTACTTTCTCGCTTCGGTGATGCTGGTTATGTTCTGGGATATCCTTCTTACGACTCCCACGACTTGATTGCTGGACGATGAGAATTTTGACGCTTTTCCCTCTATCACTGCTGCGGCAATCAAATTGGTTCATGGCAGGGAAGAGTGGTCGTGGTCGTGGTGGTGGTCGTGGTAGTGCACAACCTGTGGCAATGTGGTTGTTATTGATGCTCTCCCCCCTCCCCCACCTTCCAGACCTAGAACTAGGAGCCGTGGTGGAGATGATGGATATATGCACGAAGAAGTTAATATCGCTCCTGATGGGGAGAATGGAAATGATCATGTGTATGGCACTGATGATGAACCTGAACCTGATACGCGCCCTGCCCAAAGAAACAAAGAAGCTATTAAGAAAAAACGGTCCAAGAAGTCCAAGAAACGCAGCAAGAATCGCAAACGCAAGCATTCCTCCTCTGACTCTGACTCATCGTCTTCATCTTCTTCGTCTTCCTCTTCTTCCTCTTCTTCCTCTTCTTCTAACTTCCTCTTCTTCTAACTCTGATACCGACTCTGACTCTGCCTATTACCGCAAGAACAAGAGCAAGAAGAAGTTCAAAGTGAAGCTGGCTTCAAAACATATTCCGAACCTTAATGACAAGCGCCCAGCGAAAGAGAGGCATGACAAACTAGTTGAGCTCAACAAGCCGCTTCACAGGGCACTCCGGCATGCCGAGTCCAACCTTAACGACGTCCAGAAAGCGGGTGATCCACACAAGACTGCCAAGAAACTGGTGGCAGAGATCCA
>Ga0307967_1001997_pt1 | contig 11984 bp, 15 predicted proteins | sample OrgLakmetagen648_FD_201828 | JGI IMG/M metagenome (GOLD analysis project Ga0307967, IMG submission 201828) | Saline water microbial communities from Organic Lake, Antarctica - #648 | ecosystem: Environmental > Aquatic > Non-marine Saline and Alkaline > Saline | place: Antarctica: Organic Lake... | reverse complement strand
AGTCATTCCATGACATGTGGCCACCCCCGTGAGGTGATCTGCGAGGCGACGTATTCATGACGTGCTTTGACCGCTTGGGTCAATAGCGACGGTTGGGCTGGCTTTGTCCATGGGGGACCATGCACTGACATTCAAACTGGACCACCGACGGGGGTACACCAACATCTTTCGATAGCGCTAGCCGTGCTCTGCCAACCACGCCTCCAACGCATCCATCAATGCATCAGTCATGCCCGTACCTCTCAGGACCAGCTTTCCCTTGGTCCGTGTAATCCGAATGCCCACCTCGGGCACTGGTTTGTCAGTAGCTGGCCTGACCGAGGTAGGCTTGGCAGTGGCGGGAGCGGTTTGCGGCCCAGTCTCAGGTTTTAGCATATCAGCCAGAAAATCTTGTTCTGTGACTGCATCTGGCGCAGGGGAGTTTTTCAGCCCTGCCCTGATCCTGTCCGCCAATCCTGCGTCAGCCTCCAGCGCCTTGGACAATTGCAATCCCATCCGCTCCGACAAAACCGCTGGAAACGATAATACACCGTCGAGCGCGCCATAGATGCCAAGGAATGACGCGATTTTGGATCGCTTGGAGGCACTGGCATTAGCGAATAGAATTTTCACCGCATGACGTGCCGTGGGATAGGCACCTTGTTCTGCAGCCCGCGCCGCGATGCGAGCGCGCTCATAGAAACTCAAACCAGCGCGGATCTCATTTTCCTCAACCATGGCTAGATAAGCATCCGATGCGGTCTTCGGTGCACGCACGACACATAAAGCTGTGGTGAAATCACTATCTTGCGGCTCACCTTGCGTCTCGGCCCGCAGCCGCTGCAGCGCAACCAACCGCCGCCAGCCCGAAATCAGCCCGAAGCGCCCTTTCTCTAGTGCCACAACCTCGATCGGAGTTTGCTGACCGCGAGCGCGCAAGCTTTGCTTAAGAGTTGCCATTTCATCTTCATCCACGAAGCTCCGGTCGCGCACTAAGTAGGTCTGATCTATGGCATCAAGATCGATACGCTGAAGTAGACGCCCCTCGCGGCAGGCATTAGCCATTTCGTGCGCAACCTCTTCCAGCGCAGCCTGCGCGGCTGATCCGCCTGCGACGTCAGCAATAGGAGCCTGCCGTGTACGCAGGCCAACCGAACTATTTGCCAGCGCTGAGGTTTCTGGCCCGCGTAAAGGCTGTACCTCAGACACGACAGGGGCGGTTGGGTTTGGAATTAAACGTTTGCGTTTGGCCATCATAAGTCTCCTGGCAGAGCAAGGGGCAGAGTGCAGCCTAATGGTATTTTTCTTGTGACGTCAGTGCTAGCGCCAACTTGAGATTAACAATATTAAATAAAAACAATTACTTAATGTGATAATGTTTCGCGTGCGAAAGTTTTTATTCAGAGGTGTTCTCTTGCGCGGCCAATTCCTCACGGCGCCAGATTCCCAACAACAGCGTTTTGAAAGCGGCATAGGTTTCATCGAAGGTTGCACGCCCGCGTGTATAGGTGTCGCGGTTGAAATCACGGTAATCGGCCTCGTAAATGCTATTCACACTTTCACCCGCCTGACCAATCAAAGCGGTGAAGTCCTGGCGATAGGGCGACAACGTGCGGCCCAAATAGGCTTGCATCAAACCTGCCATCTCCGCCTGTTGTGTCCCGTCATAGCGAGTGACAACTGCCCGCACAGCGTCCCATTCAAACCGCATCTCTTCGCGCCCCAAAGCACGGGCAGCAATGTTTTCGCCTTCCTCGATGGAGTGAAACGTCGCATGCAACATGTCAAAAAACCGCCCCGTAGAGTCGAACTCCAAGAAGGACGCTCCCACCGGCACAAGTAGGATATCCGCAGCAGAGAGTCCGTTAATGGTGAGGTAGCCAAGTGCGGGTGGAGTGTCGAGGAATACCAGATCATAGTCGTCCAGCACCCCGTCCTCGGCCAGCACATCACTTAGGCCATCCCAGAGCTTCCATCCCCGTGCGGCCATGCGCCAGACAGGAATCTGGAATTCAGACCAGTAGAGATTGAGCTGTGCGCCGATGATATCAATGTTGGGCCAGTGTGTCTTCTGGACGATGTCTTGGGTTGAGATTTTCAGAGCATCACTAAGCGTGTCGTCCAAAGGCTGCGGGGCCTCGCCCCGATCTTGCCTACGCTGATTGTCTCGGCGCAGGTGGGTGGCATAATGGCGCGCAAGTAACGGAAACACTGTCGCCCATTCATCGGCCACCTGCGCCCCGAAGATCGAGGTCATCGATCCTTGGCTATCAAGATCAATCACCAGCACCTTGTAGCCATCGAGGGCCGCTGACATCGCCAGATGCGCACAGGTTGAAGTCTTACCCACACCGCCCTTGAAGTTTGCAACTGCGACTATCTTGGCAGGCAGCCCCTTGGGGCGGTAGGGGATGTATTCTTTAGCCTTGGATCCTTCGGTTCCAAAATGGGCACGTAGGCGCAAGACTTCGTCAAGTGCGAACCAACGTGCACCGCCATCGGTTTCCGTCACCCCTTGGGGTAGATTAGGGTTTTGTCGTAGCACGCGGCGGAAGTGGGCAGGCGCGACAGGGATGAGGTATTTGGTGATCTCCCAAGTTGAAAACAGCCGCAACTTTTTGTGCCCTGTATTGTCCATTCCACGTGCTGCTAGGTCATCACGCCCTTGGAGGCAGTTTGCAGCGATCTGTGCAAATCCCTCAGTATCCGTGGCTGGATCTAAGGCTTCAGCTGCCGCATCAGGAGATATGTTGAAATAAGGGGGCAGGGCGTTTTTTTGCATCTTCAACCTCAATGTATCGTGTTTCTAACGAAGTATCATGAAACGCGTTACATGTGAATATACATCGCACATACGGCTATTTCTTCTTAGTAATTTAGGGAATTTGTTGTGTCGTAGCATCAGTTTCGCCTGCTCACCTAAGGGTTTGTAGTTAAATATTAGTTATTTATTAGTTACAGGTCTCTCTACTTTTCATAAGGCGCTGATAAATAGTAATAAAAATGCCCTAAACAAATGGAAGGTGACTCTGATCCCACGATAGACCGACTCTGATCCCACGTTGAGATGACTCTGATACCCCGATAGTGGCCATGGGCCTGTGGACAGAATCGTGACCAATCAATACTAAGGGTGTCATTGAAACGACGAAGACCGCGCAACAGGCAAAAAGACCGAAGCGGGAAGGACAGGCACAAGATGAATCCAATATTTGCAGGCGCGCTGTGAGCTCTGCTTTGACGCATGACAGCGGACCGCAGCGTGATTTTTTTGTCTGCGATTTCTTTGCGGCTGTCCCTAAACACGATCTGGCGAGCATGGAGCATCCGCTGTTCTCGCTATCGACCCGGCCTGACCGGCGTATCCTCAGCTATACTCATGGGGATGTGGACATGACTGTGACGCCCTCAGCGCGGGGACGCGCGACGATCTTTGATGCCGACATTTTGATCTTCTGCATTAGCCAGTTGATGGCTGCGGTCAATGCGGGCAAGCCGACGGCGCGGACGCTGACGCTTACGGCGCATGACCTCTTGAAGGCGACTTACCGCGAAACTTCTGGGGATGGCTACAAACGTCTGCGTGACGCTTTTGAACGTCTTGCAGGCACGCGGATCACGACCAATATTATCACTGGACCGAAGGACGATCCGACCGAAACCACGACTGGCTTTGGCCTGATCGAGACTTGGCAGATTGTGCGCAAGACCCGGGCGGGTCGCATGGTTAGTGTCAGCGTGACGTTGTCGGAATGGCTTTACCGGGCGGTGTTATCAAAATCAGTGCTGACACTGAGCCGTGATTATTTTACGTTGCGCCGCCCACTGGAGCGGCGGATCTATGAGTTGTCGCGCAAGCATTGTGGTCGCCAGCCCTCTTGGCGGGTGTCAGTGGAAACGCTTTGTCTAAAATCGGGATCGACCAGCCCACGTCGGGTGTTCCGGGCCATGCTGCGCGAGATCATGCGCGCAGACACCATTCCCGATTATTTACTGGTGGAGGAACCTGGCGACATTATCTGCGTGACACCGCGTGGTGCTGTGATTGAACAGGGCGGTGCCCCGGTGCTTACTCCCGACGCAGTGGAAGAGGCGCGTCGGTTGATGCCGGGTTGGGACGTCTATGCCCTTGAGGCTGAATGGCGCGCCTTTTGGGTCACGTCAGGCCGCCGCGCTCTGCACAGCCCGGACCGCGCATTCCTGGGCTGGGTGAAGACGAAAAGAGGGCGGGGTAAGTGATTGTCCCAGGTTGGCTGTTCCTCGCCCAGAGATTTACTTAGAACGTAGGCGAAGTGGAGCGAGTCGCCATGATCCTTGGGTATTTAATTGTGGGTATGCTGCTCGGTACGATTTCTGCTGCGATCTGCCTCTTTCTTGGGTCATCTCTTCTGTGGGCACTTGTCATTTACTCCATAGTAGGAGGCCTCGGCACTTTCTTATCTGCCGCTATCGTGTATGCTCTATCGAGGCTTTCGGAGCATGGGTTGGACTGAACTGCGAAAGGCTGACGGTGCAAGACGCTGCCTATATGGCACGCTGCTTCGGTTGAGCGTAAGCGCCAGCTGGCCCCCCTTTTTCTGATCAGTCATGCGATAACTGGAAGGGGTATCTATACCCCCAAAAATCCCCCTCCTTCAGGAGGGGGAAGATGTTAATTTTGAGGCTGCGCTTGTTCTGCGGTGTTTGTCAAACACCGCATGCCGCACAATCTGCACGCAGACAGTTCAATACCGTTTTGCAGCGCACTTCGCTCGGACCGATGATTGTGCAAGGGGTGATTGCCATGAGAAAAAGCCCCGCCGAAGCGGGGCTAAGTTTGAGGTAGGATACTCTCGGGCTAGAGAGTGCAGTGGGACTTAGATGCCCAAGTGGTGGCATGGAAGCAAAGAGATTTCAGAGAGTTAGAAATTTTGCCAGTCAAGTGGGTCATTTTTGCATATTGGTCGCTACCTCTTGTGGCCAAGGCTGTGGCTTCAGCGTGATAGTTACCACTGCACGCTTGGCAGCGCTGGTGCGCTCTGCGGCCTGCCTAGGTGCTTTCCAACAAACTCTGGGCGACTCAGATTAGTCTTTGAACTTATGGCACACCAGATTATGCTATCTACGGACGGCTTAGTATTCCGCACTGGAATGGAACAGCTATATCTTAGAGCCCTATTTAAAACTAGTTGAGTGAGTTCAGTAGGTTGTGATTCTGTTCGGTTGTGAAGCTGAGCGGAGACCCCAATGGCCTGGACCGAATTCACCTTGGAGTACCCCCGTCGGGTGGTCCAGTTTGAATGTTAGTGCATGGTCGGCCCCCCGCCCCTTGTGCGACCACCTGAAGTGTCGCACAACTGAAGCCTGACACATTAACACACCCAATTACATGTTTAGAACGGAGCTTGGCATCAACGTCAAAACGGTCGCTAAATGGCGCAAACGCGACACGATTGAATACCGTAAAACTGGTCTGACAAAACCCAGTTCCACGGTTCTGAACGCCGCTGAAGAAGCGTTGATCGTTGCTTTTCGACGACATACGTTGCTGCCGTTGGATGATTGTCTCTATGCATTGCAGCCGACGATCCCACATCCATTGCCCGGCAATGGTTTGCGCAGCATAACCATGAGAGGGTGACACGCTCTGCCCTGCATCGTTGTTTGCAACGGCACGGGATTTCCCAACTGCCCGATATGGAAGGCGACAAACCGAAACGACAAAAGTTTAAACGTTATCCCATCGGATATTTTCGTATCGATATCGCCGAATTGCGTACCAACGAAGGTAAGCTTTATCTCTTTGTAGCCATTCATTGCCCGGCAGTGCATCGCAAAGCGATGTCACGAGAGGGACAGAACCAGCAAGTTTGCCGTGGCACAGCTTGTAGACAAAGCAAACCGTAAGACGGCCTAAGCGTTCCTAGAGGCAGTGCTGGAGGCGGCGCCATACAAGATCCATACCATTCTGACGGACAATGGCATCCAATTCTGTGAGCAACCACGCAACAGGAATACACCTTCTCCCCGGGCAATGCGCTTTGACCTGATTTGCGCCGCAAACGAGATCGAACACCGCCTGACCAAACCAAACCATCCTTGGACGAACGGGCAAGTCGAGCGGATGAACCGCACAATTAAGGACGCGACCGTGAAACGGTATCACTATGACAGCCACGACCAACTCCGCTGTGATCTCCGCGACTTCCTCGACGCCTACAATTACGGGCGCCGTCTCAAAGCACTCAATGGACTGACACCTTACGAATACATCTGCAAAATCCGGACTTCTGAGCCAGATTGTTTCATTCTAAACCCAATCCACCAGATGCCGGGACTGAACACCTAGTCCGCCTGAAAACGGGATGATCATATCCCAAAAGGTGGACCACTTCAGCGGGGGCATTCCACGCCCACTGATTTCGTTAGTTGTTTTGTATCCGGTCATACAGGGCCTGCGCAAGATTGTGGGATGTGTGGAACACTGCCAATATAGTAACCGCCTCGGGGCTGACCTCATAGACGATCAGGTAGGGCAGATCTGCAATGCTAATTTCTCGCTTCTTGGGATGGCGTCCGGGACGGCCCAAGGCTGGGAACTCGGGCAGTTTCTCCGCCGTCCGCACAATTTCTCGATACACATTTTCAGCGGCGACAGGATTATTCAGCGAAATGTAATCCACGATTCGCTCAATATCGTGGGCTGGCGGTTCAGCAATGACCAGCTGCTTCAACGTTGCCAGCCGTGCTTTTCTGCAATCCCGGTAAAGACCTCATCGGCAGGCGTGACTTTGCCGTCACGGGCGGCGTCGATACCATCTCTGATCCGCTCCATCTGCCAGACATTGGCTTCGAGATACTGCTCAATGGCTTGATTGACGATGTAATTACGTGAACGGTCCATCGCGCCCGCCAAAGTGTCTATTTCGGCCACCTTGGCCGTACGGATAGTAATTGGTTCGGATATTGTGCGTTGCGGCATGATGTCCTCCACTGTAATCTTTTGTAATCATACCACCGCATGTTGCCCAATCCAAGTGCTGCCGCCGCCAGACCAGCCCTGTTGGACAGTTCTGCGAGTAGGGTCACGAGGAGCCCTTTGGTGTCCTTTGGGCTTGGACTCAGAGGGGTGCTTGCAGCCAAGAACCTAGCGTAAAACGTTCCTGGATAATATCCTCATAAGGCTCTCTCCCGCTCAAAATGAAAGGCAGAGTAGCACTGCTGCAGATAGCCTTGCAGTCGCTTAAAAAAACTTAGGGGGGGGGGTGACCGGATGCCCTGGAATCCCTGGCCAGATCAAATCGGAATATGTACCAATTTTGCAAACCACAGTCTCTCAAAGGTAGAGCCAAGGAGCGTCACTATGGGTATACCCACAGCGACGCGAGAGATGAACACTGATGTTCTGTAAAAATGTGTTCATTTTGGGTTTGATTGTATATAATAAACAAAAATCACAACAGGCATATCCAAAATGAACACATCCTCGACCAAAATCGGATATGCGCGCACCTCGACCACGGATCAGAACCTGGATGCCCAAGTGGCTGCGCTGAAAGCGGCTGGGTGCAGTATGGTCAGAACGGAGCAGAAGAGTGGTGCCAGCCTTGACGGACGTTTGGAACTGAAAACTATCCTCGACTTCATCCATCCCGGCGAGACGCTGGTCGTAACGCGTATAGATCGCCTTGCGCGGAGCTTGAGTGACCTGCAAAGCATCGTCGCCCTGCTGAAGGAGAAGGGATCTCACTTGGCGGCGACTGAGCAACCAGTGGATACGTCTACAGCTGCCGGCAAAGCGTTCTTCGATATGCTTGGGGTCTTTGCCGAGTTCGAGACCAATCTCCGCCGGGAGCGCCAGGCCGAAGGGATCACCGCCGCAAAAACCCGTGGTGTTTATCGAGGTCGCCCCCCCAAGATTGATATGGCCATCATCCGAGCCAGATTGGCGCAAGGCCATTCCCCTACGGATATCGCCCGCGACATGGGCGTTTCTCGGGGCACGGTATATAAAGCGAGGGCGTCAGTATGAAAAAGAACATGAGAGAGCCACAACCCTACAGCGCAAGCAGTCACCTCCAAGGTGCCACCTCTGCACAACCTCACTCCTAGGATATGCGAAAAACTCAAGCGTGACATGTTGGAAGCCTGCCCGAACGTCGCTGAGACGCACGGTCTGTCGGGTGTCTGATGCCGGACGGGGCAAAACCACATCATAAGAAAATCAGAGATTGGCATACCGTTTGAACCTATTGGTTTTTCTTACTCATAAGCCTCTGTTTTTGTTGAACTCGAAGCTGTCCCAAACAGACTATTTTTTAAACAGGACAACGGTAACCCTGTTGAATTGATCTCTCGTTTCCGCTGGAATTAGGTGTTGTGGGGCGCTCTATACTACGTCTGAGCCTCTATTTGGGGCTAAGCCAGGAAGTATAGGCAACGTAAATTGACGGGACGTAGCGGGCTGGATCTTGTGACACTATTCTGCCCCGTCTGGTATCAGATCCACGTAAGGCTTGTCCAAATATATGGTCAAGAAGAAGATCTTATGCGATGGTCTTGCAAATCACAGCGAGACGCGACTTATCACGGCCGCTCTCGTGTTCCTCCCTGGCCTGAACGCCGGGGCCCCTGCGAGGTTTCTAATGACTAGATTTATAAATTTCACGACCGCTGTACTTTTATTGAGCTTTTTCAGCCTGCCAAACGCTTTGTCAGCAAATCCTGTAGGACAGGTTGTTGATGTCATCCAGAATGCAACCGTCGCACGCGCAGGACAGCAGGCTTCTATTCAACAGGGGCAAACGATCGTTCTAGGGGACGTTATCACCACAGGGGCGACAGGTCGGGTTCAACTCCTCTTTCAGGACGATACCAAGATTGCCATGAGTGCAAACTCGCGCCTTGTCATCGATAGTATCTTGTTTGAGAGCCCAGACAAAGCAAGTGAGTTTGCAGTGACTGCCGTGGGTGGGGCATTTCGTTTTCTAAGTGGTAACAGCGAAACGTCAGTTTATTCTGTGAGTACTCCTGACGGCACCATGGAAACCCAAGGAGCAGTGTTCGATTTCAGTGTCGTTCCACAACGCGCGGTCAGCGTGGTGACATTTCGAGGAGAAGTCGAATTATGCAACCGTTCAAATCGGTGCGCACGCCTTGGTGGTGGATGTGCCGTGGTTCAGCTTAACAGTTCTGGAGGGTTTGTGGTTCCTGAAACACCCGCTGAAAAAACTGCGCTCTTATCGCGAGGGTTTCCCTACATCACGCATCATAACGATCTGCTTAGGGTCTTTCGCACGCGCACTTCGACCTGCCCTATTCGAGCACTGCAAAATCAAGCACTGCAAATTCAAACACTACAGAGTCAAGCACTGCAAAACCTTGGTTCCGGAGCAGGATCTCCAAGCCAACCCTCTGCTACACAGAGCCCGGGGAGAAACCCTAAAACTGGGGGAGCCCAAACTGGCAATAACACCAGCGCCGGGCTTGGAGGCTCCACTGCAGACGGTGTGAGCGCTGGTGCGGGAGGACCATCTGCACCTGGAGATGCCAATGCAGGGCCAAGTGGTGCCAGCGCAGGAGGTGCAGGAGCCAGTGCCAGCGCAGGAGGTGCCAGCGCGGGTGGTGGCGAAGCCAGCGCTGGCGGTAATTAATCCAGGGTTCGTTATGCAGCGCCAGGCTGATTGGGCGCGGACATTGCCTTTTGGCTGTTCCAATTGTCGAGGCTGTGCAGATGCGCCATGATGATTCCCATCAAGCCACTGCGCACCCATTTTGCCAAGGTTGCATCATCCAATGCGGAGAGCTTTTCAGTATCGATGACCTGTAGATCCCGAACGCTGCCCAGAACATCTTCACCTTTGCGGATTGTGTAGACCTTCTGGACCAGTATATTTGCGTCCTGAAGTGGCTTCAGAAGCGCTTCTGTTTGTTCTAGCTCCTTTTGGAAATCGGTCAGGAACTGGCGAGCGCGATCCACAATTCCGCCTTCGGGAACCTTCCCACCTTCAAACAGAGCCTGCCCATCACCTTTCGGCGAGATCCGTTCCTTATCGACCATGATAACATATTTGCCGGGCCCTTTCTTCTCGCCTAGAATAAAAGGGAACCGCCGAATATGTGCTGGCTTATAGCGGGCAGTCCACTCACCTTTTTCATCAACATAGAGATTGGCATTCTTCTGGTATCCCATCTGTGCGACCGGAAGGAACTTTCCCGTCGTCGGGAAGAAGATTGGAAACTCTCGGCTGGCCTTGACCACCTCGGTCATAGAAAGTGGTGCGCCCAAGACGTTTTGAGCGAATGAAAAACCCTCTGACGAGATCATTTTGTAATTGGCATGCACTTTGCTATCAAGCGCTACAACATTTTCGAACAATCGAGTCTCCGTTTTTGAGTATAGTTTGCAAAATTCATGCCATGATCATTGAGGATCATGAACAACCACCGGACAGATGAGATACGATCTATCTACTCAGGATGGTGAGAGATGAGTAAACCCGGGAAAGCCTTGACGCTCTCAACACCGGGTTCACGCATTATTGCTTGATTTTCTTAGAGATTAAAAACAAGGTTACCATATCAGGTAGACCGTTTGGCGTCAGATCTGCATTTTCCTGCCATTTTTCCAGAGCTTCTGCTGTTTTAGCGCCAAATTGTCCGTCTGCGGATCCATCGAGCTGACCTTCAGATATCAGGAACTGCTGTACTTGAAGCACCGTTGCTTCATTGACCGTGACCGAACGACCTTTATGAGACAATGAAACTACCGGACTGTCTGTCGGCAGACGCAATTCTGAAAATCCAGCAATCATGGAGTAGACTACACTTTCCAACAGCTGGTTAGAATTGTTGATGCAAATATTTTGAGCAAGGCTAACCATAGGAATGTATGTTTTGACTGGAGTTAGGTCATAGACACTGTCGGTATTTCTGTTTGCACTTGAGATGTACCCCGAAATCCATTCAGCGATTTGCACTTTTGCTTGTGCTGCTTGATCACCACCAAGGATAGTAGTGATTGCATTACAATCTCTTGCTCCCCAGCCATAGACGGCGAAGTCTCCATCAGATGTTGCAGCAATGGCTGATCCCGAGGTGGCAACGACAAGAGACGCTGCTATGGCTGTGCAGATGCTTCGCATATTAATGGCAACTTTTTTGTGAGTGTATAATCTATACGTATATGAATGAAAAAAGGCCCTCGCTTTCGCGGGGGCCTTTTCTCTTTTCATTCTTTAGCGAGACGCGCGGGTGACTATGCTCGAAGCAAAGTTACCGACGGCTGTCGCGGAGATGCTGTTACCCATGACGCCAATAGACGCCCCAGCAACACCACCCGTAGAGAAGGTCCCGATAGATGCATCGGTTATCGTTGCTGTAATGGCCCCAGAGTTGATTTGGCCATTGAAGATAGCAGCACTTGCATCGTTGCCGGTACCGTTGAGCGAGGCAAGTGTCACACGGTTAGTCGCAACGTTACCAAAGGCTGTCGCGTTGATCGAGTTGCCGCTAACCGATGCCGAAGCTGCGTTGAGAGCAAATCCAGTCCCAGAGTTGGCGTTGATGCTATAGGTTGCATTGGTCGACGTCGCGCTGATCCCTGCTTGCTGCACTTGCTCGTTGAACACGCCAAACGAGGCGTTCAATATTCCACTGTCCGGCGAACCTTGAGAGTTGGTGGTCGCTGGGCTTGCACCTGCACCTACAGTTGAGCCTTGAGCGTTCAGGATGTTCTCGGCCACGTTACCACGTGCCAGAGCGAGCGTGCTGTTGTCCTGCATAAATGCCGAACCATTGCTGAGTGCACCGGCCGCAGTCGCCCCATTCAGATCCACAGTCGTGATCGTCGATGCACTGGATGTAACTGCACCCGCATTATCGTTGAACTGGAAGTTCCCGATAATCCCGGTTGCCTCCCCCGCAGCGGTCGAAGAGCTACCAATATTGATGCTGTTGTTCAGCGCCAAGTTTGCCGTCGCCCGAGACTCAGTAGCGTTGCCTGCAACGGAGAGCGTGCTGCCTAC
>Ga0307967_1001992_pt1 | contig 11993 bp, 10 predicted proteins | sample OrgLakmetagen648_FD_201828 | JGI IMG/M metagenome (GOLD analysis project Ga0307967, IMG submission 201828) | Saline water microbial communities from Organic Lake, Antarctica - #648 | ecosystem: Environmental > Aquatic > Non-marine Saline and Alkaline > Saline | place: Antarctica: Organic Lake... | reverse complement strand
TCTGTTGCCACTGCATGCCGCGTGGCTTCATCTTATCCGCACTGGACAGATATGCCAAATTCAGCGTATTTGGGAAAAGAACGCAAATTAACGTCCGGCAAATTCATGGTAGATCACGACGACCTTCGCGCACTTCAGGCCCGCTCGCTCAAGATGCAGGGCTGGATCAGGCAGCAGACATTTTCGCCTGAGAACGAAAAGACCCTGCGCCGTTTCTCCTCGTGGGAGGTGTCTGAACTGATCCTTGGCATGAACCAGTCCACCTTTCGCGGCCGCCTTGCCGCCGACCCCACCTTCCCCACGGGGAAGGTCGAACCCGACGGGCGGCAGCGCTGGTTCAGCCTGGAAGAGGTGAACATCCTGCGCCGCAAGCTCAAGTCGCGGGGCAAGCCGCTGATGCCCGAACGCCCCAAGGGTCGCGCCTTCCGGTCCGCCATCGCCAACTTCAAGGGCGGTGCGGGCAAGTCCACCGTCGCGCTGCACTTTGCCCATGCCGCCGCCCTTCAGGGCTACCGCGTCCTTGTTGTGGATTTCGACCCGCAAGCCACGCTGTCGCACTCGATGGGCCTTACGGACGTGAGCGAGGAACAGACCGTCTGGGGCATCATGGCCCGCGATCTGGTGCATGAAACCGACCGGATGAATGCCACCTCGGTCGCCGCCGAAAGCGGCGCCTCCCTGCCCCAGCGCAGCATCCCCGATTCGATACGCGACCTTGGGCTGCAGACGCTGCGCATCCACGACTTCATCCGACCGACCAACTGGTCGACCATCGACATCATCCCGTCCTGCGCCAACGCGGCCTTCGTGGAATTCGCCAGCGCCCAGTATCGCCACCTCAACCCCGAATGGTCGTTCTTCGCCGCCGTGTCCCGCTACCTGGACCAGCTGCCCGACGACGAGTGGGACCTGATCTTTTTCGACTGCCCGCCTGCCATTGGATATCAGTCGATGAACGCGGTCTTTGCAGCGGACATGCTGTGCATCCCTTCGGGTCCCGGTTACTGGGAATACGACAGCACCACGTCCTTCATCGGCCAGTTGTCCGAGGCGCTGGAAGATCTGGCGCATGGTTTCACCGGCACCTTCCCCACGGGGAACATGGATCTGCCCAAGGTCTTTCGCGACGTGCGCTTTCTGTTGACGCGCTTCGAGCCGGGCAACGATCTGCACCGTGCGATGTATCAGGCCTTCGGCAAGGTGTTCGAGGATAAGCTGATGGAGAACACCATCGAGATGACGCGCGCGGTCGAGCAATCGAACCGCTTCCTCAGCTCGGTCTACGAGATCGACTACCGCGAAATGACGCGCGAGACATGGCGCCGCGCGCGGACGACATTCGACCGCGCGTGGGAGGAATATCACACAAGCCTTCTGGTCGCATGGCGCGAGATGGCCGAGGCAAATGAGACCCGAAAGGCCGGTTAGAGCCTGAGACAAACCCCGACCTTCCCCGTGGGGAAGGTGTGAGAGGAGCAGAACATGACCAAGAAACGCCGTGTCTTCGACATCGACATGCCCGAGCCCGACTCGGGTCCCCAGATCTCTTCACTGGACGAGCCCAAGCGGCGCAGCCCGATGGCCAGCGCCATTTCCGAGAACGCCGGTGCCATGACCGAACGCGCCGCAGTCGAGGCGCGGATCAGGGCCGAGAACGATTCGCTGGCGCATGAATACGTGGCGCTGAAGAAGGCGGGACTTGTCACGCGCATGATCCCCGTCGATGCGATCCTGACCGAAGCGCTGGTGCGCGACCGCAAGACGGGCGACGACGAAGACCTGCCGGAACTCGTCGCTTCGATCCGTGACGTGGGGCTGTCCAACCCGATCCGCGTCGAGGAACGCGCCGACGGGCGTTACGAGCTGATCCAGGGCTATCGCCGGATGACCGCCTACCGGATGCTGCAAGAGAAAGAGGGCGCGGATTGGGCCGAGATACCCGCCGCCGTCCTTCCCCGTGGGGAAGGTATTGCCGGACTCTACCGTCAGATGGTGGACGAAAACCTTGTGCGGCGCGATCTGTCGTTCGCCGAGATGGCCAACGTCGCCCGCGCCTATTCCGCCGATCCCGATACGCCGCAGATGAGCGTGGACGATGCCGTGGCCGGACTGTTCAAATCCGCCGCCTACAACAAGCGCAGCTACATCCGCAGCTTTGCCCGCCTGATGGAGATGGCCGACAAGCACCTGACTCATGCCGAACATCTGCCGCGCAATCTGGGGCTGGCCTTGCTCAAGCGGCTGGAGGCCGGAAACGGCGCGCTGGCCCGACTGGCCGACGTGATGTCGGACGCGCGGCATCGCACGGCAGAACAGGAACTGGCGCTGGTGCGCAGTTTCGTCGGCGAGGAGCCGGATACGCCGCCACAAAAGACTGCGGGCGAGGTGCCCAAGACCGCGCGGCGTCCGCGCACGACGTTCGAGCTGCGCCACGGGGGCGAGCGGGTGAAATGCACCGCAGGCGAGGGGCAGCTGACGTTGAAGCTGGACCGCGACCTGACGGGGGTCGAACGGCGCAGGCTGGAGAGGGGCATCGCCCTGCTTCTGGACACTCTGGATGGCAGTTGACCTTCCCCGTGGGGAAGGTCGGTGCGGTCTGAAACCTTCCCCACGGGGAAGGTCATGCCTGCGGGCGCTGCACGTGCGAAGCCGGAAATGACGGTATTTCAAGCGCTTATGGCGAAGGACTTGAATCCGACCTAAGTGACGGTTCCTGCGATCCGGTCGCGTGCCCAAGCGGGCAGGGCGGTGTGGTGGGTGCGTTGGCTCCAGACAATCTTGACCGACAGGGTCACGTCGACGGGGCAGGGCTGCACGGCCAGCCCCTGTGCCATGTCGCGCGCCAGCCGGCGCGGCACCGTCGCCACAAGGTCCGACCCTGCCACCAGCCGCGCGATGCCCGCCGGACTTGGCACCCGCAAGGGCGCGTTCAACCGGTGGCCCAGCCGGTCGAGCTCGGCAAGATAAGGAGATGTCCAGCGCCCGCCGTAGGTGACGACGATGTGCTGAAAGGCAAGGTAGGCCTCCAGCGTCGGCGGTGTGGCGGCGGCAGGATGCGCGGGGTCCATCAGGCAGACGTAGTCGTCCGTCAGCAGGCTGCGTTCGAAAAGGGCCGCGTCCTGTCTGCGGTAGGGGCCGATCAACAGGTCAGCCGTGCCGTCGAGAAGGCGTTCGTGGCCGGTGCCGCCCGCGTCCACCACCTCGATCTGCAGGTGCGGGGCCTCGCGGCGCAGGTCGGACACGATCCGTGGCACCATGAGGGCGCGTTCGTAAAAGTTGCAGGCGATGGTCAGCCGCCCCTTTGCGGTGGCCGGATCGAAGGCCGGTGCCTCTTGCAGAATTGCCACGTCCGACAGGATGCGGCTGGCGTCGCGTGCAAGGGTGTCGCAGCGTTCGGTGGGCAGGGTGCGCCCGCCTTCGCGCACGAACAGCGGATCGTTGAAGCCCCCGCGCAGCTTGTCGATGGCGTAGCTGACGACGGACTGGTTGACGCCCAGCACCTCGGCGGCGCGGGAAAAGCTGCGTTCGCGGTGAACCACGGTCAGGATGTAAAGGCTGCGCAGGTCGAGGTGTTCGGGCGGGATCATGCGGGCAGTATCGGATAATCAGATGGTGCATATCAACCCCATCGGCTTGCCCGATGTGGGCCGGTTGGGCAGGGTGCGCGCCAGGACTTTGGGAGGAGACCGCCATGCCTTTGGCCCCCGTGAACGACAGTGTCGGCATCGACGCGCTGACGCTGGACCCCTATCCGATCTACCGGCAGATGCGGGCCGAGACGCCGGTGGTGCGCGTCACCTCCGTTGGCCGGACCTTTCTGACCAAGGCGGCCTTTACCAAGATGGTCAAGGACGACCCCGAGACGTTTTCATCCGACGATCCGAACACGCCGATGAAGCCCGCGTTTCAGGCCCATACGCTGATGCGCAAGGACGGGGCCGAACACCGGCGCGAACGCATGGCGATGCAGATGGCCTATACGCCCAAGGTCATCAAACAGAACTGGGCGGGCATCTACCGCGATCTGACCGACCGGTATCTCGACAGCCTGCCACGGGGCGAAACTGTCGATCTGTTCAGCGCGCTGTGCGGGCCGGTTGCCGCCGATATCCTGACGCAGATACTGGGGCTGGGCGATGTGGATGCCGCCACGATGCAGCGCTGGTCGCAGCAGCTGATCGACGGGGCGGGCAACTTTGGCTGGCGGCCCGAACCCTTCGCGGTCAGCGACAAGGCCAATGCCGAGATGAACGCGCATTTCGACAGCCTGATCGATTATCACAAGGCGAACCCCAATGCCTCGGCCTTCGCGATCATGCTGAACGCGGCGGACCCGATCCCGACAAGCCAGATCTACGCGAACCTCAAGATCGCCATCGGTGGCGGCATCAACGAGCCGCGCGACGCGCTGGCGACGCTGATCTACGGGCTTTTGACCAACCCCGACCAGCTGGAAGAGGTCAAACGGCAGGAGGCGTGGGGCCAGACCTTCGAGGAGGGCGTGCGCTGGGTCGCGCCTATTCAGGCATCCTCGCGCCTGGTCAGGGAGGACTGCCAGATCGGCGGCTTCGATATCCCGAAGGGCGATACGGTGATGACCATTCAGGCCAGCGCCAACCGCGACGAAGATGTGTTCGAGAACGGCGAGGACTTTGTTGTCTTTCGCGACAAGAACCCGCATCAAGCCTTCGGGTCCGGACCGCACCACTGCGCCGGGGCCCATGTGGCGCGCCGCACGGTGGGCGAGATCATGTTGCCCGCCCTTTTCGAGCGGTTTCCGAACATGACCCTGCCCGACCCGCAGGCCGTGAAATGGCGGGGCTTCGGGTTTCGTGGCCCGATCAACCTGCCCGTGACGCTGAATTGAGGAGACGCAGATGGTAAACGTGACCTATATCGCCGCAGACGGCACCACCACGACGGTCGAGGGGGAACTGTTCAGCAACGTGATGCAGACCGCGCTGGACAACGACGTGGCCGGGATCGTGGGCGAATGCGGCGGGTCGATGATGTGCGCGACCTGTCACTGCTACGTGGACGAGGCGTGGCAGGGCAAGACCGGCGCGCGCAACGACGGCGAGGATGATATGCTTGATTGTGCCGCCGACGAGGTGAAGCCAACTTCGCGTCTGTCCTGCCAGATCACGCTGACGCCCGACCTTGACGGGCTGGTGGTTCATCTGCCCGAGGCGCAGTACTGACATATGGATCGCATCGTCATCATCGGGGCAGGGCAGGGGGGTCTGCAGGCCGCGATCAGCCTGCGGCAGGAAGGCTACGACGGTGCCCTGACGCTGATCGGGGGCGAGGCAGGGTTGCCCTATCAGCGCCCGCCGCTGTCCAAGGCCTATCTGAAGTCCGGTGACGCCGGTGCGCTGCGCCTGCGGCCCGAAACCTTCTATGACAAGAACGCGGTCGAGCTGGTGACCGAGACATGGGTGGACCGGATCGACCGGGCCGGACGCGTGGTCCATGCGGGTGACCGCAGTTTTGCCTATGACCACCTGATCCTTGCCACGGGCACACGCAACCTGCGCCCGCCCATTGCGGGGACTGACCGGTGCCTTGATCTGCGGACGCTGGCGGATGCGGTCAAGTTGCGCGCCGTGCTGGACAGCCCCAAGCGCTGTGCGGTGATCGGTGGCGGCTTTATCGGGCTGGAGTTCGCGGCGGTCGCGCGCGGGCTGGGGCATGACGTGACGGTGGCCGAGGCAGCACCACGCCTGATGGCACGCGTCGTGTCGCCAGAGATTTCGGCCTATTTCAAGGACCTGCACGACGGGCTGGGCACGGTGCTGCATCTGGGTGATCCGGCGGCAGAGGTGACCGACGCCGGAATGGTCCTGAAAAGCGGGGCAGAGGTGGCGGCAGATGTGGTGCTGATGGCCGCGGGCGTCGTGCCGAACGCGGAACTGGCGGCAGAGGCGGGGCTTGGGGTGAACAACGGTGTCGTGGTGAACGACCGCTTGCTGACGGCTGATGCGAACATCTCGGCGCTGGGGGATTGCGCGGTCTTTCCCGACCCCACGACGGGGCGTCCGGTGCGGCTGGAATCGGTGCAGGCGGCGACGGACCACGCGCGGCTGATCGCCAAGCGGCTGATCAAGGGCGAAGACCTGCCCTATGCCGCCGTGCCGTGGTTCTGGTCGGATCAGGCCGACGCCAAGTTGCAGATCGCCGGACTGGCCGCCCCCGAGGACGCGACGCACCGGCGCGCCGATGGCGCGATCTTCCGCTTTGCGGGCGACCGGCTGTCGGCTGTCGAGACGGTGAACAACGCGCGCACGCACATGCAGGCCCGCAAGGCGCTGGCGGCGCCGGATGTCAGCCGTGATGCGCTGGCGGCGGTGGATTACGATTTTGCCGCACTTGCCTGAGGGGCGGCGTATTCCGCTGGTCTTCTCCATCGCTTAAGGTGTCGGGTATGACCCGCACCTTTTCTCTTCGACTTGTCGCGGTCGTGGCCCTTGTGGCCGCGATCCTTGCCGTGGTGATGCTGGAGCGTCAGCGCGCGGGTGTCACGTCCGAGGGGATGATGCTGGGCGAGACGCCGGTGACCCTGTGGCGCGGCGCCGGTGACGATCCTGCGCCGCTGGTCGTCGTGGCCCACGGCTATGCGGGGTCGCGGCAGATGATGCAGCCGATCTCGATTGCGCTGGCGCGGGCCGGGTTCACTGTCGCGGCCTTCGATTTCAACGGGCACGGGCGACACAGCGCGCCGATGGATGCCGATATCACGACGCTGGACGGAGCCACGGCGCAGCTTGTGACGCAGACGGTGGCGGTGGCAGAGGCCGCACGCGGGCTGCCGGATGTGACGGGGCCGGTGGCGCTGTTGGGTCATTCGATGGCCACCGATATCGTGATCCGCGCGGCAGAGCGGATCGAGGACGTGGCGGCGGTCGTGGCCATTTCCATGTATTCGGATGCGGTGACGCCCGATTTTCCCGACCGCCTGCTGATCGTGTCCGGTGCTTTCGAGGGGCGGTTGCGCGATGTGGCGCTGGACCGGTTGCACCAGATCGATCCGGCTGCGGCAGAGGGTGAGACGGTTAGGGCAGAGGGTGTGGAACGGCGGGTCGTCACGGCCCCCTTGGTGGGACACGTGGGCGTGCTTTACAGCGGCACGACGCTGGCCGAGGCGCGGGACTGGATCGCGGGGGCCATGGGGCGGGCGGTGTCTGGCCCGTTGCCTGTCATCGCGCCGTGGGTGGTGGTGCTGATGGCATCGCTGCTGGCGCTGGCATGGCCCTTGGCGGCTTTGGTGCCGCGAACAACCGACACCGGCGACACGCGCAAGCGCGGCGCGTGGCTGGCACTGGCGGTGCCTGTGGCCCCCGCACTTGCGGCAGCGGTGTTTTTCCCCGCAGGCGCACTGGGGTTGAGCGCCTTTGGCGTGCTGGCGGCCTTCTTTGGCGTCTGGGGCGTAGTGCAGCTGGCGCTGCTCTGGCGGGCGGGGCAGGGGCCACGATCTGTCAGCTGGTCGGGGCTTGTGCTGTTGCTGGTCTGGGGCCTGGGTGTTTTTGCGGTGGTGCTGGACCGCTATGGTGCGGCCTTCATCCCCACAGGCCCGCGACTGGAGGTCATGGCGCTGTTGCTGCTGGGCACGGTGCCGTTCTGCCTTGGTGATGCGCTGATGGCGCGCACGGGCGGCTGGGTGTTGCGGCTGCTGCTGCGCCTGCTTCCGATAGGGGCACTATTCGCCGCAATGCTGCTGGCCCCGCGTCTGGGGATCGCCTTTACAGTGCTGCCGGTCATGGTGCTGTTCTGGTGCGTCTACGGTCTGGCGGGGCGGTGGATCGCCGCGCGCACCGGGCCTGCGACGGCGGGTCTGGCGCTGGGGGTCATTCTGGCCTGGGCCATCGCCGCCAGCACGCCACTGGTCGCGGCTTAGGCCAAACGGGCGCTTTGTCGCAGCGGCCTGTCGCAAACGGCCACTTATGCGGCGCTGCAGCGACGTTCGCACCTGCAGCATCGTGTCACCGATAGAAATGCCCGAAAGCTCCCCTTTTGGCGAAAGGTCGTGACATGATTCAGATGCTGTCCGGAGTTTGGGCGCTGTTGCTTGGGATCGTGCTGATCATGCTGGGCAACGGCATGCATTTCACCCTGATCGGCCTGCGCGGCGGGATCGAGAACTTTACCGCGACCGAACTGGCCGTCGTCACGTCGGGGTATTTCGTGGCCTTCCTGTCGGGCGCGCGCTATACGCCCGACCTGATCCGGCGGGTCGGGCATGTGCGGGTCTTCGCGGCGCTTGGCAGCTTCATGTCCGCTGGCCTGATTGCCTTTCCGTTGCTGACAGAGCCCTGGGCCTGGACCGTGCTGCGGCTGCTGGTGGGCTTTTGCATGTCGGGCATCTACGTCGCTGCCGAAAGCTGGCTGAACAACGCCTCCACCAACGAAAACCGTGGCAAGGTCCTGTCGGCCTATATGATCGCGCAGACGCTGGGCATCATCGGGGCGCAGGGCCTGCTGACGCTGGGCGACGCCGGCACCTCGGCGTTGTTCATCGGGGCGTCGATCCTTGTGTCGATCTCCTTTGCGCCGATCCTGCTGTCGGTCACGCCGATGCCCGCGACCGAGGTGGCGCGGCCCATGTCGCTGCGCAACCTTTTTATCGGCTCGCCGCTTGGCACTGTGGGGATCTTCCTGCTGGGCAGTGTCTATGCTACGCAATCGGGCATGGGAGCCGTCTACGGCACGCAGATCGGGATGACCGCGTCGCAAATCGCGCTGTTCGTGGCGATGCTGTTCGCGGGCGCGCTGGTTCTGCAATACCCCATCGGCTGGCTGTCCGACCAGATGGACCGGCGCAAGCTGATCTTCGGCGCTGCCGCCTTGGGCGCGCTGTCCTGCGCCGTGGGCTGGGTCACGGGCGGCGGGCTGGTGCCGCTGATGGCGGCGGCGTTTTTCGCGGGCGGTGTGACCACGCCGCTTTACGCGCTGTTTCTGGCCTATACCAACGACTTTCTGTCAGCCGAGGACATGCCGGCCGCCTCGGGCGGGTTGGTCTTTACCTTCGGGCTGGGGGCGATTGCGGGGCCGCTTGTCACCGGTTGGGCGATGCAGACCTTCGACCCCTTCGCCTTCTGGGTGGTGCTGGGCGGAACCTTTGCGGCCATCGCGCTTTACGCGCTTTTCCGGATGACGCAGCGGTCGATGATGCCGGTCAGCGAGACGGAAAGTTATCTGGGCGTGCTGCCCACGTCGTCGCCCATCGCTGTCGAGGCGGCGGGTGTCTGGGCCGCCGACAACGCCGAAGCCGAGCGCGAGGCAGAAGAGGAACGCGAGGCCGAAGCGCAGACCTGATGCCACGCGCGAAGGTCGGGCTTTGGCCGGGGGTTGGCCCTTGGGGATCTGTTGGTCTATGATGACGGAATGTCCGAAAATCTTTATGACCTGTTGGAAAGCGACGACCCCGTCGCCTTGCGCCGCATCGAAAAAGCCCTGATCTCGGGCGAAGAGCAGAACGAAACCATCGAGGCTGTCATCAGTGTCCTGATCTGGCGGCGCTGCACCGCAGGCCAGAACGGCGTTCTGGGGGCGGTTCTGAACCATGAATGTGCCGCCCGCATCAGTGTGCTGGCCGACCATCTGGAACAGGTGGGGGCCACCGACGCGGCGCAGGCCGTGCGTGCCCTGCGCAAGGAAATCCCGCTGGAGGATGCGCAGATTGCCGGCGGCATCATCGACTGGGTCGATGTGAACCCCGGCATCGCAAGCCATGCCGCGACGCTTAACACGCGCGTTGACGACATCGCGCCCGAGGTCTGGAGCTACATGCAGGACAAGCAGGACAATCTGCCGGACCCCGAAATCCCCGACAAGCGGAAAGGGTTCTTCGGCGCGCTGTTCGGCGGCTGACGCGGGGGGCCGTCTGCACCGACACGGGACAGCGACGCCAATGCGATCTGGCGGGGCCTTGTTTGCGGGTCCGCCAGCGACTGACATTCCCGATTTTCAAACCGCGCTGGTGTTGGCGCGGTTTTTTGTTTTTTCATACCCGCGTTGCTGATACAAAGTCGCGAACAGAGCAGAGAATGATTTTATGTCGAACAAGTTTCTGGTTGTGGACCCTGTCGAGCAGCTTGATGTCATCAAGGGTCTGGCAAGCGAGGTGCGGATCCGCATCATCCGTCTTCTTGAATCGCGCGGTCCGTTGAACGTGAACCAGATTGCAGAGCTGCTTGGCCTGCCGCAATCGACGGTTTCGTCGAATATCCAGATCCTCGAAAAGATCAATCTGGTCGTCACCCGGTCCGAAAAGGCCCGAAAGGGCAGCCAGAAAATCTGCCAGTCTGTCTTTTCAGAGGTGCTGATCGCCTTCAGTGAAGTGCAGCGCGAGCCTGAGAAAGACGCTTTGGAAGTGGCGATGTCCATCGGGCTTTATACCCGCTGCAACGTCTCGGCGCCCTGTGGCCTGTGTTCGGTGGACGGGGTGATCGGGCTTCTGGACGTGCCCGACACCTTTCTGGAGCCGGACCGCATGAAAGCAGGGCTTTTGTGGTTCACGCGGGGCTATGTCGAATACCAGTTTCCCAACAATCTCAAGCTGTCGGGGCAGACCGCCAAGGCGCTGGAATTTTCGATGGAGCTGTCCTCGGAGGTGCCGGGGACAAGTGCGGACTGGCCGTCGGACATTTCGCTGTGGGTGAACGGATTCGACGTGGCGACATGGACCTCGCCCGGTGATTTCGGGGACAAGCGCGGTGTCTACACGCCCGACTGGTGGAAACTGAGCGGGTCGCAATACGGCAAGCTGAAAAACTGGCGGATCAACGGGTCGGGCAGCTACGTCGATGGCGTCAAGGTGTCGGACGTGACGCTGCAAGACCTTGAAATTGAAGACCATCGGTCGATCCGGATGCGGATCGGCGTGCGTGACGATGCCGACCATCCCGGCGGGATCAACATCTTCGGGCGCGGCTTTGGCAACTATGACCAGGACATCGTCATGCGTCTGCGCACCTAAAAAATCGTTGACAGAATCTTCCGGCCCAGCCTTTATACCAACCAAACCGGTATAGACCCATTTATCGGTTTCAAACAGGGGGGAGGGTCCATGAAGGCCAGTGTCACCGCGTATGCGCGCTATACGATTTCCGATATCGACAAACGTCTCTACGGTTCGTTCCTCGAACACATGGGGCGCGCCGTCTATACCGGCATCTATGAACCCGTTCACCCGGACGCGGACGAAAGCGGCATGCGCTGCGATGTCCTTGATCTGGTCCGCGAACTGGATACGCCGATCTGCCGCTATCCCGGCGGCAACTTCGTGTCTGCCTACAACTGGGAAGACGGCATCGGCCCCAAGGACCAGCGCCCGACGCGGTTGGACCTTGCATGGCGCACCAGTGAATCGAATCAGGTCGGTATTCACGAATTTGCGGACTGGGCCGAAAAGGCCAATACCGAGATGATGCTGGCCGTGAACCTTGGGTCGCGCGGTCTGGACGAGGCGCGGGCCTTTCTTGAATACGTCAACCACCCCGGCGGCACCTACTGGTCAGACCTGCGCAAGCAGAACGGTCAGGCCGAACCGTGGAACGTCAAGACGTGGTGTCTTGGTAACGAGATGGACGGTCCCTGGCAGGTCGGTCACAAGACCGCCGAGCAATACGGCCACCTTGCCAACGAAGTCGCCAAGGCGATGCGCGGGTATCAGAGCGACCTTGAACTTGTGGTTTGCGGGTCGTCCGGCCCCGGCATGTCGACCTATCCGCAGTGGGAATCGACGGTGCTGGAACATACCTACGAGAACGTCGATCTGATCTCGCTGCACATGTATTTCGAGAACTACGAAAAGAACACGGCCGAGTTTCTGGCGCTGCCCGAGAAGCTGGACAGCTACATCGGCACGATCTCGGGGGTCATCGATTTCATCAAGACCAAGAACCGGGCGAAGAACGATGTGAAGATCTCGTTCGACGAATGGAACGTCTGGTATCACGAGCGTGTCGAGGACATGGACAAGCTGTCCAAGTGGG
>Ga0307967_1001987_pt1 | contig 12007 bp, 10 predicted proteins | sample OrgLakmetagen648_FD_201828 | JGI IMG/M metagenome (GOLD analysis project Ga0307967, IMG submission 201828) | Saline water microbial communities from Organic Lake, Antarctica - #648 | ecosystem: Environmental > Aquatic > Non-marine Saline and Alkaline > Saline | place: Antarctica: Organic Lake... | reverse complement strand
ACCAGAGATGATTCCTTCGACGTATTTGCGTTATACATTGTATTGTATTTACACGTATATTTTACTGTAAAGATTAAACTGCTCAGCAACATAAAATAGCAATCTATACTAACTTTTGGCAACATTTGACAATTTTAGTGCTGTCGCTTAACCTTCCGCCCAGAGACGGCCTTCCAGCAAGCTTCAAATGCCACATTACAATAGAAAAGTAACATACAGTACAATCCTTTGAAAACATGGAAATGTTTGGGGTGATTTTGGGGCGAATCAGGTCTAAATGGGGTAAAAAAACAGTACTCCCACAAAACACCTGCAAAAACGAATTTTACTACAATTATATTATAGGCATTCTACCTTGCTGTGTACGCTTGCTGTGTACGTCTCTAGCGTCTGTGTGAGTTTCCGTGCAAAGTACAGCGTATAGTGTAAATACGGTGTCCTTGCACAAAGTGTTTATTTCTATGTGCCCTGATCATGTATAAGGGATACTGTTTTGCGCATCTGGACAAGGGCGTGCATCCTCAGTTTGCCAGGGATGGCTGCTGAATGCAAGAGGATAAGCTTGGAACCTTCACATAGGCTCATCCTGAAACGAGTCATAAAGAAAGCGCGTCCTTCACATAGGCTCATCCTGAAACGAGTCATAAAGAAAGCGCGTCCTTCACATGAGGCTCATCTTGAAACGAGTCATAAAAGAAAGTGCATCCTTCACATAGGCTCATCCTGAACCAAGTCATAAAGAAAGTGCGTCCTTCACATGAGGCTCATCTTGAAACGAGTCATAAAGAAAGTGCATCCTTCACATGAGGCTCATCCTGAAACGAGTCATAAAGAGAGCACGTCCTTCACATGAGGCTCATCCTGAAACGAGTCATAAAGAAAGCGCGTCCTTCACATGAGGCTCATCCTGAAACGAGTCATAAAGAAAGCGCGTCCTTCACATGAGGCTCATCCTGAAACGAGTCATAAAAAAAGCGCGTCCTTTACATGAGGCTCATCCTGAAACGAGTCATAAAAGAAAGCGCGTCCTTCACATGAGGCTCATCTAGAAACGAGTCATAAAGAAAGCAATGAAGAAGCTGTAAGGCGGGAAGGTAAGAAAACATTGCTTGACAGAGAGCAGCGTGAGTGGCACAGACTGCACAGCAGCGTGAGTGGCACAAACCGCACAGCAGCGTGAGAGCAGCGTGAGTGGCACAAACTGCACAGCAGCGTGAGTAGCACAAACCGCACAGCAGCATGAGAGCAGCGTGAGTGGCACAAACCGCACAGCAGTGTGAGAGCAGCGTGAGTGGCACAAACAGCACAAGGTCGTGCGGCGCGACTTGAAGCTCAATTTTCAAAATCTAAAAAGTACGTGTGGCGCCTGAAGTCAACACGACACCACTCGGTGTAATGCCGGTCATTTTGCTTGATCACCAAACACAAGTGAACACGATCTCACTGCTCCGCTCAAGCTTTGCCAGCCCTGTGCATATAACTTGGTCCCGTGCACCTTCATTGCTCTGCTGGCCATACGCACATATTTTCATCCGGCCCCAACATGCCCGGCTCAATTGACCTGTGTGTCTTGAATGCCCACGTGACACACACCTACACACCTACACACACATGTGTCTTGAATGCCCACGTGACACACACACACACACCTACACCTACACCTACACACACACACACACGCACACCTACACCTACACACACACATACACACACACACACACACTCGACCGATGGACACATGGGCATTCAAGCCAGCACGGCCCGTGCTGCGGCTTCAATGGACATTTTGACACCCAAGACACGCACCTGACCACCAGAGGAGATGCACAGCCCATGATCTGCTGGCCATGTAGAGCCAGCACGGCCCGTGTTGCGGCTTCAATGGAGGCCATGCGCACCAAAGCAGCTGCCCCTTGTCCAGACTGATCTCCATGGTGCAATATCTGTTTGTGTACATGTGTGTGCGTATGTGTGTACGTATGTGTGAAAGAAGAAGAGAGAGAGAGAGAGTTGGTTGCACGTGTGAGCATAGATTCAAAGAAATAGCCGAGAGAGAGGAAGAGAAATGTGTCAAAAGGGCACCATAACGTAAGTACAACTTGGGGAGGGGGGGTTCAAGAAATGGCCAATTTCTATTTATCACATAATTAAACTGGCTGACATTTTACCTGGCCACCATTTGAGTCATCAACTATCTTTCATAATTTTTACTTTCATTTGTAATGATCAAGCTACGTCCAATCAGTTCAAGATTTCAGGGTGGTTTTTAAGGTAATAGATGGTCTTTTATAGGCCATTACCTGAAATGATGGCCTGCATGCCACAGCAAATTAAGCATGTGTGCCCAAATTGCTACACCCAAGACCTCTGTCTTGTCAGGAATAACTTTCCAAGGACCATATAAAGTACGTCCATGGATCCACCGCCCCCCCTGAAAAAACCAGGGTTGTTCAGCTCGTTTTTCTGGGAGCAAGGGTTCGATAATGTGCGTGAAAGTCTGCGAACCCTCCAACTGTTTGAAGGGTTCGATGTGCAATTCTGGAAAATGGACCCCTGGGCTTCCCCAACGGCCTCAAACATTTCACAGTTCGTTGAGTATGTTTATAGATTAATAATGGGAAAGAAAAGGACCCGGAACGGGACCATGCAACCATCCAGCTGAAAGGGCCGGGGTGCAGTGCACAAGTGTACTGCGCCCACTAGTTTGTGGGTGGTGCTCCCGGTATCACTTAAGACAAAAAACATGCAAGAAATGTGCTGTGCCGGAGTGTGAAATAGAGGACGTTGTGGCGTGCCTCGCGCCACTGATGACACAGGCTCCGAGGGCAGGACACCACGTAGCATGTCCAAGGACAGGAACAACTCAGCAGCAGGGTCAGCAGCAGCAAGAGCAGCAGAATGGGGGGCCCAGGCCACCATGCAGCATTAGCATGAAACACACAAACACAACACGCACGCATCTGCACGCACGCACCTTAACATACACACATGCACACGCACGTGCACGTGCATACACACGCGCGCACGCACATACGCACGCGCGCACGCACATACACATAAACGCATGCACGCACAAGTATGCACACACACAAACACACACATACACACACATTTGGAGGCCACCATAGATGGGACAAGGTGATTATTGAGGAAAGAGTGGGAACAGCAAGTTTGAGCCCCAAGTTTGAGTGGCCAGAGTCCTCCCTGCCCTTGTTAAGGCTTTAACGTTTGACACCTTTTTAAAGTACGTCGAACTCTGACCGAACTTTGAACGGCACTTTTCAAATTCGTTAAAATGCGTGAAAGTTCGCGAACTCGAACATTTGGCCGAACCCCGAACTGAACAACCCTGGAGATTATTTATTGTCAAAATGTGCAAATAAACATTTTGCACTGCAACTGCCCCCCCCCCTCGCTACAACTTCCCGACGGGTGTAGTGGTTGCAGACAGGGCAGGGGCTATGGCTGCGGCTGGGGATGCAGGGGCAGGGGCAGTCGGAGCTGCGGATGGGGGGGTCAGGGAGTGCTGGGAAGGCTTCCTGACCACTCATCGCTCGCCTGCTCAAAAACTTTAATTTCCGCTACTGCCCTCAACCGCCCCCTTTAGAAATAAATATATATTTACTGTGATTTCCGCTACCGCCCCTCAATTGCCCCCTTTATGAAAATATATATTTTACCAAAATAAAAAAACCCACCAAAAACAATTATTAGGGGGCGGTGATGTACTTTTCGTACGGTAGTTTGAAACTAGCAAGTTGGGCGCAAATAAGCCAAAGAGACCATTTTTTCCGTTGGCTCTGGGAGAATATGAGTAGGGTTGGCCAGAACCGTATTTATACACCGTATATTTGGTCATTTCCAAGCCAAAATACCGTATGTACACCGTATATATTTATGGTTCTGGCCAACCCTAAATACGAGACACACCCAAAGGAAACGGAAAAAATGCTTCCGTTTGCTCTTTGAGAATGCTAATGAGACTCACTCAATAGAGAAGAAGGAAAAGGAAGAACAAGTTCGAATGCTACGGTGTTCAAATTGGGAAGCTGGTCTTTTCTCAAATGGAAGAAAAAAGGAAAGCTGACCTTTGTAGAGATGACAAGGCCATAGGAACTCAGCAGTGCCTGGATGTCTTCCTCTGAACATCCGGGGGCGAATCCACGGCAGAAGATGTTGTCGCTTGGGGGAGGGCTGCGGTCTGGGTGCGCTCCTACATCACAGTCCGCAAACCTGGGGACCCAGCCGGAAAAGGAGACGGGATGAACTTGTATTGGGGTGTGGTTGTATTGGGGTTGTATTGGGGTGAGTTTATAATAATGTAGTGTGTGTATGTTTGTGTGTGTGTATGTGTGTGTATGTGTGTGTGTGTGTGTATGCGTGTGTGTGTGTGTGTGCACGCGCTCGCGCTCATGCGCACCTGACTTCCATGATACAGCCTCCAAAGGCTGCTCCATTCAGGGCTGCTATAGCTTGCTGCGCCTCATGCACGTCCGTAAACTTGACAAATGCAAAGGGTGGCTTGTTGGGCTGCTGGAACAGGCGCAGGGAGCCAATGTTGCCGTGCGTCTGGAACACTGACAGCAGGGTGGACTCATCACACTCCAGGGGCAGCCCTTTCACGTAAACATTGCTGTGAGCCATCTGGTGTTGGTAGCAGTCAATCTATATGGGAGGGAGGGAGGGATGGCTCAACTGGTTTTTTTACTGGACCTCTGTGCTACGAGGCCCCCCTACGTCTCGACGCACATTCGCTTCGCTTGAGGCTCGGAGTAACCCCCACCCTAAATAGATCCCTGTCGCGAAATGGGGGTGGAGGTGCGGTGAATTGGACTTGCGTGTATGCCTGGGCGCGCGGGTGCTGATGTCCACACAAAGCACGCCATCGCGAGCACATATACACACACACGCACACACACACGCCACGTACCGACACGCGCGCAAGGAGCAGCACAGTCCAGGTGTGGTAATAGGGTGAGGGAAATAGATGAGAGGGAGACCTACCTTTATTCAAAATCAGACGAAATACCAGGAATATTGTTTAATGAGACAATGTGTTTGTGGCTTAGGTTTCTAACAAGTTTGGAAGCCTTCAAATTGTTTGGAAGCCTTCACAATTAACTTAGACAATCAAAAGAGTATTCGAGTAAGCAATGCCCCCAACCACCCTTAAAATTGGCAGCGGGTTGGATTGGGATTTTTTTTAGCCGCCATTTGTATTTAAAAATATTCTTTCGATGTCGTGTTTCATAACAACCCTCAAGGTCGTATTCAGCCCGTTCATTCTTCTGTTTCAGGCGATACGTATCTACTTTTTCGGCTGCTTAGGAGTGTACGCAGAGAGAGTTTGTAGGTGCTTGTTCTGCGGGTGAGTGGATATTTTGGAGGGGTCTTTGGTCAAAAGGGCTGCCTGCAGTTCTGACTTTACATTCCTCGTCCTGTCCCTCCAATTCAGGCTCTGCATCTTATGCAACTGCGGCATATTCAAGTGCGTGTTATGCGCATGCGCATTTTCCATGCAAGTTCAAGTGCAAGCCCCTCCTGAACTCCCTTTCCTTGTTTCCCTGCACCACCAGAGACAAGTCATTTCCCCCCCAAAGCAAAAGCATAGGTCAATGGCAGGTGAGGTGTTGTCTGGGAAAGCCCGCTGCATGCAAAACCGCTGCAATCAAAATTGAAACCAATGACAGGTAAGTGTGGGAAGCCCCTACCAAAATGGTCTTTTGCTCTTGGCGTTGTTGCAGGGCAAGAGTGTACAGCAGCTGGACAAGGAGGTCGTGTGGTGAGGTCAAAATGTAGAAAGATTGTTTAGCCAAGGCGTTACTATGAACATTGTGCGCAACTATCTACTTGCATGTTGGCTGTTGGCTAGCTCTCAATGTGTGCAATGCAAATATCGCTGCACGATTGATCATTGCGTTGGAAAGCCCAAAGAATCGTGGGGAGTTTGCTCGCTTGAGCCAAACGAGCAGCTGAATCTGTGGAGATCTGTCAATTGTAGGAAGCGGATCAAGGACATTTCTGCAAAGTCAAGTCAGCAGGGAGCCAAACTGTTCTCGGGGAAAGTGGAGGCCGGCGACATTTGCCAAGGACAGCTAGGTGTGCGCGTGAATGAGTGTGTATGTGCGTGTATACGCTTGGGGTCTGCACGTCAAACTAAGGGAGCAGGCTTTAGGTCTTGTAATTACCAGAAGATTAGCCTATAGGACTGACAAGCACCATCGGAAAAAAGCAGGGGAACAAACAGAAGCCAGAATTAGTCATCTATTTTGCAGAATGTCTGCAATGTAAGCATGCGGGGGCCTCAAACAGGCCAGCCTAACAGGCCAGCATGTTGCTTCTGCTTACTTGGGTTTATGTATAACTGTGCATACAATTATCGCCGGCCACAACTTTAAGTCGCATGTGGCCGTACATTTAATCATTTCTCTGCCAAATTCACTATGCGTTGTACGCTTCTGGCCTTCTTACCCCACACCTGCTTTTCTGCAGGAAACTGCTGGCTTATGTCTGCATGTGCCTGCTTAGCCAACCTGGTGAGTTAAGGGTTCGTTACTAGGGACAGACCTAAGGGTTTACAAAGGGTTTACAAAGGGTTTACAAAGGGGGGTAACCGGCAGCCACATATGTTGGGCTGATAGGCATTGCTGGATCAGCCAGCATAAAGTAAACGTAAGGTTGTAAGACAGACCTAAGGTAAGGTAAGGTAAGGTTACAACGCTATACATGTCTCAAAGGGCATCTCAGCGGAAGCTTGGAAAAAGCCTGAAACCACACCTGGCTAAACAAAAGAAACAGGAGAATGTGCGAAGAGAGTGAAACGTTTTGTTTTAATAACGCGCGAAGAGAAGGCATCAAAGAATACGAGAAAAAGCTAGGGGCAGACCTAGACAAACCTGCCATCAGTACGTCACTATCCTCTGCAGACCTCTAGACTAGCGTCAGACTAGCGTCAGCCAATAGAACCGTGTAAAAAGGCTGCTCTTTGTAGTGCAAACGTAAAAAACGGGTGCTCATGTGCTCATTGCACACACCCACATTGAGGCTGTAGTGCCTACATCGAGGCTGTAGTGCAAATGTTGAGGCAGTGCCCACATTGAGGCTGTAGAGCAAACGTAAAGGACGGGTGCTCATTTGCACACACCCACGTTGAGGCTGCTCTTTGCAGTGCAAACGTAAAGGACGGGTGCTCATTGCACACACCTCTCAAACTAACGATTTACACCGGGGATCATCACATCAACCCCACCCCAAAACATTGAAAAGGGGCGGTGGCACCCTTTGTCTTTACCGGTGCGCATTGCGTGTGTGTGCCGACAGCCTGCATTGCACGCCCAAGGATTGGTTTGGCCCTGAAACCGCTCAAACTTACTTTTCCACAAAGCTGCTTCATGCCCCTTTTGCTCAATCACAAGGCCAACTTTTTTTCACTTGCTTTTTCCCCTTTTTGCTATATGCAGGAGGGAGCCATCGAGCAGGTGTGTGTATGTAGGTGTGTGCGTGTGTGTATACGTGTGTGTGTGTGTGTGCGTGTGTGCGTGTGCGCGTGTGTGTTAGCCAACAGTACTATCAAGGGCGGGCTGAACTTAGCATCCTACACATCAGGCAGAGATGAGTTAGGTTTAGCGTATTTGTAATAGGCAGTTTGATTTACGTCCAGCATTCCCTGTATCAGACTGATGGGGCAAGGTTTGGGGCCAGCCTGCTCTTGAGTAGCTGTAAGCAGTTGCTGGCAAGAGGGGAATTGAAAGGGATAAAAGAGCCAAGATTACCGGCCATCCCGCTCTTTTGTTGGACTGATCATGCTTGAGCACACGTTTTTTCTTTTTTTCTTCTGATACTATACTGGGCAGATTGATCAGGGTCTGTGGCTACATCATGGCCTGCCCTTGATAGCTTAAAAGTAGGTTTAAGGAGGGGTATTGGAAGTTTAGGGGACAGAAGTGGAGAGGAGGTGGAGTGGCTACATCATGGCCAAACCCTTGGTAGGAACATGTTTATCTAAGGACGGGGAGTGTTATCATACCGTTACTTCAAAGTAAGAGTCAAAGCCGATGAGAACACTACAAGGAAAACAAATCTCTACTCGCCAGAAAACCACCGTAAGACATGTGATTCAGGAATCAGGTTTGCATTGCATCTTCAATGATCACAGTAGGGGGTGGCCAGATTGTCCAGCTGATTGTATGAGGTGGGGGTTCTAAGCTCTTGAGCACTTGCTCTGTTTGTTATTATACTGTATATACACAGGGTTGGCTAGAGCCATACACTGTATATACTGTATATACACAGGGTTGGCCAGAGCCATATACCTGTAAACGGTGCATATCCGGTATTTTTGGCAGGGAAACCACCAAATGTACAGTCAAATGCGGCGTAGATATACAGTTCTGGCCAACCTTGTATATACATGCCAAAAGGGATACATAAGATTTGGCTGCTGGCTGGTAGCTGCCCCAGGGTCGCATTTAGACCTTCCGATTAGGCTGACGGCAGAGGAGCTAAAAAGAAAGAAAGAAAGAAAGCCTGACCCAGGTAATCATACAATTTCCCCATATGATTTAAGGAGAAGTTAGCACACGAAAAGAGTGGAAGGGAAGGCACAGGGAGGAAGTCCCTGACTTCAACGCATTCTGCCCTATTATCACGTGTCGAAGATTCCTGGATGCACGTTGTTCTCATTGGCCTGAGCTTCTGTCTGAACTCCTCAGGTCTTCCTCACACGCGAGTTGACAGGGTACGGAAAGTACAAATTGAGGCTGTATGACGGAATCAAAAAGAGCTGGAACACTGTCGTGGTAAGTGACGATGTGGAGTGGATTGCACTGCAGTGTTAAGTGACGACGTGGAGTGCCTTGCACTTACCCTACTGCACTTCACACCTACAGTGCACTGTGAGGTACTTATGTGCGTGTGTCTGTGTGTGAGGGTGTGTGTGTGTGTACGAGTGGGCTTACCTGTTGTGCTTGTGTATGTGCGTAAACGGCATACATGAGTGTGTACTGCATATATGATTGTGTCTGGGTACTCACGTGTTGCCCCCCTGTGCTTGATGGAAATGTGTATGTGCGTAAGCTGCATACATGAGTGTGTACTGCATGTATGATTGTGTTTGGGTACTCACGTGTTGCCCCCCTGTGCTTGATGGAAATGTGTGTGTGTGTGTGTGTGTGTGTGTGCGCAAACTGCATGCATGAGTGTGTACTGCATGTATGGTTGTGTGTTGGTACTTATGAGCTGCCCCCCTGTGCTGAATGGAAATCCAGCGCAGTAAAACCCACTTAATGCTGAGCTGACGGTAATGCAACTTTTGAGCTAACGGTAATGTAACTTTTGCTGGGCTAACGGTAATGTAACTTGAGCTAACGGTAATGTAACTTTTGTTGGGCACAAGTGTACGTCCGCTCACTCGAACCTCCCATATGGAAACAGGCACGCGCTCACAAACATGCACAAACAGATCGACGACTGGATTCCTTGCTCGGCGGCAACCGGAAAGCCTTTATTTGCAAAGACCAACGATGACAATGCAGCATGGGTTTTGCTGCTTGAGAAGGCGATGGCAAAATTCAAGGTGGGTGTTATCTGAACAAAAGTTGCGGCACAGTAATGAGATGTCACATCCTTCTCCCCCAATCCATTAGTTCGACATAACAATCATCATTTATTTGTCTATCCAAACAAACGTGGTGTCACTGTAGCGATGTTTCACATCTAGGGTTGGCCAGACCATATATATACGGTATATATGGCAATTTTAGCAGTATTTTTTATCAAATGTACGGTCATATACGGCGTATGTGTCTACGGTTTTTCTGGCAACCCTAGTTACATCCTGTTGACGCACGTCATTCACATGCCGGGCTTGAATGCATAAATGGAGGGTAGAGGCACCAGTTCCCCTCAGTACCACTGTATGTCTGCTTTCCAGCAGCCTTATGAAGTCACCCTGATCAATTGCAATGACGTGCCCACATGCTCTTCAGTATGTGTAGCAAAAGCCACCCTAACAAATGAGCCTACTTCTAACAAATGAGCCTACTTCTTCTCGTGTCTGTAAGGTTAGCATTTTCCAGTTGCGTTACAGCCCTATTTTTACTTGGTTTGTTTTGAGGTTTGCCTTGTTCTCATAGGTTGAGCACCATTCCAGGTTGAATGCCTTTGTAATCCAAACTAAACTAACAAATGAGGGATTGCACCCTCAGCAATTACAGCACAAGGTTTGTACCCTGTGCTAGACGGGGGTTCCACACAGGGAATCACGTCTACAAGTCAAGGAGAGGGGGAGAGCTCATACAAATGCTAATATTAAAATAATGTCACTATCCAAAATACGATTGTCTGTGATGTTGAAAAATACAACGTGCACACTGTGCTTGCAACACAGGGTTCATACTCTGCGCTGGACGGGGGCTCCACACTTTGGGCCCTCGAGGCCCTCACAGGGGACTACGTCTTTAAGTTCAAAGAGGAGAAGTCAAAAAAGGTGGGTGCAATACAGGAGTAATGTTTGGGGTTCTTAAGCTCAGGAAGAAAAATTATATTGGGTTGGCCAGAACTGTATATATACACCTAAGAATAAAGAAGCTGGCCTTGACGGCTCTTCTCCTTTATCCACAAATCCCAGAAAGTTTCTTTTCCAGGAAAGTTGTGTGGAAAGACTGTGCGTGAGACTAAGTGGACATTCTAGGTACCGCAAACACAAACTACCGCTACCGTATCCTAGCACCTTTGTCCCCGTGCCAAAGCCCCCCAAACATTGCTAATGAGCTCTTCATCCAATTCATGGCCCTCTCTAACTCATCTGCAACAGACTTGCGTGTGTGCAATGATGTCCCATTCTAGATTGCGTGCCACCCACTGGGTCTTTTTGCCTGCTTTCTTTGCAGGTATGTCGAAAAAACTTTAGCTATCCAACGCAACTTTCAGGTCCCAAAACGGTGGAGTGGTTAGGGAGGTATGGCTGATCTAATGGTGTTGGCCCAATTTGCCCGGGGAAGGGGGTGGGTGCATAGGATGACCCCCAAACCGCTGTAATGGCGGCTAGAATAATTCAATCCGAGCCTCCAAACTTTTGCCGTGTGCCGTGTGTTTTTTACTGCCGTATGCCGTGTGTTTTATAATGCCATGTGTTTTATAAAGTATGCCACACACTGAAAGCAACCCTTAATGTTCTATTTGAATGCCTATCAAATCGCACTTGATGATTGAATGCGTCGTTGTCTGTTGCAGCATGCTGGCAACGTGTGGCTGCGCTATGACTTGGTGCACCCCAAGAAGAAGGGGGGAGAAGCCATGCTTTCGCCGTCCAAGGACGAGCTGAGCAACGAGGAGCTGTTTGAGACCATGCTCTTCTACAAGCGGTGTGTGTGCTGTGCTGTGCTATGCTCTGTGTGTATGTGTTAGAGCTGTGTTTGTGTGTGAACCGCTTGTTCCAGTTCCTTTGGTTCACGAGCTTTGTGTTTCACGCGTAAGAATCCCTCAAGCGGAAAGAGGGCCTGTGCTGGCATCCTCCGCTCATAAAACATCATGGATCCTCTTTTCGTGCTTTGGCGTGCACATACAATTTCAAATTTTAATGCACTGTGACCATGCAGGAGGTAGTCAATGCTGGCAGCGTCTGCACATCAAACATATCGCTTCCCATCTATGCAATGAGATGCATGCTTACATAACTTTTGACGTGTCGCGGCTTTGATGGAGGGAGTCAGTGCTGGCATCATCCACTTACCAAACATGATCTAGTTCTTTGTGTGTTACAAAACGTACACATGCATGCCACGTGTTGCGGACTTAAAGAGGGAGGCAGTGCTGGCAGCGTCCATTCACCAAATATGATACTGTTCTTTGTGCAACAAACCGTACACATGCATGTCTTGTGTTGCGGATTTTACGAGGGAGGCAGTGCTGGCAGCGTCCACGCACCAAATATGATACTATTCTTTGTGCAACAAACCGTACACATGCATGCCACGTGTTGCAGCTTAGAGGAGGGAGTCAGTTCTGG
>Ga0307967_1001984_pt1 | contig 12018 bp, 7 predicted proteins | sample OrgLakmetagen648_FD_201828 | JGI IMG/M metagenome (GOLD analysis project Ga0307967, IMG submission 201828) | Saline water microbial communities from Organic Lake, Antarctica - #648 | ecosystem: Environmental > Aquatic > Non-marine Saline and Alkaline > Saline | place: Antarctica: Organic Lake... | reverse complement strand
CATTGAGGCCGACGCCGAGGTTATCGGCACCCCAGCCGAGAAGCGCCTCGACGTGACCACCACGCTCGACGCTGAGACGCTCGACCGCGCGCTCGATGAGGCCGGCTATCCGCCCGGCGACGTCGAGGACGCAGCCGCCGATGAGCCGACGGATACCCAAACGCCTGACGCCCCCGTCGAGAAAAAGCCCGCTACCGGTAGCGAGAAAACGCGCCTGGCGATCAGCGGGATGACCTGCGCCAGCTGTGTAAAAACCGTACAGCAGGCGCTTGAGCGTACCGCCAACGTCGACTCGGCTGCGGTCAACTTCGGCACGCATACCGCCGAGATCACCGGCAGCGCTGAAGAGAGCACGCTGATCAGCGCAGTTCAGGACGTGGGCTACGACGCCGCGCCGATTGTCGATATGCGCGAAGCCGAAAACACCCGCGCCGACAAGGAAGCCCGCGAGTACAAAAAGCGTCTGAAAGGCAGCGTTTACTCGCTGGTACTGGCCGTGCCGTTGATGGCCAGCATGTTCTTTTTCCACCCCGAGCCGATTGGCGCCGGCCGGCTTTACTGGCTGGTGATCGGCGCGCTGACGCTTGCGGTCATGGCGTTTCCCGGGCGGCACTTTTTTACCAGCGCGTGGAAAAGCTTCAAACACCACCAGGCCAATATGGATACGCTGGTCGCCATGGGCACCGGCACAGCTTGGCTGTATTCCATGGTCGTGGTGCTGTTTGCCTCCTGGCTGCCCGAGGCCGCACGGGGCATCTACTTTGAAGCCTCGGCGATGGTCATCGGGCTGATCCTGTTGGGCAACGCCATGGAGCTTAGAGCTCGCGGGCGCACCAGCGACGCGCTCAAGCGCCTGCTTGACCTGCAAACCCGAACCGCGCGGGTGATCCGCGACGGTAACGAGCAGGAAGTCGAGATCAACGCGGTGCGCGAAGGCGATTACATCCGCGTGCGCCCCGGCGAGCGCCTGCCGGTTGACGGCGACGTCACCGAAGGATCGAGCCACATCGATGAGTCCATGCTCACCGGCGAGCCGCTGCCGGTGGCCAAGGCCGAAGGCGACACGGTTAGCGCCGGCACGGTCAACGGCAAAGGCGGCCTTGTCTACTGCGCCACCCGCGTGGGTAACAACACCCGGCTGGGGCAAATTACCGAGCAGGTGGCCAGCGCCCAGAACTCGCGCCCGCCCATCGGTGATCTGGCCGACAAGGTCTCCAGCGTGTTTGTGCCCTCGGTAATGATTATTGCCGTACTCACCGCGCTGGTGTGGTTCAATTTTGGCGCCGAACCGCGGGTAATCCACATGCTGGTGACCGCCACCACGGTACTGATTATCGCCTGCCCCTGCGCGCTGGGGTTGGCCACGCCGATTTCCACCATGATTGGCGTGGGCAAGGCCGCCGAGCACGGCGTGCTGGTCAGAAACGGCGAGTCGCTGCAAACCGCCAGCAAGCTCACCGCGCTGGTGGTAGATAAAACCGGCACCCTGACCGAAGGCAAACCCCGAGTCACCGAGGCGCACATATTAAGCGCCGACGAAGCCGAAACGCTGAGGCAAGTGGCCGCCCTTGAGCGCGGCTCCGAGCACCCGCTGGCCACCGCCCTGCTCAGCTACTGTGAAGAACAGGCCGAGCAAGCTGGCGCCGAGACACAGGCCGCCGAAATCCACGACTTTGACAGCGTGACCGGCGGCGGCGTGAAAGCCCAAAGTGCGGCAGGCGAGCTGCTGCTGGGCAACGCGCGCCTGCTCGAAGACGCCGGCATCGACCTGACCGCCGGCCGCGATAGCGCCCGAGCGCTGGAAGAAAAAGCCCGCACGCTGGTGTATCTCGCCGTGGGCGGCAAGCTTACCGCGCTGTTCGGCGTCAGCGACCCGCTGCGCAATGATGCCAAAGAGGCGATTACGCGGCTCAAGGCCGACGGCCTGAAAATCATCATGCTCACCGGCGATAACCGCCACACAGCCAAGGCGATTGGCGACGAAGTGGCGATCGACGATTACCGCGCCGAGCTCAAGCCGGAAGACAAGCACGCCGAGATCGAGCGTCTGCAGCAGGAAGGTTACGTCGTCGGCATGGTGGGCGACGGCATCAACGATGCGCCGGCGCTGGCCCGCGCTGACGTCGGCTTCGCGATTGGTCAGGGCACCGACGTGGCGATTGAAAGCGCCGGCATTACGCTGATGCGCGGCTCGCTGCACGGTGTGGCCGCCGCGATCGAGATCAGTCGGGCAACGCTTGCCAACATCAAGCAGAACCTGGCCGGCGCCTTTGGCTACAACGCGCTGTGCATTCCCATTGCCGCGGGGGTGTTCTACCCGCTGACCGGCACGCTGCTGTCGCCGATGATCGCCGGGGCGGCGATGTCGCTATCCTCGATCACCGTGGTCAGCAACGCCAACCGCCTGCGGCTGTTTACCCCGCACGAACCCAAAAGCACTAAAGCATCCGTCCAGCAGCAGGAGGACTCGGCATGAGTATCATCGTTAACCTAGCAGGCCTTGGGCTAATCGGCTTTATCGTTTACTGGTTTTGGCTAAGCGAGCCGACGTAGGCCGCGGTCAGCGCTACCACGGCGGGATATAAGTCGCTCGCCGTGGCCACTTTTTCGCAGCGCTGAACAAACCGGGGCAGCCAAGGCGAAAGTTCTTCACGCACGAAAGTCTCCGGCGTTTCAGCGTTATCGCGGCTGCCTTCGGCGTTAGCTTCTAGCCGGCTGGCCAGATATTCGAGCATCACTGCTAGGTGGTCTGGCGGCTCGCAGAGGCTATCTTTTACCACGTAGCCCGACGCGGCCAGGCGTGCTTCCATGCGCGCGGTGGCTTGGCCGTGCAGGCTGGCCGCCGCCTCCCGATACAGCGAGGCATAAGGCGGTGCGGCGCTGCGCCCGTCGACCAAAAACATCTCGGTGAAGTCCGCCGCCAGTTCGAGCTCAGGCTCGGGCATTAGCACCAGTCCTTCGAGCGCCCGCTCTAAGCGATCCACTCCGGCGCCAAACCCACGTTCGCGCAGCAGGTTAAACAGCGGCGCGGCGTCACCCTGGCGGTAGCTCGCCAGGGTGTCAGCGTTCAGCTCGGCACTTAAAAGCGTCGCTAGCCAGCGGCACAGCACCGCATCGTCATCGCTCATAGGGCCATCATCGCTCATAGCGCCACCTCCTCGGGGCCACCAAACGAGGTGACCGCTGGGGCGTCGCCTTCAAAGCGCTCGATCTCCACCACGCAGGTATTGGGGCTAGGCGCTTGGGCGAGCTTCGAGGTCCCCACATCCATGGTCAGGGTGTTGGGGTCGCCGTAGGTATCCAGCGCGCCGATTTCCGGCCCCACCGGGCCGTACCAGGCGCCTTCCTGCAGGCGTATAACCCCGGACGGAAAGTTATCCGACACCACCGCACCGGCCAGCAGCTGGCCGCGGTCGTTGAACACTCGCACTAGGTCGCCGTCCTTGATGCCACGCTTGTCGGCGTCTTCCGGGCCGATAAACAGCGGTTCGCGACCCTGGACGGTATAGGTGGCCCGCCACTCTTCGGATTCGCACATCTGCGAATGCAGGCGTTTATCCGGGTGGACCGACTGCAGCCACAGCGGAAAACGCTCGGAGTTGGGCCCGCCGTGGGAGCGCTCGGCCTTTTCCATCCAGACCGGATGCGAACGGCAGTCGTCGTAGTCGTAGCGGCCGATCTTGCGGCTGGAAATCTCGATAAAGCCCGACGGCGTACCCAGCGCACTGACCTCCGGTTCCTTGCGAAAATCGGCGTGGCGCACCCAGTTCTCACCGCTGCCGAAGTCGACGTAGCCGTCTTCCCAGAAGGTGTCGAAATCGGGCATGCCGGAGTCGGTATCGTGGCCGCCGGTGGCCGGCTGAAACGTCTTGTTATCTTCACGGCAGTCGTTATAAAGCTTTCTCACCCAGCCCATTTCATCCAAGCCCCGACGGTATTCCTCATCGCGGCCGAAGCGCCGGCAAAGATCGGTGAAAATGTCGAAGTCACTGCGCGAATGGAACAGCGGATCCACGAGCTTTTTCATCGCGATCACGCCGCGGTTCGAGTAGGTGCCGTAGATATCGATATCGTTGCGCTCAAACTGGGTGCAGGCCGGCAGCACCAAGTCAGAAAAGCGGCAGGTGGCGTTCCACGAGTAATCGATGGTGACCACCGACTCGAGATTATGGAACGCCTTTTTCATGCGGTTGTGATCCTGGTGGTGGTGCCAGGGGTTACAGCCACTGAACACGCACATGCGGATATCCGGGAAGGTCACCTCGCTGCCGTTGTACTCAAGCGTCTCGCCGGGTTTAAGGATCGCATCGATCCAGCGTGCCACGGGAATCGTGGAGCTTGCGCCTTTAAAGTCTTCGCTTTCGTGCTCGGGCTTTTTGCCCGCATCCACGTTGCGTGGATAGGCACCCGGAGCGCTGGCACCGGACTCGGGCACGCCGATAGAGCTGTAGTGGTGGCCATAGCTAATGCCGCCCCCCGGCAGGCCGATCTGGCCAAGCATGGTGGCGATAACCGCGCCCATCCAGTAGGGCTGCTCGCCGTGCTGCTGGCGCTGAATCGCCCAGCCGAACAGCAGCTGGGTGCGCTCACCGGCGAGCAGGCGAGCAAATTCACGGATCTCGTCGGCTTCAACACCGCAGATTTCAGCAGCCCACTCGGGGGTTTTCTCTTCGCCGTCGTCGCCCTTGCCCTGGACGTAGTCGATAAAGTCATCAAAGCCCAGCGCGTAGGACTTGATAAACTCACGGTCGTAAAGGTCCTCGTTATACAGGGTATGGGCAATGCCCAGCATGAAGGCGACGTCGGTCATGGGATTCACGTAGCGCTGCTCGCAGCCTAAGTGGTGCTGGGTCTTGGTGCGCACCGGGTCAACGCTGATGACGCGGATGCTGCCGTCCTCAACCTTCTGCTTGAGCTGTTCAAGATAGGCAAACGACTCGTGGGTTTCGCAGTTCCAGCCGACCTGAAGGTTCTTGGTTAGATCGTTACCCCAGAGCACCACGGTCTTGCTGTGTTCGAGAATCAGCGGCCAAGAAGTGCCCTGGCTGTACACCTCGGTGGAGCCCAGCACGTAGGGCAGAATTACCTGCCCCGCGCCGGTGGAGTAGTCGCCCACTTTTTTGACGAAGTTACCGTGCATGCCTACCGCACGCTGCATGTGGTTGCCGCAGCTGTGAACCTGACCGGTCTGGCGCCAGCCGGTGGCACCGGCGTAGAGGCCCGACGGGCCGTGCTCACGCTGGACGCGTTCAAGCTCCTCGTGGAACAGGTCCAGCGCGGCGTCCCACGTCAGGCGGACAAAACGGTTATCGCCGCGGGTTTTACGGTCGCCGTTATGACGATTTTTCAGCCATTCCAGGCGCACCATGGGATAGCGAATACGCGAGGGATTATAAATCAGCCCCTTGATGCCCTTGAGCATCTCGGTGGGATATTCATCCACGCCGAATGGTTCAATTTTTGTCACCCGACCACCCTTGACCAGAGCGTTCATGGCGCCCCAGTGAGAGCCCGAGGTTTTCCACACGCCCTTATCGGTGACGCCGGCAACGGCGGCCTGGGCCAAAAGCCCCGGGCCAATCAGCGACGCGGCGGAACCCAGCGCGCTGCCTTTGAGGAAGCTTCTACGGCTAATGGTCATACGTCCTCCTTATTGCTCGGGCGCATCTTCGACGCCGGTGGTGTTTTCCGCGTCGACGTAGTCCGACGAATGCTTCTGCAGGTACTTGAGCACCAGCGACTGGGTCGGTGCGTCCATGTTGGTAAAGCCCACCATGCCGGAGAACATCGCCGGCCAGGTGTTGGCATCAAAGTGCTCCGGGTCAGGCTCGCCGTGACACACACTGCAGCCGTCGTGGTAAATCTCGCTGGCGGTGTCCCAAAGGGCATCGCGCTCGTCCACGTAGGCGCCCTTCTTCGCCCAAAGCTCAACGGTGACCTGGGCCCAGGGCAGGCCGGTCAAGTCATCGACCTTTTGTTCACCGGTAGCGACCAGCGCCTCGTCTTGGGACACGTCTTTTTCCAGCACGGCGTTGGTGATGTTCTGCCCAAAGCCTTCATACAGCACCCGGCCAAAGCCTTTCTCCTTGCGCCAGCCAGGGATCGCCAACTTAACGCTATCGCCTTGGGTCTCTTGTACGGTGACCTCTGAGGCAATGGTCAGATGGCCGGCAAGCTCGGTACGCTCGGCATCACGGTAAAGATCCACCGACTCGGCGCTGTAGTAAGCCTCACTCCCCGCATTTACCGCCACGGCATTGTTAACCAGCTTGGCAAGCATGGGGTTGCCGCCCTTGTTCATGTCTTCGGGCAGGTGGTGGGCGATACCCTTGTGGCAGTCCACGCAGCTCTGGTCACGCTCGGCGGCGGGCTTCATGAAGCGGCGCGCCTCGTCGGACATAAGCTCCCAGTCCATGCTGTCGTAGTCGTGGCAGCTACGGCACTCTTTTGAGCCGTTGGCCTGAAAGCGCGACCATTCGTGCTGGGCCAGTTCCAGGCGCTTTTCCTCGAACTTTTCCGGCGTATCGATGGTGCCGAATATGGTGCCCCAGACTTCCTTGCTCGCCTGCATTTTGCGTGCGATTTTGGCCGTCCATTCGTGAGGCACGTGGCAGTCCGAACAGATCGCCCGCACCCCGGTACGGTTGGACCAGTGAACGGTTTCCTGCAATTCTTGGTAGACGTTATCTTCCATCTCATGGCAGCTAACGCAGAATTTTTCGGTATTGGTCACTTCCATCGCGGTGTTAAAGCCGCCCCAGAAAATCACCCCAGCGATAAAGCTGACGATGACGACCACCCCGAGACTGAGATGCACCGGCGGTCGTTTGAGCGTATTCCACAGCGTGGCCAGCAATTTCATAATGCGCTTCCCCTTGAATGCTCTGTTTGCTTACACAACTCTGCGGCTCAACCGCCGTGCCCGGGCGGTCCCAGCACGAACACCTGCAACATCCACACCACAAAGCCGTAGCCGCCTACCACGGCAATGCTCAGCAGGGGAACGACGATCGCAACGATGAACAGCAGTGCGGTCCACTCACGGCGCTTGCTGCTGCCGGTCTCTTGCCGACTTTCGGTTTTGGCCATGTTGCCCTCCGGCGGTGTCTGCGTTGACATGTTTTTTTATCACTTTTGATTATGGCAGCCTTTAACAAAGGAATAAAAAAGCACTTTACATGCATCTTTGCCAATAAAGCCCCACCGGCTTGATTGGCGGCGTACAGACACAAAAATACCGGCGCAAAGGCCGGCATATACAAGGTTCGCCTCATCGACTAAAAGGGTCACTTCATCGACGGTATCAGGCCGGCCCACGCGGCATGCGCAACACCAGTACTAGCGCCACCGCGCACAGCAGCGCGGCCAGCCCGGCAAAGCCTGCCCCGGTGGGCACCAGTCCGATAAAGTGAGTGGCAAGTCCGATGCCCACTACCGGAATCGACAGCGCGACGTAGGCGACCACAAAAAACGTTGAGGTCACCGCCCCGCGCTGGTCCGCCGGGCAGGCGGCGGCCACGGCCCCAAGCCCCGCGCGAAAGCCGATGCCCTGCCCCGTACCGGCGAGTAGCGCGCCGCAGAAAAACGCCGCCATCAGCTGGGTCAAAATCCCCGTACCGATCATCAGCGCGCCCATCAGCAGGCACACGCAACCCAGCGGCAGCCGCCGCCGGGGCGCTACCCTACTCTGCAATGACTGACCCATAGTCGAGGCAAAAAATACCAGACACACCACCAGACCAATCACCGCGAGGTTTTTTTCACCCAGCACTTCCTGCATAAAGGCCGGTGCCATGGAGTTGAAAAACCCCAGCACGGCGAAGCCGGCAAAGCCCACCAGCGCAGCGGGAACAAACACCCCGCGCACTTCTGGTGGCAGGCTCAGGCGCTGTATCCGCAAGTCAGGACTGGCGACCCGAGTGACGGTTTCCGGCGCGCGCCACACCAGCCATACCGCCACGCCAAGCATCGCCAGGTGCAGCGCGTAGGAAAGCTCAAGCGGCGCGGGCAGCCAGGTAACGAGAATCCCCGCTACCAGCGGGCCAAGTCCCAGCCCGCCCATGTTCACCGCGGTGGCGGCAAGGGTCGCCCGGGGTTTCAAGGCATGGGGCGCCAGTTCGATCACCGCCACCGTTGCCGTGCCGGTAAAAATACCCGCCGAGATGCCCGAAATCACCCGCCCCACCAGCAGCCAGCCGAGGCTGTCGCCCGTCAGAAAAACCACGTCGCTCGCGGCCGCCATCAGCATTCCGGCGAACAACATGGGCCGGCGACCCAGCTGATCGGACCAGCGCCCGGCCACCACCAGCGCGCCGATGACGCCGATGGCGTAAACGGCAAAAATCACCGTGATGATCAGCTGGGAAAAGCCGTATTCGGCCTGATAAATCGGATACAGCGGCGTGGGCAGCGTGGTGCCCAGCATCACCACCAGAAAGGCAAACGCCGGCCCCAGAAAAGCGAGCGGCGACGGCGGAGAAGACGGCGCCTGAGAAGTGGCGAATGCTGACATAGTAAGTCCCTGGGTTCATAAGCGGCGCTAAACCGGTTCGGCGTGCTCGACCATTAATTGCAGGCTTTCGCGGCCGCGAAAGCGGTTGCGGTTGAGCTTGTAGGCGCAGTGCAGGGTATCGCCGACGCCAAAGGCGGGCAGCTCGCCGGGCGTCAGCGCGCGAAACCAGATGGCCTTGAGCGTCAGCGCGCCGGTAGAAAGCTCCATCATCAGATGGGTGCCGTCGGCGCCCACCGGGCGCAGCGCTTCAACGATAAAGCGCCCCTCAAACAGCGGCGGGTCAAACTCGCGGCCGTAGGGCCCCAGCGCCTCGAGCTCGTCCAGCGTGGCAAGGTCGAGCTTGGCGGCGTCGAGTTCACCGTCGGTCAAAAGCTTGGGGTAAAGCGGCGTATTACCGAGCTGCTCGCCCACGGCGCGTAAAAACGCCGTTTTGAACTCACTCAGACGCTCTTCGGGCACGCCGATACCCGCCGCCCCGCTGTGCCCGCCAAAGCGCGGCAGCGCCTCGGGCGCCAGCTCATAGGCGCGCTGCAGCGCGTCGCGCAGGTGCAGCCCGTCCACCGAGCGGCCGGAGCCGGTCAGCATGTTGGGCGCCGCCGCCCGGGTCAGCACCAGCGCGGGGCGGCCGTAGGCCTGCACCAGCCGTGAGGCGACAATGCCCTGCACGCCGGGGTGGCCGTCTTCCACGAACACCACCACCGCCGGGGCGTCGGCGGCCAGTTCGGCCGCGGCCAGCGCGCGCGCTTCAGTGGCCATCTCGGCCTCAATGGCCTTTCGCGACTGGTTGTCGTCTTCCAGCACACCCAGCTGGCGCACAGCCACGGCATCGCTTTCGGCGAGCATAAAGTGCAGCGCGGCATAAGGATCATCAAGGCGCGAACGGGCGTTGATCCGCGGCGCCATCTGAAACGCCAGCGTTTCGGCGTTGAACGGCACGCTGTCCGGCCCCAGCCGTTCGGCCATGGCGCGCCAGCAGGGCGCATCCATGCGGTTGATCAGCGCAAGCCCCTGATTGACCACGGCGCGGTTGGCAGGGCTAGCGCCCAGCGACACGCAGTCGGCCACGGTGCCCAGCGCCACGTAGGAAAGCCACGGTGAAAGCTTGGGCGTCGCGGCGGGCAGCACGCCCCATTCGATCAGCACGCCGCGGGCCAGCGACATCGTAAGCCACGCCACCATGCAGCCGGCAATCGTTGTATCGGGGTAGTCGCAGTCTTGCCGCGTGGGGTTGACGCAGGCGTACGCCGAGGCCGGCGGGCCTTCTTCAGGCAGCGCGTGGTGATCACTGACCACCACGTCGATGCCGGCAGCCTTGAGCCGCGCGATGCGCGACTCATCACTGCTGCCGCAGTCGGCGGTGATCACTAGCGTCGGCCGGGGCGTCAACGCCAGCGTGCGCTCGACCAGCGGCAGGCTGATGCCGTAGCCATCAAAGATGCGGTGGCCAATCAGACTGTGAAGCCGGTGCTCGGGCACGCCGAAAAGCTCCACCAGCGTACGGCGGATCACCACGTGCGAGGTAATACCGTCGACGTCGTAGTCGGTCAGAATGCCGATCGACTCGCCTTCCACCACCGCCTCGGCAATACGTTCGGCGGCGCGGCGACCATCGGCGAGCTTTTGCGGATGCGCCAGATAGCGCAGGCTCGGCGTTACCAACGGCGCCAGCTCGCCCTTATAGCCCGGCAGGCGCGAGGCCAACAGCCGGGCCTGAAGCTCGGACAGCCCTTCGGCCTGCGCCCGGGCGTAAACGGCTGCATCGCGAGGGCGTGGCTCCAGCCGTGGCCGGGTCATGCTGTGGGGCAGCTCGGTTAACGCGGTCATTAGCGGCGGTTGTCCGCCACGAACTGCTGCACCGCCTCAAGTTCAGCGGGCAGCACCGTGTAGCGCTCTTCGCGCTCGAGCAGATCATCCATGTGCGCCGGCAACGGCACGCCGGAGAAACCCGCCTTGGCGACGGCCTCGGCAAACTTGGCCGGATGCGCGGTGGCCAACGTGATCACCGGCGTAGCGGCATCTGCCCGGGCGCGTTCGGCGGCGTGATAGCCGGTAGCGGTGTGCGGGTCGAGCACTTCGCCGGTGCGCCGGTAGGCCTCGCGGATGGTTTCAAGAATCGCCTCGTCATCCACGCTGTAGCTTGCGAACTTCTTGCGCAGTTTGGCCAGCGGCGCATCGGCAAGTGCGGAGGGCTCGTGCTGGAAACGCTCCAGCAGCGCAGCCACGGCGGCGCCGTCGCGGTCGTAGGCGTCAAACAGCAGTCGCTCGAAGTTGGACGACACGACGATGTCCATGGACGGCGCCAGGGTCGCGGCCAGCTCGTGCCTGGAGAAGTCGTTGGCGGCCAGCGTACGGTGCAGAATATCGTTGGCGTTGGTGGCGATGATGAACTGCTTGACCGGCAGCCCCATCTTGTACGCCATGTAGCCGGCAAAGACGTTGCCGAAGTTGGCCGACGGCACGCAAAAGCTGACTTCGCGGTGCGGGGCGCCAAGTGCTACGCCAGCAGCGACGTAGTAGACCATCTGCGCCATGATGCGCGCCCAGTTGATCGAGTTGACCGCCACCAGCCGCGTGCCGTTGAGGAAATCCTGATTGGCGAAGCTGGCCTTGACCATCGCCTGGGCGTCGTCAAAGTTGCCTTCGATGGCCACGTTGAAGACGTTATCCGCCAGTACCGAGGTCATCTGGCGGCGCTGCACTTCAGACACGCGGTTATGCGGGTGCAGGATGAAAATATCGAGGTTGTCGCAGTGACGACAGCCCTCAATCGCCGCCGAGCCGGTATCGCCCGAGGTGGCGCCCATGATCACCGCGCGTTCGCCGCGCTTCTTGAGAAAGTGGTCCAGCAGCCGGCCGAGCAGCTGCAGCGCCACGTCCTTGAACGCCAGCGTCGGGCCGTGGAACTGCTCCATCAAAAAGTGGTTGGCATCCAACTGCTTGAGCGGCACCACCGCGTCGTGGCTGAAGGTGGCGTAGGCCTCCGTGACCAGCTGATGAAAGGTGGTGTCGTCGATTTCACCGTTGACGAACGGCTTCATCACACGAAAAGCGATATCGGCATAGGACAGCCCGGCCATATCGGCCAGGGCGTCATGGGTGAACGACGGCAGCGTTTCGGGCACGTAAAGGCCGCCGTCGCTTGCCATGCCGGTCAGCACGACCTCTTCAAACGAGAGCGCCGGTGCCTGACCGCGGGTACTGATATAACGCATGGCGTTACTCTCCTTCGTCCAGGCTCTCTACCCGGATGCGCGTCACTGCGCCGGCGATATCGGCCATTGACTCGATCTCGCGAATAGCGTCGTTCATCTGGCGCTCTTTGGTGCGGTGCGTCATCAGGATGATCGGCACCAGCTCGCCTTCGGTGATTTCCTTTTGAATCAGCGCTTCGATCGAGATGCCCTGATCAGAAAGAATCGTCGCTACCCGCGCCAGCACGCCGGGGCGGTCTACCGCGAGCAGGCGCAGGTAGTAGGCGGTGGTAATGTCTTCCATGGGCATGATCG
>Ga0307967_1001982_pt1 | contig 12022 bp, 7 predicted proteins | sample OrgLakmetagen648_FD_201828 | JGI IMG/M metagenome (GOLD analysis project Ga0307967, IMG submission 201828) | Saline water microbial communities from Organic Lake, Antarctica - #648 | ecosystem: Environmental > Aquatic > Non-marine Saline and Alkaline > Saline | place: Antarctica: Organic Lake... | reverse complement strand
TTTTCTTTCCAAGTTGATAAATCCTTTATCATTTCGTTAAGATAATCCTCAATATTTAACCCTTCTTCATACAGATATTTTGTCCAGATCATTTCAAAGTCATGGTTCGGCAAGGTCAACAAACTACTTTTTATTTCAAGAAGATTTAAAAACGAATTCTCGTCCAAAATTCTGGACTTCGAAACTGAAAAGATTTGTGCTATTTCCTCGACTGCATTTGAATTTGCGAAAAAGATATTCTTTATCAACTCTATACCTTCAGATTTCGGTTCTCTTTGGAGCTTATTCAATATAAACTTCTTAACCACTGGATGATCACCATGATTCTTTGTAACAATACTTATATTGGTTTGGTCAATGATTAAAAATTTAATGATATCATCAGCTAACTGATGTTTATTGGCTAAATCACCAACAATTTTGTTTTGGAAAAAATCAGAATTAATTACTACGTCAATTGTTCCAAATGATTCTATTAATTTTTTAGCGAGTAAAAATCCACCAACCTCTTGCTGTGTATGAGTGATAACGTCAACTGTATCGAGAGACTCTTTCACATAGATCAAGTATCCATCTAGTATTTTATGAGCGATGGATTTGTTGAAGTCCTTTACAACTTCACCCTCAAAAATATTATAAAAATTCTGCATTTCAACGTAAGCTTGAATTTCATCAAGCATTTCTTGTGACACAACTTCAAAACCATTAGTAATTATATTTTTTGTTGGTAATTCTAAATCAGTTCTTATTTCATCCTTTAAGTTTTCAATGTATTTATGAAATACCTCTTGAAATCCTCGAAGACCTAATTCTGCATCGATATCATTAAGGTGCTTTGGGTTTAGCATTTCACAGTATAAGTACAATAATAATGGTGTTCTGAAATAAAATATATCCTCATCTGCCAATTCATGATGATTTATATTATACGCTTTGAAATAATTCTTAACTACATTAACAACTACTCCTTTCGAAAAACCATTAAGCTCTATATGATTATATGGTACATCATTCGTTGACCAAATTCTTTCAACATAGGAATTACGCAATGTTGCAATAAAGACTATAAATGGATAATTATATAATCTTGACATAAAAGTGTCTAGATTCTTCCGCCAAATTGAACTGAATCCATGGTTAGCAAAAGTCGTTTCGTTTAATGCGTCAAAGATAAGCGTAACATTTTTATTATTACTCTTCCCAAAATCATTAAGCCTCTCAAGGACTTCGGAAAGATTATAACCATCAGGAACATCTAATTCTCTTAATAATATTAGCTCAAAGTCATCCGGATTACCATTAAAAGCTTTAGCACGAATAAAAATAGCTGGCCAACCTTTGTCTCGTAATTCATTAGTAATAAATGCTGTCAGATTAGACTTCCCCATTCCAGCATCACCTGTTACAATCGTTATTTGTTCATTTCTAGAATGTGTCATCAAAGAATTCAACAAATTCATTTGTGCCACAATCTCTTTTAGTCGCCTGAAAGAGAATTCAATGTAATACCACTCATCTTCATTAAGTGGGTTCTCTAAATATCTCTCATATGATTGATATGATTCCAACTTATTAAATTGATAGTCAATTACACTATCAACTTCTTGAGACTCAAATCTAAATTTATATTCAAAAAATTCAAGTTTACGAATCGACTCAATTTGTTCTGATTCAAGCATTCTTACCCATTTCTCTATTAAATCTCTAATATTATTTTTAATGGACAGGAAATACTTGAATTGCTTATTTTGTATAGAATTTAGGTTTACCTTATGTCTCTTTTGTTCGAAAAATTTAAACATATTATCATAATCTCTTTCAAAATCTGTTATCCAATCCTTTAGGATTCTAAGCTGATTTAAAAAGGAAGATTTCTTTGTTGAATCTAATGTTTTCTCCCAAGTAATATCTTCAACTAACTTCAACCCCTGTCCGAATTGGTCTTCAAATAATTCCGCGCTAAATTTAGATTTAATTTCATCAGTGAAATGCTTATTATGAATAGTACTGAACCAATCTTCATTAATTATGAAATCCTGACGTGAAATGTGATTTTCAGTTAATGTGTTTTTATTACCAATACCAACATTGATATTAATTATTTTCTTTGCCATTCTTCGTTTCTTTTTCAGAATAATTAATGTTGGTTACATTGCTATTTCCAATTCCAAAATTCCAAGATTTTATAAATACATAATCTTTATTATCCAATTGCAACTTAAGATTAAAGCGGAAACACATATATAAAACAGTAAGTTTTATAAGCAGGGAAATAGCCCAAATACCAGCAAAATACTTAGCTATAAAAAAAGCCAAAACAACTGCACAAAAGTATCCATATTCTTTAGCTATTTCACTATAGTTAGGTTCCAGTACTGAGGGTAGCAAATTTGCAGATAATTCCGTAACAATTCCAATTGCGAAAATTCGCCCAACCCATGTATACAGATTAGTTCTTTTAAAAAGGAAGTTTATTATCTTATCTTTGTTTTCTTTAGTAATCCAAGTCATATCTATTGTTTGGTATAAATAAATGCCATCCCCCCTACCCAATCTCATTCATCTTCCCAACAATCCTAAACAAATCATCTGCTTGCTCATCATTGAAAACACCATTAACGCCATGAATATGAAAGCTTCTAAAAGGTGCTTCAAAAAGCTTTTTAGGGTCTAGTTTGCCATTTGTAGTAAGAAATATTTTAATTGTTTCTAAAAACTTAATTTGTTTCGAGTCTAATTGATATTTATTAATGAATACGGCAAAAGCTTGATCTACTTTCTCCTTAGAAATTCCCATTAAGGAAATAATGAAAGAAACGAGATTAAAGCCTTCCCCTACTTCTTCAATTAATTTCTCTTTTTGGACTTTATCAGAAAACAATATATCTTCTAAACTGGTTAATTCCTCTTGCGTAATTTTCTCTCCATTGCGAATTCTACTTATCGTGATATTGTCCTTATTCTCATTGATTAATTGCTCTAATCTTTTTGCAGTTGAAGCGAAAGGATTAACGTATTCAGTACCTTCTTCTGCCGCTCTTGGATTTCCATTTACTGTAATTTCACCTAGGATATCTTCATAATCTGTCATCACATATCGCTCATCTTCACGATCAATATACTTTAATAAATCTCTGATTCCTGAACGAATCTTTTCTAAATGAGCAATTCCAGCTTGCTCCCAAAACACCTCTTCAAGCGGCTCTTGAATCAAAGCTAAATTTTCTTTAACTATTGGAATACTAACTTTTCTTTCCAGTTTTATAGAAAGTGTAATCACTTTTGAAATTGGAATTTTAAAATGATTTTTAAACAAATCTGAATCTGGAGTCTCCAATCGTTTTAACATCAATAAATAAAGTCTCTTATCATAATACCGAGCTAAGTCTGAGTCTCCTTTAGGTGGTTGAACCAATGTTGCCAAATCCTGCTCAATGGTTTGAATTTCTCTTTTCGATAAATTATTCCATTTAGCCCTTTTGTTTATTCCGTATTTTAAAACAGTTTCAAGTCTCATCTTAACATCAAACCGTTCTTCCTCTAATGATGCAATTTCATGATGTAATTCATCCAAAAGTATTTTTCGAAATCCTTGAAGTTCTTCATCTTTTTTTAAACCGTCAGATGCAAGGTAATTTGCTAATTGTAACTTTAAAATAAAAACTTGCGCAGTTAAGCTAATTTGAGAACTCGATTCAATTCCTTTAGGGTTTATTTTGAAAAACTCAAAGTTTTCGAACAAATCGAATATCAGATAATGAGTTTTATCTTTTCCTGGCCCAAATAAATCTGGTCTTAATCGTGAACCTCGACCAATCATTTGCCAAAACTTTTCCTTGGAACGGACAGGTTTATAAAACACAAGATTTACACAACTTGGCGCATCAATTCCTGTATCCATCATATCCACAGAAATGGCAATTTGTGGCAAACGGTCTTTCTCTTCATCACAAAAGCGTTCTATAAATTCTTGTGATTTTGGTTCGCTGTGGGTTATAACCTTCACATAATCATTACTGAATTGCTCCTTGTCCATGTCCAGAAGAACATCCTTTAAAAAATGAGCATGCTTTTGGTTCTTTGCAAAAATGATGGTTTTTCCTAATTCTTCTCCGCCTCTATTCTTTATTCCATTTTCTAGAATATGTTTTAAAACCTTAATTGCTGTATCTTTATTGAATAACCAGTCGTTTAACTCAGTTGGTTTAATCCATTCATTTCCTGTGGCCTCTCCTCCATCCAAAATTTCATTTTCAAAGGCTTCTTTTTCTTCATCGCTTAAATCATCGTAGCGAATACCATCTGTGTGAAACTTGGTTGGTAAGTCAATTGTATGATAAGGTACTAAATGCTTTTCTTTGACTGCTTCATCAAAGTCATAGGCATCAGTTGGTGTTTTATCAGGTAAATCAAAAATACTGAATGTATTCTTATCAATACTGTCTTTTGGTGTAGCAGTTAATCCTAAAAGTAAAGCATCGAAATACTCAAAAACAGCAAAGTACTTCTGATAGATTGAACGGTGAGCTTCATCGATAATAATTAAATCAAAATGTCCAACTCCATAAAATCTAGAATCTCCATCGCGTGATTTATCTATTAATCCCATCATGGTTTGATAGGTTGAAAATGCTATTCGTGCATCTGGATTGTCTTTTTCTTCTATTAAGTTTACTGAAGCATGTTCAGGAAGTAACTTCACGAAGTTTGATTTCGCTTGTTTAACTAAGCTAACACGGTCTGCTAAGAATAAAATACGTTTAGCCCAATTGGACTCCATCATAATCTTAGAAAATGCAATTGAAGTTCGTGTTTTCCCTGTTCCTGTAGCCAAAACAAGTAAAGCTCCTCTATTTGTTCCAATAAGTTTTCCAGTGCGTTTATCTGTTCCTGCAAAATGCTCTGCAATACTTTTAATAGCACGCATCTGATAAGGTCTTCCTGCAATATCAATATCAATTTCAGCTTTGCGAATATCCTTGCGGTTTTCACGTCTGAACATTAAGGTTTGTAATTCTGCTTTGGTATAAAAACCATGAACGGGTCTCGCTTTTTTATAGAATTGATCATCCCATAAAAAAGTATTAAATCCATTCGTATAATACATAACGGGACGTCTGAATCCCATTTTCACTAATGATTCTGCATACAGTTGTGCTTGATTTTCTCCTTTTGAAGCGCTTTCCATGGTTTTCTTAGCTTCCACCAAGGCCAATGGTGTACCATCGTCATCCCATAAAACATAATCTATTTTTCCAGTGGTTGAAGGATTTGTGGACTTAGGCATGAATTCCACTTTAAACTCTTTATCATTAGCTCCATCTAAATCCCATCCCGCTTCGCGTAAAGAAACATCAATAAAATATTTACGCGTTTGTGCTTCGTCTCTCGGATGCTGCACATCGTCTTCATGATTGGCTTCAACTTTTTGTGCTGCCGTAACTTTTGTACGTTCCTCTATTTGACGTCTGTACAATTCATTTTCGGCTAAAAGCTTTTCTCTTTCTTCTTGTTGCTTCTTTTGCTCTGCTTGAAAACGAGCAAGCTTCTCATCCATTTCCTTTTGCAAGGCTTCAAGCTGCCGCTTACTGATAGATTCAGTGTTCTTTTCTGGAATTAAATCCCAATCAAAAGGTCCAGGAACGTCAATCTCTTCCTTGCGGTAAGATTTAGCAAACCATTTTCCGAAATAATATAGATTTTCAATGATTGTACAAGAGTCAACATCACTTACAGCTTTGTTATGAATGGCAAGGTTACCAGTTTTACGAATTAAATGGAGTTCGTTCAGCATTTTATAATTGAACTGATCTTTAAAATCACTGTTCACCATCAAAGCGCTGATGTTATCATCATACGGCATCTCCATTTCCTCATCATTGCGGTACATCCAGTTTACAGCTACTTCTAAAGCCATTCTTGCATAAGACAGCGATGCTCTTGGATCAGTACGCACAAATCCTTCTGCTCGACTTGCTCTGTCGAAGAAGGTTGGCCATTCGTTTTTTAAGAAGTGGAAGTTAGTATTCATAAGCTTGGTTGTAATCACATTATCGTTGATTCAAATATAATGCTTTTTTTGGGTTGGAGAGGGATTTAGAGATGTAGGATGATTTTGCTCAAGCTTAAAACGCTACCCTATTAAAGTATTGTGCCCATCTTCTATCATTTTAACAATCTCCTTACTCACTGTCTGAGTTATAATTCCCGAGGAAACCATAGTGGTTAGTTTACCTATAAACAGCTGACTCCACGTTTTGCGGTCTAGGAAAAAGTATTCTTTCATGGAATTTAATTCTTGACTTAAATCTTCATAAATAATCTCTTGCCCATTTTTAAGGGTTTGAAATTGAGCTAATATATCATCTAATTTATCATTGATTTCTGATTTATCCTTTTCATAGAATGGATCTTCATCAGTATTCTTCTTTATGTCTTCCAACTCCTCTGTTAGAAGAAATAGAATTTGACGATAGAATTTGGATTCGGTACAGGTCTTAGGATTTTTACAATGAACTTCATGTTCCACCTCTTCTTCCTTAAAAGATTGCATCAAGTAATGCAGAAACTCAATTTTGTACCGGTCTTTTTTGAAATCATAAAGCTTACTGATTACTTTAGCCATGTAGTCATTATACTGCCCACTACTATGGCTTGTACGCCCTAAAAAGTCATTCGCTTGTTCTTTGATAATATTCATTCTTGTTGTTTTATGAGTGAGTATGAAACAAATATAGAACAGATGAGTGCAACACATGTGCACAGGTTAAGAATATATTGTAAAAACTACTCTTCAGAATTCATCTTCACTTGCGGCATTTGCTCGGACTCTGTAAAAGGCACAATCAACTCCCTCATCCTGCCTTTACTCGAAAAGTGTCGTGATATTTCATACGTTTTCTCAGTAAAGTCTTTTTGATCTTTATAATAATACAATTGAACTTTTTTCAAATTATCATTTTCAAATATTTGAGAAAGCATCGTCCTGTCCGAAAGACCAAGAGAATGACCTAAAACAAGAACTTCAAAGTCAGAGTTATCTACAAAAGCCATTAACTTTTGATAATTTCCATCTTGAAAGTATCTAAATGATTTTATATGTTCGAAAAATTTATTTTCATTTAATCTTTCAATCTCATGATAGGTTTCGTCTAACTCGTCGCCAAAACCAAATACAATATTTTCGGGGCTGTCTACTGATCCATGAATCTGGATTAACTCAATTGAATCTCCAGTCCTTTGATTTGTTTCCTGATACTTCTTAAGAAGATTTGTATAGTTAAAATTGAGCAACGTTGTTTTTGCAGATCTTATTTTATTTCGATTTGCATCTGGAACAAGCTCATTTCGATCTTGATAATTTATCTTTTTGTTAAACAAATCTAAATAAGGTGAAGCAGAAATATTAAAGTTAAACGCATTGCATTCTTCACTTAAATATTCAATGAACTTATCACGAAGAAAGTCTAAATCATTATTAATTGTTTCAATATTAGGAAAAGGCTCATTATTTCTTGTTCTTTTACCTGGCACCATTGCGGCTTTTAAAAAAGAATAATAAATATTTTCAATGTCTATCCATCTAGTTTCATTAATTATACTTTTGAAAAATTCAGAATACATAACAACCTCATAACTAGAGTTTTCTACTGCTTTTAAAAATTCTTGATAACTTTCAACTTCATAAAAATCTGGGTATCGTGGAATTAGTAGGTTGTACTTAAATTCCTTTTTCACTTGGATCGAGCATAGTCTATCTATTGCGGGTGTATTTTCATCTAATTCTTCAACCTTATACATCAAATACCACAACAAAAAATCCTCATATTTTGATTTTACACCATGCGCTAAATCAAATCCGTTTCCTATAATTATTAGTCTGTTCATATAAGATTATTAATACCGAGCAAATTTCCGTGTAGCTCTTAAAAAATGATAGATAAAGAAACCACTGCTTATTCTCATCAATAAAGAAACCCATTGATAACCTTCATCCTCCATGTAATCAGGAGTTGAATGCGCTGGATTTATTAGAACAATACTTTGATTGAAACCATCAATGAGCATCTCTTTATCAAAGGAATAATCAAACTCAATACTTATGAAGTAAAGTAAATAATGAAAGAAAAACAACCACAACAAAGGCATCCACCAAGTAAGTCCAAAATTAGAGACAAACCGATCTGTAAAAAGCAAGACGAAATCATACCACTTTTCTCCCCCTTCTATTCTCGTTAATTTCCAGTGTAAACGTTTCTCATAATTTCCGAAAAGCAAATAGTCATGAATATTTTCATTGTTTTTTGAAGCTATCTTAAGCTGTCGATAAGTGTCCTTTTCATATTTCAAATCACTTGTTTGATTTTCTGAAATTTGTTTTGGTTTGATTATTGAACTTTTATGATTTCTCAAATTATATAAAACGGGAATTTTAAAATCTAATTTTGAATCTCTTAACTTCTTATTATTTGGCCACCGCACATCATTAATCACCAACTCTCTTAGATTAGATCTTTTAATAATTGGTGCATCAATGAATTTTATTTGATTCCAACTAAATTCTTGGAAATTACAATCTATTATGTGGGTCCTCTCTATTGTAGACTCATTAATTGTTAGGCTTGATTCAACTCCTGTTAGGTTTTGTAATTGTAAAGTACCAATCTCGAATTGTTCAATTAACAACTTACCTTTGAACACTGTAGATTTAAAACAGAAGTTTTGAACTTTTGATAACTTTTCTCCATGTGATTTTTTTTGAGATAAAATTAAAGATTCGAAATCGTTACAATATAAAATAATTGTATTAAAAATACCACTTACCTGGCATTTTGCAAAATTAATTAGAAAAAGTGAGTTTTGTGCTTCATGAGATTCAATCGAAACGCTCTTAACGTAAGGTAAATCAATTGTTAATTTATCAGATTCCCTGTTTGTAATTAATTCACAGGAGTCTCCTGTAATATTTTTTAAATCCAGATTATCGAAACGTCCCCAGTTAAAAGAAAGTTTTGAGATTTTCGAATCTTGAATTATAAAATTACCTATGGTACATTCTCGAAATAAAATTTGCTGACATTCTATATTTTCTATTATATTTATTGAATGATTTTCAAATCTACAGTTTTCAAAAATTATACTCAAATCTGAGCTCTCACATTCTAAAAAACAAAATCCATTAAACGTACAATTAATAAAATTCAATAATGTATTATTGGTTGTTAGAATAGGTTCAAAAATAACTTGACTTTCAAAAACCTCATCTTCTAAAGTTACTTTATCTAAAAAGTATTTATTCAATTTTTTATTAGTCATATTCACATTCTTTAAACCAACTCCCCCTTAAAAGCCTTCTGCAACAAAGCCTGAAACAAATCTTCACTTTCTTGCAACTCTTGCTTTGCTAATGCCTTTTGTTGCTCAATGATTTCTATTTTCTCTGCGAATTCGTTTTGGAGAGTGATTGGGGGTATTGGAACATTCAACTCACTCAAAATATTTTGATTAATATTCTGAATATTTGCTCCTCTTCCACCTTTTAACATAGATTGTTTAAATGACTTAATTCTAAATAATTGAGCTAAAAAATTAGAGGTCAGTAAATTATTACTTAGTCTATAACGAATACAGAAGCCACTGAATGTGACTAATTCCTTTTCAGGATGAATAACAAGACACCTTCCAACAAGGTCTTTATTACCATTAGACCTTACAAAGACTAAATCACCATTTTTAAGAAAGAAACCTTCAGAAGGCATTTGATTAAGATGAATAAATGACAAGGTGTTCATGTCATTTATAATATATTTAGATTTAAAATCTCCAACTCCAAGATTTCTAATCTCAATACCATTTTCATTTTTGCTATAATTTAATCCATTTTTAAATACTCCGTAATTCGCAAGTGATTCAATATTAAAGCCTTTCTCATTCAAAACAGGATCCCCAAACATATCCAAAAAGATAGATTGCGCCAATAAATCATACTCTTCCAATAACTTTTTGGTATGATCTCTTAAAGCTGCTGCTGCATCCAGAATTTCAACGATTTCTTGTTGGGTTTTGAGTGGTGGGAGTGGAATTTCCTGCTTCGAAAATCGAGATATCCAATAACGTTTATGTAATTCTGTATCTATTTTCACACCTTGCATATGATAATAAACATACTTTAGATTGACATCATTATTAGCAGGAACTAAGATTTTCATGGCAGTTGATTTAACTTTAAAAGGAAAATCGACATAATGAAAGGATGTAGTAAAGTCGTCAAAAATTATTGCTGGTAAATCATTAAAAATACCATCAGTTTCATCAGTATAACCTAAAATAAAACTTTTTCCAGCTGTAAGAACAGGAGTTTCAAACTCATCGTTATAACCTTGTGTTTCGACAGTGAATTTATTAGGCTGATAATATTTTAATGCTTTTTCGAGTTTCTTCATTATTTAATTTAGTTTCTTCATTAACTCTGCTCTCTTGTTATCCAGCTCCAAAATCCGTTTCAATATAACTTTCGGTTCATCATACTTCACTTCTTCGTAAACAATATCCTTATAACGATTAATAGATAAATCCCAATCATTCTCTTTAATTTCATGGAAAGGAACTGTAAAACTCTGCTCTGTACGTTCACGTTTTATTTCTTCAACATTCCTACTTGGATAACGCGCAAGAATGTCAGGTAAATTAAAGTTATCGTGGAGTTCTTCTTTTTGTTTTTCTGTTAATTCAGCTGCTCCTTCTCCTCTTGAGAATTTTTCAAATAAATCGGCATCTACCAATAAAGAACGTTTGTCATCTAAAGATTTCCCATCGGCTTGCATGTCGTAAAACCAAACATTGTTTGTTCCTCCAGAATCTGTTTTGGTAAAAATAAGAATGGCTGTACTTACTCCTGCATAAGGTTTAAACACTCCACTCGGCATAGAGATTACAGCATCTAGTTTTTGATTCTCAACAATTTCCTGTCGTATACTTTGATGGGCTTTACTGCTTCCAAAAAGAACACCATCAGGTACAATAACAGCTGCGCGACCTCCTGTTTTCAATTCACGTAGCATTAATGCCAAAAACAACAATTCTGTTTTACTGGTATTGGTTACGTTTTTCAAACCTACAGCAATACTTTCTTTGTCAATTGTTCCTTTAAACGGTGGATTGGCTAAAACCAAGGTGTAAGCATTGGCAACAGTATTGTCTTTAGAAACAGCATCAACATCACGAATATTTGGTTCTTCCACTCCGTGTAAATACAAGTTCATGGCAGCAATTCTCAGCATTGTCGCATCAAATTCAGTTCCGTTGAACATTTCTTTATTGATGTGTTCTCGTTTCTTGTCAAGGTCTGTAAAACTATAATTTGAGTCAATATACTCTTTGGCGGCTACTAAGAAACCAGCTGTTCCTGCAGAAGGATCACAAATTTTATCATCCAATTGTGGCTCCATCAATTCAACCATTAGTTTAATGATGTGTCGAGGTGTTCTAAATTGTCCAGAGGTTCCTCCTCCTTCTAATTTTGAAAGCAAGTATTCATAGACATCTCCTTTGGTATCTTGTTGCGTCATGTCGATGCGCTCCAATTTCTCAATTACTTGATCGAGCACCATTGCTTTTCCAATACCAAAAGTCGCTCCTCTCATGTGTTGAGAAAACATGCTCTTGTCTTTTCCAAGGTTACGCAGGAAAGGGAAAATCCCATCATTGGTGTCACTAAAAATTTGATGACGTGCTTCCACGTCCATTTCTTTCAAGTTTTTCCATCTGAAACGTTGCTCATCTTCTCCAAAAATAGAATTCACTTTTATTCCTCGTTTAGCCATACTTTCGTTTCTGGTTTCTGTTTCGTCAAGGTCTTTGATAAACATTAGATACGTCAATTGCTCAACAATGGTAATGGTGTTGCTTATTCCTCCGTTCCAGAAGGTGTTCCATATTTGGTCGATTTGAGATTTAAGTTCTCCTGTGATCATGTTATTTGTATTGTTTTATTGGTGGTGTGAAGATAAGATTTTTTTTGGGT
>Ga0307967_1001980_pt1 | contig 12042 bp, 10 predicted proteins | sample OrgLakmetagen648_FD_201828 | JGI IMG/M metagenome (GOLD analysis project Ga0307967, IMG submission 201828) | Saline water microbial communities from Organic Lake, Antarctica - #648 | ecosystem: Environmental > Aquatic > Non-marine Saline and Alkaline > Saline | place: Antarctica: Organic Lake... | reverse complement strand
AGGCTATGGCTATGGCGGACAGGACGGCGGGACAGGTCGCGTTTGGTTTGATCGCTACTCGCGAAAACTTACATCCGAAGCGGAAGCGCTTCGGCTACGTCTAGGGAGGAAGCGCTTCCTCCTTCGCCAAGGCTACGGCGGACAGGTCGGCTACCGCTTATCCTGCGGACTTATTTCGTAGATGCGACGCGATCCGTTGAGACGGCTTGAATCCAGTCGGCCATGATACGGGCGCTTTCACGGAGGTAGATGTCGTAGGGCGTATCGTCGTCTTCGGATTCCTCATCCGATTCTGCGACTGCTTCCGCCTCCCCGGTATCTTCCATCGCGCCTTTGATCGGCTCAGACAAATTCTTTTCTGAAATCGCATTTTGCTCCTTAGTCAGCTCAAGAAGTACCTCTTCCATCGGATAGTTCTCTTCTTTCAGGGCATCGTAGACTTCGTTCAGCTCTTCAACGTAGGCCTGCTCCCGGATCTTGCGGTCTATTCGAGTCGCCAGATTGACCGAAATCTCCTTCTCTTCAAACCGTTTACGGCGCCATTCGATCTGCTTTTTGAGAAACTGAAATTCCTCCAATGCGTCCTGGCGCGCCGTGCTTGCATCGATCAGGCGGCTAACAAGCTTCGGATCGGCCGGACTATCGACTTTCAGCTTTGACCAGTTGTTGATCCAATCCGCTTTCTTAATTTTACCCCAAGGTAGGGCGTGGGGCAGATCATCCTCTCCAATAGGCAGGAACTCGTTAACCGAGGGCATCACAATGTCGGAGGGGACACCCTTGACTTGGGTTGAACTGCCGGCGGGAAGGTAAAATTGCTTGATGGTTATTTTGGAGGCCACCGGCCGCGCCTGCGGTTGAGCGGGCTTTAACCAGGAAAAAGCGGAGCGGTTATTCATTTGATAGACCTCTTGAACCGTGCCTTTCCCGTGCGTGGAACTGTTGCCGACGATCAAAGCTCGGTCATGGTCTTGGAGCGCCCCTGCCACGATCTCGGAGGCCGATGCGCTGAAACGAGAAGTCAAGACGATCAACGGGCCATCCCATAGCATCCGGGGGTCGCGGTCGGAGAGCACTTCGGTGCGGCCAACCGCATCCCTGACCTGCACAACAGGGCCGACGGGAATAAACAGTCCGGCCAGGCGCACGGCTTCACTGAGGAGGCCGCCGCCGTTCATGCGCAGATCGAGAACGATGCCCTCTGCGCCCATTTTGCGAAGTTTAATCAGCAGCTCAGAGACGTCGTCCGTCGTGGTCGTCAGCGTGCCTCCGGCACCGATATTTCCATAGAAAGACGGCAGCTCGATGGCTCCGACTGAAATCATTTTCTCTCCCTCAACCGGCACCGAGATAAGCGTCGCTGAGGCCAAATTCGCCGTCAGCTTAACCTCGTCACGCACAATAGGCACGACTTTACGAACCGAGGGATCCGCCGAATCTCCGGGGCGAATCAGTAGTCTGACTGTCGTGCCTTGTTCGCCCTTAATTTTCCTTACGATATAACGCAGCTCGAGATCCACGACGTCTTCAAACTCTTCATCGCCCTGCGCGACAGCCAGGATCTCATCTTCCGCTTCAAGCAGTCGCGATTCCTCCGCCGGGCCGCCGGGGATCAACTCCTTGATCACACAGATGCCGTCTTCGCTTTGGAGCAGGGCGCCGATGCCAACGAATGAGTTTTGCACAGAGGAATTAAAGCTTTCCAGGGTATCCGAGGAGAAAAAGGTCGAATGCGGGTCAAAGAGCTGGGTCATCGCATTGATGAAGGATTCCTGCACTTCGGCTTCTTCGCGGTCGATGGTGTATTTAAGATTCCGCGCGTAACGGCGGCTGATTTTCTCGCGGGCCTCATCCAGCTTTTCCGCAAAGAAGGATTCATTTTCGAGTAAGCGCTGCACTTTGGACGGGTCGAAGGACTCCTCCTCCGCATCAATCATTAAATCCGGGTTCTCTCTTTGCAGAGAAATGTCCGCATCGTCTTCTGTCTCGGAGGCGAGTGAGAGCAGTTCGTTCAGCAACTCGTATTTGATACGGCGCTCCCAGAGGGCGTCGGCCTCTTCATCCGAGGCTGCCCAGGCAAGCTCCCGGCGATCGACTTGAAAAGTCTCATCCACTGTGAAATCCCAAGGCTGGTCAATACGCTCAAGGGCCCATTCTGTGCGCGCTTCAGCTGTCCGCTTAAAGGTTTGGTAGATTTCAAAGGCCGCGTAGAGATTCCCTTTTTCCAAGAAGCCTTCCATCGACTTGGCAAATCGGAAATTAAATTCCTCGATCTGGGGCTGAGTGAAATACATCCGGCTGTAATCGAAGGACTCAATGTAGGCCTCGACCATCTCTTTTCCGTCCAGCCGCTCGATACTGGCGCGCAAATAGTGGCGCGCCTTGATCGTGTTAACCACCCAGCGCGTCTGCGAGGCCATCTCATCGGTCGGCTTCAGCTTCTCGGCAATATTCCCCGCATTCAGCGAGAGCACAAAAAGGACAACTGCGGTTAAAAGCAGAAAGAGCCGGGCGGGGCGGTTGATATATTGGATCATATTATTTAAGAATTTCTTTTGCACTATCGAGAGTCTGCTTTTCGCTGTCGCTAAGCGAGCCGAAACCCGAGGCATTGATCTTATCGAGAATGCGGTCGACTTCCTCCTGCAGCTCGCTGCGGCTCGTGCTGCGGTTGACCTTATACGTCACCTCACGGGTGACGGGTGACTGTTTCCGGCGTTTGAACCACTCGGGCAGTTCTACAGCGGGCTGGGATGTCGAACGGCCAAACATATTGCCCGGTCGAGCATGCAAGAACTTGAAATACAGCAGCCCTCCGATGATGCCTCCCAGGTGGGCGGAGTGGGCCATGATATATTTCGGATTTCCAGGCAGTTCATGAAGGAGTAGCCCTCCAATCGAAACCCCGGCTAAAATACGCAGCAGCCATTTGGGTTTAATCGTAATGGGGATAATGAAAAACAAGAGCAGCGTGATTGGTTGCTCTGGCCTCATCAGGCAAAACAAAGTCATAATCCCGAAGACAGCTGCAGATGCACCGACAACCGGTATGGAGCCGTTGTAGTGTAGCCCGAGATAAACGAGCCCACCCAATAACATGCTACCAAAATAAATGAGGAGAAAGCGCTCCCGGCCAATCATGGGCTCAAGTATTCGACCTAAGAAATAGAGGCCCAGCATATTGCCCAAGATGTGGAAGAAGCCTTGCGTGCTATGCAGGAAACCGTAGCTGATCACCGTCCAAACCTTCAGCTGGCGGAAATTCTCCCCGCTCAATGCAAACCACTCAGAAAGGAATGAATTATCATAGCCGCTCGGCCCCGGAAAAAAGACATTCAACACCTGCTGCAAAACAAACACAGCGATAGTGACGACCAGAAGGGTCGTCACTATACTGCCTTGGGACGCTTCCGGATCGGTTCCGGGCGTCTCGCGCATATATGGACGGTCGTAGAGTGACATTTCGTAAATAAGCAACAGGTGATCTACACCTGAAAACCAAAAGACTCCGAATATGCTCCGCAGTTCCCTCGGGGCAAGTGTCGAGTGCGGTTTGCGGACTGCGCATGGCGGTATTTTTATTTGGACCTCGGTGGGTTGTGTGCCCTGTTGGAGTCCCGGATTTATCCGGTCTTCGGTCCCAGGTGGAGCGCCAGTGAGACCGCCTAAAGGCGGGACTCCAACGAATCAGTCCAAATAAAAATACCGTGGACTGCGCATGGCTACTTTCAAATATGGCTGTATGGTTGGAGTTCCGCATCATGAACGGCGTAGCCTTTGGCGAAGACGGTTTCTGCGGCCCGACCTCTGCTGCGACACCGCCTAAAGGCGGGACTCCAACGAGGTGCTTTCTCCCGGCCCCGTATCCCGTATCCCGCACCCCGCATCCCTTATCCTGCCCCCCGTATCCCGAATCTCATCACCGCTTGCGCTTGACTCGAAGGCAAAAAATTGAATTTTGCGTGACATGGCAGAAAAAGACGAAAAGTGGCCCGAAAACGTAAAAGGTAAATTCTACGTCGATGAACAGTGCATCGACTGCGACCTTTGCCGTGAAACCGCGCCTGATTTTTTTACGCGTAATGAAGACGGCGGTTACTCTTTCGTGCATAAGCAGCCCGATTCACCGGAAGGTGAAGAGCTCTGCATGGAAGCCCTCGAAGGCTGCCCCGTCGAAGCTATCGGCGAAGACGGCGAAGACGGCGAAGATTAGGGGCGAGAGGCTTCTCTTTCAGGAGTCGTAGCCGAACGCCTTCGCGTTTGGTAGGACCGCCACACGCGAAACCACCGTGTCCAAAGCCGAAGGGCTTCGGCTACGTGGATGACTGCGAGGAAATAAGATTACTCCGTAAGAGCGGAGCGCCCAGCCGCGACGGCTAAACCGAGCAAGGTGAGATTTTCGACAAACTTACTCTTGGTCGACCAGTCGCGGGTCAAATTAGCGATACTGCCACCGGTTGAGAGCACCACGGGGTCCACTTCGCCCTTCGATTGAAGTTCTTCCTGCACACGCTTAAGTAGCGCATCAATCATGCCGGAAAATCCGATGGCGACCCCGAGCTGCATGGCTTCGACAGTGGACTTACCAATCGCACCCTCGACAGTAATCAGCTCGTCCTCGGAAAGCTCGGGGAGTAGGGCGGTTTGCTCATGGAGATAGGAGCGCATAATCGCCAAGCCCGGAGCGATGATGCCACCTTCGTAACCCTTGCTCGATACGATATCAAAGGTGACCGCAGTCCCCATATCGATGACCACGGCGGGTATGCCATAGTATTCCTGCGCCGCGATCGCATTGGCGATGCGGTCCTGCCCGATCTCTTCGGGCTTCGGATAGACGAGATCGAGGCCCTTGCAGCTCTCGTGCGTCAGTTGAAAGACCGGGCGCTTCGTCGCGGCCAAACTGGCCTTCAGATTTTCATTCACCACTGGCACGACCGAGCAAAAGGAAATGCCGGCAGACTCTGCGCAGAGTGGGGACAGCAACTCGTAGAACGCACGGGAAGGCCCGTCGCGTAAATCCGCAGTCGGGAAATGCCCGATCCCGCTGACGTCACAACCGTCCACCAGACCATAGTGCGTGCTGGTGTTTCCGACATCGATGCAGAGCGTTTTCATGGTGGTGTGTGGAAAATGAGGTGAACCGTTAATCCGGCTTCGTAGAGCTACGCCGGGACAAGTGGACGTTAATGAACGTTTATTGGGAAGAAGCCAATTTAAGAATTACCATTGTTCCGAACTTGCATTAGTAGGGTTGAGCTGGGTGGTGGCTGGTGGTGGCTGGTGGTGGCTGGTGGTGTGCTCGCTTGTCGAGCGCCGTTGCGGTTTAGAAGTGTGCTGCGCTTTCGAAGTGGCACGGGCGTCCGGCAAGCGGACACGCCACGTAGCGCGGTCCACTAAAAATCGCGAGGAACCTGATCACTTCTTCAAAGTTACATCGCCAGCACGAATAGCTTGTTGGCTGCCGTCGGGCATTTGAAGGAGCAGGGCGCCGCTTTCATCGATTCCGGCGGCGATGCCCGTAATTTCCCGACCACTTAAAATGGCTGTCACCTGTTTGCCGGCCAAAGCATCGAGTGGCTTCCATGCCTCGGACAAACTCTGAGCCGTCATTGTATTTTGAATACAAACCGCATAGGCCTCCTCTATAGAGTGAATCACTGCGGCTGCAACCTCATTTAAGTCCACCAGCACACCCTGAATCGCATGCAGGCTCGTCGCCAGTGAACGGATCGCAGGGGGGAACTTGTTCGGGTTGCTGTTTACGTTGAGCCCCAAGCCAAAGATAATGCTACGGATACTATCGGCATCCATCTTCGCTTCGGTCAGCATGCCGGCAAATTTACGGCCCTCGCAGTGGAGGTCATTCGGCCATTTCACCTTCAATGCCCCTTTTGGCACATAAGCCTGAAGCCGACGGCAGATGCATATGCCTGCCCAGAGGGTAAAGTGCTGCAACTGCTGCGGGGGAATGTTCGGCTCAAAGAGAACGGAGAGGTAGAGGTTCTCCGCCGATTGACTGTGCCAGACGCGGCCCAGGCGACCACGGCCGTTGGTTTGGCAATTCGAGACGACGGCAAAAGGGCTCTCCTCACCCGAAGCAATGCGGCGCTCGGCCTCGCTATTAGTGCTATCGATCGCTGGGAAGTAGAGCAAGCCCACCTCGCTGCCGACCGCATCAAGGGCACAGCGGAGTAGAGCAGGGTGCAGCACATCCGGCCGCTTCGTGATGCGGTAGCCGCGGTTCCGCACCGCTTCGATCTCGAAGCCTTCATTGCGTAGTTTGTCGAGCTTGCCATGCACGGCAGGGCGGGAGACTCCGAGTTGCTCCGCGAGCAGGCTGCCGGAGACAAAAGCCTCATCCGCTTCGAGTAGTGCCTTCAAAATCGCCACGCTATCCGCATCTACCGGCCGGGGCGTAAATGTTGAATCCCGCTGACTCATTTCCAATCGAGGCCGATGTCCTTCCAGCGGCTTTGATGCACAGGAGCGCCCGTCGAAATAAAGTCGAGTCCAAGCTGTCCGAGCACGGGGAGCACCTCACGCAAAATCCCGCCGCTGGCTTCCGTGCACGCGGCACCGCCGATCAACTCGACTGCTGCTTTTAGTTTGTCCGTAGAAAAGTTATCCAGCAGGATGATGTCTGCGCCGGCTTCAAGCACGGGCGGGATTTGATCAATTCGATCAACCTCCACTTCCACGGGCAGTTCACCGCAGGTCTGACGGGCCAGTTCGACGGCTTCAGCGAGACGCGCGCCACCCGTGGCACCCGCCACTTCGAGGTGGTTATCTTTTAGCATCACACGATCGAAAAGCCCGATCCGGTGATTCATCCCGCCACCGCAGGCGAAGGCGTATTTCTGAAGCACTCGGTAGCCGGGCAGAGTCTTTCGCGTGTCAAGGAGCACCGTCGGGCTCTCACCAAGCGCATCAACATAGGTCCGCGCCTCGGTCGCGACCCCGGAGAGGTGCTGGAGGAAATTTAAGATGACTCGCTCGGCTTGCAGCATCGCAGCACAATCGCCGGTCAAGGTGCCGATCACGTCGCCCGCCTGTAGAAAATCTCCATCGGCCCGCGCGGGGGTGAACTCACAACCTTCGCCGTAGGAAGCCAACGTTAAGCCTACCAGACCGAGCCCGCAAAGCACCATCGGCTCGCGCGCCACCAGGTTGGCACATCCGCTCACGCCATCAGGCATCAGCGCAGTCGTCACGTCGCCGAGTCGTTCTGGTCGGGCGGCTAGGCCGGCACCCGCCAAGTCCTCGATCTTCGCGAGGCCGACGAGTTGACGCAGATAATCATGATCCAGATCCTCCCAAGTGAGACGGCGCGACAGAGCTTCGCGCGTGTATCGTAATTCAGGCATAGGAGTGCTTAGTTGTAAGATTCCACTCGGCTCACATCGCCCGTCTTACGGTCGAAGGTAATGCGCTTTAGCAGTTTTGTGTTATTCGGATTCACCCCGACACCAGTGCCCAGGCCGACACCGCTGCCGCGTGTGCCGATGCCCCCACCCAATGAGATACCCAGCGAGGGGCTTAACTCGCGATACTCCCAAACAACGGCCTTACCGGTGGGCGTCTCGATGGTAGCCTCCCGGCTCGGATCGCCAAGCGACATGCGCACCTGATCGGTATCAAAGCCAACTGCAACCTGACCAGTGCGGATCATTTTTCGCTCCGCCGGCGTGTAGGTATTAAAAAGCGCTTCGTTTCGGGTGATGCGCTGATTCGTCGAGCTGGCACAGCCAGCAACAAAGAGCACGATTATTAATAGACTTAGAATTTTCTGTGTTTTCATTGATCGGTCCCTTGGCAAAGGTTGTGGTATCCCATTGTTATGGCGCAAATCCCGTTCCTCTCCAGCTAAATCATGATACACTGGATGGCAAAGATAATGAAGCATAGAAGCTGCCGGAATAGATCGCCCTTTTGGTAACCGAATCTTGTCGACCCATAAAACATCCAACTAAGTTCGGTGGCATGGTTAAACCCCTTAGCTTCGCCTTAATCTCATCAACCTACCTGTTATTACAAAGCATCGCTTTCGCCAATACGCTAAATGTCGTCGAGCTGGAACCATTCTTTGTAGAAAACAACAGTCCGCAATCATCAATTGAAAGCCCGTCGATGCTGGGCGACGAATGGCGTAACCGAGGCTCGGTTGGCTTGGCCGAGGCGTTGGAAAGTGCGCAGCCGGGCGTTTCTCTGGTGCGAAAGGCCGGCATGTCAAACGATGTGGTCGTTCGCGGACTGGGTGGCGACGACATCAGCGTCACCCTCGATGGCAGGAAAATATTCTGCGCCTGTTCCAACCGGATGGATCCCCCGCTATCCCATGCCACGGCGGAGAATGCAGAGCGGGTTGAAATCGCCGCGGGCCCATTCAGCCTGAAGCGCTCAGGCTCGCTGGCCGGACATATTAACATCGTCAGCGCACCGATCGAACCGGGCTGGCATGGCTACGGTAGCGCCGGCTTCGCCAGTTTTAACCAGCAACATCATTCATTCTGGAGCAGCTACGCCGAAGGCTCATGGGCAATTCGTCTGTATGGAGGCTACTTGGAAGGCGATCCCTACGAAACCGGCGCAGGACAAAAGATTACGGAACTACCGGCAGGGCTAGCGGCCTACCTCCCTACCTTTGTCGACGGGCCAGCCTACGAGGCATGGCACGCAGGATCCGAGTTTGAATGGACTTTTGAGGAAGGGCAGGTGCTGCGGTTAAATGCGGTGCTCCGGGAAGACAGCGATTTGCTTTTCCCAGGGCTTAAAATGGATGCGGACAAAACCGAGTCCATCCAAGTTGGGATGCGTTTAACACAAGACGATGCGTCCGGCATCCTGGAAACATGGGTCGCCGATATCTACTACAATGAGACCGACCACCTGATGACCGACAGTAAGCGCATGAGTAGTCGAGTCGGGTTGGGGATGGCACCACGGCCAGCCTTTGTTCTGGATCGGGGTTACTTTATGTTAACCGATGCCACAGCGCGCAACTGGGGTACGACCTTCGACGCAGAAGCCGATACCGACAGCTGGGGCTACTGGAGCTTCGGAGGAGAGTTCGGCCAGCGGGAGTGGGACAGTGCCAACACGCTTCTGAATATCGAGAATGCCATGCTGCCCGATGTGCTCGCCAGCACGGTGGGCTTTTACGCAGAGAGCCGCTTCGAGCTTAATTCGGACTGGAGCCTCGAAACCGGCCTCCGTCTGGATTGGTTCAACGTCGATCCGCGCGGCGACACGAGCCTCCTGGAAACACGCTTGGGCGATGCGGATCGCTACACTGCTGTCGAACCCGGTGCAACTATTTCAATCCGACACCGCCTAAGCGAGCACACTGCACTTTTCGCCGGCATCGGCACCATTGCCCGGGCTCCGAGTCCTCAGGAGCTCTACATTCAGGTCGATAAGCCGATGATGAGTCCGGATTGGCTGGGCAACCCGGATCTGGATGCGCCCCGCGCAACTGAAGTGACGGCCGGCGTCGAATGGACCAAGGATGATTGGCAGCTTCGCGTCCGCGGCTTCCATAGTTGGCTGACCGACTACATCTACCCGGTGGCTCTGGGCACGGTTCCGGTGGACACTCAATCTTATGCCAATATCGACGCACAGCTCTATGGTTTGGAATCGACCGCGGGCTACCGATTCAACGACAAATGGAGCCTCGCGCTCGGCCTCGCCTGGCAGGAAGGCCAGAAGGCATCGCGCTTGAGCGCCACAGATAATCGCGCGCTCGCCGAGATCCCTCCGCTGCGCGCCCAAGCCGCACTTCAATACCAAACTGAATACACTCTCTTGAAATTTGAGCTGCAAGCCTCGGATAATCAGGACCGGGTCGACCCCGATTTGAATGAACAGGACTTGGGCTCATGGGCGACCGCGTCGCTTTATGCGCAGCGCAAACTAGGCAAGCATTGGACGCTCTCTTGCGCCGTAAACAACGTCTTCGACGAGGACTATGCCATGCACAATGCACAAGTGCGTAATCCATTCAGCGCGTTCACGGTAGTGAATGAACCGGGCCGAACTCTCAAAGCCAGCCTGAGCTACGCCTTCTAGCATTCCTTCAAATAAGTTTTTTTCATGCCTAAAACTTTCGCAACTTGTAGCCGGACGCCTTCGCGTTCGGTCGTATCGCATTCTCGAGCACGTTCGACCAAAGCGGAAGCGCTTCGGCTACGATTTGCAGTTACACTTTGATGCACACTTCCCGCCTTTTTTCCCCTTACCGTTTCCATTGCCTTTACCTTTGCCGTGTCCGCCACCTTCACCGGAGAACGCGGCCAAGTGACGTTCGGAACCGGCCCGCAGACGCTTATAGATTGCGACCAGTTCCTGATCTGTTGTAATTTCCAGCGCTGCGTCCAGGTCACGGATGTCGAGCTCTTCGACCGCGACTCCTGCCTGTAAAGCCGCTGAAGCACTGACTTTGCCCTTTGCCAGCAGTGTATCGTAGAGCTTCTGGACGTCCGGATTGATAAAATTGCCTGTCAGCTCGAAGGTTTCCAAATCCGGATACTGCCTATAAGCATATTGGCGCAGGGCCTTGAAGTGACGTGCTTCGGCTCGTGGAATTTTTTGGAACTGCCGCAGCCCTGGATGAATTTCTCCAAGTGCCGTGTAAAGCTGATACGCCAAACGTTCCTCATCCAACTGTTTCTCAAGCGCCTGTTTCGTCGTTTGCGAAGTTTGGGTGCTACTGTCGGCAGCAATTAAAAATTGTAGTGCGCCGACAAAAAGCACACTAAGAAGAATACTGTATTTTACTTTCATAGACCGCTGTATCGCGGCGGGCTCAATGAAAGTTGCAGCTCCCTGAGGCTATAAGCAGGAGGCGGGTTCCTTTTCAGTATGACTTATCAATGACACTATTTCGGCAGGTCGATTTCCGGGGCATCCATCAAGTGAGCATCGGTTTTCAGATTCTTCAGTTTTACCTTTAACTCAAAGAGATCTGTCCGCCGATCCAGGCGCGGGGTCACCGAGCCGGCGGTTCGGGAACGATGGAGATCTTCGGTATCGATGTCGGTCACAAGTAGCGTCTCCACATTGGAATCGGCGATGGCCTGGATCCCGTCGCGGGCAAACTCGAAATCCGAAGGGGTGAAGACCGCGGCCTGTCCATAGTGGATATCCATGGCGGGCACGCTGGGTAAGTTTCCGATGATCCCCGCAGTCGCGACGAAGATCTGGTTCTCTATCGCCCGGGCTTGTGCACAGTAGCGCACGCGTAACTGGCCGTGCCGATCGTCGGTGCAGTAGGGCACGAAGAGAATCTCTACGCCCTGATCCGCGAGATATTGCGTGGCTTCGGGGAACTCCACATCGTAGCAGATTTGCACGGCGATGCGCGCTTTTGGTGTCGGGAGCACCACCAGCTCGTGACCACCGGAAATGCCCCAGTAGCGTTGCTCTGCCGGGGTGATGTGCAACTTGGGCTGGCTGACATAGCGACCATCGGGATCGAAGATCATGCTCTCGTTGCGTAGCTCATCACCATGCTCGATCGGGTGGCTGCCACCAATAATGTAGAGATTGTATTTACTGGAAAGACCCGAAAGCAGTTCGATCAGGGGCTGGGTAAACTCTTTCGCCAATCGGCGTATCCCTTCGAGCGCGGGCAGAGGCTCAAACACTGAAAGTAGTTGGACACTGAAAAACTCCGGGAACAACACGAAGTCGGACTTATAATCAGCTGCCGTCTCGACGAAGTATTCCACTTGATTCGCAAAATCCTCAAAGGTTTTGATCTTCCGCACCTGATATTGCACGCAGGCAATGCGCACCTTTGAACTCTTTTCGTTTTCGGTGTAGTCCGGGTTCAGCCACTCGATGAGCGAGGCGTTGTTGAGACTCATCGGATCCGTGATGTAGTGCCGAAGGATACCGCGCACAGTGAAGCCTTCACGCAACTGGAAGGTCAGGACCGGATCGTTGAGTTCTGCGGCCTTCACCTTTTCGACGTAAGACTCCGGGCTGAGCGTATCGGCATGCTCGGCGTAGTTACTCAAGCGTCCACCTGCAAGTATT
>Ga0307967_1001978_pt1 | contig 12044 bp, 8 predicted proteins | sample OrgLakmetagen648_FD_201828 | JGI IMG/M metagenome (GOLD analysis project Ga0307967, IMG submission 201828) | Saline water microbial communities from Organic Lake, Antarctica - #648 | ecosystem: Environmental > Aquatic > Non-marine Saline and Alkaline > Saline | place: Antarctica: Organic Lake... | reverse complement strand
GAGCATCATCAAGATTAAAGATGCTAGGATTTTTTTGTAGTTCTTGCATAACATCTCCAATACCCTTTATTTCTGTAAATTGTCCCAATAGCTCTCTAAAAAAGTTGTTAGTACTTATTCCAAAAACACAATCATAAGGATCATTAAAGAAACTAGGTTTATTATGAAAAATATATTTACTTAGTAAAGACTCAACCCCAAACTGCCTTTTATGTAATAGATTTTTCTTGACTTGGCTCTTACCATTTAGAAATTGATGAACTGGAATATATCTGTACAACTTGAAGTTGTTTTTCTTAAGCATTATATATAATTCATCTTTATATTCTTGAAAATCGTTATTATAAAAATCTTCTATAAAATCTTTTGGTTTAATAATTATTCTCCCCCTTTACAGTAAATAAAAAAAATAAAAAAAAGCTACACTTCTAGAATTTCTATACCTAGAACTCGTGTAGCTAAAGTTGCATCTTTTATCGCAACTTAGTTTTTATTCATGATGTGTTCCCCTAGATATTCTCTTAAATAAAATTATATCACATAATCTTAATTATAGAAACACAACTCAGCCAAAAAGTATCGTTTTGAATCGCAGCTGATTTATATATTATCGTATTACTACATCTTCGCTATTTCTATATTTAAAAGTAATGCTTGAATCCCTATGCACAACTGCACTTTCCACCATAAGCAAACATATACGTTCATTCCATTGATCTAGTTCCTCTGCTGATTGAATTATGTTGTTTAAGTAGGTTCTCATCTTCAGGGCTTGATCTTGTTTTGTAATCTTAGTATTAACCAAGCCATCACGTTCAACCAAAAGTTTTTCATGTAGGTTTGTTAGTTTTTCATATTTTTTATTGTATTCATCAAGACTTAGTTCTGTTTTCGAGTTTTCTTTCACCAGTTTATTTACCAGATCAGAAACAACTTGAAGCGCATCATCTTGTTTTGATATTTCGTAGCCAATATCCGTAGTGTCGGTTAATAGTTTAATTACAGTCTTAACATCCTGAATGATTCTGTCTTTGTCTTCCATCAAGATATTGTATGACTGGATGAACTTCAGTTTAATATCTTCTTCTTTAAGATGTGGCGTCTTGCATTTGTCTTTGCCTTTGTGGAACTTGTTGTTACATTGGTAAACAAATCGTTCGTACTTGGTATTCGTATGCCATTTCTTTTTACCATAGAATCCACCACAATCTTCACATATTAGTTTTGATGAAAAGACATCAGATGAAGAATAATGCGCACCAAGTTTATTTCGTCTTTCTATTTCAACTTGTACTTGGTCCCATGTCTCTTTATCAATAATTGCTGGATGATTGTTTTCTACATAGTATTGCGGTATTTGTCCGGTGTTTTTCGCTGTTGTATGATCAAGATAGTTTACCGTATAAGTTTTTTGAAGCAGTGCATCACCTTTATACTTCTTATTGGTAAGAATTGATGCAACTGTATTCTTGGTCCAGTGCGTTGATTTACCACTTGGTGTTTTGATATGTTTTACTTTAAGGTTCTTTGCAATACCTGTTGGTGTTTTTCCCTTTACAAGAAACATTCGATAAATCATTCTAACAATAACTGCTTGGTCTTCATCAATCACAATCTTGTCATCTTCCTTTTTGTATCCTAGAAACCTTTTGTATGCGAATGACACCTTACCTTCTTGGAAACCTACTCTTTTACCCCATGTAACGTTTTGGCTTATGGAACGTGATTCTTCTTGTGCTATTAAAGCCATGATGGTAAGGATCAACTCACTCTTTCGATCAAGTGTCCATAGATTCTCCTTCTCGAAGAACACTTCAATCCCTTTTGCTTTTAATTTTCTCACATAAGATATCGTATCTAGTGTATTTCTCGCAAAGCGTGATATTGATTTAGTGATGATAAGATTGATTTTTCCATTTAATGCATCTTTTATCATTTGATTAAATTTGGTGCGTCTTTTAGTTGTAGTGCCTGATAACCCTTCATCGGCATAAACTTGTGTGTATTCCCAATCAGGCTTTTCTTGTATGAACTTCTGATAATAATTCACTTGTGCCTCGTAGCTCGTGTACTGCTCATCCGAGTTTGTTGAAACCCTAGCGTATGCTGCTACTTTTCTTAGTGATGTAGAATTATGTGGTAATTGAGTAATTGGATTTATTGTTGATGGTATTATTGTGACTTTAGGCATTATATTTGCCTCCTTGATGTTGAAGAATTGATCTTTGTCGTGCCTGTTCTTTCATTTCGGGAGTCCAACTTTTACTTCTTGATGGATGGGCCCATTGATAACTAATTATTGTATCGTCCTTCATATGGAATTTTAATAATCTATCAGGCATAACGATTATCTTCTTAACCTTTGAATTGAAATAGGCATCATCATATTGGTTCATACTTAAAACGTGGTTAGAAGCTTCAACGATTATGTTATCAGGGACTAGTTTAGCATTACATACCTTTTGCCCTTTACTAACTGATAAAGAACATACCCATACTAATTTATCTCTCATTCTTTTTCTAGTATATGAACTACCACATATTCCACATTTCGTTATCCCTAGAAATGGATAATATTGTCTTGGAGATTGAGGTTTAATTTTACTTGCTCGTTGTTTTCTTATTTGCTCTGCTTTTTCAAAAGTCTCTTTACTTATAATTGCTTCATGGTTATCTTCAATAAGATACTTATTTAGTTCTCCTTTATTCATCATTTGTCTTTTTGTCAGATGATTTTCACGATACGTTTTTTGTAGTATTAAATCCCCAGTATAGTTTCTATTCTTCAAGATTTTCATAATGGATGAATGTCCCCAAGTTTTTGTATACATTGGTTTAACACCTTTTGAATCAAGTATCTTTCTTATCGTATCAGCTCCATGCCCATTAATATATAAATCAAAGATCAATCGTACAACTTCAGCTTCTTCGGGAACGACAATTAACTTCTTATCAACTATCTTATATCCAAGTGATGACCTACCTCCCCACATAACACCATTCTCAAATTCTTTTTTGATTCTCCATTTCATGTTGTCTGAAAAACTTCCAGATTCTTCTTGAGCTACTGAAGCTAATAAGGTTAGAATCATTTCACCTTCACTACTATTGGAATGGATATTCTGTTCTTCAAAGAATACATCTACATCGATTGCTTTTAATTCTCTAACTGTTTTAAGAAGAGTAACAGTATTACGAGCAAACCTAGATATTGACTTTGTTATGATCATATCAATTTTACCTGCTTTACAGTCTTTGACTAGTTGTTGAAATTCCGTTCTAGATGCTTTTGTCCCTGTTGCAGCTTCATCAGCATAAACACCTACAAATTGCCATTCACTATTTTCTTTGATAAGTTTCTTATAGTGGCTAACTTGTGAAGCTAATGAATGAAGCATGGCATCTTTCCCGTTGGATACTCTTGCATAAGCTGCTACTCTAGTTTTTGTAACCACTCTAGGTTTTGCTTCTATTTTGGTTATAGTTCTTTTCATGATATTTGACCTCCTTCTTGTCATTACATTAATCACTCTATCTTGAATAATAGTCAAGGGGTATAGTGACTTACTTTGATACAATGTGGTTTTGTTGATTTACTTGTAATCTTGATTTCAGTTTTTCTTCTGTGATATGATTATTCCACCAGTCCCATCTACATCGATCTGAGCAGAATCTCTTTTTCTTTTTGCCTTTGATGGACCTGATTTCAATACCACATTTCAAACAAGTACCTACTAATTCATCATCATAGTTTTTATCTTGTTCCATATATCTCACCTCGCTCTCAATAGATATATGGCGAGGTATATACTGTTTTGCCAATAATTGGCTCAACGTTTTCATTTATTTTAAAAAGCAAGTATTCAATCAAGCTATCTAGTAAAAGCACACAAATCAAATCGTTGAGGGCTTAAACCAAAAAATAGACCCCCATTCAGACATTAGAATGAGAGTCTACTCCTTTTATTAAAATTATTTGAAACATTTTAAAATTTATCGTTTTTATCTAAGTATTAATCAAAAATACAAAGTAATTTGCAGAATTTCAAAAAAGTGATCCCGTGTAAATAAATTGCCCATCCGACGGTACCCTTGCCTCTTCAACCATCAAGACCTGGGGGGGGTGGGGGTAATTTAATGATTCTACTGATTAGTTTCAAATGGTTGTAATTGTTTACTACTTTCATTTCTTTCTTCTTTTTTCATTTGCAGAATGGTGAGTGCTGACGATGATGCATTTGTTTGGGATAGGGCGGGCTCTCAAGCCCTATCCTACAAACATGCGTCAGCGTGTTGGTTACATCTAACTATATAAGGCCTATCTGCCAGTTTTTTAGGAAGTTACTTATAGGTCTAGTTTTCCTTTCTGCCAAAGTCATGAAATCGTGATGGAAATTTTACATTTTTCCTATATTCCATATTCACTTTTTTCTTGAAATGATACCTTTTTTAGTTTCATATTCATCTTGAAATTCTGTCACTCTAGATCGAATAGTTCTTTCAGAAATATCTAAATACTCTGACAGAACAAAAGCTAAACAAGTACCATCTTTCTTTTTGTTTAGATCAAATGCCATATCAAACTCTTCTTTTCTTGATTTGGATGTTTGATTTCGTTTATAACTTTTTAATAAGTTAGCTCTCGTATCTCCTGTAGCGTAAACTTTCTCCAATATTCCATAAGCATCAACTCGATGAATAGGATACTCAAACCATAAATTGACTGGTTTTATATTTTTAAATTCTCTTAAACTACTTTCTAGTCTCCATGCTGAAGAGTTATTTACTATTGCATTACTTGCCAAGAACTCTTCACTTGTATAGAGTTGTATCATATCTAGTAATGCATCAGGATCCCGAGCAAACACTCCTGAGCCTGAAGATCTATCCATTGCTCTTTTAAAACCTTGCGCACCTTTTGAGTGGTGATGACTATAGATGACTGTACAACCTGTTTCGTAACAAATCTTATCAAATAAATTTGTAAACATTCCCATATCAGTAGCGTTATTCTCATCACCTGTTATAACCTTGTAAATTGGATCTATAATAATTGCATCAAACCCTTGATCAGTAACTCTTCTAATAATCTTAGAAACTAGTTTATCTAATGGTTCTGCTTTACCTCTTAAGTTCCAAATTAAAAGATCATGCGTATATTGTGGCTTTATGTTCATCGCACTATAGATATCAGAAAATCGATGAATACAACTAGCTTCATCAATTTCAAGATTCACATACAGAACTTTTGATTTCTTACATTGAAACCCAAGCCACCTAAGGCCCTCTGTGAGGGCAATCGCTAATTCCATTAATAAGAAACTCTTTCCTGCTTTTGATGCACCAGATAAAAGCATCTTATGTCCTAACCTAACAACGCCTTCTATAAGTTCAGGTGGTAGCTTTGGCATATTAACTAATGCTTGATCCAAATTAATTACTTCTGGCAAATCTTCATCGTGAAAATCATCAAACCAGTTGTTATAATCTTTCATTTTAAATACCTCATTTCCATTTTTATTAATTGTAAGTTCTTCTTCAATAGTTAAATGGCGAGGTATGACACGTTTTGCCAATAAATACTTAAAAAACATAAAAAAAAGCGACTCAACTCTGTTATGAGTTGGTCGCCTGAAATTTACTTACAAATATTTTTTAAAGTTTTCAGCTTGTTGCATTACTTTCTCAAATACTTCTTCATCCCACTCAGGTGGATAGCCATTATTATATAGTAGAACAGTTAAATCCATATTGAGTTGATTCTTAATGTCATCACGATTAAAGAAGTCAGCATATTGAAGTTTATCATCTACCAATTCTTTGATTTTTCTTGCAAGATTGATACATTTGTTATCTTCAAATACAAATTTATGTATGTCTCTAACTTTTACCAGAATATCGTAAAATGCTTTTTCTTCGTAACTTATCCCTAATTTTTCAAATGATGTTTTATCTTCGTTCAAATCTTGGAATATTTTGATAAGTTCCTCTGATAAATCATTTACAAAGTCAGCTACAACTTCGCTAGTAAATACAAGTTTATCTCTTGTATTATAGGCTTCAACGACTCTTCTTAATCTCTCATCAAATTCAAGAGATTTTACTCTATTAACTTTTCCATAATTTGAAATTGCCTTCTTTAACAACTTCATTAAAGCATTGAATTTCGTTATCGGCATTTTTAATGAGTTTACTTGTTCTAAAAACTCATCGCTGAATATATCTATCGACTTATTTTCATCAACTATATTTTCGACGCCAGTTACTGAAATTGCTTTTTTGACCATTTCCTCAACAATTTGATTCATAATTTCTGCATCTGGTGCGTTTCCGATAGTTTGTTTATATATAATAGCTCTTATAGCAAGGTAAAACTGAGCTTTTGCTACTTCTTGTTCAGTTAATTCTCCCGAAGGAAAGACTATATTGTAAGCTGCTTTTAGTTTACGTGATAATCCCATAAATCTTGTTTCAACTTCTTTTGATGTTTGTACAAATTCCGCAGCTAGATTCAAGCAATTTAATCTTTTTAAAGGACTCCCAAAATAAAAATCAGTAGCATTAAAGTTAATCATAATGTCATCAATGATTTTAAGATGATTTCTAAAAATACCTAGTGAAATAGAAATTTCGTCAACAGGACTTTCTTGAGGTCCCCCGTAAATTTTAATAGCTTCCATCATTTCTTCTTTGATGCCAATGTAATCAACAATTATCCCTTTGTCCTTTCCTTCAAATACACGATTCACTCGAGAAATTGTTTGAATCAAAGTATGTTTTTGAAGTGGTTTATCAATATACATTACTGCTAAAGATGGGACATCAAACCCTGTTATCCACATGTCTACAACGATTGCAATTTTAAAATTAGAGTCATTATTCTTAAATTGACCATCTAGAAATTTATGGTGCTCTTTTGTACCACATAAATCATATAATTCTTGTGTATCATTGTCACCGCGTGTTGCAACAAGATTGATTTTTGGAATTGCAACTAGCTTTTCAAGTTGATCATCTAAATACTTATCTGGTTTTTCTTTTTTTCTTGCTATAATCCAGTCTGGTTTAATTGTCGTTATTGCTTTGTAAACTTTTAAAGCAATTTTTCTATTAGAACATACAATCATAGCTTTTTGAATTATTTCAGGTTTTGCATCACATAATGAATCGTAATGTTTAACAATGTCTGTTGCTAATTTCTTTATTCTTTCTGGATGTCCTAGTATCTTGGTCATCCTACTCATAGCTCTTTTACTTTCTTCTACTTGTTCTGGATTCGATCCTTGCTCAGCACATTCCTTATAGTACTTTTCAATTTCTTTTACATCTTTTTCAGACAAAAGCACTCTAGCAAGTCTAGGTTCATATGCAATTCTTACAGTTATTCCATCATCACTAGATTCTTTCATTGTATAACTATCTACAACATCTCCAAATACAGCAACTGCTTCATCAACAGGTGTTCCTGTAAACCCACAGTAAACAGCGTTAGGAAGGCCTTCTCGTAAATAATAAGCGTACCCATACGAAGTATATACACCATTTTCAGTTTTCTTTAACTTAGCCCCCACACCTGTGTTTGATCTATGAACTTCATCTGAGATGCAGATTATATTACTCCTGTTTGAAAGCAATCCAGTACTTTCACAAAACTTCTGTATAGTTGTTATATATACTCCACCACTTTCTTGGCTTGTTAGAGTATCCTGTAAATCTTGTCTGCTTTCTATACTTCTTACATTGTTATCATGAAAATATTTTTTTGCAGTAACAAATAGTTTGGAAGCTTGTGAGTCTAAATCTTCCCTATCTGTTATCAAAATGATAGTTGGGTTTTGAAACACATCTTTTTCTCTGAGCATTAATTGACGAGTCAAGAATAACATAGTATATGTTTTACCACTACCAGTTGCTCCAAAATATATACCACCCTTACCATCACCATCAGGTTTTTTATGAGATTTAAGGCTTTCAAGCATTTTTTTGGTCGCAAAATATTGAGGATATCGACAAATAATCGCTTCCTCTTTTTTACTGTCATCAGGAAAGAAAATAAAGTCTCTTACTATCGAAAGTATTCGATCCTTAGCAAACACTCCTTGCATCATTGTGAATAATGAACTGATTCCATTTGCTACTGAATCTTGCTCATTTACTTTGTTCCAAGCGTAATAGAACTGATATGGTGTGAATATAGTACCTAATCTTGTGTTTGCTCCATCACTAATAATCGAAATCGTACTATACTTTAATAACCTTGGGATGTCTCTTGAATATCTAATATGTATCTGCTCCCAAGCATCATAGATTGTTTTATCTTCTTCAATAGCAGTTTTGAATTCGAAAATAACTATTGGAATCCCATTGATAAAAATCAGTAAATCTGGTCTGCGATTATGTAAATCTTCAACCGTATATTGGTTTATAACCTTATAAATATTCTTGTTACTTTCAGGTCCATCAAAGTCTATATAATCTATGTGGAGTGCTGTTTTTTTAACATCATCCCTCACTAAATCGTAGCCTTCTGAAATCATCTTATAAGTCTCACGATTTCCATCATACAAAGGATTAGATGAAATATTGTCAATAAGGCTTATAGCTCTTTCAACTTCATTGTCAGTAATATCTAAATATTTATTTTTTAAATAGACTTTTAAATCGTCATAAAGTAAGACATCTTTGAGATGCCTATGAATTGTTTCACCTAAGACATATTGATAACCTAATTGCTCAAATAATTTAATAAAAGCATGTTCTAGTTCATCTTCAGTAAACTTACCTTTTTCAAACATTAAATCCATTCAAACACCCCTAACTATCTTGCTTCTTCTATTGACCCTTTAATTAAGATAGGACATATATTTTTAATTCGCTTTTTCAGTTTTTCATTTATTTCTTTGCGTTCTCTATAGCAGTTATAAATATTAACAATTGATTTTTGAGCTTTTATCGATGGTATAGGAAACTTTAACTTACATAGTTCTTCAAAAGGAAATACATCTCTTGTTGATCCCCATGCATTAAACCCGCAATACCTTTGTGTTTCGCTTCTTGACATCCACATCATTAAATACTCAGGTAGAAGATTCGGATCAACAACTTCAAAAACCTGATATGAGTTTGAAATAATACAATCCGGACCTTTTCTAAGCGCAAATGGAAGTTTAGTTCCTTTACTTTTTACAACTTTATTAAATGCAAACTGATTATTCCTAACAATTCTAGCATTTTCTTTGTTTGCAGCTTCTCTTTTTGCTGGAATGAATTGCATATTAACATCTATACCACGTGTCAATTTAACTGATAAATCTGTGTTCTTTTCGTCAGACTCTTTCAGCATTGGTCCAATTTCTTTGGAAGGTATTTTTTTTCTTAAGTCTTCGATAAATCCATCACATACTAATTTAAGATCTTCCAACCTTTTTTCATATGCTTTTTGATTTTCAAGCATAGCTAAATATATATTCACAAATTTCTGTTGAGTTGGTAAATCAGGAACATTAATTTCAATACTGCAAAATCTATCCCAATCTAAGTTTGAGCGAATACTACTATCACTTAGAAACCATCCAAGTCTATCTTTTTCTTTCGATAAGAACACCATAAAAAAATATGTAGGCAATATTAATTTAGTAGCTGTAACTTCAAACGTAGTATATGCTGGAGATACAATTACTGGCTTTTCTTCCATATACATACTTATTCTAATGCATTTATCTCTTCCTGTCTGCATTCCACTATATACAAATCTGTTCTTACGTACAATCTTATATTTACTTTCATCTAATCCCTCAGTTGAAGCTGCTGTAGGCAAAAATTCCTTATGTATATTTATCCCTTTAAAATCTCTAACTCCTAAAGTGTTGATTTCTTCAACTTTATTGATTAAATCTCCAACTCTATATTTTGTCAATGCCATATCCAATACCTTCAAAAGCATCTTCAAGCATCTTTTGAGATTTTTTTTCTATCTTAATTAATTCTGCCATCTCTTTTTGAATACGCTTCATTTCTTTTTTATAATCAATATTTAAATCACGATCTACAAATTCAATATAATTGCTTGGAGCAAGCGCGAAATTCTTTTCTTGAATCTCATCAAAACAAACAGAACGATATAGTTCTGGTTTATTGTACATAGAAGAATTTAAACAATCAATCGATTGCCAGTTCTGATAAATCTCCTTTACTTTATTTATCTGTTCTGAAGATAATATTGTCTTTTTCTTCTTTTTGCCTTTATCAATTACGTATTCCTCAATATTTTGGTCCCATGTTCTAAGATCCATAAACAAAATCTCATTTGTTCTATCACGCAATTTTCTACCATTTAGTGTTCTTTCTTTTTTATTGTTATTCATTATCCACAATGTGACTGAAATATTAGTTGTATAGAACATATCTCTTGGAAGCACAATAATGGCTTCAACTTTATCATTTTCAAGAATCTTTTTACGGATAAGATATTGATCTTGCCCACTATCGTCATCATCTTCGCTACCAGACCCTGCATTTAATGCACCATTTGCTAACAAAAATCCTGCAATTCCATTTTCAACATCTAGTTTTGATAACATATGAAGTATCCATGCATAATTTGCATTCGATTTTGGAGGCATAGCTGGCTTAAAAGATTTAAACCTTGGGTCATCCAAGAGTTCATCTTCACCTCTCCAATTTTTAAGATTAAAAGGTGGATTAGCCATTATGTATTGAGCAATTAAATCTTGATGTTGATCGTCAGTGAATGTAGATGCATTCTTCTGTCCTAAATTACTTGCAATTCCTCTGATAGCTAAATTCATTTTAGCAAGTTTCCAAGTTTCAGGAGTTTTTTCTTGACCTACAATTGATACTTTTTTTCTATTTCCTTTATGACTATCAACAAACTTCATAGATTGTACAAACATACCACCTGAACCACAGCATGGATCATATACTATTCCATCAAATGGCTCAATTAACTCAGCAATTAATTGAACTACACATGCAGGTGTATAAAATTCTCCGTCTTCTTTTGATGCTGAAGCAGCAAAATTTTGTAGAAAATACTCATATACCCTACCTATTAAATCTTCTTCGTGAAATCTTTTCTCATTTATTTTATTAATTCCGTCAATCAAAGATTTCATTGCATTTTTGTCTGCACCAAGAGAAGCATAAACATTTTGAGGAAGAGTTCCTTTCAAAGGTGGATTTTTATCCTCGATATCCTTCATAGCTTTATCAAGCTTTACAGCTATATCATTTGAACCTGCATTCTTAACAATATAGCTCCATCTGCAGTGTTCTTCTAAATAATAGACGTTTTGTGAATTGTAGAATGACACTTTCTCTAAAAACGCATGGACATTCCCGTGTTCATCAATAATCTCTTGTCTTCTTTTATCAAACTTATCACTTGCAAATTTCAAAAAAGCTAATCCGATAATTGAATCTCTATTTTTTTCAAAACTACCATATCCACGTAGTGCAACACGACAATTCCATAAAACTTGTTCTAAAGTTACTTCCTTTTTATTCTTTTTTGCTTTTGCCATTATTTCAGTCCCCAATCTCAATATTATTATCTTTGCATAATTCGACTATTTTCCTTTTAACCTTCATTGTAGGTTCATGGATTCCTTTTTCCCATCTTGAAACCGTCGTAAAAGAAACACCCAATATCTCAGCAAATTCAGTTTGCGTCAATATAAGCTTATCGCGTAATTTTTTTATAATTTTAGCGTAGTTCATATTAGTTCCCTCGCTTTATTCAATATATGCATTATTTTAGCACATTTTTATCAAATATAATAGTTTATCTGTCTATACAGTGTAAAAATTACTCATTTTTATCAAATTTAACTGAGAGATAATTCTGATAAACTAACCTGAAATAAAAAAACCACCATTATACATAGTACTTCGATTGCCTTCACAACCATAAATGGCTCTATTACAATAAAAAAAGGTTCGATACCTAATTGTATCAAACCTATGCTTTCAATATGGAGCGGGTGATCGGGATCGAACCGACACTATCAGCTTGGAAGGCTGAG
>Ga0307967_1001966_pt1 | contig 12097 bp, 15 predicted proteins | sample OrgLakmetagen648_FD_201828 | JGI IMG/M metagenome (GOLD analysis project Ga0307967, IMG submission 201828) | Saline water microbial communities from Organic Lake, Antarctica - #648 | ecosystem: Environmental > Aquatic > Non-marine Saline and Alkaline > Saline | place: Antarctica: Organic Lake... | reverse complement strand
GATGTAAGCAGATGTAGTAGCAGACCTGCACAAAGGCTCTGACACACACACACACACACACACACACACACACACTCAGACACACACATACACACACAATCAGCAAGCACGCAAACACCTCTGCAGTAGTAGCGCTCAATACATAAGCTTACACATACCTGCTGTTGCAGCTCTGAACAGTTTGCTTGCGCCAAGAACTCCTCCTCTTGTCGGGCTGCTCTCTCAGCTTTGAGGTCTGCAAGCATGGTGCATCATACAGAAGAGGCAAGGGACCTGATGGCAGGATTCGTCAGAAGAGTCAGTCATGCAACACTGGCACCGGTCAAAAAAAAACACGATCCTGGGATGTATAATTGAAGAGAAGTGCGGATAGTGCCGTACTGGCAGTGTTTCGTGCCTCCTTTCCTCAACATTCCTGTTGAGGCTTTGTAAAACAATGCGCCCTCTGCGCTCAACAGGCCATCACATCTTCTTATGCCTCGCTACATATCTGCGGTTGCGCAGCCAGCAGATCTACTAGTGAAGGAAAGAGAAGCCACACAAGTAGGGTTGGCCAAAACCATACATATTTTTTATATTTATTATTTATAATATAATGTAAATACGGTATTTTGGGCAGGGATTTTGACCAATTACATGTGTATATACAACAAACTTAAGCGTTTCTGGCCATCCACACACACACACACACACACACACTACACACACACCTTCCTGTGCGTTGTTGCTCCCTCCTGCATTACAAACACCTGCAGCGCCTTCCCCATCTTGTTACACCCACCTACCTGTCCATGCCTCCTGCAGCTCGGCCAGCTGTCACGCGCCTTCCCTTTCCTCACTACACCCCGCCCATACACACCTCTGCGCATCTCATTGTAGGCTTCCCCTGCCGCTCCTCACTTCCCTTGGAAATGCTCACATCCCACCCACCATTCTGTGCCTCGGTGCATGCCTCCTGCAACACGGCCAGCTGTTGCGCATTGTCGGCGAGCACGGCTGCTTGCAGCGCGGCGTTGCCGTCGTATTGCTGGAGCTCGCTGTCCCTGTCTTGCAGCAGCTGCAGGTTGTACTCAAAATCTGCCTGCAGCTGAGAGAACTGTGAGTCCACGCCAGGGCAAAGGAGGGGGGCAGCGAGTGACTGTCAAGTGCTTGCTCGATGTTATTTCAATTGAATGCCTACGTGACCGAACAAAGCTAGATTGTGCTTCGGCTCATAATTATAAATTTGCATGGGCACACCATTGCATGGCCGAATACTCAGCGAGTTCCCTTAATTTCCATTTACACGCCATACACGTAACGAGCCTCGCAACCTCCGAGTGTGTATATGATCGGAGAAATAATTGCTCAGGCTAAAAAAGAGGGACCCTATGGGAGCCAGTAAACAACTTCCGTTGAAAGGGTGCTTTCCCAGATGCACTGTAATCTACCAGCTGAAGATGACATGTACAGTTTTAGAACGCTGCAGCAGTGTCAAAAATGCTATGGGGTGTCTGGGGTGGATTGCACTCTGAGGCCGCAGGAAAGGGAGGACAGGTGCAAGATTGCAAATACCGCGAAGTGCATGCAAAATGATCTGAGTGCCAATGAAGTGTGTGTGAACACAGCACATGTTTGGGCACCAAACAGGTGCTCTAGCTCGAAAACAATGGTGCTTCAAGCAGCAGAACCAGCTTGCAAGCTTCTGCTAGGGACCTAACAAACGCACAACCCCAGTCGCGTGCGCACACATGGGCACGCAGGCATGCACGCACACACACTGACAAACATTCGCGCAAACACACACATTTTTACACACGCAGACGCGCACACACGCACACACACAACACTCACACATGCACGCACACACACATACACACATACACACAGACACGCACGAACACACATGATACACACATACACACACAAACACATACACTCACACACACACACAACACACACACACAACACACACAACACACACACAACACACACACACTCACACACACACATGCACACCCCCACACCCCCGCACGCACGCACGTACGCACGCACACGCACGCACACACGCACACACGCACACACGCACACACGCACACACGCACACACACACACACACACACACATACACACACACACACACACACTGCCACGCACACATATGCGCATAAACAGTCACATTTGACACGACTCGGCGAGCTGTACAGGAACTTGCCTTGCTGAGATGCCCGCTGCATTCAAGTTCCTTCTCTTTGTACTGCAAGCGAAAAGGCAAGAACTGTGTGTAATAAGTCCAGGCACATGTTTTAGCGCTGCTTGCTTCTAACTGGCACATTACGTACGCGCTGCTCCAGCTCTTCGAGCGCAGCCTCCCGTAGAGCATGGACCTCCTGCTCCTTCTGAAGTAGTTGAGCCCTGGAGTCCATTGGGGTAGAACTCTAGCAGAAATTCTTGCATCACGTCATTTCAAAGGTGGCCAAAAACAAACTGCATTGTTTCTACTGAAAGTAAATTAAGTAACCTAACCAATGTACGTGCCTTTGAATAAAGTCAAACACATCAATGCACCGCTCGATGACACATACCTATCAAAAATGAATTATGTTTTCATTTATGACTTTGTCATACAGGCATTGCAATTTCCAAGATCAACCAATTTTGGTGCGTGCGCTGGGCTTGCGCGGTTCGTTGGTGTGCGGCACACGCCTGAAAATTTTTTCAGAATTGACGTCCTTTCTAAATATATTTTGGCACGTATTTTCCCTGGTAAAGAGAAAGGCCACTCAACGGGCAAGCTTGCACTTAGGTACAAAGCATGGCGGGCAAGAACCCGACCTACGCACAGCATGGAACAACCGACCCGGAGATGGGCGACGACTTGAAGGGCAAAGGAGGGAAGGCAGCAGGAGGAGGCGGAGCAGCTTCAGGTAAGCGTAAATGGACGACAAATAATATGATACACAGTGCTCACGCTGCACGCTTCACTGCTGCACGCTTCACTGCTGCACACTTCACGCATGCGCAGGCGTGTACACACGCTGCTTTTGATTCCTGGCTGTACTGCTCTCCGAGACCCTGTTACCGTACCCTGTGTAATCAACTGGGAAATGCAACGGGTCCTTGAACATATTAAAATGTACTCCAATCTACATAGCTGTCGAGACTCGATAGGTCAATATTTTATTATCATTGCTGGTCCGCCCCGCGCCCCCCTACCTAGACAAACATGCTGCTGCAGCATGATATATCACACAGGCTTCCAGAAGCGTTTGCTTCACCAGCTCAGTTTCGGGTTCAGTATGTAATCCAACTGCACACGCGCACGCACTGCAATGAACTATTTAGATATGATGACTTAACTAAAAGCAAGAAGGGTCAGATCTCAGCTGCGTGCACGTCCACAGCTAGTTCAGTGTTGAATTGGAGCAACAGCAGCCAGAATAAACTTGGTGACGATTAGACAAGTGGTAAGTCAGTAGGTTTTGGTCCTACCCAAGGTCGTGCTGGTCATATTATTTACCATCCCTTCTTAAGCACGCTCATTATTACTCCTGATGGAACAGGTGGCACGACTGCAATGTGGACCTGGCTCATTGTTGGAGCTTGTGTAACCACTGTGGTCCTTGGTGTCGCACTCGGCGTCGGCCTCGGTGTTGGTTTAAAAAACAGCAGCAGTGACAGATCCTCCACCATTGATAGGTGCGTCATTTCTGCACCATCAAACCTGTTATGAACGGAAGATCTGTCCAGGCTCACATCAAGCTTCCACAATTTAGTGACTTCCTTGTATGATTCTGTGCAACGTGTCCAATGCAGAAAATAAAGTCTAAGCAAGATGAATTACTATTTCATGACCTGATACTCCTTGTTTTTGTTTGGTCGCAGCAATAATGGTGGTGGTGGTGGAGGTGGACCTATAGAGATCGGCCCAAGCCAGGTCGTGCGTCGTTACTATATCGGAGCAGATGAAGTGTCTTGGGATTATGCTCCTTCAGGTGAGTGTTATGTGCTGCTTCAATCAAGGGCATACCCTGCAGTGGTATGTTTGTAGCTTAAATTATTTGTAAAGTTTCCTGTTCTGTTTTGTAACTTGGCTGTTCTTTAAAAAAGAGGCCTCCATCTTCTCAAGTGCGCACCCACCTGAGAAGACCTTTGGCAAGAGCCCACCACAATTCAAATGACAGGCAAGAACAAATGCTATGATGGCCTCATCGGCACGGTCATCCCTGAAGCAAACGGCATTCCCATGGACAACCTGTCTGGGTCTTTTAAAAAGGCTCAGTACCGCGAGTACACTGATGAGACCTTCACAACACTGAAGGAGAGGCCCGCAAGTCAAGCTCACCTGGGTATCTTAGGTGGGTGCGGTTGGATTCAAGCTAGATCAGTACTCATTACATGCAGGCAAAGAGCCGCTCCCGACATGAAATAAGAGAGAAGAGCCCCGTTTGTTGTCATAGGATGCTGCACGCCTTGTTCATATTCAACCCTGCTAGCGCAAATCTTGGCTAGGTGACATCTACAGATGCTTTACACGATTGACCCAAACACAGAAGCGAATTGCTGTAATTCATGCTTCAGGTCCCATGCTTGTGGCTGAGGCTGGTCAGTTCATTGAAGTGAGCTTGAAGAACAACCTTGATTTTGATGTCACATTGGTAAGTCAAGAGTGTCAAGAGTTGCTACCTGATTTAATAGCAAGTCCACATTGCGCTTACAGCACTGCGTGTATGCCTTGGCTCCCTGCCCACATGCATGCTGGGCTTTTTGAAATACAAGATCTCCATTCCTTGGATGACCCGCAGGAGCCCTCAGGTGGTGGATCCTGGCCCGTCAAGGGAACTGGGACAAGGAACGCAGGCAACACCCCTGGAGTAGCTCCTGGCGCTGTCTCCAAGCTCACCTTCCACGTAAGACAGGCTGTTTCTCTTCTTTACGGAACTATGTACCAGCTGGGATTGGAGCATGGTTCACATTATTGCACACATTCATTCTTACTTGCAATAAACAAGAAGGACCTGTCAAGTGGTGGTGTGAAAACAGGTTCACAAGCAGGAAAATCTAGGTCCCTCTTACATGCAAAATCAAGAAAATACCTTGCTTGTCATAGCAAGTCACTGTCTCCCCCTCTCACAAGTGAGAAGGAGGCGACGGCTTGAGCAACGCCCCGGGATGCTGCTGATGGATGTTTCTGTCTGAGAGCGCAAATTTGTTACAAGAAGACCATCTAAACTGCAAACAACCAAATAACTGTAAAACCGTTGATCACATTCTAGGTCCCAGGGATAATCACACGATTTGTCTCTGCCACCAATTGGGCGTGACATGCAAATTGTTCCCTCCTGGTTTCCTCTCAGGTCCCCAAGTCTGCCGCTCCTACTTTCACCAGTGCTGCTGATGCTAAGGCCATGGGCAAGCAGGTGCGCATCGCAATATTTATATGCCATGGGCAAGCAGGTGCGCATCACAATATTTATATTTCTCCGTTCTTTAGGCTAGAGAGAAAGCTACCCCTGGAATGCTGTGTCCTACAATGTTCTGAACCTGCCTTCTGATACTCCATGTTGTATGCAGACATCCAGGATGTACATGTACCGCTCCAGCCTGGCTCCTGCAGCTCATGACAATGCAGGTGATAAGTTGTTAAGAAATGGAAGAGCTTTGTCAACTCTCAGCCACTCTTTACATCGTTGCAAATCCAGGAGGCTGGTGGCCTTGCAACAAAGAGGTGTTTATAAATTCCTTTGCCTGAGTAATGTGCATAGCATCATCAGTGCTTGCCTATTCCCTTACTCACATCTACAGGTCTTGTTGGGCCCATCCTGATCACCTCCCCTGGCATGGCAAACAGGGACGGCAGTGCTGTTGACGTTGATCGTGATTTCATCAGTGCATTCCAGGTCAGCAGTTTTAGGGAAGAATTATGCCTCGCTGCCTTTTCCTTGAATTTTTATATGCTCAAGAGCTCCAACTGCAATTGCCCTTGGCTCTTCGTACGCTAAGAGCATTTATGTGCAATGTGTACCTGCAGGTGTTCACTGAGGAGCTTTCTCCATACTGGGAAGACAACAAGGCAGTCGCAGAAAAAGTTGGTGGAGTTCAGCATGCTACGAACGGTGCGGCTTGTTTTGAGCAATATAGCTAATTGCCTTAAACGTCGCCATTGCCATCAAGATGCGGACGGAGAAGTAACTATGACCACACAAAACTCACTAAAGATTCAATCACATTAGAATATGACCACCACGAGTATCATTAAATTACCACAAGAAGGATATTTCTAGCCCTGACTGTTCTTATGGTGCTGTGGAACAGATCTACTTGCTCACTATCACTGCTACGACGGTTCTGCAGGCTTTGTGTGGTGCAATGGTGAGGGCTTGACTTCTGACGTCGGTGAGAACGTACGCTGGCACATGGGCGCAATTGGATCTGAAGAGTCCATGCACAACTTCCACTGGTGAGAGTTAGTCTGTTACATTGCAGCGAAAAGGTGTATTAGAAAAACGGGCTCTCAGCAGTATAATCTGGTTTGGTGTGGTGCAAATTTCAACTTGTTCAATAATTGCGTGAAACAAATTTCAAAACGACAGACAAGCCTTTGTATGTTTTCCATGACACATTTTTGTGCTTACTCGATCACCAGGCTAGGGCAAGTAAATTGATGTTTATGCTCTTTTGTGTCCATTCAAATACCCCTTCTTACTGCATTGCCTTTGGTTACAGCCGGAAAGTGTTCAAATAAGCCTTGACCCGTCATGGACCGTAACTGACACGTTCGTACTGGTGATCTGTGTTTTCACGCAGGCATGGAAACACTTTGCTGCACCAGGGTCACAGGATTGACCAAATCAACCTAGTCGGAGGGTCAACAACCACAGCAGATCTCAGCAACGACAACCCAGGGACTTGGATGTTCCACTGCCATGTGTGAGTGCCGTAGCATGGTGTGCTAAGCTGTTTGCTAAAGGATTGTTTAAATTTCAGGCCATCCTGCTACTTTTCTGCTTGGCTGCAACTTGCCTATGCTGACAGTGTGCTGGCCAAAATGTGGCACATTAAGGCACCGTTTGTACCATGTGTTAAACGGCACACCCTTAAACTGCAGTGCTGGGCAGGAAGTGTTTGAGCATTGCAGTCAAGTGTTTGAATTGCAGTCAAGTGTTTGAATTGCAGGAAGTGTTTGGGCATTGCAGTCAAGTGTTTGAATTGCAGTCAAGTGTTTGAATTGCAGGAAGTGTTTGGGCATTGCAGTTAAGTGTTTGAATTGCAGTCAAGTGTTTGAATTGCAGGAAGTGTTTGGGCATTGCAGTCAAGTGTTTGAATTGCAGTCAAGTGTTTGAATTGCAGGAAGTGTTTGAGCATTGCAGTCAAGGCACCCTTATTTGTCTGCCTCTGCAGGAATGCCCACTTTGGCGGTGGCATGGTTGCACTGTACACAGTGAACGGGGCAGCGCCTGCTGCCGTCACGGGCACTGTGCGCGAGCACTTTATTGCTGCTGAGGACACGGTCTGGTAGGTGGTAACTCAAAGCTGAGGCAGACAGAAAGAAATTAAAATTGCATGTTCTGGAGTGGTCATGCATGTTTAATCGCAAGTGTGATTTTAAAGCTACAAAAGTGTGACCTGTAATATGCAGATGTTGCACAGGCATGCTGTGCAAGGAGAGTCTATGTTGTTGGGTATATGCTATAAAGAAAGATGACAGAAACCACGGTCTTGATACCCTGATGCCAAAAGATACGCAGACAGAAACACCCTCCGAACTACTGCATCTTTTGCCACAGGGATTACGCACCCTCTGGAGAGAGCAAGTGCAAGAACCCATCGGTACCCCTCAGTGAGGATGAGGCAGCCAAAGTGTTCTTGGGTACACCTGACGAGGACATGGGCAGGATTGGCTCAAAGTAAGATTGCTCTTGAGCTCTGATCAGGCTACCTGCTCAAGGTCACTACTTGTTGGGTAACGCACAAGCTGTGGAGCGCCGCTTGCTCAGACCAATTTCACGTTTCTACCCCAGGTACATCAAGGCTAGGTATGTAGAGTACACCAACGCTACCTTTAACGTCGTCAAAGAGCGCCCTGAGTCTGAGAAGCACCTGGGCCTTGTTGGACCTCTTTTGAGGGCTCGTGTTGGCGAAAAGATCAAGGTCACCTTCAAAAATAGCCTGGATGCTGCAAAGTGAGTGGTGCGGCGCGAAGCATTGTGCATCATTTGTTGTGCAACAAAGCAGTTCTGACTATGTGCCGTTGCCCATTACTTTGCATTGCATTGAGCAGCAAAAGGCGCAGAACGGGAGGTATTGACTGGCAGATGAAGATACCCAGCGCTGTGTCCCTATCAACCTACTTGCTTTTATGCAGTGCATATACTGTGATTTTGCAAGAGGCTGGATTGAGTAAAGTCTCTGCGCTTATATTTTTCTACATCCCTACGTCCCTGGGAAGTAAGGCTCAATTGAGACCTGCCTTCTCCTTTGTTAGCTTTGCACATAAATTATAACAAAAAACTCCCAACTTTTATGCACTTTGTGGACTGTACTTGTTATAAGAATAAGTGGGATAAAACGATTGCCTCCATTGTTGTGGCTTCCAGGTACGACTATCCCGTCACCATGCACCCTCACGGAGTGAGGTACGGGAAGGATGGGGAAGGGGCCCCTTACAAGGATGGCACAGGCGACGCACCTAACGACGCTCCGCGCCAAGATGACGCCGTGAAACCTGGCAGCACCCACGTGTACGAGTGGGAGGTACGTGTTTTGCAATAATTAGATATGCAGCAATATACTTGTTGCGGCTCGTTGAGTAGGCTAGAGATTTCTGAGTGAGAAAGGGCAAACGACTGAGAGAGAAAACAAGACAGATTTCTCCAAAAACCAAAACATCAAAAACTAAAAGGACTAAAAGCTTAATAAAAGGTTGGATGGACAAGAAAGGGAAGCATGCGCTTTGTGCAAAAGTGCATCTTGCAAATCACTCGCCTACAAGAACTGGAATTCTTCTGCTTGCCGCAGAGAACTCAGAAGTTGTCTGAGGACTGCAAGGCCAGCTGAGCCCATGTCTGTGAAGCCAGTTTTGATATCAGTTTAAAGCATGTAGAGTGACAGCTGAGAAACCATGCTTTTCCTTGCTTCTCTTGCACAAAATGCTGGCAGTAGTTTTCCCTGGTTTGAAGTTTGACTGTTCTGCCTGTTTCAGGTGTCAGAGAACTCTGGCCCAGGGCCTGCTGACCTTGACTCCATCCTGTGGATGTACCACTCACACACTGACGAGGCGCGTGACACGTACTCCGGTTTATTTGGTGGCATCTTGATCTACCCTGCTTCATCTGAAATGCTGAGCCCTGACAGCGCCGACCAGGAGGTGGTCGCTTTCTTCAGCGTGATCAACGAGGCCAAGTCTCTGTTCGCCCAAGACAACATTGAGGAGTAAGGGGCCTGTGACGTTTTTGTCTGCTCGCTCGGTATTTAATGAGAGACTAAATGTGCTTCCGTTGCATTTCCAAATTTGTTGCTCTTGTCTGCCTCGACCACACTTGTAATTAAAAAAGAGAACATGAAAAGCTACACAGACAGTGAAAAGCCACTCCCCACATTAATAAAGGAAAGGGAGCCACACCTACATGCCTACATGCAGTTACTCCTTCTGACTGTGCAGGTACCTGCCCGACTCTGGCAAGACACTGGAGGAGTGGATGGAGAACCCTGACTTTGAAGAGTCCTCGCTCAAGCATGCCATCAACGGTACGGCTGCAAGAACCAGAAGGCTGTGGGGCAAAGGCAGGCGCTGATGGAGGATTTAGTGCACCAGCAATACAGTAAATCCATTTTACTGTGTCCAGGTTTCTTGAGGTTTGGCTTGCGGCGACCCTATCCTTGACAATTTGGCTTTTTCAATTCCGTGTCCTTGCGATAGAAAATATGCTGTCCACTTATGGTTGGTCTACATCCCGTTGCATGCCCACGCAGGATACATGTACTGCAACATGCCTGAGCTTAAGTTCAAGATCGGAAAGCGCGTCCGTGTGTATGTGATGGCCCTGGGCACGCAAGAGGACCTGCATTCACCTAACATCATGGGTGAGCATCGACAGCCCCCATCGTTGCAGCCCCTCCCCATCGTTGCAGTTCCCTCATCGTTCCCCCATCGTTGCAGCCCCTCCCCATCGTTGCAGCCCCTCCCCATATGATTGTTGCAGTAGAAAGACTACTCAGTCTGTTTTAACAATTACCTTTTTTGGTTTTGCATTTTTGCAGGGGGTGCCTTTGCTTTGCTAATGCTATTATGCTCAGATTTTTCTTAACTGACCGTTTCATGGCATTGCTGTGCTGCAGGTGGTGCCTTTGTCTCCCTGAACCAGGGGCACTCAGACTCGCTTGTCATGCTGGCAGGCAGCATGCTCACACAGGATGTCGTGGTAAGTGCAAAGGGAAAATTGACAGTACGTCCTACTGAGCTGTCAAACCCATCCACAAAGCCTGCTCTGCTGGGTATAACAATAGTGGTGCCCCTATGCTCTGCTTCCCAAATGTATTCAAGTATATTCACACCATCACGCCAGCGCTGGGTAAAGCAATAGTGGTCCCCTACAACGCACTCTGCCTCCCAGGTGTGTTCAAGTGTGTTCACACCGTCACGCCTCTCTGCTCCACTTCTTGACACCTATGCAGTTTACACAGAGTGGCAGGTACCCCTTGACATGCCGTGTGTCTGACCACGTGTTTGCTGGAATGCAATCCACGTACGAAGTCACAGGTCGCAAGGGCTACTTCATCCCAGCAGGCAGCACAGAGCGCAAGTATTACATCCAGGCTGGTAAGCGTGCATGTAATGTCCGCCTGCAGTAATGTGCTGTGTGTGTATATCCGTGGGCACGAAGTAAGGCATCTACGGAGCCTATATGAGGCTTCTCTTTGCTACATGCACTAGTTGCTTTAGATCCAAGGTCCAGTGTCCTTGCTGGGAAATGGAGGAGCAACGTTAAATCGTCGTCAAACATCAATCTTTTCCCACATGATCACTCACACCTGAAGCTCCCAATCGCAACACACGCACACCACGTGGGTACTTGTTTTTAAGGCACTTCTGCAACGTTGGCTTGTAATGCATCCCTGCTCCATGTCCTTATTCCAGAGGAGGCTGATTGGGACCTAGCACCAGAAGGTTACAAAAAGTGCATCTCCAAGGATCTTGAGGAGGACTCAGACATCTGGCTAAAGAAGTCAGACCACACCATTGGCTCCCTGTAAGTCAACTGCTTGTCGATCAGTCCGCCTGGTGAGCTGCACTTCTTGTTCTATACTGAAATTGAAAGGCAACGAGAAAATACGGGTTAAGCATCACATCATGCTAGTGCACATGCATAGCTTGGCAGACAAGTACGGTACCGTACTTGCTCTACGTTCTGCAACAATGCGCCATAAAGAGCCTGCACAGCTGCTTGCAACTCCTTGCGACAAATTGAGTTGCAGTGTGCTCAATAAAACTGCTGTCCCACACGTAAACTTTAACGTAGGCGCCGCAAGGCATTGTTCAGGGAGTACACTGACTCCTCCTACAAGACGCTGTCCGCAAGGCCTGACTACTTTGGCAACCTGGGCCCCTTGATCTCAGCTGAAGTGGGAGATGTGGTGCACGTAGAGCTGAAGGTGTGCATGCAAAGACTCAAGAGTGCAACAGGGGTAGTAGACAGTGCAGTGGTCATCAACGTCAGCACACGGGGGGGAAAAAGAAGAACTATGCAGGCAGTATAAAACCGCTCCCTGCATTAACTAAGGAATAACTCAACGTCAGCACACGGGGACAAGTAGGGGGAAGCATCGCAAGCGATGCTGAAAAGTTGGCGAAGCCTTTTGCGCTGTGAACTGGCAACTTGTGTGCTTTATGCGCGCTTATACATGTGTGTGTGTGTGTGTAGGTGTGTGTGTGTGTATGTGTGTGTGTATGTGTGTGCGTGTGTGTGCGCGTGCGTGCGTGTGTGCGTGCGTGTGTGCCTGCGTGCGTGCGTGCGTTTGTGTATGTGTGTGGGTGTGTGGGTGCGTGTGTGTGTGCGCGTGTGCGTGTGTATGTGTGTGCGTGTGTGTGTGTGCACGTGTGTGTGTGCGTGTGTGTGTG
>Ga0307967_1001963_pt1 | contig 12109 bp, 5 predicted proteins | sample OrgLakmetagen648_FD_201828 | JGI IMG/M metagenome (GOLD analysis project Ga0307967, IMG submission 201828) | Saline water microbial communities from Organic Lake, Antarctica - #648 | ecosystem: Environmental > Aquatic > Non-marine Saline and Alkaline > Saline | place: Antarctica: Organic Lake... | reverse complement strand
GCTATGGAAGAAAAGTTCGGTGTTTCTGCTGCAGCTGCTGTTGCTGCTGCCGGCCCTGCTGCTGCAGGGCCTGCGGAAGAAGTGGAAGAGCAGACCGAGTTTGATATCGTTCCGACTGCTGTAGGCGAGAAGAAAGTTAACGTGATCAAGGTTGTTCGCACAATCACTGGTCTTGGTCTGAAAGAAGCAAAAGACCTGGTTGACGGCGCACCGTCAACTGTTAAAGAAGCAGCCAGCAAGACTGAAGCGGAAGATGCCAAGAAGTTGTTGGAAGAAGCCGGCGCTTCTGTTGAGCTGAAGTAATCCGTTTTATAGCAGTATGAATTAAGTACCGGCAGGGAGCGATGCTCTCTGTCGGTGGTTAATGTTTGGTGTTTTGCCAACAGCATTTTCTCTTTTCGGCTGTCAATAAAAAAGAGAGTGATTAAAGATTTAGATAGTGGGGTGTATCTGTGCGGCGACAAATGACCGCGCACGGACACAGAAAGTCAGCTCACGGGCGCTGCGCAGGTTCGTCGTCAGCTGGCATAGAGAACATACTTGCTAGGAAAACACTAATGGCCTATTCGTATACAGAGAAGAAACGTATCCGTAAAGACTTTGGTAAATTGCCAGTTGCCATGGATATTCCATATCTGTTGTCAACGCAGATTGACTCTTACAGGCAGTTTGCTCAAGCAGAAGTATCCCCGGCGGATCGCCAGGAACAGGGCTTGCACGCGGCGTTCAAATCGGTGTTTCCCATTGTCAGCTACTCGGGTAAGGCGATTCTCGAGTATGTCAGCTATGAGCTGGGGAAACCTGTATTTGACGTAAAAGAGTGTCAATTGCGTGGTACAACTTATTCTGCCTCTCTTCGTGTACGCGTGCGGTTGATCCTTTATGATAAGGAATCCACAACCCAGGCGATCAAGGATATCAAAGAGCAAGAAGTGTATATGGGCGAGATCCCGCTCATGACCGACAGCGGTACCTTCGTCATTAATGGTACTGAGCGCGTCGTGGTATCCCAGCTGCACCGCTCACCGGGTGTGTTCTTTGACCACGACCGTGGCAAAACCCACAGCTCCGGTAAGCTGCTGTATTCTGCGCGTATTATTCCTTACCGCGGCTCATGGCTGGACTTCGAGTTTGATCCCAAGGACCTGGTCTTTGTGCGTATCGACCGTCGTCGCAAACTGCCGGCAACTGTCCTGCTTCGTGCGCTCGATTTCACGGCTGAGCAAATCCTCGCCATGTTTTACGAGAACAACAAATACCGACTGGGCAAAAGCACCGACGATTTAATGTTGGCGCTGGTTCCTTCGCGTCTACGTGGCGAAGTGTTGAACTTCGATATCGCCGACAAGAAAGGTGAGGTTATCGTTGAAAGTGGCCGCCGTATCACGGCACGACACATTCGACAGATGGAAAAATCAAAGCTGACTGAACTCAAAGTCAGTGCCGAGTTTCTGGCGGGTCAGTCGTTGGCGAAAGATATCGTCAACCCGGATACCGGCGAAGTTCTATACGAGTGTAACTCGCTGGTCAGCGCAGATGTGCTGGCGGCGATGTTGAGCGCCGGTATCAAGAAGTTTGAAACTATTTACACCAACGAGCTGGATTGCGGGCCCTTTGTTTCAGAAACGCTTCGTACCGACAGTACCAGCTCGCGCCTCGATGCGCTGGTGGAAATCTATCGTATGATGCGCCCTGGCGAGCCGCCCACCAAGGACTCGGCCGAAAATCTGTTTGCTAACCTGTTCTTCTCTCAGGAACGCTATGACCTGTCAGCGGTAGGCCGCATGAAGTTCAACCGTCGTCTTGGCCGCGAAGAGACCACTGGCGAAGCGGTGTTGAGTGTTCACGATATCGTTGATGTGTTGAAGACCCTGGTTGGTATCCGTAATGGTTTCGGCACTGTCGATGACATTGACCACCTGGGCAATCGCCGTATTCGCTCTGTCGGAGAAATGGCAGAAAACCAGTTCCGTGTTGGCTTGGTGCGTGTTGAGCGCGCGGTCAAGGAACGCCTGAGCATGGCGGATTCTGAAGGGCTGATGCCGCAGGACATGATCAACGCCAAGCCGGTCGCCGCAGCAATCAAGGAGTTTTTTGGCTCCAGCCAATTGTCACAGTTCATGGACCAGAACAACCCCCTGTCAGAAGTGACGCACAAGCGACGTGTATCTGCGCTTGGGCCAGGTGGTCTGACGCGTGAGCGCGCCGGTTTTGAGGTTCGTGACGTACACCCGACGCACTATGGCCGCGTGTGCCCGATTGAGACGCCGGAAGGGCCGAACATCGGCCTGATCAACTCCATGGCAACTTATGCGCGAACCAACAGCTACGGCTTCCTCGAAAGCCCTTATCGTCGCGTCATCGATGGCAAGGTTAGCAAGCAAATCGATTACCTGTCAGCGATAGACGAGGGCCAGTACGTGATTGCACAGGCCAGCGCCAGTCTCGACAAGAAAATGCAGTTTGTCGATAACCTGGTGACCGTACGTTATAACGGCGAAACCACGTTGATGCCGAAAGAGCAGATCAACTACATGGACGTGTCACCACAGCAGATGGTGTCCGTAGCCGCTGCGTTGATTCCGTTCCTTGAGCATGACGACGCGAACCGTGCGCTGATGGGTTCCAATATGCAGCGTCAGGCGGTACCGACGCTGCGCGGCGAAACACCGCTGATTGGTACAGGTCTTGAGCGTAATGTGGCCCATGACTCTGGCGTATGTGTGGTCGCTGATCATGGTGGCGTGATCGAGAGCGTTGATGCCTCGCGCATCATTGTGCGGGTAAGTGATGAAGAAACTATGGCGGGCGAAGCCGGTGTCGACATTTACAACCTGACCAAGTACACCCGATCCAACCAGAATACCTGTATTACCCAGAAACCTCTGGTGAGACAGGGTGACCGTATTGCGCGCGGAGACATCCTCGCTGATGGTCCGTCGGTTGATATTGGTGAGTTGGCGCTGGGGCAGAACATGCGCATCGCGTTCATGCCCTGGAATGGTTACAACTTCGAGGACTCGATCCTGATTTCCGAGCGTGTTGTCAGCGAAGATCGACTGACCACGATTCACATCCAGGAACTGACCTGTGTGGCACGTGATACCAAACTGGGCTCGGAAGAAATCACCTCCGATATTCCCAACGTCGGTGAAGGTGCGCTGGGCAAGCTCGACGAGTCCGGCATCGTGTACATCGGCGCGGAAGTAGGTGCGGGCGATATTCTGGTAGGTAAAGTGACGCCCAAAGGTGAAACCCAGTTGACCCCGGAAGAAAAGCTGCTGCGAGCTATTTTTGGTGAAAAAGCGTCCGATGTTAAGGATACCTCGCTGCGTGTACCTTCAAGTGTGAAAGGTACGATTATCGACGTGCAGGTGTTTACGCGAGACGGCCTGGAGAAAGACCTGCGCGCCAAGGAAATCGAAAAATCGCAGCTGGACAAAGTGCGCAAGGATATCAACGACGAATTCCGTATCGTACAGGGCGCTACCTTCTATCGTTTGAAGAGCGCATTGCTGGGCAAAACTGTTGCAGGTGGTCCCGGCCTGAAGAAAGGGGCGGAACTGACAGAAGAGTATCTAGATAAGCTTTCCGCTGACGACTGGTTCAAATTGCGCTTTGCCGATGAAGAGCTGAACAAGCAGCTGGAGCTGGCAGAAGCCCAGCTGCAGCGACGCCGTGCCGACCTTGACGAGCGCTTTGAAGACAAGAAACGCAAGCTGGTGCAGGGCGATGACCTGGCACCTGGCGTGCTCAAGATCGTCAAGGTTTACCTGGCCATCAAGCGTCGGATTCAGCCAGGCGACAAGCTTGCCGGCCGACACGGCAACAAGGGTGTCATCTCTGCCATCATGCCAGTGGAAGATATGCCGTTTGATGAAACCGGTCATCCGGTTGATGTCGTGCTCAACCCGCTGGGTGTGCCCTCACGTATGAACGTGGGTCAAGTTCTGGAGACGCACCTGGGTGCGGCTGCCAAAGGCCTTGGCATGCGCATCAACACGATGCTGGAAGAGCGCCGCAAGGTGGACGAAGTTCGCAAACTGCTGGATGAGATTTACAACTCGGTTGGCAATAAGAAGGAAGCGCTTGACGAGTTTAGCGACGAAGAAATCATGGAGCTTGCGAACAACCTGAAGTCAGGTGTTCCAATGGCGACACCGGTGTTCGACGGCGCCAATGAAGGCGAAATCAAGCAGATGCTGAAGTTGGCCGGAATCGATGAAAGTGGCCAGGTGACTTTGTATGACGGTCGTACGGGCAATGCATTTGATCGGAAGGTGACAGTGGGCATCATGTATATGCTTAAACTGAATCACCTTGTTGATGACAAGATGCATGCGCGCTCTACTGGTTCCTACAGCCTTGTTACACAGCAGCCGCTGGGTGGTAAAGCCCAGTTTGGTGGTCAGCGCTTCGGTGAGATGGAAGTCTGGGCGCTGGAAGCATACGGTGCAGCCTATACGCTGCAGGAAATGCTGACGGTGAAATCCGATGACGTCGCTGGTCGCACGAAGATGTACAAAAACATCGTCGATGGTGACCATCGTATGGAGCCGGGTATGCCCGAGTCGTTCAATGTGCTGCTTAAAGAGATCCGCTCGCTGGGTATCGACATGGAGCTGGAAGTCTCCGGTAAGTAAGGGTCAGAACATAGCACCATAAAGAATCGCTGATTTTGTGATGCCTGCTGCAAGACAGCAGGCGGAGGAAAGTAGAATGAAAGACTTGCTGGGATTACTGAAGTCACAATCACAATCCGATGAATTTGACTCAATCCGCATTGGCCTTGCCTCTCCGGAAATGATTCGCGCCTGGTCATTTGGCGAAGTCAAAAAGCCGGAAACTATAAATTATCGTACGTTCAAGCCAGAGCGTGACGGCCTTTTCTGCGCCAAGATATTTGGTCCGGTTAAAGATTACGAATGCCTGTGCGGCAAGTACAAGCGTCTCAAGCATCGCGGAGTCATCTGCGAGAAGTGTGGCGTGGAAGTTGCCCTGTCTAAAGTGCGCCGGGAGCGCATGGGCCACATCGAACTGGCTAGCCCGGTCGCTCACATCTGGTTCCTGAAATCGTTGCCGTCGCGCATCGGTCTGTTGCTGGACATGACGCTGCGTGATATCGAGCGTATTTTGTACTTCGAGTCATTTGTTGTGACCGATCCGGGCATGACGACGCTGGAAAAAGGCCAACTGCTCACCGATGAGCAGTACTATGAGGCGATGGAAGAATTCAGTGATGAGTTTGACGCCAAAATGGGAGCCGAGGCGATCCAGCAGTTGATGCGTGACATTGATCTGAAAGAAGAAGTCAGTCGCCTGCGCGAAGAGATTCCTGCGACCAACTCTGAAACCAAGCTGAAAAAGCTTTCCAAGCGCCTGAAACTGCTGGAAGCGTTTTCCGAGTCCGGCAACAAGCCGGCGTGGATGGTGTTGACCGTGCTGCCGGTGCTGCCGCCGGATCTGCGCCCGCTAGTGCCGCTGGACGGCGGCCGTTTTGCGACATCCGACCTGAATGATCTGTATCGCCGGGTGATCAACCGCAACAACCGTCTCAAGCGTCTGCTGGATCTTAATGCGCCTGACATCATAGTGCGCAACGAAAAACGTATGCTTCAGGAAGCGGTAGATGCGCTGCTCGACAATGGCCGTCGTGGCCGTGCCATCACCGGGTCCAACAAGCGTCCGTTGAAATCGCTGGCAGACATGATCAAGGGCAAGCAGGGCCGTTTCCGTCTACCTTCTGGGCAAGCGTGTGGATTACTCCGGTCGCTCGGTGATTGTGGTCGGACCTACCTTGCGGCTACACCAGTGCGGTCTGCCCAAGAAAATGGCGTTGGAGCTGTTCAAGCCGTTTATCTTTGGCAAACTTGAGCGTCGTGGTCTGGCCACGACAATCAAGGCAGCAAAAAAGATGGTTGAGCGCGAAACACCGGAAGTGTGGGATATCCTTGCCGAGGTTATCCGTGAGCACCCGGTCATGCTGAACCGCGCGCCGACGCTTCACCGTCTGGGTATCCAGGCGTTTGAGCCCGTGCTGATTGAAGGCAAGGCGATCCAGTTGCACCCGCTGGTGTGCGCCGCTTATAACGCCGACTTTGACGGTGACCAGATGGCCGTTCACGTGCCGCTGACGCTGGAAGCACAGCTGGAAGCGCGCACGCTGATGATGTCCACCAACAACATTCTGGCACCTGCCAGTGGTGATCCGATCATCGTGCCGTCGCAGGACGTGGTGCTGGGTCTGTACTACATGACTCGCGAGCGCATTAACGGCAAGGGCGAAGGCATGATTTTCGCTGACGTGAGCGAAGTCAAGCGGGCCTACGATACCGGACATGCTGACCTGCAGGCACGAATCAAGGTTCGTGTCGATGACGTTGAGCTGGACGAAGCTGGCGAGAAGGTCAAGGTGCGACGCATGATCGATACCACAGTTGGCCGTGTGTTGTTGTTTGCCATCGTCCCGGACGGGTTGCCATTCTCAATGGTCAACCAGAAGATGACCAAGAAGCAGATTTCAGGGATTTTGAATGCCTGTTATCGAAACGTCGGCCTCAAAGAAACAGTCATCTTCGCCGACCAGTTGATGTACACCGGTTATCGCTATTCGACAGTGTCAGGTTCCTCTATTGGTGTGAATGACTTCGTCATTCCGGAAGCCAAGGCCGAGATTATCGGCCATGCTGAATCCGAAGTGGAAGAAATCGAGAACCAGTATGCCTCCGGTCTGGTTACCCAGGGCGAGAAGTACAACAAGGTTATCGACATCTGGTCACGTGCCAACGATCTGGTCGCCAAGGCGATGATGGAAGGTCTGTCTACTGAATCAGTGATCAACAAGGAAGGCAAAGAAGAGCGTCAGGAGTCATTCAATTCGGTTTATATCTATGCCGACTCGGGTGCTCGTGGTTCTCCCGCGCAGATTCGTCAGTTGGCCGGTATGCGTGGTCTGATGGCGCGACCGGATGGTTCCATTATCGAAACGCCGATTACCGCTAACTTCCGTGAAGGTTTGAGCGTTGTACAGTACTTCACATCAACGCACGGTGCTCGCAAGGGTCTGGCTGACACGGCATTGAAGACGGCCAACTCAGGGTATCTGACGCGTCGTCTGGTGGATATTTCACAGGATCTGGTGATCACCGAGGAAGATTGTGGTACCCAGGAAGGCCTGGTCATGAGTCCCATCATTGAGGGCGGTGACATTATTGCTGCACTGGGTGAGCGGGTGCTGGGTCGCGTATTGATCCGCGATGTGGCTGATGAGCAGACCGGCGAAGTCATGATAGAAGCTGGCACCATGCTGGACGAAAAGATGGTGGAGCGTCTGGAAACCATGGGTATCGACGAAGTGTATGTGCGCTCGGCGATTACCTGTGATACCCGCTTTGGTATCTGTCGTCAGTGTTACGGTCGTGACCTGGCTCGTGGTCATCTCGCCAATGTGGGTGAGGCCATAGGTGTCATTGCTGCTCAGTCGATCGGTGAGCCGGGCACACAGCTGACAATGCGCACCTTCCACATCGGTGGTGCGGCATCGCGGGCAACTGCTGCCGACAACGTTCAGGTTCGTACCACGGGTACCGTGCACCTGCACAACATGAAAACGGTGCAGAATGTCGCTGGCGGTCTGGTTGTCGTATCCCGCTCGGGCGAGCTGATCGTCAACGACGAATCAGGGCGTGAGCGCGAAAAGTACAAACTGCCATATGGCGCCGTGGTGACACTGGCTGCGGACGGTAAAGTGGCGTCCGGCCAGGTGGTAGCAACCTGGGATCCGCACACCCACCCGATTATCTCGGAAGTGGCGGGTAAAGTAGCGTTTTCCAGCATGGAGGAAGGCCTCACTGTGCGTCGCCAGACTGATGAAGTAACCGGCTTGTCGAGCCTGTCTATCATTGATCCGGTCGAGCGCCCTACGGCAGCGAAAGAGTTGCGTCCCGCGGTGAATTTGCTGGACGCCAAAGGCAAGGAAATCAATATCCCGGGCACATCAATGCCTGCGGTATATTTCTTGCCGTCCAACTCTATCATCGGGGTGCAGGATGGTGCTGCCTTGAACGTGGGCGATGTTCTCGCCCGTATTCCCCAGGAAGGCTCCAAGACACGTGACATTACCGGTGGTCTGCCGCGAGTGGCTGACCTGTTTGAAGCGCGCAAGCCGAAAGAGCCGGCCATTCTGGCGGAGATCTCCGGTACCGTCAGCTTCGGCAAGGAAACCAAAGGTAAGCGCCGCCTGATGATTACGCCGTTAGTGGGCGAATCGATGCCCGATGGCAGCTCTCACTATGAGGCGCTGATTCCGAAATGGCGTGCCATGACGGTGTTTGAAGGCGAATTCATCGAAAAAGGTGAGGTTGTCTCTGATGGGCCTCCTTCACCGCACGATATTTTGCGCCTCAAAGGTGTGTCAGCCCTGGCTGAATACATCGTCAATGAGGTTCAGGAAGTTTATCGACTCCAAGGCGTGCGCATCAACGACAAACACATCGAAGTGATTGTGCGTCAGATGCTGCGCAAAGTGGAAATCAGCGAGCCGGGTGATTCCGGTCTGATCCGCGGCGAACAGGTGATGATCACCCAGGTGCTGGAAGAGAACGACAAGCTGCGTGCAGCTGGCAAGATCGAGGCGCAATACCAGCGTGAATTGCTGGGGATTACAAAAGCGTCGCTGGCCACCGAGTCGTTCATTTCTGCGGCATCGTTCCAGGAAACAACACGGGTTCTGACCGAGGCCGCGGTTACCGGGAAGCGCGACTTCCTGCGCGGCTTGAAAGAGAACGTGGTGGTGGGTCGACTGATACCGGCGGGTACCGGTCTGGCTTATCACGAAGCGCGCCGCGTGGCATCTGCTGCCAACAAGGCTTTCGAGGAAAGCCCGGGTGTGACAGCCAGCGAAGTCGAAGCGGCACTGACCGAGGCATTGAAAACAGGGGTTTAGGCAACCGCCGCCCTGGTTCAATTTGCTCATACAGTTGGCTATTTAAGTTGACTACAGGGTGCGAGATCTTTAAACTCTCGCATCCTTTACTTTGGGGGTTTTCCCGAACTGCGGCTTTAGTAGCTTGCAGCAGGAGTCTACACCCCGGAGTATATGAATTTACATGCCAAGTTTGACACAACAAGTCCAGGAGTAATGAATGGCAACTATCAACCAGTTGGTTCGTAAACCAAGACAGAGCAAGATCGTCAAAAGCGACGTGCCTGCCCTGCAAGGTTGCCCGCAAAAACGTGGCGTGTGCACTCGCGTCTACACAACGACACCTAAGAAACCAAACTCAGCACTGCGTAAGGTATGCCGTGTGCGTTTGACCAATGGTTATGAAGTCACTTCCTATATTGGTGGTGAAGGTCACAACCTGCAGGAGCACTCTGTTGTCCTGATTCGTGGTGGCCGTGTAAAAGACCTTCCCGGTGTGCGTTACCACACGGTGCGCGGCAGCCTGGATACCTCTGGCGTAGCAGCGCGTCGTCAGGGTCGTTCCAAGTACGGTGCAAAACGTCCAAAATCTTGATTTAAAGCAGTTTTTATATAAATAGATAACCAGTAAGGCTGCGTGGCACCGGGCAACAGCTTCGGTGTGAATTGCAGATCGACCTGAATTGATGAGGTGATTTATGCCCAGAAGAAGAGTGGCAGCAAAACGTGAAATACTGCCGGATGCAAAGTACGGCAGCAAAATCCTGGCGAAGTTCATGAACCACGTAATGGAAGACGGTAAAAAGTCCGTTGCCGAGAAAATTGTTTACGGTTCATTGGATGTAGTAGCAAAAAACATGGGCACAGATGCCCTGGAAGCCTTTGAGAAGGCTCTGGACGCGATTGCACCGATGGTTGAGGTGAAGTCGCGTCGGGTAGGTGGTGCGACTTACCAGGTGCCCGTTGAAGTGCGCGCTGAACGCCGCAGTGCCCTGGCCATGCGTTGGTTGGTGGAGCACGCGCGCAAGCGTGGCGAAAAGTCGATGGCATTGCGCCTGGCTGGCGAAATCTCTGACGCGTCGCAGGGCCGCGGCAGTGCCGTCAAGAAACGTGAAGATGTGCACCGTATGGCAGAAGCCAACAAGGCGTTCTCGCACTACCGTTTCTAATTTTCCAATAAACCCATTTAGTCAAAGATATAGGTGCGATTGTGGCCAGAAGAACCCCCTTGAGTCGGTACAGAAATATCGGCATCGTCGCTCACGTCGATGCTGGTAAAACAACAACGACTGAACGTGTGTTGTTTTATACGGGTATGAATCACAAGCTTGGTGAGGTTCATGACGGCGCTGCAACCATGGACTGGATGGAGCAGGAGCAGGAGCGTGGCATTACCATTACGTCTGCCGCTGTGACTACCTTCTGGAAAGGCATGTATCAACAGTACGAGGAGCACCGTGTCAATGTGATTGACACGCCTGGCCACGTTGACTTTACCATCGAAGTAGAGCGCTCGTTGCGTGTTCTGGACGGCGCAGTGGTTGTGCTGTGCGGTTCCTCGGGTGTGCAACCGCAGACTGAAACGGTGTGGCGTCAGGCGAACCGTTACGAAGTGCCGCGTATTATCTTTGTCAACAAGATGGACCGCACCGGTGCGGATTTTCTGAAAGTGGTCAAGCAGGTCAAGGAGCGTCTTGGTGCGATTCCAGTGCCGATGCAGCTGGCTATTGGCACGGAAGACGAATTTCGTGGTGTTGTCGATCTCGTGAAGATGAAGAGTATCGTCTGGAGTGAGGCCGATCAGGGCATCACCATGAACTACGAAGAGATTCCAGCCAATATGCAGGCTGACGCCGACAAATGGCGTGATTTCATGATTGAATCAGCGGCAGAAGCCAATGAAGAGGTGATGAGCAAATACCTGGAAGGCGAGGAGCTGACTGAAGAAGAGATCAAGGCCGGCATCCGCCAGCGCACGCTGGCCGGCGAAATCGTGCCAACGTTCTGCGGCTCCGCATTCAAAAACAAAGGTGTACAGGCGGTGCTGGACGCAGTGATAGATTACCTGCCCTCGCCAACGGAAGTGAAAGACATTGAAGGCACGCTGGAAGACGGCAGCATAGTTCGTTGTGAATCTGACGATTCAGCGCCTTTTGCGGCGCTGGCGTTCAAGATTGCTACGGACCCCTTTGTGGGCACGCTGACATTCTTCCGTGTGTACTCCGGTACGCTGAACTCGGGCGACGCTGTCTACAATTCGGTCAAAAGTAAAAAGGAGCGCGTTGGCCGTATGGTACAGATGCGCGCCAACAACCGCGACGAGATCAAGCAGGTAATGGCCGGCGATATCGCGGCCGCTATCGGCCTGAAAGACGTAACCACGGGCGAAACCCTGTGTGATCCGGGCCGCATTGTTGTGCTTGAGAAAATGGATTTCCCGGACCCGGTGATTTCGGTGGCAGTTGAGCCAAAAACCAAGGCTGACCAGGAAAAAATGGGTGTCGCTCTGGGCAAGCTGGCGCAGGAAGATCCTTCGTTCCGCGTTGAAACAGATGAAGAATCGGGTCAGACCATTATCTCGGGTATGGGCGAGCTTCACCTGGATGTGCTGGTCGATCGTATGCGTCGCGAATTTGGCGTTGAGGCCAACATCGGCAAGCCGCAGGTGGCCTACCGTGAAACCATTCGCAAGAAAGTGGAAGTCGAAGGCAAGCATGTCAAGCAGTCTGGTGGTCGCGGTCAATTCGGTCACGTCTGGCTGCGCCTTGAGCCGCTGCCGGCTGATGAAGAGTACAAGTTTGTCAACGAGATTGTTGGTGGCACCATTCCACGTGAATACATCCCGGCTGTCGACAAGGGTGTTCAGGAACAGATGAAAAACGGTTGCCTGGCAGGGTATCCACTGCTGGCGATGAAAGTCACCGTATTCGACGGCTCATTCCACGATGTTGACTCCAGTGAAATGGCGTTCAAGATTGCCGGTTCCATGGCGCTCAAGAAGGGTGCGCTGCAGGCTGATGCGGTGCTGCTCGAGCCCATCATGAGTGTCGAAGTTGTCACGCCTGAAGAGAACATGGGTGATGTCATGGGTGACCTTAACCGTCGTCGTGGTATGGTCCAGGGAATGGATGACACGTCCAGTGGTAAGGTTATCGATGCTGAGGTGCCATTGTCAGAGATGTTTGG
>Ga0307967_1001955_pt1 | contig 12139 bp, 9 predicted proteins | sample OrgLakmetagen648_FD_201828 | JGI IMG/M metagenome (GOLD analysis project Ga0307967, IMG submission 201828) | Saline water microbial communities from Organic Lake, Antarctica - #648 | ecosystem: Environmental > Aquatic > Non-marine Saline and Alkaline > Saline | place: Antarctica: Organic Lake... | reverse complement strand
CTTACGATCCTCACGACAGACAAAAATTTCTTGCCTGGTCCCCTATGAGCACACGACACCCTTACATTGTGCTCATACGTTCGCCGTTTAAACAGCTGATGATGCACACCATTATACACAAAACACACATGCCTGCTCGTGTGTGTGCAGCAACTCCAAGTCCCGCTCCTTCTCCTCCCTTGAGCTTGCGTGTGCTTCCGTGTACGGAGACTCCGCGCGCGGCCTGGCAAAACGCCAAAATTCTGGAGAGTTGCCTGCTGCTCCCGCTGCCGCAACCACTGCCACCAAAGGTCAGTCTTTACTTCTTATGTTTAGGGTCGGCCAGAACCATATATATATGCCGTATATGACCGTATTTGTTGAGATCCCTGCAAATAGTACCGGATATACACCGGGTTGGTTCTGGCCAACCCTAGTTATGTTCAGAGTGCTTGAGTCAAACCAAGGTCATACCAAAGATATTTAAAGTTCCCTACTGCTGCTGCTGATGTTGCTGCCTCATCCTCTACAACAGTAGATCAATGCTCGTTTCAAATTGACTGGAAGAAACCTGCAAGTTGATCCTGGGTCCCTCAATGAGTGCTGCTGCCGTCATGCCTTACAAGTTCTCCTTGCTATTACACCTCATTCAATAACGAGCAAGGTGATCATTATGATTAGAAAACCACATCGTCAGTCCAAAGGGTTAGCTGACTACTACATAAGCAATGGCTCTGAATAGCAAGTCCAACCGCCACCCGCTTTATGGGAAAACTTGGCCATTTCAATGAACGCCAAGAAATGGTCATAGCAATAACAAGTCTGTGTTTACTATTTCTTGGTTGGTTGGTGAAAGTAGCGACCTTTGATAGCTGTGACAAGAACCTATGCACTGATAGCACCTTACACCCGAGAGATGACTTGCTAGATTTGTAATGAACTTGTATCTTCTAGTACCAAAGCCAAACCAAAAAAGGGGAGAGAAACAACGTGGACAGGCAACATGCCCCCCAATAAAAGCTAATAAACTGTATAAAGGTGCAGATGACCTTCTGATGTGGTTGACATAGACCTGAAAATCCATCCTTTCTCTGATTTGCCTGTCCTATAAAATTGACTTGAACCCTTCCATGAATCACACCTCTTTTTCCTGCAGCTAACCCACCCTGCCACAAACAGCTATGCACTCTAATTTACATGTAAACATGTTGTAAAAAGCCGTTTAAACAAGTTTCCAACCTCCTTGCTATGCAGCAAAACCAGCCACAACCAACACTGCACAACCCTCCAACACCCTGTTCCCTCACGCCGTGACTGCTGGGAGCCACGAGAGGCCTGCTGTGCAAAGTGAGCTCATTTGACATGTTCGTAGGATGGTCAGAACCATATTCGGTTATGTACAAATATTTTTGCAGGGATATTTTTATTAGACTTATGGTCATATATGGCGTATATACACGGTTTTGGCCAACCCTACATTTTTGTGTGACTGAACCGGCTTGCTCAGCTGATGAGCCCTCCTACTGCACCTTGATTTGTGAATGCCAAAGCCATGAGGGGCCTGTTATGCGATGTAAGCCGACGCGTCATCAAGCTTAGGTCAAATTGCAAAACAAAAACGTAAAATGTTATTTATGGAATGGAATGTCACTGCAGTGCAAGAACGAGTTTAATGACAAGATACCACGATAGCTTTGGCAGGGTGGACACTTGCGAATAAAGGAGATATTATAGCTATTTCAGTAACAAGAGTGCTCTCAGCGTTCCCAGCAGATATAAAGCACGGATTCTCTGGCAGCAATTTCAGATAGGTATTCGATTGTCTTCATTCAAGCAAAAAACGTGCTGTCGTGGCATCCTGTATGTGGATGTCCCTGTTTTTTCATAGCAACTTGCTTAATTCCACATAAGAAGGACAACAGCTCTTAGCCTTCCTTCTTTTCATCGCAACTTGCACAGTGCCACACAAGAAGGACAGTTGTGTGTGTGTGGTGTGTGTGTGTGTGTGTGACAGCTCTTAGCCCGTGTGTCTACTGTATGCAAAATGCAGGTCCTTGTTACAGTCGTGAAGGCTCCGCACGTGCGGGCGTGGCATACTACAACCCCACTTCATCGCTTTCTCAGTTTAGCCACAGCAGCCCTCAGCGGGCACTGGAGGCTTCTAGGTGAGAATAATAATTAGGTTCGATCAGAACCATATATATACGGTGTACATATGGTAATTAGTGGTCATCAGCAGGCATTGGAACAAGCGTGCTTAGCAGGTACGTGTAATGGAGACGAGATGATGATTGAAGGACTGGAATTGTGATTTCAGTAGCACTAAAACTGCGATTCCAGTAGCACTTGAACTGTGATTCCAGTAGCCCTGAAGGGCAGGAATCAGAGGCTCCTGGATCAAATTACGACGAAAAAATTAGGCGGCACAAATATTGCACTGTTGATCAACAATGTCTGTTCGACAAAAGAAGCCAGACCCCTTAGGCCTAAGAGGGTGCTCACAGTCAGCAGCTGAGGGCTGAGCCTCCAGGCACAGCATACACCACGCTGGAAGGCATGAATTGATAACTAGCAATGGCAGGAGTAGGTAAAAAGCTGAACCCAGCAGTTAATTTCACCCCGCGCGGGGCCTGCAATTAATTAACGGAAAATTTTCAGGCCTGCCGGTAGCCCCAGGCGCAAAAACGTTTTTTGCCTGAAACCTCGCATTCATTTTGAAACCCTGTGCAAGCAACCTGCATTTAATTTAACTTAACTTGCAGGGCACCCGCATTCATTAAAAAGCCCCTGAACTTCAATGGAACCTAGGCTGCTTTTGTGAACCCTATACTGTTACCCCCTATAAAGATGAGAGGAGGTATCAGCTACATCTTACTCAGTTGCCTTTTCGCACTGCTGTGAAACTTCATTGCTGAACGAGGTGTAGCGGCAGGGCAAGTGGTAGCATGTGCTGGGCTGATAAATGGCAGCATGTGCTGAGCTAATAAATGGTAGCATGTGCTGGGCTGATAAATGGTAGCATGTGCTGGGCTGATAAATGGCAGCATGTGCTGGGCTGATAAATGGTAGCGTATACTTGGCTGATAAATGGTAGCATGTGCTGGGCTGATAAATGGGAGCATGTGCTAGGCTGATAATTGGTAGCATGCGCTGGGCTGCACATGCCACCTGTGTATTTAGCGCACTGCTAAATGAAGGCTACTTATTGGGTTTGTGCATTGCCTGTACGTCCAGTGATTGGCGTGTGTGGACACCTCACCGTTGTACACACAACACAATACACACATGCACATACAACATACACATTTCCACACACACACACACACACACACACACACACACACACAGATGGATGCGCACACACATGCACTTGCACGCGCACACACATACACACACGCACAACACACACAAATACACATACGCATACACACACATACACATGCATATACCCGCAGGTTAAATGCCTCTGCCTCCTTGCTTCACAGTAGCTCCCAGGGCAGCAGTCACACAGCCCCCCCCCTCACAAACAAACCCATGCCCACCACTACCACTACCGTGAACGACCCACCCCACTCGCCTGGTAGCCACATGTCACCTGGCAAAGCTGGAGCGGCAGCGGCAGAGCCTGTCACTCATGGCAGTGGCAGCACGAACGAGGTGAGCTTTTGTGTGTGGGTGTGGGTGTGGGTGTGGGTGTGGGTGTGGGTGTGGGTGTGGGTGTGTGTGTGTGTGTGTGTGTGTGTGTGTTTGTGTGTGTTTGTGTGTGTGTGTGCGTGTGTGTGTGTGCGTGTGTGTGTGTATGTGTGTGTGTGTGTGTGAGGCCTGCAGTGTACATGTCAGAAAGATTTTGACAATATTGGCAGCCAAGCTTGTCATTCTATCTAACCATATGACTGAGTTCTATCTAATCATATGACTGAGTACTTGGTCACTGCAGCCTGACTTCATAGGCTTCTGCTTTTTGGTCACATAATAAAATCATTCTAGCAGTTCTATCTAGGCATATGACTGAGTGCTTTCGGTACTTTCGTTCACTATCGCTTGCAACTTCACAGGCTTCTGCTTCTTGGACACATATTTTAGAATTGTGCAGGGCGCTCCTGCTAGCTGACAAACCATTTCACTGCTGCAATGAACAGTTAAAAGCAACTGGTGCAATTAACAGTTAAATTGTGCAGGGCGCTCCTGCTAGCTGACAAACCATTTCACTGGTGCATTGTGTTTAGTGTTTCAGCTTGGCCTCCAGCTTGAATCATCATTTGAAGCGTTCAACCATTGTGCTGTGCCTGACCACTGACTCAAATAAAGAACTGGAGCCCTGCAAGTCCGTACCCCATGACTCAAATAAATAACTAAAGCCCTGCAAGTACACCTCACTGAATGCTCATTTCTTTGTACTGTACACGCAGGGCTCATGCTTGGTTCCCAACCACAGTGGAGAGAGCAGCTGCTGGAGCAGTGGCAGCGCACTGACAGGTAAGCAGCAGTTATGAGCACTGGGACGTGTGTGGTTAAGCAACAGAGAGGGTGCTACTCAGTGAAGAGAGGGTGCTGAAGGGTGCTACACAGTGAAGATAGGGTGCTACACAGGGAAGAGAGGGTGCCTGCACAGAGAGGGTGCTACTCAATGAAGAGAGGGTGCGAAAGGGTGCTACACAGTGAAGAGAGCACGCCTGCACAGAGCGGGTGCTACTCAGTGAAAAGAGGTTGCTAAAGGGTGCTACACAGTGAAGAGAGGGTGCTACACAGTGAAGAAGGTACGCCTGCACAAGCTGCTGCATTCAGACACCGGCAGGTGAATAAGGGTTGAGCAGTGACGTGTGGTGTGGAGTGGAGTGCGAGGTCAAGCAGTACAAAGAGAATGCCAAGCAGTACAAAGACAAGTAGGGTGTGATCCTGCGGATCACAAAAAATAGGGCGGAGCCTGCGCTGCATTGAAGTTGAGCCTAATGTAGTGAGAGCAATTCAGGGGGGGACTGCGCTCCCTCTGCACCCCACTGCTCCTGTTCAACCATGTCTGAGATGGCAGCCTGGTCTTTGCAATGAAGAGCGGCATTTAAATGAATTAGACAATTCAGGGGGGGCTGCGCCCCCCCTGCACCCCCCCCGCTCTTGCGTTTGCACAGTCCCCGTCTTACCATACCGTGTCTGTAGCTGTTTGCTTGCCAATGGTGTGTAAGACCTCCAATATATACCTCAACAGCTGTGTGTCATGTGAGCGAGCAATTCAGGGGGGCTGCAATCCTTATGAACTGCTCCTCTGAACGCCTGAGCTCCATACGGTTGTTCAAAGCCACCAACTCTGTCTGGGCTGCTGCTTCCTGTGCCTGCTGAGTGGCATTGCCAGGCTGAGACTGTTGCTCCAAGTGCTGTGCCAAGTGCTGGACGCGGGTCCTCTCCGGGCCTTCGCTCGCCTGTCCTCCTGAGTGCTGTGAAGCTGCTGCCGTCTCTGCTCTGCTGCTGCAAGCTACTAGCGTGTGGGGATCGGTCGGCCTTCTACCACACTCAATGACACCACTACTGAGAAGAAGGGCTAAGAATTTGATGGGAAACCTTCTAGGTATATGATTATTACACCCAATTGCATCCCGGGGGAAACACAGACACGTGACTCCAAAGGGGTCTTGCGTGGAGGGGGGTTTGACCGGGGTGTTCTGGAATCAGAGCAGAATTGGCTTTTATTTCATACAAATTTTACACTGTAAGGTTGCCTGGCTGGCTCAATGCTCTATTCTTTCAGTGATGACTCTCTGAGAGCACAGTGTTGACTGCAGTGAACATAAAGGGATTACGCCCCGGGGGGCTCCGTTCCAAAAATGTCAAGCAGTACAGCAGCGCATGTGTACACTTGAGCACAGCGACCAGCGATTGTTGAGCCGTGACGTGTGTGGAGTGGAGTGCGAGGTCTAGCAGTACAAAGAGAATGCCAAGCAGTACAAAGAAAATGTCAAGCAGGACAAAGAAAACGTCAAGCAGTACAGCAGCACTCTTGAGCGAAAGCGATAAGCAATTGTTGAGCAGTGCTGGGCAGTGTGGAGCAGTTTCGGGCAAAAAGGTTGCTCGAATAAGTGGGCAGGGGACCCAGTCTGTGTGAATTAGTGCATGAGTAAGTGCATGAGTAAGTGCATGAAAGTATGTAGGGCAGAGCAAGACAGGCGTGTGAGGGGTTGCTAGGAGAGGTGCACTGACAACAGGGGCATTGAAAAAAGCAAACAAATTGCAGGGCACAAATTGCAGGACACAAATTGTAGGACACAAGTGTTCATGTTTCAGCCTGAAGCGTACTTGATCCCCCACAAAGCTTCTTGCAGGCCACCTGCTGGCCAAGCCAAGCACGCATAGTCCAGTCAACCTCGCCCCAACTTTCCTTGCCATACTTATTATTTATATTCACCTCCATGCAGGCCATGCCGCCAGCCACGCTTCAGCAACTCGCCCAACAGGCTGTGCGACTATGCCCGTAGCACTACCCACCCAGCAGCAGCAACAACAACAACGCCAGCAGCGGCAGCAGCAGCAGCAGCAGCAAGGATGCATCTTGATGCCCCCATCCTGCCAGCAGCAGCAGGCGCGGCGACTGCTGTGCCCGCAGCAGCAACAACAGCAACAACAGCAACAGCAGCAACAACAACAGCAGCAGCTGCAGCAGCAGCAGCACGTGTGTAGGGTAGAGGATGATGGACTGCAGCAAATGAGCAGCAGCGCTCCTTCTGAGCTAGGGGGCCTTGGGGAGGTAGGAGGGCTGCTGCATCCAAATTTAAATGGGAGGTACAGCACGGAGGAGCTGTGCACTATGCTGCAGGTGCGTGTCTGTGAGTGTGTTTATTGCATTGTGTATTCCGGCGTTTTGTTTAACGTGTTTTCCAGTGTGTGTTTTCCAGTGTGTGCATGTGTGTTTTCCAGTGTGTGTGTGTCCAGTGTGTGTATGTGCTTAGTGTGTTCGCAAAATGGATGTGTCTTGTGAGAGGGAAGAAGCGGATTTTTGACGGGTAGATTGGTTGGGCACACGCCTGTGTGCACCAAGCTTAAGGTACAGCACAGAGGAGCCGCGCAATCTCTCCTGCAGGGGTGATTGTGTACATGTGGGTATTGTTTGTGAGTAATCAGGTGTGTGGTGGCTGTATTATTTTTGTGAGTAATCAGGTGTGCGGCGGCTGTAATGTTTTGTGAGTAATCAGGTGCTTGAGTAAATAAGTATGGAGGGGTTGGTTGTGCTTGGTTTTGCAGCCCCATGGCACACCTAAGTACTGAGCTAGGCTTGTTCATCCTGAGACTCCTGGACTCATCAGCTCATCAGACAAACAAGACAGCCAGAGTCTCAGGGTGCACGTGCTTCTGCAGGGACGGAGCCTTTGCGTGTGGGTGTTCCAAGTAGATGGAATTTGGTGGTGTGCTCGTGGCTTTCATCAGTCTTCGGTGGTGTGCTTGTGGTGGTGTGCTTGTGGCTTGCAACCTTTGGTGGCGTGCTCGTGGCTTGCAGTCTTCGGTGGTGTGCTTGTGGCTTGCGACCTTTGGTGGTGTGCTTGTGGCTTGCGACCTTTGGTGGTGTGCTCGTGGCTTGCAGTCTTCGGTGGTATGCTTGTGGCTTGCATCCTTTGGTGGTGTGCTCGTGGCTTGCAACCTTTGGTGGTGTGCTCGTGGCTTGCAACCTTTGGTTGCAGGCCACGAGCACATGTGCTCCTTGCTGTTTGTGTGATAAATAACAAGGCGCACAATGTTTTGCTTAGATGGTCAGGTGAAGGATCTTGTGTTTGCATCAATACGGATGGGACAAAAATTGAACACACCACGTGCCGAACCGAACAAACCCTGTGCCAAAACCAAGCCTGTGCCAAACACACCCTGTGCCAAATTCATCCTTTGCCAAACAGGAACCAAACACACCCTGTGCCAAATACAAGCCTGTGCCAAACACACCCTGTGCCAAACACAACCTGTGCCAAACCTAACACACCCTGTGCCAAACACAAGCCTGTGCTCAACACAAGCTTGTGCCAAACACACCCTGTGCCAAACCGAACACCCTGTGCCAAACACGAGCCTGTGCCAAACACATCCTGTGCCAAACACACCCTGTACCAAACACAAACCAAACACGCCCTGTGCCAAACCGAACACACCCTGTGCCAAACCGAGCACACCCTGTGCCAAACACAAGTCTGTGCCAAACACAAGTCTGTGCCAAACACAAGTCTGTGCCAAACACGTGCCTGTCACACATGGAATTTTTTGTGACGCCTTCATGTGATTTGCCATTTACACAGCGTGCAGCACACTCCCCACAAACCCAATCCCGTACACACTTTGCGCAGGGCACGAGCCTTTCACGCACGGACATGCAAGCAAAGATTGACAGGGGGCCGCAGGCCTACAGCGATGCTGTCAGCAGCAACACCAGCCATCTGCGCATAGTCGGATTTTCAGGGAGGGAGGATGTACAGCAGCAGCAGCAGCAGCAGCAGCAGCACCTGCAACAGCAGCAACAGCAGCAGCAGCAGCAGCAGCAGCAGCTGCAGCAAATTCAAATCCAAGGACATCCGTCCATGTTCCTCGGTAGTTACACAACCCCCCCCTCCTTTCTGCCTCTCTACCACTCCAACCTGACCCCCGCTCTTGCCATGCACAGCTACCCTGCTGTTTGCATGGATGGTGAGTTTGAGTGTGGGTGCAAATGTGAGTGGGTGTATGAGCATGCCATGCTGTTTGTATGGATGGTGTGATCGTGTGTGGGTGCAAATGTGAGTGTGTGCTGTATGTGTTTATTACGTGACCCCCGCTCCTGCCATGCACAGCTACCCTGCTGTTTGTATGGGTGGTGAGTTCGTGTGTGGGTGCAAATGTGAGTGAGCGTAAGTGCGTGCCATGCACAGCTACCCTGCTGTTTGTGTGGATGGTGAGTTTGTGTGTGGGTGCAAATGTGAGTGAGTGTACTGTGTAGGGTTGGCCAGAACCGTACATACACACCGTATACAACTGTATAATTGGTGATTTCCCTGCCAAAATACCGTGTATACACCGTATATATATGGTTCTGGCCAACTCTATGTATATATGTTTGTTACGCGACCCCTGCCACCTTTCAGTCGCTCGCTCTACTACTCCGACCTAACCCCCATTCTGGCATAGTTGCCCTGCTGTATGTATGTATATATGTATGTATGGTGAGTTGTTGCGTTGGTGCGTTTGTGCATGTATGTGCGTGAGTGAGTGCGCTCTTTGTCCTCTTTTTCACCTCGCTCGTGACCTAGTAATGCTCACTAAATAGGAATGCTTGCATGTGGCCGTGTGCTGCTCGTATCCACGTACCCGCATTAGTTACATCTACCGTATGTAAAGGGTTGGCCAGGACCGTATATATACACCGTATATGACCGTATATTTGGTGGTTTCCCTGCCAAAAATACCGTATATACACCGTATATATATATATGGTTCTGGCCAACCCTGCGTATGTTCCCATGTAGCCACCTGATGCATGGGCTACGTCCATATAAGCTACAGTAATGCATGTACCAACGAATGTTGCAACAACCCGTGGCTGACTGTTGCACATTTCCACGCACCCAATTGGCTACACACACATACACACACACACACGCACACACGCACACACATAAAACACGCACACACACTCATTGGCTGAGATGCAGGCGAGGGAGGAGCCCGCACTGGCAGCTCTACCGCGGGAGTTGCCAGTGGGGGGGGACCTAGCGCACTCCCTCGCGTCAGTGAGGAATGGTCAGTGCCTGGGAGCGCAAGGAGAGGGGAGGGGCTAGGTGCGTACGTGCTGATGTGGCGTTGCTTGAATCGATCAATTTTAGCGCAATCATACCTGTTAAAGAGGAAAGGGATAAAGCGTCCATGCTGGTTTGTTTCTAGCACATAGCGTTGTGTGCTGATCTGCACTTCTGTCTAATCTGCTTGCATTGCATGCTGGCCTGCACGCTGCTTTGCATGCTTGACTGCCCTGCAATTTGCATGCTTGACTGCTCTCAAACTCAGCACCCGGCAAGGGGGTGCTTTTTTCGTGTGGCCATACGCATTGTGCTGAGCAGCTTGGTGAATGCTGAGCACGTCATTAACGTGCTTACCGAAGTCATGCATAGATGCAGAAGGTCTTTTGTTCTGCTTAACATAAGGTTGCTTCAATAGTCATAGAGTCGTTGCTTCAGTAGTCACAAGGTCGTTGCTTCAGTAGTCATAAGGTCGTTGCTTCAGTAGTCATAAGGTCGTTGCTTCACTAGTCGGTAGTCATGAGGTCGTTGCTTCAGTAATCGGTAGACAAAACAAAGGCTTCACTGAAACTATTCAGCTCAACTGCTGGAAATCACACACAGAGTCTGCCCAGTCGCTCCCCATGTCTTGCTGCACCGTCAACGACGACGAAACCGATGGCGCTGGCAACGAGGAGGACATTGCTCTGCACGACGACGCATCAGAGAGGGAGGGATGCAGAGGGGGGGGTAGTGCTACCAGTGTCGAGGACGATGACGGTGAGATGGCAGGTCTGGCTAGGTAGCATGCCTATGAAAGCGTGTCTGTGAAATAAGGGAGGGATTTAGAGGGGGGGTTGTGTTGCCAGTGTTGAGGATGACGACAATGAGTTGGCAGGTCTGGCTAGGTTGCGTGTCTGTTATAGAACGGAGGGGTGTAGGGGGGGGGGGGTGCTGCCGGTGTCGAGAATGATGGCAGTGAGTTGGCAGGTCTGGCTAGGTAGCGTGTATGTGGAAAAACGGAGGGAGTGCTGCTGGTGTCTAGAAGTCTGCCGTGATTTTGGCAACTTGGCTAGGTAGCGTTCTGTGAACAATGTTTGTTGTAGAGGGGATTAACATGCCCGTAATGACTACTGGTATCAATGATGACGTCCAAAAAGGGGCGTAATCACTACGTGTTGCATCAGTATGGTGTCAAGGATGACGGCAGTGGATTGGCGTGATCACACTTAAGGCGGTGCATAAGTATGGGTAGCGCGCTTGTGAAATGTGGCTCGAAGGGCAGAGGGAGGCATTAAATACCATGACGTGTCAATCCGATACAAAATTGTCCATGGGCAGGAAATATTTTGTGGTGCCTCCTGCGTAGGGAGTTAATAAACTGTGTAGGGGTTAATTGTGCCCAATTGGCTGCTGGTGTTGATGGTAGCAGTAAAAACTACTCTTAAATGAGGCAGAGGAGCCACTTTCGCATTTCCGTTGAACTCTTAAACCAGATATAAGCACACGTAGGTAGGTGCCCAATGTGCCTCAGAGTTCTCTCTCTCTCTCTCTCTCTCTCTCTCTCTCTCTCTCTCTCTCTCTCTCTCACACACACACACACACGCGCACACGCACACGCACACATGCACAAACACACACGTGCGCACGTGCACAAATGCATACTCACACCCTCACATATTAATTACACATACGCACGCACATATACAAGCACACACACACTACCTAGATGCAGTTTGGGCTCTGCAACGTCTGCACCACCAAGGAGGTAAAACAATCATGGTTTTCGCTGGACAGGAATATAAAAGTTGCCTCATACATTCACTGTGTCTGACAGCATGTTCAGAGGATTCCCAGCTAAAGGTCTTGCACACAAACACACACTCGCACAAAACGTACTATGAGTTACAATTGTCAACAACTCTCATCAGGTGCTGGTTCCAATCCAAGCCTGCAAACCTCCTGATCCCCATTGATTTTCTTTTTTCTTCATTGTGGTGCAGGAGTTTATCGGTACTCAAAACCAAAGGGGTTCCCATTTTGAACTAATTTATACGCAATGTGGCTTCCATTGCGCTTTTTTATCTTTTGAGCAGGTCACCACGGCTCATGGCCACGATCTGGAGTGCATGAGCACGCACAGCAGCCTGAGAGCACAACCAGACAGCTCAAGCTACGCGCAGCTCATGGTATACACACAGGCAGCTCATGGTAAACACACAGGCAGCTCACGGTAAACACACAGGCAGCTCATGCTACGCGCACCACACAGTCTACACACAGGCAGCTCACGGTAAACACACAGGCAGCTCAGGCTACGCGCAGCACATAACCCACATACAACCACACAGCACATCCATACGACACAAGACACACAACCCACCTGTGCGGCAGCAGGCAGCAGACAGTCCAAAGCACGCCCCCCCTTCTAACCCACACATGATTGC
>Ga0307967_1001954_pt1 | contig 12146 bp, 10 predicted proteins | sample OrgLakmetagen648_FD_201828 | JGI IMG/M metagenome (GOLD analysis project Ga0307967, IMG submission 201828) | Saline water microbial communities from Organic Lake, Antarctica - #648 | ecosystem: Environmental > Aquatic > Non-marine Saline and Alkaline > Saline | place: Antarctica: Organic Lake... | reverse complement strand
GCCTGAACATCACCTTTATGGAAGGTCTGTCAGAGCTGGCCGCCCAGCTACCTGACGCTGCCACGCTGGTTTTTCTTGGGGAAAATAAAGAGCTGGCCACCGACCTGGGCATTCCGCCAAAACAGATTAACCCGGCGCCGCTGATGTCATGGCTGGACTATGATCGTGCCGTGAAAACTGACTATGAAATCAGCCGTCTGCGCCAGGCCAACGCCCATGCTTTGCGGGGCCACGCTGCCGCTGAACAGACATTTCGCGCCGGTGGTGACGAATACGATATCCATCACGCCTATCTGGCCGCCTGCCGGGTGCTGGACCAGGAACTGCCCTATTCCAATATTATCGCGCTCAACGAAAAGGCGGCGATACTGCATTATCAGAACAAACGTCGCTACGTTGACCGCACCGTTAAACCGGCGAACCGGGTGTTGCTCATTGATGCCGGCTGTCGCGCCCAGGGTTACTGCTCGGATATTACCCGTACCTGGGCCGCTGACAATGCGCATCCGGTATTTCATGATCTACTGAATGGCATGCAGACCTTGCAGGCGTCACTGGTACACAGCGTAAAACCGGGCGTTTCGTTTGCAGACCTGCACCGAAAGGCCCACCTGGGCGTGGCACAGTTGCTGGCCGACACGGGTATCTGCCAGGGCGATGCAGACGCCCTGGTCGACAACGGCACCAGCACACTGTTTTTCCCCCATGGCCTGGGCCACCTGTTGGGTTTGCAGGTTCACGATGTCGGCGGCCGACTCGCCAATCGCGAGGGCGATATCGCCGCGCCGCCTGCACAATGGCCAGGGCTGCGCAATACCCGCACGCTCGACGCCGGGGCTGTCGTCACCATTGAACCGGGACTGTATTTTATACCCGCCCTGCTTGAGCCGGCGCGCACGTCGGCGGCAGGACAGTCGATTAACTGGCCATTGGCCGACGAATTGATACCATTCGGAGGCATACGCGTTGAAGACAATGTACTGGTAACGGCCAACGGTGCAGACAACCTGACACGCAACGCCGAATGACTTGAGAGAGACGAGTGGAGGAAGGCTGGCAACCCTCAATCAAGCGGGCAAATACTGTACTGCAAGATCATAAATTCGATCAAGTGCGCCTTTGTTGGCAGCGACCGCCGCCCGGCCTCGCTCTCCCATGATGCTGCGTGCCTCATCGTCCTGCAGCAATCGCACGAGCTGCCGGGCGAGTTCATTTGCATCAGCCACCGTGCTCAGCGCCCCCACCTCAGTCAATTGCTCACAGATTGTCTGGAAATTGAACTGCGACGGACCTACCAGCACGGGCAACCCGATTGCGGCCGGTTCCAGGACATTCTGGCAGCCCGTATTGACCAGGCTGCCACCAACAAAAGCGATTTGTGCCAAACCATAATACGTCAGCAGTTCACCCATACTGTCGCCCAGAAACACATCAGTCGGCGCTTTAACCGGCGCGTTGCTGCTGCGCCGCACGATCTGCAAAGAATGTTTTTGGCATAGGCGCTCAACCGACGTAAATCTTTCCGGGTGACGTGGCACCAACACCAGAAGCGCCGTCGGCAGCTCGCGCTTTACCAGCTTGAATGCAGCCAGAACTTTCTCTTCTTCGCCATCGCGTGTGCTGGCGGCGATCCAGGTGGGCCGTGTACCCTCTATACGCTGCGCCATGTCGGCTATTTTTGCTGCCAGGCCGTCCGGCAGGCTGACATCGAATTTCATGCTGCCGGTGACATACAGTGCCTGGTCCGATACACCCAGACGCCGGAAGCGTTCAGCGTCGGTTTCCGCCTGCGCCGCGATGCAATCAATTTTCTGCAGCATGGGCTTGCCCAGTGCGGAAAATTTTTGATACCCACGATAGGATTTATCCGATAAACGGGCATTGGCCACCATGATACTGGCGCCACTTTTTTTACTGTAATGTACCAGGTTCGGCCAAAGTTCGGTTTCGACCAGAATCACCAGCGCCGGCTGAAAGGTTTTCAGAAAGCGTTTTACGGCGCCAGCGTAATCGTAGGGCGCGTACACATGACAGACATCGTTGCCGAACAATTCCGCTATTCGCTCAGAACCTGTTGGTGTCATGGTTGTAATTACAATGCCCCAGTCCGGGTGCTGCTGATGCAACCGGGTTACCAGCGGGGAAATCGCTACCGACTCACCCACCGATGCGGCGTGAACCCATATCCAGCGCTGCTCCTTGCGATTGGCGTGGGCAGGATCGACAAACCCCAGACGCTCACCCCAGCGTTTGGCGTAGGCAGGGGCCGGCAACACCAGTGCGCGCCATAACAAACGCAGCACAATGATGGGCAGCAACAAATAGAAAGCGAAGTTGTATATTGCTCTGTTCACGCGGATTCCCTTCGGGTCAATACGCACAAATGCGCGGGCGTGATACCATTAACGCCACAAGCGGGGATGATTGCAGGATTCTGACTCCCGCGCAAACTCCGACGGGCAGCACGTCGATCAGCCCGCCCGTGTAGCGTAGAATACACCAGCGTACAGCAAAGTCACTGAACAAACCGCCTGTTCAACCCGGGCACTTGTGAATACAGGCTTATGTCAAAGAATCATGCCACACCTAAAGCCAGTCATTACCACCATAAAAGCCGTCTGATAACGAAGCGCGGCAAAAAGGTGGGCGCCGCGCCAGGCACTCTGATCCACATCGGCCCAGTCAGCACTGATGCCACCCGGATAAGCCTGCTTCGCTGCAGCCCGACGGCTATCGAAGTATTGAGCAGCCTGAGTCGCGACGAGAGTGCGGTCATCAAAAACGAGGTGCGTGTATACCTGCGCGATGTTTATGATCATTCCATACACATCATGGACAATATTGACACGCTACGCGACTTACTGACGGGCATGATCGAGCTCTATGTTGCCAGCGTAAATCAACGCATGAACGAGATCATGAAAGTACTGACCATTTTTGCCAGTATATTCATGCCGCTGACTTTCATTGCCGGTGTTTACGGCATGAACTTCGACCATATGCCCGAGCTGGCACTTCCCTGGGCGTATCCGCTCACCTTGTTGCTCATGCTCGGCATCGGTGTCGGGCTTATCATCTATTTCAAATGGCGCAGGTGGCTATGAGTACTGAACTCAAGGTGCAGATTGCGATTATCGGAGGTGGTATCGCCGGCTTGTGGTTGCTCAGCCGGCTCAATCAGGCCGGCTACGACACGATCCTGCTGGAGAAAAATGACCTGGGCGGCAGGCAGACGCTGGCGTCGCAAGGCATCATCCATGGCGGTCTGAAGTATGCTCTCAACGGCACTCTGAGTCCCGCCAGCAGCGCCATAGCCGCGATGCCGGAGCGCTGGCGCGCGTGCCTGCGGGGCGACGGAGAACTGGACCTGCAGGGCTGCCAGGTGCTGTCGCCACATTATTATATGTGGTCCGGCGGCAGTTACCGCTCACGGCTGAAAACCTTTCTCGGCAGTAAAGCGCTGCGCGGACGCATTGATGCACTCAAACCGGAGGGCTACCCGGCGTTCTTCCGGGACAGTGGCCAGCACAAAATTGAAGGCAGCGTGTACCGGTTGACCGATTTTGTTGTCGATACGCCATCACTGCTGAGCACACTGACTGCGCCCTGGCGCGACCGCCTGTTCCGCTGCCAGGACATCAAGCTGGTCAGTGGTGACAACAGCACCCAACTGCAGCTCGACACCGGAGCGGAAACGCTGCGCTTGCAAGCGACACGCGTCATCCTGTGTGCGGGCGAGGGCAATGAAGCGATACTGAACGATTGGCGGCATCCAGGCGCAGTGAAATCGCCGGCCATGCAGCGTCGACCTTTACACATGGTCACGGTGAAAGTCGCGCATCCGGCGCCACCTTACGTTCACTGTATCGGCGACAACTTTGGCACGACACCGCGCCTGACCCTGACCGCTCACCCGTGCAAGGAAAACAACGGCGCGCAATGGATCTGGTATCTGGGTGGCGAGCTGGCAGAGTCCGGCATGAACCGCAGCGAACCTGAGCAACAGGCATTCGCCCGCCGGGAACTGGAGTCCCTGTTCCCGTGGATAGATTTCAGCCGGTCCTCATGGAGCAGTTTTTTCATCAACCGCGCCGAACCCGGGGTGACGGATATGAAGCGGCCCGACAACGCCTACGTTGAATCGTGTGGCCCACTGATGGTCTGCTGGCCAACCAAGCTGACCCTGTGTCCCAATCTGGGCGACACGGTGGTGGACATGCTTGATTCGCAATCTCTGATTGGCAACGAGGACTCCCTGCCCACCCTGAAAGCAATGAATGCGCTGTTACCGACACCCGACATCGCGGCCTCCCCCTGGGAGGCGATGCGATGATGTCGACGTTGCCGCGTCGGCCGCTGGGGGACACCGGTATTGAGGTCTCCTGTCTCGGCCTGGGCACCGTCAAAATCGGACGCAACGAAGGCGTCAAGTATCCCGAAAGATTTACCATCCCTGACGACGCAGCGGTGCAAAACCTGCTGCATCAGGCACAGGCCCTGGGTATCAATTTTATCGACACCGCACCCGCCTACGGTAACTGCGAGGAGCGTCTGGGAAAGTTAATCCAGCGACGTCATGAATGGGTTATCTGTACAAAAACCGGGGAAGAATTCAGCGGCGGAAAATCGTTGTTTGATTTCAGCGCCCGTCATACTCGACGCAGTATTGAGCGCAGCCTGCAACGCCTGCACACCGACTACCTGGACCTGGTACTGGTCCACTCCGACGGCAACGACAAATACATCATTGAACAGACAGATTGTTTCGACACCCTGTCTCGCTTGCGTGAACAGGGCCTGATCCGGGCATTCGGACTGTCGGGGAAAACCGTCGACGGTGGACTGCTTGCGGCACAGCTTTGCGACGTCGTCATGGTGAATTACAACCCCGCGCATACCGTCGAAGCCAGGGTCATAGATCGCGCCAATGAGCTGCACAAAGGAGTATTGATCAAAAAGGCGTTCGACAGTGGTCATGCCATCGCCGGACAGGCTGATGCCGACGACACCATCACACAAAACATGCGCTTTATTTTTTCGCGGCCGGGCGTGTCGTCAATTATCGCGGGCACGATCAACCCGCTGCATTTACACCAGAATGTGACCGCCACAATCCGCGTGTTGGCCGCTGCCAGCGCTACTGAAACGCATCACGATTGATGTTGAAGCGTCGCTGCTGATACGCTTCAAGGTCGACAAACATTCGTTTGGCGGCGTCGGCGTAGGCCTGTTTCAAGGCAGCTTCCACTGCTGCTTTATCTTCCCCCACCACCGCCATCATGTCAGCCCGCATTTGCTCACGGTTGAGCGACTCGTCCACCTCGTTGATCAGCAGATCAGTACCCACCCAGGTTGCCGCCGCGAGCGCCGGCGCACAAATGATCACCAACGGTCCACACAAGGCACCCGCGCTTCCCGCAGCGGCGCTGCTCGCCAGCCTGCCAGTCAGGCGGCCAAACCCACTGGAGATGACCCGCTTGGTCGCAGTGCGACTGACCACGCGCGATCCCAGTCGCATGCTTGCCCGCGCGGCTAATACACCTGCCCCGGAGCCCACGCCCACCAGCGATTTACTCATGTATTCATCCAGCGCCAGTGTCGGTTGCGGTTGCGGTTGCGGTACAGTCAGGCAGTCCACTGTTGTCAACAGCTGCGCCATCAACGCATCCTGCACTTGATAGACCTGCCGCACTTGCGCGCCAAAGTTACTCGCCAGCGCGGCGCTGATATCTGCCATTCCGGGTTCTACGGTGCTGCCGACGTAACGATCAATCTGCCCGCCGATATAATCCGCAAAGGTGGTTTCGGCCACCGCAGAACGGCCTATGGCAGAACGGCCCAAATAAGCCAGTTGTGTATATTGCCCGCGCAAACTGAAATTCCAGTCCAGAAAGCGCTCCACGCCTGCCACCGCCGGGGCAAACGCCTGCGTTACGCGCACATCAATATCCGTGTTTATCCGGTTCGTCATCGCCTGCTGTTGCGCTGACAATGCCTGCTGCGCCTGCGCTGCCAACTCACGCTGTTGTGCTTGCTGCTGGTCAGGCGTGACGTTGGCGCAGGGGTCAACGGGTTGCGCCGGGAGCGTAACACGCGAGCCAGCATCCGCCATACGCTGGGGCTTCAGATACGATCCGATATTGACTTGCGTCAGCACCAGATAAATCAGCAGCAGCACAATCATCGCAACACTAAAAAGACGACTGAAGGCAGAGGCGCCCAGTGTCGCCCGGCCGGCCCCCTGGCGACCGGCGACCAGTGTGACAAATCCCAGCAGCAATACCCAGATAGCACCCAGTTTCAAGGCATTGACCAACAGGAAAACCAACCATACGCCCAATTTTACCGGCGCCAGCAACGTGTCACTGTCGGATGCTGTTTGCATCAAGTGCCACATGCCTTCATTAAGCGCAAGATTGATACCCAACAGAACACCGACCGGCGCCAGCGCTGCCTGCTCAGCCTGCTGCTGATAGCCCGCCTGCAGCACAGTAGCAAAATCCAGGTGCCGGCTGTCGGGCACGTCCACTAAGTAAAACTGCAGCAGCACAAGCACCACAGCGGCTACGCCAAGGGTACAACGATGGCTTATTCTCAGCAGTATCGGTAGTCGATACTGCGGGGCCAACTCGGCAGCAAAAAGACGGTAATTGAGCAGATAGAACAGCAGAAAAACAGGCAGACTGCAAATAATGACATACCATTCCAGATCAGTGAGCTCGCTGGTCATGGTCAAGGCAATCACGGCGCTGAACAAGGCGATGATCATCAACCACAACCGATGGAGCAAGCTGTCCCAGAACAGTCGCCGTAGCAGACTGTCTTCACCGGTCACATGACTCAACATGGCGTGACGGCGCATCAGATTGACACAGGACAGATACTGAAACGCCAACCACGACAACGCCAGGACCACGACCAGCAAACCGGAGACATTCATCGCCGCCAGCGGATAGTAGCGAATCACGCCCAGCACCAGCAGACAACCAGCCAGTGCGTAGAGACCGGTTTTGATGGATTGCCTGTCTGACATCGCGCCTCCCGTGATGGTCACTCGCAATTTGATGCCGGCCCAGCCTGGTGTCGTGCGACTTCCTGTTTGCCTACTTGCTTACTTGCCCGGCGATCCGGGGGTCAGTGCGGGGCCATCACGCAGACATCACACAGCAGCAATGTGCGCAGCCGCTGCGCCGGATAATTTTCCGGCAGTATCAGATCCATCATCGACTGCCAGCGTCGCACTTCATGTGCGGGCAGACTGGCGAGCATCCTTGATAGGTCAAGCGCCCCCCCTGCTGATGACACGCTCACACTGCTGAGAACTGTATCACGCAGGCCCGACAGTGCCTGTGTAGCGCCAATGTTGTCCATCATCTGCATCAACAGTTGCTCGCCAAAACTCAACGGGCGCTCCACGTAAACTTCCTGCCAGCTTTGCAGCCCTGCCAGATCTGCTGCTGATGCTATCGCCCGGTCAAGGTCACCCAGCTCATCGACCAGGCCCAGATCAAGTGCCTGCGCACCTGTCCAGACCCGCCCCTGGGCCAACGCATCAACTTCCGCCAGTGGGATATCGCGGCCATCGGAGACCAGCTGTATGAATCTCTGATAGGCGTCATCGATGGTGCTCTGATAGATGGTGCTCTGTATCTCGCTCATGCCGGTCAGAGGATCACCGATTCTGGACAATTGTGTTGTGCTGACCCCGTCAACGCCGATACCCAGACTGTCCAGTGCCTCTTCAAACGTCGGGATCATGCCAATCACGCCAATGGAACCAGTGATGGTTGTTGATGATGCCAGGATCCTGTCAGCTGTCGCCGCGATCCAGTAGCCCCCGGAAGCCGCAGTGCTGCCCATGGACACTACCACCGGTCGGCCCGATTGCTGGAATTGCGCCAGCGCAGCGCGAATTTGCTCCGACGCCAGCGCGGCGCCGCCCGGTGAATCAACGCGCAACACCAGCGCCTTGACCGCATCGTTTTGTTGCGCCATGCGCACCAGCTCTGACACATTATCTGCACCGATCAGCCCTTGCGGTTGCTGACCAGGCATAATGGTACCTTGCGCCACAATCACCGCTACCTGATCATCAAGCGGCGGTATTATCCGGTCAGTGACGCCCAGATAGTCCTGGTAATGAATCTGACGGAAGGTGCCGTTTTGTGCACCCACATTCGCGGCCACCTGACGCCGGAAGCTGTCGACACCGGCGATATTGTCAACCAGCCCCTGTTCAAACGCCACTCGCGACATATCACCGCCAGCCGCCATCAGGTATTCAGGAAAACGATCAGCATAATTTTGCAGATCAACCGGACGACGCTCACGATTCGGCGCGACGCGCGTCAGAAAGCTTGACCACAGCGCGCCCAGCAGATTCTGGGCGTCGGCCCGCGCCTCCTCCGACATGTCCATGCGCGTTAACGGCTCACCGGCCGATTTGAACTCGCCGACACGAAACAGGTGAACATTGATATTGAGTTTATCCAGCAGATCGCGCACGAACAGCTGGTTACCACCGTACCCGGTGATCATGACACTGCCCATCGGGTGCAGTGTTATGGTGTCGGCATAGGACGCCAGTGCGTACTGACCCTGTGAAAAATAGTCACCGTAGGCATAAATGAGTTTGCCGCTGTCCTTGAATTCCGCCAGCGCATCGCCCAGGATTTCGATATGGGCTGGACTGACGCCCAGCAAATTCTCCAGATCCATCACCAGCGCCGTAATTCGGTCATCTGTGCTGGCACGCGACAGCGCGTTCAGCAGATCCTGCAGCAGAGAGTTTTTCGGCAAGGCCGAGCCCAGCAACAGGTCGGCGGGATTGGCCTGACTGCGCTGTTCGGTGATGACGCCGGACGGTGACCACACCAGCGCCGACTGGTCAGGCACGGTCATCGGCTCAGGTCCGGAAAACACCGCGAACGCGACAAGGCCGATAATCAGCAGGAAAATCAGGCGTCCCAGTACAACCCGCACGGCATCGATCATCCGCCCCAAAAACGACAATACTCTTCTCATATCCGTTTTATCTCCCAATCTCTGTGCAATTGCGTCCTTTCATCGAATTTATCGATATTCAGGCGCCGATTAACCCGCCAGTCATCGAATGTTTTTAAATTATCATGGTATCTGGCATTTTAGCAGGAGGAATCATCCATGACTCGAGTACTGGTGCTTTACCATTCCATGTACGACCACATCGAAACCATGGCACGGGCAGTTGGCGAAGGCGTTGCCCGGGTCGACGGCGCCGAGGTTACCATCAAACGTGTTCCCGAAACCATGCCGACAGAGGCTTTCACGGCTGCCGGCGACAAGACAGAACAGGACGCTGATGTCGCCAGCCCTGACGAATTGAGCGGGGAGACAGCCCTGAGCGCTGCTTTTGAGCAAGCCTCAATTTTAGCTGGCTTCGAGCACCCGGCGCAGCGCTAAATAATCCGCGTGAAATTTACGGATACCTTCCGACAGCTTCTCCGTGGCCATTGCATCCTCATTCAACTGCCAGCGGAAATTCGCCTCTGGCAAGTTGATACGCTTCTCATCAGACACCTGCGCCGGGTCCAGTGCGCGCGGTAACTCGCTGTCATCGGCAGCCAGCTGTTCCAGCAACGCTGGCGAAATGGTCAATCGGTCACAGCCGGCCAATGCTTCAATCTCGCCGGTATTGCGGAAACTGGCGCCCATGATGACCGTGGGATAGCCGTGGGTTTTGTAATAACGGTAGATTCGCTGCACCGACAACACCCCCGGGTCGTCCGCCGCCGTGTAGTCCTTGCCGGTGCTGGCCTGGTACCAGTCCAGAATGCGCCCGACAAACGGCGAAATCAGAAATACCCCCGCCTCGGCGCAGGCAACCGCCTGCTGGAAACCGAACAACAGGGTCAAATTGCACTTGATGCCATCTTTTTCCAGTTGGCGCGCGGCCTGAATACCTTCCCAGGTTGCTGCAATCTTGATCAGTATCCGCGAGGTGTCTACGCCCGCCTGGGTGTAAAGCTCCAGCAACCGATCAGCTTTACGGATGGTGCCTTCAGTGTCAAAAGCCAAGCCGGCATCGGCTTCGGTTGAGACATACCCGGGTACCGTGGCCGCAATACGCTGACCAAAGTTCACCGCCAGTTTGTCCATGGCGGCATCGGTGTGCGCCTCCGAGGTGCTGCCGGTGCGCTGCCCGAACGCGATTGCATCCTCCACCAGATCAGCATATTGCGATTGCTGCGCCGCCTTCAGCAACAGCGAGGGGTTGGTCGTCGCATCCTGCGGCTCGAACCGCCTGATTGCCTCAAAATCGCCCGTATCTGCCACCACCGTGGTCATTTTCTTGAGGGCGTCCAGTTTGTTCATAACAATATCCTGTTGAATCCTGTGAATTTCCCGTGTGGTAAAGCCGGTTTCTGAATATCCTGCATAATCTGGATTACGGGGTCCACTATAATCTATCCATTGGTACTGTGAGCAGCACTTTGCCTGGCTCGCGCTCTACCACCACACCCTGGTTTACAGGACCCCTGATCTGATAGCTCAGATAACACATGTCGACCGGGTTGCTCAGTACATCAGGTGTGAATATGGCAACGGTTCTGCCGTTTTGCTGCCTTGCGGACAGGCTGATTAGGCCGGGCAGTTTTTTCCGGGACATCTCGTCTCCGACATGTTGGCTGAACGCGTAATCGTTTGCTGTCATGCCAGGCCACTGGTCACTGATTGCGGTGAAATCGAGCAGGTGGCTATCGCACAGTACGCTGTGGACACGTCGTTCCTGGCAGACATCTGCGGTTTCATTGTCACCGGTATCGCACAGGAAACGATACCAGTGGTACGCAGTCTCGAAGATAGTTGTTTCCAGCGTCAGTGCCCCATACCAGACCCCGAAGCGACCTCGCGAGAACCGGCTGGGCTGAAGGCGCTCGAAAGGGTACTGGATCACATCGCGATAGGCGGCTTCTTCAAAGGGCCTGCCGATTAAAGCTGGGGACTGCGTATACAAAGGTGGCTTGCTTTCTATCTCCAGACGGATACCCAGCGCTTGATCGTGGGGATCCGGCGAGAGGTCATCGAACAGGTCCTGGCTCTGGCGAATTGACACAATATTGCGCATCACCGATTCAGAAAAATTAACTGAGCGCACTTGATCGAATATCTGCACCGGTTAAATACCCCGGGCGCGGTCAAGGTAGGCGCGAACGTAGTGCAACCCGAGAAATCCGTGTTCTCGCACCAGCTCCACCGGGGTTTTGCCCTCGAAAGCCCGGTTGTTCTTTGTCATCCAGGCGTAGGCCAGTTCCCTGTTGTGGGGATATAAAAGCCTCAGATTTTTATGGATAGACAGCAGCAAGGAAGCCCGGTCAAGCAGATCGCGGGATTTCGCAAACGGCTGACCTTCCTGGTACCGTCGAATCTGACCTCTGTTGGTCTCGGAAAGACCCAGCAGCGCCAACTGGGCAGTGTTATCTAGTTGCCAATGCCTGAACAAGTTGCTCACCATGGTGGCCAGGGCAGAGCGGTTCTGCTCGGTATATTCTGATCCCTGGAGGCTTTTAGAGTCAGTAATCATCGTTAGTATTACCAAAAGATTATGAAAAATTGACCTTATATGGGTCTTAAACTTTAATCTGATCAGAGGCATAAAATCTAAACCTGCAGATTGGAAGATTTTCCCGCTTTAGACCATGTTGCAATTATAACAATATATGTTGCAGTTGCAACACGCACGCTAGCATTCAGGCATGGACTCGTCGTTGCTAGAACAGCTACGTTATTCGGCCCAGATCCTTTCGGCGCATTCACCTGAACTGGCCTCCGGATATTGTTGTAGCCCATAGCACGTCAGATTGCATCATCAGGGCTGACACGCTGGCGCCGCTGCGCTATTGTTCGGGTCTGGTTGTGATTCACATCCTGGTCGCCCGAATTTCTGGTATAACCCATTACTGGTATTCCCTATGAGAACCCTGATTGCTAGCCTGCTTATGACCATCATCAGCTCAACAGTACACGCCCAGACCAACCGGATCGACCTGATCCGCCCTGACGCCCCTGAACTGGCCCGTTTCGGCGAGCTCGCGGTTGGAGTGCGCACCGTGGCGGTTACCGACGCTGAACGCCCCGATGTCCTCAATATGCGCAACGGTGAGGAT
>Ga0307967_1001943_pt1 | contig 12183 bp, 9 predicted proteins | sample OrgLakmetagen648_FD_201828 | JGI IMG/M metagenome (GOLD analysis project Ga0307967, IMG submission 201828) | Saline water microbial communities from Organic Lake, Antarctica - #648 | ecosystem: Environmental > Aquatic > Non-marine Saline and Alkaline > Saline | place: Antarctica: Organic Lake... | reverse complement strand
CCTACTTGTTCAAATTAAGATGCTTTATTTGCAGTTTTAGATTTTGTGTCAGCTTACAAATACCTGGCCCTTTTCATCAGTCAAGCTGTTTGCTCTCAGCTCGCAGTCAGTCACAAAGTGCTACTTTTCAGCGACAGGGTTGTGTTCTTGGAAATTGCTTGCGTACACATCATAATCCCCTGTGCGTGCCTAGCAATACTTTGGTGCTGCCTCGGCGACGGGGATGATGCAGCACAACTCCACAACTCCACATTTTGTTTGCTGGAAAAAGCTGCTGTGAATCACAAAAACTGCCACCGAAATCACTAGTCAAAGTAGGGCTTTTTTGGCGACATGCCGGCCGAAATATGTGTTCTGCATTTTAGTGCGGCTTAATGTGTAGCCCTTATTAACTTGTTCCCCCATCTGTCCTAAGCTCCTTAAAACACTTTAACATGAATGCTTATGTTGTCATACATACATTAAGTTTCATGCCTTTTTTGTTCCATTCGCAGGCATGGCGTTGGATTGTCCTTTTTCTGGGCGTAGTCTACCTCCTGTCACCATGGGACATCATCCCAGGTTTGTGTATCTGCGTGTTTGTGTTTGTGCATGTTCGTGTATGTGCGTGTTTGTGCGTGTTTGTGCGTGTGCATGTTCGTGTATGTGCGTGTTTGTGCGTGTTTGTGCGTGTGCGTGTTTGTGCGGTTGCATGTGCGTGTGCGTGTGCGTGTGCGTGTGCGTGTGCGTGTGCATGTGCATGTGCATGTGTGTGTGTTTATGTCGACAGTTTGTGCACCCACTACTTACCGTTGCAACTGGCAGACTTTTATCTGCGTAAATTATTAAAAATACTATACTTCAGATTTGCAGCTACGCTGCAAGCTGAACACAACCAATCCGCAATTTGGTTAACCTGACACTTTACATTCTTCCGTCCAAACCTGCAGATGTTATCCCGCTCATTGGGTGGGTGGACGACTTTTTTGTGTTTCTGGCATTTGTTCTGCCCATCATAATGCAGCAGATTCGGCAGTGAATCGCTATAGTCGCCATTATTGTGTATGTTTTGTTTCTTCAACGCTGGGTGCGACTCGTGCCAGCGCTTTCGTTACATAGTTAAACAAGTGTCGTCATTTATGTGTACATATCTGTAGGCCTGGTACAACACGTGCAAGTCCTCCTGTTGCTCAATTATCTTAGATGTTTGTGGCAATCTGCTCGGCAGTGTATATGTTCTCTTCTTTTGTGCTTTTGAAAGCAGAAGCTCTCTGTACCAAATAAATTTGTACGTGTTACTGTTGTGCATTTTCTGCGTTAAGCTAGATAAGATGTTTTGTATGTATCATTATTCATTTCCTTCTTTCATGTAACTCGATTTCATGCAACTCAATTCTTATATATTACTATTCATGCGCATAAATCTTGCTTCTCCTGGCTCCTTGTTTTCTGGTTGTGTGCGCCCCTTCATTGACATTCGTCGCTGCTGATGTAAATTTTATGTCTGCTGGTTTCAGACTTATGCAATACAGCGAATGAATAACCAGGATGGGATAAACCAGGATGAAGTTTCGGAGCTGTAAAAAAAATGTCAACAGAATGCTGTCGAAACGAGCTCCATTGGGCTTTTAATGATGTTTATTTTTTGGCGATAGAAAAATCCGTCGACCATTATGCTAGCACGCACTCTGCTTCCACAACAAAAATCCCTCCCGTGCAATCAGAGGAGTTCAAGAAGAGGAACCGCAAGGATTTTGGCAGCAAGAGCTTCAAAAAGCCGCGAGGCAGATTGTAGTAGGCCATCACTGAAAGGCTACTGGAAGGAGGATGATGGCCTGAGTTCCTACGTAGCCACACTGCAGCCTGAGTTGCAGCAAATGCTGGAGTTCCACGAGGAGGTAGGTGCGGTCAGAGGTCGATATCCTGTCCCAGTGTACAGTTTGCAAGACTCTCTTTTTTGCTCGTGCTGCTCATCTTGTCACCCCATCTGTGGTGTTTGCACACCTCACAGTAAGTTCCTTAGCTATATTGCTCATGGTTGTTTTATATCTGGGAACAACCCTGTACCTTGAAGTCTGTTGCAGCTCAGGGGAAGATTTCTTCTGGCTACGTGAAAGCTGATCTGATAACTCCCTCTGCTGCTCCTTCAACGCGTGTTTTGCTCTGTTTTCCTCACAAAGCTCTTGCAAGGCTTTCAAGCTGTAGCGTGTGACACTGGCGGTCCTCTCCAGCCTGTTGCGACAGAGTATGCGCCATCTGACGGCAAGCTCGTCACAAAGAGTTTAGACGGAAATTCAACGTATGCATTCTAATGCCTTTGTTTCGCTTGCTTTATATGGAGACTGCGTGCCTACTACGAGTTGCCAGTGATTTCTAATCACTTTTTTTCGCAGGTATGTTCTCTACACACTTGCCGGTGGAGCTATCGAGTAAGTGAGCAAGTGCTCCGTTGGTTGGCGTGCTGAGTCTTTAACTTTATTGTGGTGATTTCACATACCAGCACAAGTTATCCACATTTAAATTGTGTGCTCGTACTTAAATGGATCAAGCACATTCTTGACACTGAACTCATTTCTTCTTCTCGCTTGCCGCATTTTTCCTTGCGTGGCGATTCAGTACTGCTTATTATTTTGCATGTAGAGCAGAGATGGAATTTGAGAAGCAATGGGATCAGATGAAGGGATCCTGTGCTTATAGTGATATACAGTCGACCTTAATAAGGATGGTGGCCGTTTACACTTATTACAAGCAAGGTGGAGAAGTTTTACGTTACCCGGTACATAAGTGGCTCCTTTTCCTTAATCAATGTAGGAAGCGGTTTTTACTGCCTGCGTAGCTTTTTCTTTAAATCTTTTTTTCAAGGTGGCCATACGAGGCAAACCGTCAAATCTTAGACACTAATGTTGACCCCAACAATGCAGGCACCTGACTGCAGCGACTGGTGTGGTGCCCCAGATCGGTCTCGTCTATGCTAAGATATCTTGCCAGGCAAACCTTGAATATGGGTAAGTGGTCTTATAACGCTGGGTGCGTCCTGTTGATATTGCTGTAGGTGTAACTGTATAACAAGTACCCACACTACTCAACAATTTGATTGCAGCACACCATTCTTTGACATTGAACTGACGGGTCTCAAGGACAGGGGCGTGCTCGTCTGCTGTCTGCCCACTCCACGGCTGTCGTGGATGCTACATCCTGGTAAGCTTTTCATCAAGGTTTGTGTGTGACGTAGGAAGCCTAACAGCAGTCAATGGAAGTTTAACTGCTACATCCTGGTAAGCTTTCCATCATGGTTTGTGTGTGACGTAGGAAGCTTAACGGCAGTTAATGGAAGTTAAACTGCTGGCTGTGTAGGGAATGTATACGTAAGCCCCCTTTGGGCCTGGATTAAGAGAAGTTTGACTGGTAGCTGTTTGAAAGAGACCAAGCTGGCTGCTTGTAGTGCAAAAAGAGAGGACAGTCGATATCATTTGCAGGAAGGGCAGGAGTGAAAAAGAAGGGGGAAATTATGCAGGCAATGAAAACCACTCCCCGCAGGAAATGATGACAGGCATACTTTGCAATACCTATATGTGAAAACTTGCAATCATTTTGGCCTGTGATGATCCCTTCACAAGTGCAATCTACCTTGACTTGGATCAGAGTCCATCCTGTACCTAAGAGGCACCAAATCGACAAGCAAAGAATTGGTAATAGGGTATTCTGTGTCCCCCCTCCTTTCTCACAACAAGCTTACAACAACATCGTTTTATTGCAGACTATCTTGCCAAATATTGGCGCAAGCCTGTGACCATCGAGCCTCTGTCAAATAGCTCTGGAGGGAGCAGCCTGACGCTCACCTTCGAGGAGCTAGAGCGACTTGTGTGGGCACGGATGCCTCCTGCGACAGGTGTGTGTGATAGTTTTTTAAGTGGGTTTCAACAGTGTGATTGGTTACTGGGCGGTGTGGTTGCCTTTGTGGATCTACAGCATTGCGTGTGTGGGTGCGGATGCCTCCTGCTACAGGCAAGTGTGGGAACTTTCTGGGTGGGTGAGATTGCCTCCGGGTGATTGGCCGCTGCATGATTGGCCACTGAGCAAGGCAGGGATGATCAGCTTTGAGGATCTAGAGCATCGCGTGTGTGGGCACATATGCCTCCTGCAACATGTGTGCTATTGTTCTTCAGAAGTGTCACCAAGAATGGAATGTTTGCTTCTTCTGTGTTCCTGTGTCATTAGAAGGCGTTTTTGGAACTTTAAGAGATGGATGCCCCTGGAATAACCTTTTGAGGTCATCTGTTTCAGCCTGCTTTCCACTTTGGTGGCTAAGCTTGCTTTTGGGGTTGCATTCATTTTTGAGGCCTGTCCACTTTTGAGGCTGAGTCCACTAGGTTACATAGTTTGCTCGAGCCCTGTCCTGACACCTGGTTGCTTGCTACTCATGAGAGGCCCAGATCGCGTGCAATTGCACCTTGGTGCTCGGTGCACCTGCATTGAACCTTGAGCACCCTTTTCAAGCCTTGTGTTGACATCAGGCTTGTGCAAGTACGGTCAGACGGTACGGTACGATTAGGACGGTACAGACCGTCTTTTCTTAAAATACGGCATCTTAGCGTATTTTGGTGACCGTAGTTCGATCCTGTTTGACCCTGTTTGACCCTGTTTGACCCTGTGTTGACATGTTTACAATGGTGAGAAATAAATGGAAATGCATGGCTCCTATATAGTATCAGCAGGGCGGACCAGAACTGTGTACGCACAGCGTATGTATGGTAATTTACCTGCTAAACATACCGTGCGTACAACGTAATTACGTGCATATGTACCTTTGTATGCTCGCAAGGCACGCGGTACTCATACTGAGAAAAATATACCTATGTGCATATGTATATATGTATGGTTCTGGTCAACTTGGAGCACCTGTGTTGAACTTAAGGGCGTGTTATTTACAGAGAGCGAATAAAGGAAACCAACAGGTAAAGTAACCTGAAAAGCAACCATAAAGTAAGCCAGCTAGCCTGCCCCCTAACAACCAGCATACCTTACACGCAAGGCATAGGGTCCTCGTACATAGAAAGATACAATCTACATCTTTGACCGAAGGCTCGCACTGTAACAACACAAGTACTCTCCATATGTCCAGACCGGTACCTCAGACATAGACGTCTAATTTACACACGCACTCTTCCTTTCTTCCTTCACACAGGCTTTTCTGCCCCTCCGACACCCCCTCCAGATTCTCCCACACCCCTGTACAGCGCATTCCACAGTGCGAGTCTTTACACACGTCTGGCTGCCGCCCCTGGTCTCCTCTTTTCCTTTGATCCCAGAAACAGGCCTGCATTTGAAGCCGCACGGGCAGATGTCAACGCAGTATGTGCTTAGCTATTGCTTCATCTGAGTTGTTTAAGATAAAGGAAGTTGATCCGAGGTGCTCCTTTGGGTGTGTGAAGTCATGTACATGTGTGTGTGTTTGTGTGTGAGTGTGAGTGTGAGTGTGAGTGTGTGTGTGTGAGTGTGTGTGTGTGTCTGTGTGTGTGTGTGTGTGTGTGTGTGTGTGTGTGTGTGTGTGTGTGTGTGTGTGTGTGTGTGAGTGTGTGTGTGTGTGTGTGTGTGTGTGTGTGTGTGTGTGTGTGTGTGTGTGTGTGTGTGTGTGTGTGAGTGTGTGTGTGTGTGTGTGTGTGTGTGTGTGTGTGTGTGAGTGTGTGTTTTGGCATTGCAAACACAACCCATATGCACACACATGCGCACACACCACCGCCTGTACAGGCACTGTCTTTTTACAAGCAGTGGATCATTGTGGACAGAGCTTCTGGGCAGCCCTTGCAAGGGGAAGAGTTGGTCGAGTGCCGCAAAATGACAGCTGCTGCCGCACGTTTCCTGCAGTTTGATCCTGACGGTGGGAACTGGCAATATAATACAGAAAGCGGTGAAAGTTCCTTGCTGTAGTAGTGCGAGGAACTATGTCACGCTATGTGCCAAAACACAATTAGAGGGTGCCTGTCATTGACGTTGTGCCTTTGCACACAGAAGCTTGGTCTCAAGCAAGCCCAAAATCTGATCGATTTCGGGATACACAACAAAGATCTGACTTTTGTTACACACAACACTTCCTTGCACATGCAGTGGGACGCACTGAAAGGTTACTGGGCAAGGAGGCTGTCGTCAAGATGCTCCGAACAGTCTCGGGAGAAGCCTCGGTCAATGCACCACTATGGTGGATGCAATAATAGAGCCCTTACACCTGTCAGTATTTCCATTTGCCTCCATCAGTTCAGAGGTCTGTGCAACAGCCTTTTCCATATGCAGATCAATTTGACTAAGTGAGTAAAATTTATACAAACGATGTCAACGGGTCTACAACCCTCGCCCTACTTGGAGGTAAAGAACTTGAACAGGTCAAGACAAGAACTGCCAGGCCCGGAAACATCAAGAAATCATGAGTAAAAATGCTTGCATTACCTGTTTCGGAAAATTTGGAACCTGGAATGTCCTAAACTGGATTTTGACCTGACACCGCTGTGCCGCTGTTTATACTAGATGATTTGTGACGGGATTCAGGTGGGGAAACGCTGCAGGCCAGCCAGGGGATGTCATATGAAAAAGAGACGACTATTGCAATTTTACAGCCCCTAGATCATTCGTGACCTGTTTAATTAATGCTTGAGTCCGGCTCAAGATCGGGCCGAGCAATTAACTCATTGTCTGATGAGGTTATCATGAATCGTGAGGAAGTGCACAAACAACTGCTGTTCAACTGAAAGGAGGCGGCAAAAAATTTTCATGCAACCAAAGAAGAAAGACAAATAAACGCGAAAAGAGTAAACACTACCGGCAAAAATTAGGAAAGGATATTGTTTTGTGTTCTGCACCGCCCAATGAAAGCATAGACAACATTTCACCTGGAGAATAGAATTTGAGGGGCTTTTCAGTGGGGATGAGGTGGTTGGGAGGCTGAAGCCTGCACACCGCCAAGAGTATTGCTCAGATATTTGTAGGGGTTGTGTTCAATGTCTCGTCTGTTGAGGTTTATATCGGAGGTCTTACACACCATTGGCAAGCAAATCCGTACCTCAACAGACCCCACTGGCAAACTGCTCAATGCAACACGCAGCTTAAAGGATTCTTGGTACTTGCCAATCTTCACAGAAGAATGGTGGATCACCTTGCTGGGGAAATTTCCTGAATGATTTGACAGCTGAGAAAACTGAATGGGTTTGGAAAGATGCGCACAAACAAGCTTTTGAGTTGAAGAGACGCATAACTGAGACACCCATTTTTGTCCATGCACCACATCCAACTGCACAATTCATTGTAGAGACGGACTCTTCACACCAGGCGACTGGAGCTGTACTTTACCAATGTCCCTTACCAGGGCTGAAACAGTGGTTGCCTACTCTTCACACAAGCTACAGCCATCTTTAAAACTGTACCCGCCACATGAGAGAGATGCTGGCAGTTGTGAAAGCCTTGAACGCATGGCGTCTCTACTTGCTTGGCCACACCTTTGACCTCTGCTACTCAGACAATCAGGCTGTCACACTTTTTGAAACAGCCATCTTTGACACCGCGACAAGCTTGCTGGGTACAACTCTTCTCAGAGTACGATTTCAACCTCTATCACTTACCTGGAAAGGACAACTTTGCAGCTGACGCACTCAGCCGTCGCCCTGACCATGTCATTACCAGCGACAATCCATCGCTTTCAGCGCAAGAACTCAAACTGCGGTGCTCACGCACGCTGCAAGACACGGTCAACAGACTAAACGTTCTGTGTTTGCCTCACCAAAATTCATCCTTGCCTACCTTGCACCCTCTTAGGAACACCAACTTTGCGGGAGATGCTGAAATCATTGCCCTTGTAAAAGAGGTAGCACAACTTGACCCTGAGTACTTATCTGTAACCGCAGCTGCTGAAGAAGGGCAACTGCCAGACTTTACAGAAAAAGACTGTCTTGTATTTTTATGGTACACACCTGACTCAGAAACTCAGCCACGCTTTTATATATTTGAAGGTTAGGCCCGCACCCAAATATTCAAAGAGGCTCATGATTCACCCACTGGTGGACACCTTGGTGTTCACAAGACGCACAAAAGCCTGCACCGCCTACCATACTGGCCAAAAATGTTCCACACAGTGCATGAAAGCGTGCGTACCTGCATGCAGTTACTATACTGGCCAAAAATGTTCCACACAGTGCATGAAAGCGTGCGTACCTGCATGCAGTGCCTCAGAAACAAATCTACGAACCAGAGACCTATGGGCCTGCTACTACCCTTGCCCCTTCCTGACCACTACTGGAGCAAGTCAGCCACGATCTGGTCACAGGGCTACCAAAAAAACACCCCGTGGCTAGGATACCATAACCATTTTTGTCGACCGCCGTTCAAAGCGGATTCTTTTGGTTTCTACTACAAGCAGCTGTGGACGCAGTTGGTTATGCAAGACTGTTTTTTGACAACATTTTCAGGCATTTTGGACTGCCCTAGGTACTAGTGTCAGACAGAGACCCCCGCTTCATCCCCAAAAATTTGGAAAGCTTTATGCAAACGCCTTGGCACCAACCTCAACATGTCCACATCTCATCACCCTCAAACGGACGGCCAGACAGAACGTGCCAACCGCACGATTGAAGACATGCTCAGAGCTTATGTAGCTCCGCATCAGCCAGATTGGGATGAACATCTCATTGCTGCGAAGTTCGCTTACAAAGCAGCGTACAGTCTAGCACTGGCTTCACCCCTTTGTCCTTAGCAGTTGCGGACAGCAAACCATGCACACGCGATAATAACCCAGCAGCAAACGACTTTGTGGGCAAATTCAAATCAGAACTTGCACGTGCAAAAGATGCACTTCACCGTGCACAAGAGCGACAGAGAAAGTACGCTGACCTTAACCGCCGCCATGCAGAGTTTTCCCTTGGTGATTACATATTGCTTTCCACTCAGCACATCGCTTTGAAAGTGGTCGAGGGCTCCACCCCCTTAAATTTGCTCACCCTCTCAAATTGCCTTCCGCTATGAAGCGCCATCCGTTTTTCACATCAGCCTTTTACGGCCAGTAGACACTGAATCTGCTTCGTTTCCAGAAAAAGAGCAGCCGTCTCTGCCGCCAGTTCGTGTTGACAACAGCCAAGCGTATTTTATCATAGACTACATCATGGACCACGGGCCTAAAACTGCAAGATCTCACAAGGAAGCGAAATAGTACTTGATCAAGTGGGAGGGATACCCATTGTGGTCCCACGAAAGAGCCGGCGAGAAACATACACAAGGGTGTCCCTCGTGTTGTTGAAGATACTGGACCAATCGCTCTCAAAATCCATCTTCCACAGATTTTTAACAACCATCATCGTCACACAGATCATCACTTCAACAGCACGCACAAGAATCATCACACTCACAGGTACAGGATGTTCAGCAGCCAGCAGCGAACAGCCAAGGACAACGCCAGTTTAGGAACAGCTAAAACGCATGCAATCCTTACAAAATTGCTGCACACATTTCAGTGCTGGAAGCAGTAGCATGTCAAGCGCTTCTTATGTGAATTACCTGCAGTCTGCCAACGACATTCAGTACTAGCATCCTTTGCAAAGAAGGAACCACACCAGCCTTAAGGTCCAGAAACTGTTCACAAAATGTTGATGCAAAGCATGTGCATGGAGCATATGCGCTTGCTTTGTTGTGCGAAGAATGCATCTTACTTGCAAAACAATTGTGCGTCTCCTAGCCTACTGCCTTGCATTATTGCATTGCTCCAATATGTGACACGCATTCTACCTTGCAACGCAACGTCTTGAGGATTGCGTACACCCCTCTGGAAAGGTTGCAAATTATGTCCTTCACATGTTGCTTGTCTGCCTAATACTATACCGGGATGTGTGTCCTGTCTTGACAGCAGAGTGCTGGGACGTGCTGTCGTGCCAAGTGACCTTGCCTCTCCTCAAGCCTCTCCTTGTTCGGCTCTCAACAAGTAGCCAATCCAGAGTACGCGTAACGAAGCAGTAAGATATAAATTATCTAATAGCAGCGGCAGTAAACTGCACTATATGCCCGACCTAAAATGGGAAACGAATTTCGATGGTATCATTTCGAAGATACCGTTCTAGTTGAGAAAACTAATGGAGAATTTTGAAAACCACGGACTTGTATAAGACTAACGCAGTCCATCCTAGTATAAGCTAGTCTAGCGAGTGAGATTGATGAGTCAGGCTGCATGCCAGGATGCATTTGTTGAAGATTGCAGTGAAGAGCAGATGAAGGTGAGCAGTCAGACCTAGGATAGGAACGTACCGGTGATCAAAGCCTGATTAGGCTCTTCTGTGCCTATTTTAACAGATGCCCTCCACGTCACGGCATTCCCCCTCTCCCTCCTTCCTGTGTTGCTTTGGGGTGGGGAGCAAAAGGCAGCAGCAGCAACGGCAACAGCAGGATTTTCCGCGAGCAGCAGAGAACCACAATGGAACGCGCATCCCGCCATCAGTCCCGCAACAGGAGGGCAAAAAGCAAGAGCTTGCATCACCATCAATGTCACCACGGCTACAGTGGATGTGCAGCATAGAGCCTCATCAGTCAGCAGCAAAGCAAGGCAGTAGAAGCTCCGATTGTTATAATAACAAAAATAAGCAGCACGACCAGCCAGCAGGCCACTACCATTTCCCCTCGGCGAGCACGTCTGACCACTCCTTTGTTCACACTCCCTCTCCCCCTTGTACACCGCCCTTGAGTAACATAGCAGCAAGTCCGTTTGGGCGAGCAAGCCACTTGGCACGGCAGATCTCCAATGATGACCAGCCAGAGCAAGGCAACGCCGTGGCATCAAAAGAAATTGCAGGCTCCCGCCAATCCTCTGAGAGCCGACACAGTAGGGGCATGAGGGAGGTTACCTTGGCAATGCGCAGAAGCGGCCCTGGCTACCAGCCCTCTGCACCTCGAAGGCGTCAGTCTCAGGTGGGGTGCAGTAGGTGACCTAATTCAGGTCGCTGTGATTGCACAGGTGGGAAGCGTTGATGGCTGTGATTGCACGGGTGGGCAGCAGTCATCGTTGTGTTTGTATCATGGTAAGGTGTCAAAGCCTTCAGCCAAGTGGCGTCGATGCTAGCTGTAAAAAGCCTAGATTGAGCAGGCCGACAACTGAATACTAGAACAATAGTACATCTGACCTTCAATTGAAAGCATACTCGTCCTTGAACTGAAGAGAAGACACTCGATCTTAAATTCACAGCGCTTCCCATAATAATAACATGTTTCAGCTGCAGTTGCGAGGTCCTAGGATTACAATTTCCTTGAACCCAAGAGCTTGCACTTCTCCTTATTGTGCTCCCTTCTTATTGTGCTCATTTTGATCAGGCGTCCATGCTCGGCCAGCGGCCGCCCTCTCTGCTTCTACATCAAAGTACAGTCAGAGATGCTCTTGGATGCAGCTCCGCTCACAGCTTACCCGTGCCCTCTGATCAAGGAGGTGCTTCAAATGAGGGGGCGGTGGGCGTGCAAGAGGAGCGGGACGTCAAGGCCCCAGAAGGCTATCAAGGTCAGTCAGAAGAGACAAAAGGGCATGACCCATGGTGTGACGGCTTCTCTTGCTGCCCTTTTTCTTTCAATGTTCCTTCTTTTTAGCGTAGCACGGAGTATGTTATCCACCCTGATCTATGTAATACCCTCATAATCAAAGCCCAGATCACTGAGCACCTCACAAAGTGGCGTCAGGCAGGGCATTTTGAGTTCGCTCTTAACGCTAACATGATCTCACACAAGTGACATGTACCACTATGTAAACGCCTCCCCACTATCCAGTTCACAGACGTAGTAGACGTTTGGAGAAATGAGTGTTGAAATCTAGATATATGAAGTTTATGGTGAATACGTACATTCTTTTGAAGTGCTCTGTAGAACGAAGATGGGAGAAGATGGGAGAAGCAGAAGAACCAGGGAGCGCCGTCCTCTGGCACGCACTCAGTGCAAAGCACATGCGCATTCACATATAATCAATTGCAATATGCCACAAATGAGCACGCCCACTTCTATAATAATCTGTCCTTCCCTCTCACCCTGCTTATGCACGTTAGCTGTTTTGCATGTGTGCACAAACTCGCAGTCATATGCAAGCGCACGCACACAACATTCATATGCAAGCGCACGCACACAACATTCATATGCAAGCGCACGCACACAACATTCATATGCAAGCGCACGCACACAACATTCATATGCAAGCGCACGCACCAC
>Ga0307967_1001939_pt1 | contig 12218 bp, 10 predicted proteins | sample OrgLakmetagen648_FD_201828 | JGI IMG/M metagenome (GOLD analysis project Ga0307967, IMG submission 201828) | Saline water microbial communities from Organic Lake, Antarctica - #648 | ecosystem: Environmental > Aquatic > Non-marine Saline and Alkaline > Saline | place: Antarctica: Organic Lake... | reverse complement strand
ACCTGCAAAAACACGGTTTCCCATTCGCACTGGTGGTTGGCCTGAATCACGCAGGGGCCGTTTGGCAGGTTTTCACGCCCCTGAATGTCGTAGCGCACGCCGCAGGCCAGCTGAAACCAGCGGATAATAAAGTGGTTATACAAATTAAGCAGGCCGTAACGCCGGGCCAGCGGTAAAAACGGCGCGATGGGCAGCAGAAAAATGCCGCTGGCAAGCACCGCGGCAAAGTAGCCGAGATAAAAAATGCCGCTACGCAGTACGTCAATCACGGCGTGCCCCCTTCGTCGGGCGCGCGGCCGTCGTCGCGGGTCAGACACCAAACGTCCAGCATGCGTTCGACTTCCAGCCGCCAGGGCTTTTGATGCACACCAAACACGTCGAGCACGCGGCGGCAGTTGAGCACGCGATGCAGCTTGGCATCGTGGTGGTGGTTGAGCGCCTTGACCTCGCCCAACGGCACCGTCTCGCCGCGGCCTTCCAAATGAGTGGCCAGCAGGGTGCGCACCATCGAGGTAAAGCCGAACGCGCTGACGGGCTCGGTGCCGGCCAGATGATACGCCCCCCAGGCGTTGGCGCCGCAGTTAAGCTGTTGCAGCATACCCACCAGCGCCAGTGCCACCGCATCCGCCGAGGTGGGGCAGAAAATCACGTCCTCGGCGGCGCGGGCACCGTCGCCGGCAATCAGGCTATCGATAATCTCGTTGAGCCAGGCGTGGCTACCGTCAAGCGCAAACAGCGGCCCCAGTCGTACGATCAAATGGCGATGATATTCCGCGCGAATGCGATCCCCGGTCTGCACCAGCCGACGCAGTCCGGCATCCTTGGGCGCCGGCACCAGATGCTCGTCGATGGGTTCGCTAAAGCCTTCTTCATAAAGCTGGTCAGATACGCACCAGACTAACGCCACGTCTTGAGAAAGGCAGGCGTCAAGGCAGGCTTCCACCGCGTCGGCGTGAGCCATCACCGCCGCCGGCGCGAGGCTCAGCGGATGCGAAAGCGGCGGCACAATAACCGCGTCCGGCGCCACCTCAGCCAGCCGCTCCGGGGTCAGCCCAGTGTCTGGTTCGATCACCAGCTGGGTATCAAAGCGTCGGCTTGCCTCGCGCGCAAGCGCCAGGCTAAGACAGTGTCCGGCATCTAAAATCAGCAGCTTCACAACAGCCTCTCTGTTATCCGTTCAGGCATTGGCAGCGCCGCGTGTTAACCCGGCACTGGCGGGCGCCCCGCTTCTCCTGCAAGGCGTGACACTTTACCGGATTGGCGGGGGTGGCAAAAGCGCGCCGGCATCAGGCCGCGCCGTTTAATAACGACAGCGCATCTTTGAGGGGCGACGAGAGCCGCTCGCGAGGGTGGACAAGATATACCGGATAGGCGAACTCGGGCATACGCGGCACGCGCTCAAGGCGGCCGGTGTCCAGATAATCCTGCACCGCACTCAGGCGGAAATACCCGCTGCCGGCGTTGGCCAGCAGATATTCAAGCGCCAACGGCCCAAGGTTTAGCATCATCACCGGGCTTGCCAGCTGCGGCAACACCGCGTCGTGTTCGCGGCGGAACACCTCGCCCCAGTCCACGTAGACATACGGGTCGGCCGCGCCGGCGCCCGGCGTTTGTACCATTATCAGTTTTTCTTCCTGCACCAGCGCCACCTGCATGCCTGGCCAATAATCGGCCTGATGCACCAATATGGCATCCAGCGCGCCCTGAGTCAGCTTTTGCTGCAGTTCGCGGCGCTCGCCAATCTGAATGCGCACCGCCAGCTGCGGAAAACGCTGGCGCAACTGGCTCATCCAGCGGGAAAGCAGCGGATGCCACAGACTCGCCTCGCCGCCAAGCGCCACGACGCGATCAATCCCCTGCGGCAGCGGCAGCTCGCGCTGTAGCGTTTCCCAAATTTGCACTAGCTGGGCGGCGTGGTCAGCAAAGCGCTCGCCGTCACCGGTCATCGTGATGCCGCCGCGGTCGCGCGTCAGCAGCCGGCATTGCAGATGCTCCTCCAGCTTATGAATGCGCGCCGTTACCGTCGTCTGGGTCACGTGCAGCGCCTTGGCTGCAGCGCTGAAGCTGCCCTGGCGCAAAATCTCCAGAAAAGTTCTGGCAAGCTCAACTTCCATTGCCGGCTCCATTGCCTCGACATTATCCCGTCATTATATCAATAAAAATGATACAAAACCGCTGCGCTTTTCATTATACGCCGCGCGCACTTAGAGGCTATGCTAGAAACAGCGTACGCAAAAACCGGAAAAAGCAGCGGAGGTTGACCATGCCGGCAGCTAACGTACCCTTACCTGAAAAGATTCACTGCAAGCGCGCCTACGACGATCCCTCAGCCGGTGACGGCTATCGGGTTCTCGTTGACGGCATGTGGCCGCGCGGCGTAAGCAAAGACGCCCTAAAGCTTAATGACTGGCAAAAGGCGTTGGCGCCGTCTACCGAGCTGCGCCGCTGGTTTGGCCACGACCCCCAGCGCTGGGCAGGATTCTATCAGAAGTTCTTCAAGGAGCTTGAACAAAGCGCTGATGCAACTGCCGCCATCGACGCGTTGCTTAGAGCCTGCAACGGGCGCACGCTGACGCTGGTTTATGCCGCCAAAGACGAACAACACAACAACGCCGTGGCGCTAAAACGTTATCTCGATGCCTGATAAGCAACGCTCGACCCAAAAGACCGGACAGCGCGGTCTTAACGGCTAACGCCAGAGCCGGCGCAGACGTTTTCCTTGACCCTGAACGCCCAAAAGGACATGCAAAACCACAATGACTTACGTTGCTTTTAAGCCCCTGACACCGGAACTGCAGGAACTGTGATATGACTCCTACCATTGCTGTCTTGCTGATCGTTACCTTCCTGGTTTCCGTGGTGGGTTTGCTCGCGCTGATCTGGTCGATTGCGACAAACCAGTTCGGCCACGGCAAACAGGCCGCCAAGACCATATTCCCTCCCGGCGAAGAAGGCCACGGCGAGGATCCCGCCCGCGACATTTCGGACACCCTGGACGGCAACCTGCCGCCCAACTCCGAGGCCATCAACGCCCGCCAGCGCGCCGATTTCTCTTCGCGCGGGCCGGTGCTCGCCTGGCTCTGCTCGGCGGTGTTCTGGCTGGTAGTGGGGTCTTTTTACGGCCTGGTTTCGTCGACCAAGATGCACATGCCGGAGTTTCTCGCCAACAGCGAATGGCTGACTTTTGGCCGCGTTCGCCCCATGCACCTGAACGCCGTGACCTACGGCTGGGCGTCCATGGCCGGCATCGGCGTGGCGCTGTTTTTGCTGCCGCGGCTGTTTCGTACCGCGCTGGTCGGTGCGCGCTTCGCCATCACCGGCAGCGTGATCTGGAACGTCGGCCTGGTGCTGGGGCTTATCGCCATTAACCTCGGTCTTTCCGACGGCGAAGAATGGCTGGAGTTTCCCTGGCAGATCGACATTCTCTTTGCTATCGGCGGGGCGCTATGCGCCGTTCCACTGGTGCTGACCGCCGCTAACCGCAAAGTCGAACACCTCTACGTCACCAGCTGGTATTTTATGGCTGCGCTGGTGTGGTTTCCGTTCCTGTTTGTGATCGCCAACCTGCCGTTTACCTTTCCTGGTGCCTCGGGCGCGACCGTCAACTGGTGGTTCGCGCACAACGTGCTGGGCCTTTGGGTCACGCCGATTGGTATCGGCACGGCCTACTACCTGATTCCCAAGATTCTGGGACGGCCGATCATTTCCTATCAGCTTTCGCTGCTGGGCTTCTGGTCGCTGGCGCTGTTTTACAGCCAGGTGGGTATTCACCACCTGATTGGCGGCCCGATTCCCACCTGGCTGGTGACGCTTTCCATCGTGCATAGCGTGATGATGTCGATCCCGGTGATTACCGTGGCGATTAACCACCACGGCACCATGTGGGGCCACTTTGGCCGCCTCAAGGATTCACCTACCCTGCGCTTTGTGTGGATCGGTGCGCTGATGTATACGGTGTCATCGCTGCAAGGTTCCATGGAAGCACTGCGCAGCGTTAACGTGATTACCCACTTCACCCACTACACCGTGGCGCACGCGCACCTCGGCATGTACGCCTTCCTGAGCTTTATCCTGTTTGGCGCAGTGTACTTCATCATGCCCCGCCTGATGGACTGGGAATGGCCGTGGCGCCGGATGATCAGCGTGCACTTCTGGCTGGTATCCGTGGGTATCCTGATTTATTTCGTCTCGCTGACCATCGGCGGCTGGAAAGAAGGCGTGGCACTGCTGGACGCCGACATGCCGTTCATGGATATCGTGCGCATGACGCTTCCCTACCTTGAAGCGCGCACTATAGGCGGTGCCCTGATGACGCTTGGCCACCTGGTCTTTGCCGTGCACTTTATCGCCATGCTGCGTCGTAGTGGTGAACGCCGCTACCAGCCCACGCTGTTCCGCTCTGCCAAGCAGGAGGCCTCGCAATGAAACGTGCTCTCGCGATTATGGTAGGCGCCGCCTTTATACTGCTGCTGGCCATGCTGACGCTGGTGGTGCTGCCCTATATCCAGATGACGACCGAGCAGGTGCCGCCTGACCTTGAACCCTACACCGAGCTTGAGCAGCAAGGCCGCGACCTGTACATCGCCAACGGCTGTGTTTACTGCCACAGCCAGCAGCCGCGCGACCCGAGCTTTGCGCCGGGCGACAAGGCCCGCGGCTGGGGCCGGCCCTCGGTACCGGGCGACTACACCTACGACCAGCCGCATTTGCTCGGTACCATGCGCACCGGGCCTGATCTGTTCAACATCGGCGCGCGCCAGCCCAGCGACGACTGGCACCTGCTGCACCTCTACAATCCGCGCGCGGTGGTAAAAGACAGCATCATGCCGCCGTACCGGTTCCTTTTCCGCGAGGTTGAAGCCGCCGATGAGGACGACCGCGTGGTGAATATCCCCGACCCTTACGGCCCCGATTCGGGACAGGTAGTCGCCACCGACGACGCCTTGGCAATGGTGGCCTACCTCAAGGCGCTGGACCATACCTATCCGGCGCCCACCCTGCCGCAACCCGAAGCAGCCGAGGAGTAAGGTGTTATGAAGCGTCACGATCAACGTCATAACGACAGTCATAACCGCAATGCACAGCACCGTGAACACCACGAGCCGGAAGAGGGCCAGCGCCCGGTACCCAAGCTGGTCGTCGTGTGGATCGGCATTTTGCTGGTGTGGGGCGTGGGCTATTACGCCTGGCAGATCGGCAAACCGATGCTCGGCGGCGACAGCCGCTCGGTGGTTGAAGCCCCCGCCACCGGCGACGATATCGACGGCGGCGCCATCTTCAGCGCCCGCTGCTCGGCCTGCCACCAAGGCAACGGCCAGGGGGTTCCCGGCGCCTTTCCGCCGCTGGTGGGCAGTGAATGGCTGCTCGGTGATCCCAGCGTGCCGGTGGCTATCGTCCACGACGGCCTGCAGGGCGAAATCGAGGTTGAGGGCACCACCTACAACGGCGTAATGCCGGCGTTTGGCGGCCAACTCAGCAGCGCCGAAATTGCCGCGGTGTTGAGCCACGTTCGTCAGGAATGGGGCAACGACGCTGAGGCGGTCGAGGCCGACCGCGTTGATGCCCACGCCGAGGAGTACGGCGAGCGCGGCGCCTGGTCGCCCGACGAGCTGCGCGACACCTTCGAGGCGCCCTAAGTGGCCGACGCAGCGGCCACAGCGCAGCTGCATGAAGACGTTCTGATCGTTGAAGGCCTCCACTGCGGCAGCTGTGCTGCCGCCGTGGAGGCCTTGCTCAAGCGCCAGCCGGGCGTGGTGGAGGCGGCGGTCAACTTCGCCGCCGACAGCGCCATGGTACGCTTTGACACCACGCGCACCGAGCTTTCAAGGCTACAGCACGCCGTGTCCAAGCTTGGCTACCGGCTGCTGTCGCCGGGCGAAGAAGGCGCCAGCGCCGGTACTACCGAGCGCCTGCGCCGCCGCTTGCTGATACGTTTAGCCGTGGCGCTGGTATTTGGCATGTGGTGCATGATGCCCGCCTACTTGGTGTATCTCGCACCGCTCGGCATTATTGAACCCGCCGCCACCTGGCCGCTGGCACTTGCCAGCGGCTTTTTTGCGTTACCCGTCCTGCTTTATTCCGGCGGCCACTTCTACCGCGTGGGGCTACGCACCCTGCGCGTGGGCGCACCGGGGCTCGATGCGCTGATTACGCTTGCCGTGTTCGCCGCCGTCGGCGTCTCTGTCTGGCGCCTGGCCACCGGCCATGCCGACGTGTATTTCGACGCCGCGGTGATGCTGATCACCTTTCAGCTTATCGCCCGCTTTATTGACGGTCGCGTGCGCCGCCGCGCCGCCGACGTCGTACGCAGCTATTTAAGCCAGGCGCCGGAAACCGCCACCCGGCTCCACGAAGATGGCCGCCTGGAGCGCGTCCCTGCCACCGATCTCAGCGTCGGGCAGACGATTCAGCTGGCCAGCGGCGAGCCGCTGGCGCTTGACGCCACGGTGCTTGCCGGCGACGGCGAGGTCGATCAATCATTGCTGACCGGTGAGCACGAACCCTGCCGGGTAAGTCCCGGCGACAGCGTACGCGCCGGCTGCCGGCTGCTGGCGGGCGAGCTTGAGCTCTGCGTGACCGCCCCGGTGGGCGAGCGGCGCATTGACGCGCTGGCGCGCTCGGTTCGTGGGCTTTTGAGCCGCAAAACCGCGCTGCAGCGGCTCACCGATGCGCTGGCCCGAATACTGTTGCCGATTATCGTCAGCGCCGCGCTGGCTGCCGCCGCGTTGGCGCTGTTACTCGGCCTGGGCGCCGAACAGGCGGCAACGCGCGGCCTGGCGGTATTAATTGTGGCCTGCCCCTGCGCGCTGAGTCTGGCCATTCCGCTGGTGGTGGTGATCGGGCACGCGCGCATGGTGGCCGACGGAGTGATCTTTCGTGACCCCGCCGCACTTGAAACCGCCGCCGATACCCACGTCGTGGTGTTTGATAAAACCGGCACCCTGACCACCAACACCCCCCGCGTAGCCGACGTCATGCCTGCCGGCGGGGGTGATTCGGCCGACCTGTTGCAGCTTGCCGTTGATACCCTGGCCGACACCGCACACCCCGTGGCGCACGGCCTGGCCGCAAGCGCCACCCCCTCCCCCGGCGCCGCTAACGGGCAGCGTCACGTTGATGCTGGCCTGGGCACCCGCTGGGAATACGCTGGCCACCGCGTGCTGGCCGGCCGCCCCGCCTGGCTTCGTCAGCAGGGCATTGAGGTGCCGCCGTCAGACGATTCGCGCATGACGCTTCACCTCGCGCACAACGGCCGCTATCAGGGGTTTATCGCCTTTGAAGAAGCTCTTCACCCCGACGCCATCAGCACAGTGCACACCCTGCAGCAGCGCGGCCACGACGTGTATCTGCTCAGCGGCGACACCCGCGCTTCCTGCCTGCGTCAAGCCGAGCGGCTCAACATTGCCCCCGAGCACGTCGTTGCCGGCGTCACGCCAGAGGCCAAACAGCGCTTTGTCGAAGCGCTGGAAAAACGCCGCGCCGTGGCCTTTATCGGTGACGGCCTGAACGACGGCCTGGCACTTGCCGGCGCGCGGCTGGGCATCGCCGTGGGCGAGGCCACGCCCACCGCCCGCGCCGCCGCCGCGGTCTACCTGCCCGACGGCTTGAGCCATGTGCCCACCACCCTGATGCTTGCCCGCCGCGCCCGCCACCTGATGCGCCAGAACCTCGCCTGGGCGATTGGCTACAACGCCCTCGCCCTGCCGCTGGCCGTGGCCGGCTTTGTGCATCCGGTGATTGCCGCCATTGCCATGACGCTGAGCAGCCTGTGCGTGCTGCTCAACAGCCTGCGCATGAACGTCCGCCGCGAAGCTGGAAAATAAGCAACGCCTCAAATGGCGGACATAAAAAACCCGGCCTGCGCAATGCAGGCCGGGTTTTGGGTGCCGCGTATTCACGGCTAACGCTTATCCGCCGCTAACGCGCGTGCGGCGTTACACCATATCGCGGTGTTCCTTGCGCGCCTGGCGACGGTCGCGCATTACCGCGCGACAAATCACGATCAAAACAACCAGCGTCAACGCCGGCCAGATCAGTACATAAAACCCCATCAATGCGGTCATGGTCATGTTCTCCTTGTCATTAACGGTGATGACTTAGCGGCCACTTACGACTGGCCTACAGGCTGGCCAGCAACACCGCTGTCCGGCGTGTCATCCGCCTTCTCGCTGGCGGTTTCGTCGGTATCATCGTAGTTACCTACGCGTTCGCGGATCGTGTCGAAGTCGAAGGGCTCTTCCTTGCTCGCAAGACTCATCACGATGCATACCAGCGTACTGGTACCGTAAGCGGTCAGCGAGGCCAGCAGTACCGTGTAGTCGCGCAGAAAGTCGGTGGCAAAGACCAGCATAGCGACAAACGCCAGCACGCCGGCGACCAAGCCCATCGCGCGGCCCAGAAAGCCAAAGACCATCAGGGCAATGATAATACCGCCGCCGATGCTTGCCAGAAGTTCGAACATCAGGCCGGTAGCGCCAGTCAGCGGCAGCAGCTCAAAGCGCGCCAGGCAGAACATGATCATCGCGATCACCACCGAGGTGGTAAAGGCCTTGTTGGTCACGCGGTTCCAGAAGCAGCTGGCAATCACCGGGAACACGATCGCCCCCCAGAGTGCGCCAACAAACACCAGCATCACCAGTATATCCAGCGAGAAGCTGGCAAAGACGATGCCCACCACGGTGGCCACAATCATGGTCAGCCGGCCCACCAATAGCATGCGTTTGGGGTCAGCCTTACCCTTGGCGATGTTCTTGCCGTAAACGTCGGCCATCATGATCGCAGACAGCGCCGAAAGATCAGAGTCAGCGGTAGACGACAGCGAACCGATCACCAGAATAAAGAACAGCCCGATGAACACCGGCGGCAGGTAGCCCGAGACCATCTGCGGAATCAGATTGTTCATGTCACCGTTAAGCGGCTCGATACCCAGCGTCAGCGCCATCAGGCCAATCATGCCAAGGCCGATGACAATCGCGCCGTAGCCTAGGGTGGCGGTCACGAAAGTCGGTTTGATGTGGTTTTCGTTTACCGCGAACAGGCGCTGGGATATCGTTTGGTTACCGATGGCGTAAGCCAGCACGGCCACGAAGAACGGCGCACCCTGATTGAGGATCGCGTCCATGGAAAAGAAGTTGGCCTGCTCGGCGGTCAGGTTATCCAGCCCGGCCACCAGCTCGGAAGGGCCGCCCATGGAGAAAAATACCGCGGGGATAATCACCACGGCAATGGCCATCAGCGCAACCAGCTGGGCAAAGTCGGTCATTACCGAGGCACGGAAACCCGACCACAGGGTATAGAGCAGCACGCCGGCGCCGGCAATAATCACCCCGGTCTGGAAGGAAAGCGGCGACAGCACCGAGACCAGCGCGCCGGCGGCGGTAAAGTTAACCATCAGGCTGATTATGCTGCCCATCACGTTGGACGCCGCCAGAATCAGCTGGCTTGAAGAGCCGTGGCGGGCGTGGATCAGCTCGCCAAGCGTGGCGGCGTTGGGTGCCAATTTACGAAAGCGTCGACCGAACGGGTAAATGAACAAAATCATCAGCGCGCCCCACAGCCCATAGTGAATGGGGCCTGAGACACCGTAGGTAAAGCCCGACGTTGCCGCCGCGTAAAAAGAAGCCGCCCATATCCAGGTGGCGGTCATACTGGCCGCGCCAATGCCAAAACCGAGGCGATGGTTAGAGACCATGAACGCATCGGCATCTTCGTTTTTCTTACGGATACCCAGCGTCAAAAGATACGTGCCGCCGTAAAACGCCAGCAGCATCAGGAGCACGGTCACGGTCGAAAATTGATATAATGAGTCGCTATTCAAGGGCTACCTCTCTGTTGGTTGAACACACGCACCCGCAGACAAAAACTCCCAAGCGGGCACAACGGAATGGGGAGGGTAGAGCGCCGCGCGCCAGGCCGGCAGACAGTCGCAGACACAGGCGATGCACGTCCCCGTGCCAGGGATCGCCATCAATATGGCGTGATCAAAGCGTAAAACGCGCGGCGCGCAAAAGGCGGCCGTTCAGACGCTACCCGAAACGGGTATTAAGGCGGTGGACGGCGCAGCATGCAGCGGCCTGCGTCGGAATAGTGGGATGGCATGACTGCCTTCTCCTATCGATGACGTTAGCCGATAAAATCGAAGAGGCCTGGCGTTGCTGCGCGTGGGCAGACTAGCCGTAACGGCTTTCGTGGATTATCGTACAGCCACACAGGGTAAAAGTCTAACCGGCGCCCTCTCGGGGGTTAGTGCATCCTCGCTTTTAGGCTTCAGCAACCCGCGCTAGAAGGCGCATCAGGTGCGCTAGCCGCGGGTCGGTTCCCAGGCGTTAAGCAAGCGATCAAGCAGTGCCATCACCAGCACCGTCAACGCCATGGCCACGCACATCGAAGAAAAGCGGTATAGCGCGCTGTAAATCAGATCCTGATGGGGCGAAAGCGACTGGCCAAACAGAATGCCCAGCGTGGTCAATCCACCAAAACCGACGCCCGAACCGGCGCGTTCCAGAATATGCATCCGCGAAAACAACATCAGCCCCAGCCAGTAAAGCAGCGTTACCAGCATAAAATGCTGACTTTGGGTATACAGCAAAAGCTGGGCGAACACTGCCAAATTACAGCCCAACAGCGTGCCCACGGCACGCTTGCCCGCCGACAGACGCGCGCCGGGGTAGCCCAGCGCAAACAAAATCAGCACCGTGGACATCTGTGCTGAGAGCGAGTCGCGCAGGTCAAACGTCTGGAACACCGCAAACGACAGCGTCACGGTCATCGCCCCGATCAGGGTTTCGTGACGAATTCGCGACGGTGTTTTTGCCATTTTGGGCGGCGGCTGTCGCGGAGTGATGTCCGGAAACACCACGTGCATCAGCCCGGCAATGGCCACCGCCAGCAAACTTGCCGCCACGTTGCTGGCAAACAGATCAGCCAGATCCACCTCGGGATAGCTGGCAAAATGCAGCAGAATGCTCAGCGTCAACACGCCGTTGGCGCCGAACAGGAAAAACGGACCGCGCGCCATCAGCCGGAAACGCGTGTAAAAAAGCCCGAAGGCAAAGCCCAGCATCACCGGCGGCATATGCTGGGTTAGCCCTACCACCAGGCTAACCTCAACGCAGTTGGCCAGCGCATTACCCAAAAACTGGCGCACCACATGGCCGTTGAGCACCGGCACAATCCCCAGCAAAAACATCGGAAACACGGTAAAAAAAACCCCGTAGTTCCAGTTCATCAGCTGGCTGATCACAAAACCCAGCGCCGCCCCGCAGGCCACGCGCAGACACTGACGAAAATCGTTCTCGCCCAGCGCGTGTGGCTTGCCGACAGACCCAGCATTAGTAGACATGGTGCAACATGCTGAGTAGCGCGACCTGCAGCCGCGCCAGCACGCGTGCCACGGGGTTATCCTCGGGTGCTAGCTGCACCGTGGCACGCGCTCCGGTAGGCGGCAGCGCCTGTGGCGGAGAATCAAGGCGCAGGTGCACACGAATGCGCTGGGCATCGCGCACCCAACGGTCGGTCTGGGGAATGTGTGCCAGGTTGCCATCGGGCAGTAGTTGACCGTCGCGCACGCCGGCATCGATGGAGGCAATGCGCGCTGGATATTCCTCGCCGGGGCGGGCGTCAAAGGCGATCCAGGCTTTATCGCCGGGGCCCATATGACGCAGGCTTTTCTCGCGGAAATCCGCAACGATATCTAGCCGGTCGCCCACGGTGGCCAGCACCGGCGAGCCGGCGCTTACGCTATCGCCCACGTTGAGCTGCAGATTGCTGACGTAGCCGCTTTGCTCGGCATGCACTGTGGTGCGGCGCACATCGAGCTCGGCTTCGGCCAGCGCATTGCGCGCCTGACGCAACAGCAGATTATCTTCGCCGCCCTCCCCGCGTTGCACCTTCAGCACACGCACCTTGGCCTCGGCCGCCTTCACCGCTGCTTCGCCGGCCTTGGCATCGGCGCTGACCGACTCAAATCGCTGGCGCGACACACTTCCACGCTCAAGCAGCGACTGCATGCGGCGGCGCTCCTGGGCGAGCTCACGGGTTAACGCCTGCTGCCTGGCCAGGCTTGCACGGGCCTCGGCAAGCGAGGCATCCAGCCCGGCGTTATCGCGCCGTGCCTGGTCAAGCGCCAGCTGCGCTTTGTCTACCACCAGCGCAAACGGCTCCGGGTCAATCCGGAACAGCACCTCGCCGCGGCGCACACGGGCGTTATTATTTACCTG
>Ga0307967_1001935_pt1 | contig 12238 bp, 9 predicted proteins | sample OrgLakmetagen648_FD_201828 | JGI IMG/M metagenome (GOLD analysis project Ga0307967, IMG submission 201828) | Saline water microbial communities from Organic Lake, Antarctica - #648 | ecosystem: Environmental > Aquatic > Non-marine Saline and Alkaline > Saline | place: Antarctica: Organic Lake... | reverse complement strand
TTGAACAACATACGGTTTTGGATATCCCGACATCGGCACAAGCCACTTAAAGAACTCATTGCGGCGACTAACGCTAAACTAAGGGGACACTATAATTATTACGGGTCACCTTTAATGGCCGGATGCTACAAAAATACCATTATGAGGTAACACGCATCCTGCACAAATGGATTAATCGCCGGGGCGGAAAATCAGTTTGGAACTGGCAACGGTTCAACAACCTGATTAACCAATGGCAGCCTTTGCTGAGACCCAAAATCTATCACAGTTCTCTTTCAGCGAAACCGGGTTAAGAGGAACCGGATGCGGGAAATCCGCTCGTCCGGGTCTGTGGGGGAGCAGGAAGGCAACGACCTGCTCTACCCGGACACTAAATAACCGCAGATAAATTATTTTGATAGCCGATAGTTTTTATGGCTTTCTAAACCAGTGCCTGCAACAGGAAAACCTTATTGGGCGGCCTCTTTAACCTTAGTAGGCAGTTGGCCACCGCTCCCTTATTTTTGACCTTATTTCTTCAGTTCGTTAACGTAGAAGAAAAAAACCTTGATGTGTAAAAGAAGGCTTTAAGTGGCCGCGTTACAAACGCGGAAAGTAGTCGGCACGCGATACAATCGCGCGCCAGCGCCGGCAAAACGAAAGCTGGCGAGCGTCTGTGACGCGAGCCGGTTGGAGTTGTCATTTGCAATGGCACCCCTCCTAAAGGAATTGCAGAACGCTCATATATTACATTTTCACCTTGGAATTAGAATAGAGCCACCATTATTGAATAAATTTGTGTTACTTTGAGACGTGGAGCTTTTGTGGTAATGATAAGAAAGGCCATAAAGAAAGTGATAATTCATCAGTAGAAAACATACGGACTGGATATACAAATATATAGGAAAGCGTTAATCTAAGTATTGATTAGCCCTTTCTCTTTAAAAGAGATGTGAATCTTATCTTTTAAATAAGTATAACTAAATGACGGCAAGAAAACACCTTTATCATGCTCAATAAGAAACCTTCTGATATTATTGTGGTTCAAAAAGCCTCCGGAGAGGAGGAGCTGTTTTCCAGGAGAAAGCTGGAGCAGTCGTTACAAAATGCAGGGGCTAAGCCGGCTACCATCGAAAAGATTGCCACAGATATCGACAAGTGGATTTACAACGGCGTCACCACCAAAAAAATTTACCGGAGAGCATTTTCCCTCCTCCGCAAAGAGCGTGCTTCGTTGTCCGGGCGCTATAAAATCAAACATGCGATGATGGAGCTTGGCCCTTCCGGCTATCCTTTTGAGCACTATGTAGGTAAGCTGTTTGAAAAGCAAGGCTATTCCACGGAAGTGGGTGTAGTGGTAGAGGGCGCCTGCGTTATGCATGAAATGGACGTCATCGCCACACAGAATCACTCCCAGCAACTGGTAGAGTGTAAATACAGCAAAGACCAGGGGAAGCAGGTTAGTGTGCAGGTGCCCCTCTATGTGCGGGCACGGGTGGATGATATTATCCTGAAAAGACAGCAGCAGGAGAAGTATAAGGATTTTTCTTTTACAGGATGGGTGGTGACCAATACCAGACTTTCTAAGGATTCGCAGGATTATGGCCGATGCAGTGGATTAAAACTGATGGCATGGGACTATCCGGATGGGAATGGATTAAAGGAGCTGATAGACAGGCTTAAAGTTTATCCAATCACTGTATTGCATCATCTTACAAAGATACAAAAGCAGCGGCTATTAGACCAGGATATTGTTACCTGCACTCAGTTGCTGGATGAGCCTGCCCTGACAGAACAGCTTGGACTCAGTCAGAGAAAGCAGAATCTACTGATGAAAGAGCTAAAAGAGTTAGGCGCTTAGGTTATTACGTATCGGGTTTGGGAGAAAATGATTGTCTTATCCTGAAACGGGTTTGCCTTCTAATACCAATTGTATTTCAAGGTGAGCTACAGCAAAACATTCCAATTGGTAATGCCGATACATATTTGATGTGCCTTTAGTAGTGTAACGCCTGCCCCGCCAAAGGGCTTGGGAAACTAAAGGCGCAATTCAAATAGTAATCGGTATAAAACTGAGAAAAGGAATTACGTTACAAGAATCTTTATCAGGTGATTTTTAAATCGGAGAACCGCATAAAAAGTTACATGCCGTATGTTAATGGCATCATCGTAACCTGAAAAAAGAAGGGTGCGTTTTGCTTTTATGGGGTATGGCAGTTAATCTTCCGACATCTGCTTAATCAGGCGGCGATAGGTGGAGAAGACATGAGCCCTGGAGACAAATCCTTTGTATTTGCCGTTTTCTAATACCGGTAGATTAAAGTTCCCTGAAGCCCTGAATTTGTTGGCTACCGTTTCCATAGTGTCGCTGATATCTACGATCACTTCAGGCATAAACATCAGCTCAGATACCGTAACCTTGTCATACATGTTGGGCCGGAACATAATCTCCCTGATATCGTCCATCACTACCATCCCTAAAAAAGTTTTTTGTTCATCAACTACCGGAAAAATGTTGCGCGAAGCGTGCGAGACTACTTCTACCAGGTCGCCCAGCGTGTCCGTTGGTTTGACGGTAGAGAAGTTGGTCTCTATCAGGTTTTTGATGTTCATGATTTGCAGGACAGCTCTGTCTTTATGGTGCGTGATAAGTTCTTTTCGTTGTGCCAGCTGATATGTATATACGGAGTGCATGGTAAAAAGCCTTACGGTAACATAAGCGATAGTAGCGGCAATCATCAGCGGAAAAACCAGCTCATATCCACCGGTAATGTCTCCGATAAGGAAAATGGCGGTAAGTGGTGCATGGAGCACGCTGGCTATTAAGGCTCCCATCCCGATAAGGGCAAAGTTCTCTGCTGGCAATACGCTGATATTAAAATAATTGACAGTTAAAGCAAAAAGCAAACCAAGGTTGACGCCCGTGAATAGGGTAGGAGCAAAGATACCACCTACACCCCCGGCACCAAAGGTGATTGCCGTTGCAATCACCTTGGTAAGTACCATGCTTAGCAACAAGACGGCCGTCAGGTAGTAGCTGGACTCGAAATGATCAAAAATACTTTTATTCATCAAATACTCCGTGTTTCCCGACAAAGCGCTGTTTATGGCATTATAGCCTTCACCATACAACGAGGGGAAAAGGAAAATCAGAAATCCTAATGACGCTCCGCCAATCAACACTTTTTTTCCGTACCCTTTAATCTTTTCAAAAATACTTTCAATAAAGAGATAGGTTTTGGTAAAGTAGAATGCCACCAGCCCACCAATGATGCCTAAAGCTATATAGTAGGGGACTTCAGCCATAACAAAGCCGTGCTGTACGTTGAAAGGATACACCACATCCATACCCAGGAGCAGGTACGACATCAGTGTGGCTGAAGCAGAAGCCAGAAGCAGGGGTATTAAAGAAGCCATAGTAAGATCGAGCATGATAACTTCCAGCCCAAAAACGATAGCCGCTATAGGGGCTTTAAAAATCGCCGACATGGCCCCTACCGAAGCAGCGCCCAGGAGCAGCACCACCTGTTTATATTCCAGGTGCAGCCCTTTTCCCATCACGGAACCTATGGCTGCCCCGGTAGACACCGTGGGGCCTTCCAGCCCTACGCTGCCTCCAAAACCTACCGTTAAGGCACTGGTAATCACAGATGAAAAAGTGTTATGCGGCCGCATGTACCCTTTTTGCCTGGAGAGGCTGTAGAGCACATTGGGGATACCGTGTTTTACTTTATCTTTGATGATATGGCGCATAAAAAGGCAGGCCAGAAAAATGCCGATAGCCGGAAGTGCAAAATACAGGTACTTATGGTATTGCTCTGAAAGTCCGGAATTCAGCAGCTCCTGGATAAAGTGCACCGCATTTTTCGTAATAGCAGCGGCAACACCTGCCGCCAATCCTACAATGATACTCAGAATATTCAGGAACTGACGATTGCTGATGTGCCTGACACGCCAGATTAAAAACTTCTTGAGTAATGAATCTCTTTTCTGCATCGCATGCGAAAATACAGTAAAATTATGGAATATGTAACGGGTTAACCTATTTGAAATGAGTAAAACTGGTGCAGTGTGGTCAAAGATCTTTCCTTATTTTTGAACACTAAAAATGTGGATTATGAAAAATGTATCTTATTGGGGGTTTATGGCCGGGATGGTCTTTTTGGCGGTTTCGTGTGTGCCTTCGTCAAAATTCAATACTTTGAAGGAAGAATCGGATAAGAAGATTGAACAGATGAAGCAGGAAAAACTGGAGCTGAAGACCGCAAACAATGAGCTGGAATATGCATTGGAAAGCCATAGCAACAAGCTGCAGGATTTGAAGCATGATACGCTGTTGCTGGGGCGCGAGTTGCGGAGCGTTAAGAAAGAATACCGCCGGTTGGAGTTGAAGCATAAGTTATTACAGCAGGAGCATAATGCCCTCAAGAGTGGCAAGTCCAGCGAAATGCAGTCGGTACTGCAAGAGCTGCAAACATTAAAAAAAGATTTGCTGGAACGCGAAGACCGGCTCAACGAAATGGAGCATGACCTGGAGAGAAAAGAAAACCGCCTGAACGAGATGGAGACAGCTATCAGGCAAAAAGAGCAGCGGATGACGGAGATGGAATCGGTGCTGAGCCGTCAGGATTCGCTGGTAACGGCACTAAAAGACAAAGTTTCGGCGGTACTGCTCAACTTTGAGGGGGAAGGGCTTACTGTGGAACAAAAGGATGGTAAGGTTTATCTGAGCCTGGAAGAGAAATTGCTTTTCAGTTCTGGAAGCTGGAGCGTAGAAAGCCGCGGAAGTCAGGCCATCAAGCAAATTGCGCAGGTTTTGGAAAAGAATCCTGACATCCATATCATGGTGGAGGGGCATACCGATAATGTGCCCTACAACGGTAGTGGCCAGGTAAAAGATAACTGGGATTTGAGCGTGAAGCGCGCCACTTCCATTGTCAGGATTATTGCCGAAAACAGCGACGTAAATCCTTCCCAACTGACGGCTGCCGGCAGGGGCGAATATCTGCCCGTGGCAACCAACGAAACATCACAAGGTAAAGCTAAAAACCGGAGAACTGAAATTATCCTCACTCCTGATTTGTCAGCACTTTACGATATTATTGAGCAAAAGTAAGTGTTTATTTGCTTATGTATTATATGTTTAAGATGCGTTGACAGGCGATTATGATGCCTTTATCTTGAATTGCTTTATGCACATCAGCTGACAAGGCGGTGAATTATGAAAACCGGGGTTAACATAGTGAAGGCCTCGCATAAACAGTTTTCCCATCCAATCCCCGTTCTTGTCCGGCGTTTGTTACGGGCGGGAATCTGATTCGCTTTTTTTGTAATCCCCGGAAAATAATATTCCCTGCTAAACAGTAGCGGGCAAAAGCAATATATGCAGAAACCGGTGGGTTGATACAACCCGGTAATCTGAAGAGTCAACGCTCCAAATTACCGGGTGATTGGTTAGCTCTTGTGGTGTTGTTATACCAATTGTAAATTAATACTGAAAACTTTCGGTATTGATTTTTGCAATGGTTAATGCCGATATACAATTGAAGAGACTTACGGAGCGAAGCGCCTGTCCCGCCAAAGGCCTTGGGGAACTATAGGCTCATTTCAATTGATAATTGGTATTAGTTCAATAGTAGAAATAAAACAGGAAAAATAATTCCCAGCAAAGTGTAAATGCCGCCAATGCCAGCAATGCCTTTTTTGCCCCGCACCATAAAAAAGGAACTTATCGCCAGGAAGATGAGCGCTACGGCATAAATATCCGAAAACCACATCCACCAATTATTGGGGTTGTAGTGCAGGTAATTTACGCTGTAAAAAAGAGGTCTTTTTTTAAGATATTCTGCCCGGCCAAACCCGTTGTTTAAGTTTACCATAATGGAGGAGCCGCCATCCAGAAAAACTTTAATGGTGCTGTTATCGGGGTAATAATGCTTTTTATATTCCCCCTTGTAATTGATTTCCTCCAGCAGATGAAGGATGTTCTCTTCGGTTCCGGCCGATTTACTTAAATCAATGCCCGTATTAAATTCTTTTACCTGCACGGAATAATTCGGGTTCCAGTCATTCATGTGGTTGAGCGCAATTCCGGAAAGGGCATAGATGATGGATGTGCCAATAAAAAAGAAGCCGATATCACGATGTAATATCCGGCTCCATTTTCTGATTTTTTTCATCATGGTTAATAACGCAACATTATTTTTTTTCTTTGTGATCTACATAGTCCAGCGAATAAAAGGCAAGATACTCCACGTTAGCTTTTTCCATAGAATCGCGGTAAAACTCAATTTGTTTTTGTTTATTTTCAAAATGGTCTTCATCAATATCCCCGGCATTATGGCTTTCAATAATGTCTTCTTCCATTTTCAGGCAATGCGACTCATCGATACGTTCTTCACGAACGATACCGATTATTTCAATTTCATTACCCATTAAATCTTCATCAAATCGTTGATCGTTTTCCACGTGAATATCCGCGCCATCGGCCACGAGCAACAAACGTTTCCCGCCGTGACGGCAAACATGGTCAACAATACCGGTTACTGAAATTTTTTGATCTACATAGTTTCCGGCTTCCTCGTTAAAAGCTGCAAGCTCAATCTGAGGGATGCTGGTTTGAGACTTTTTTGCCTCTTCATTTTTGTTGCTGCTTTCGCTGCTACATCCTGCCAAAAGGGCCGCAGCAAAGAATAATGCAATAATTTTTTTCATGGGTTTAAAATTAATGACAGTGCTGAGATTCAACTCGCATTTTTTAATCATGTTTTCCCGGTTTTATGGGGATGTCTATAATTATCTCAGACATTGTCTGTTTCATTTTTGTTTGTATTGTGTTTGATTTTAACAAGGGCGTAAAGATAAGAAACAAATAGTAATTGGCAAGATGTTGGATGACTTTCTGTTATAAGCCTTGTTGCAATAAGCAATTGGTACAAACGACAGTAAGAACAGGAGATAATGTACCTGTAAAAGGGACATGAAAGCGATTTGGTGAGAATGGAATAAAGGAATTCTGACGCCTACCTGATGCTGGGAACTTTCTCCATATGCATTGCTCAAAACCCGTTAAAGTTTACTTCTTCAGCAAAATACGAATCCTGCTTTTCTCATCAAAAAAATCCCGCCCTATATACAATGTAAACAGGTGCGGGATTTGATAAGTTTATTTGTACTCTGAAAATCAGGTGGTATACACCGAGTTAAACATCACATAGTCCGTAGTAATGTCTGATCCCCATCCGGTGGCTTCGGCTTTTCCCTGGTTCATTTCCAGGTGCACACGCAAATGCGATTCGCGAAGCAATTTCTTCACCTGGTTTCTATCAAACGCTTTAGGCGCGCCTTTCTCCAGTACCTGCACCAGCTTGGCTTCGTCGCCTAAATACAGGTTTACGGTAGAGAGATCGAAGTTGACGCCTGCATTTCCGGCGGCCATCACAATTCTGCCCCAGTTAGGGTCGCGGCCAAACATAGCTGTTTTTACCAGCAGCGAATCGGACACAGCGCGAACCAGTTTGCGGGCGATTTTTTCGTTTTTTGCTTTGGTAACGCGGTATTCGATAAATTTTGAGGCCCCCTCGCCGTCAGAGACGATAAGCTGGGCCAGGTGTATCATCAGTTCCATCAAATAGGCTTCAAAAAGAGCAAGATTAGGATCCTGTTCCGAGGTAATCTCTTTGTTGCCGGCCATGCCGTTGGCCATCACGCCCACCATGTCGTTAGTAGAGGTGTCGCCATCCACGGTAATCATGTTAAAGGATTTGTCTACACAACGCTTTACGGTTTTGTCCAGCAGCTTTTTATCAATAGCCACGTCCGTAAAAATAAATCCCAGCATGGTAGCCATATTTGGATGTATCATTCCCGAGCCTTTTGCTATTCCGGCCATACTCACTTTATTGCCATCCATGTCAAAACTCAGGTGCCCCTCTTTGGCAAAGGTATCGGTAGTAAGTATAGCGTTGGCAGCAAACGTTCCGGCTTTGGTGGAAGATGAGAGTTTCAGTACATTTTCTTTAATCCCCTCAAGAATCTCTTCGGTGGGGAACGGTTCGCCTATTACTCCCGTAGAGGCCACCAGCACCATCTCCTTATCAATTCCAAGTTCTTTAGCCAGGATTTCCGCCATGGCTTCGGCACCCTTATAGCCTTCTTTTCCGGTGCCTGCGTTGGCATTTCCGGCATTAATAACGATGGCCTGGGCCATATTATCTTTGATGTGCTTGCGCGAAAGTTTTACCGGTTCGGCAACCATATCGTTTTGTGTAAAAACGGCGGCGGCGTGGCATGGCTTTTTTGAATAGATAATAGCCAGGTCGCGGCGCAGTGACTTGATGCCTGTATGCGCTCCCCAGCACTCTATACCTTTCACATCGGTAATGTTGTTAACGATATCGTTTTTGTTTACTCCTGTTTTCATAATTTTGTTTTTTATGGTTGAAGGGGAATCAAATTAAGGCCTTCTGCTTCTTCAATTCCCAGCATAATATTCATGTTTTGTATGGCTTGTCCGGCTGCACCTTTTACAAGATTATCGATGGCAGCAAACACCATGATATTTCCGGTACGTTCATCATAGGCGGGGTAGATATCTGCCAGGTTGGTGCCTCTCACGTTCTTAAGCTCCGGACTTTCGCTGCGCAACCGTATAAACGGTTCATTGCGATAGTATTTCTCAAAGATGTTTCGGATTTCTGTGGCTGATGTCTCCTTTACGGGAATGGAATACGCTGAAGTCAGTATTCCCCGGTCAACAGGAAGCAAATGTGGTGTAAACTGCACGGTGGCATTTTTCCCCGAGAAATGCGAAACAGTTTCCTGAATTTCGATGGTATGGCGATGTTTTTTAATGCCATACGCTTTAAAATTGTCATTTACATTGGGGAAGTGAGTCACCGCTTTGGCTTTGATGCCGGCACCCGTCACCCCGGTTTTGGAATCAATAAAAATCCGGGCGGGGTCTATCATTGCTTCTTTTAACAGCGGCGCGGTAGCCAGAATAGCTCCCGTGGGAAAGCATCCCGGATTGGCCACCAGGCGGGCTTCCCGTATGCTATCGCGATAAAGCTCGGGCAATCCGAATACGGCATCATCAAATCCCTGTGGATAAGTATGCGGTTGTTGATACCACTCCTCGTAAACCTCTTTAGAACTCAGCCTGAAATCGCCTGATAAATCGATAATCTTCGCGTCGGTGTTGGCAAGCCTTTTTACAAAATCCATCGAAACCCCGTGGGGCAGCGCCAGGAATATCAAGTCAGGATTTTTGCTTTCAACAACTTCTGCCGGTTCCAGCGTAATATCCACTAATCCGGTAAATTGCGGATGAATATCCGAAAAGGATTTCCCCTGGTGGCTTTCGCTGGTAATGGTGACGATCTCCACCTGCGGGTGGGTATATAAAAGTCTTACCAGCTCGGAGCCGGTATATCCTGTAGCGCCTATTATTCCTATTTTATACATTTTTTCTTATTTCTTTAGCAGATTCAAAAATTATATCTATCACTTTACCCAGATCCTCGTAACTGATATTTAACGGGGGCACAATGCGCAAAACATTTTCCGCTGTGGCATTGGCTATTACTCCACGCTTCATCATCTCTTCAACAATAGGTTTGGCTTCCATGTCAAATTCCAGCCCTATCATCAGGCCCAGGCCTCTCATCTCTTTTATCCCGATAGAAGCAGGGTTCCTTTCCTCTACTGTGGTCATAAACCAGCATCCCTTTTCTTGCGCAGCTTCCCGCAGCTTCTCATGCTCCATCACTTCAATCGTCTTCAGAGCCGTTGCTGTGGCCAGGGCGTTTCCACCAAAGGTGGTGCCATGGTCTCCCGGGCTGAGGGTTTCAGAAACTTTTTCATTGGTGATGATAGCACTCACCGGCACGCCACTTCCCAGGGCTTTGGCGGAGGTGAGGATATCGGGTTGCACTTCAAAATAATCTTTAGCAAAGAAATGTCCAGTGCGGCCCATACCACATTGTATTTCATCAAATATCAATACAATGTTATGCTTGTCGCAGATTTTGCGGAGACCTTGGAGAAAATCTTTTTTTGCTAAGTGTATGCCGCCTTCCCCCTGAACAGGCTCTACGATGATGGCAGCAGTTTTTTCCGTGATAGCTTCTCTAACCGCTTTAAGGTCGTTAAAAGGCACCATGGTAAAGCCTTCAGGAATCGGTTCAAAACCTTTTTGCATAGCTTTTTTCCCCATGGCTATGGTGGCCATGGTACGTCCGTGGAAGCACCCTTCGAAAGAGATAATTTCTCCTCCCCGCTGATGGGCGTGGGCATATTTCCGGGCTATTTTCAGGGCTCCTTCATTAGCTTCGGCGCCGCTGTTTCCAAAGAAAACACGGTCTAATCCTGATAAGTCCACCAGTTTTTGGGTTAATTCGGCCTGTGGAGGTGTCAGGTAGAAATTGGAGATATGTATCAACTTTTTTGCTTGTTCCGATATTGTTTTAACAATGTCCGGATGGTTATGCCCCAGGCTCGATACTGCTATGCCTGCCAAAGCATCTATGTACTTGTTGCCCTGGTCATCCCACACATAAGAGTCTTCCCCTTTCACTATAGTTAGCGGGAAGCGTTTATAGGTGGGAAGATAGTGTTTTTGGTCTATTGCCTGATAGTTTGGTTTCATAGTTTATCGTGTAATTGTTGTTGCGTTTTCGAAAGATTTATTTTTGATAGCCTGCAGCATAAAGTCAGGTTTCGTTCCATTGGTGATAATAGCGTTTTTAGCTCCCAGCTCCAAAGCCAATTTACAGGCATCTGTTTTTGGTATCATGCCTCCCTGGATAACTGTGCCCTCCATAGCAGTAAGGTCTTTTATGGTCAGTGCCCGCAAAAGCGACTCCGGTTTGTCAGGGTCTTCCATCAATCCGTCGACATCGGTAAGCAACAGGAATTTATCTGCCTGCAGCTTTCCGGCCAGAAAGCCGGCGAACATATCAGCATTTACATTGTAGTCAGCGCCTTCCGGGCCATGAGCTACCGAGGCCACCACGGGGAGAAAATCCTTTTTTAGCAGGGCATCCAGCAGGGTGGCGTCTATTTTGATAAGGTCTCCCACCTGGCCAAGGTCCACTTTTTCCCCTGATTCATCATGATAATAGCGCCTGGTGGCTTCAGCAGTTTTTCCGTCTTTTCCGGATAATCCTACAGCACAGCCGCCAAGCTTATTAATAATCCGCACTAGTTTACTGTTCACTTCACCTTTGAGGGCCATTTCGATATACTTCATCGCCTCAGGAGTGGTTTTGCGGTGGCCGCCAATAAATTCGGAGGTGATACCGGCGCGCGTCAGGTTGTCTCTGATAAAAGGGCCGCCCCCGTGAACCAGAATTATCCGGTAGTTGGCAGCAGTCAGCGCAATGATATTTTTTAAAATCTTTTCCGTTACATCATCATCAAGCATGGCATTTCCCCCATACTTAATGAGCACTAGTTCTTTATTGTCGTTAAAGTTCATTGGTTAACCAGTTTTTATAAGGTTATAAATTTAGGTAAAAATTTAGTTTAGTACACAGGCGTTAATGAATTTTACCCAACAAAAGCTTTCTGTAGAAACAAATAGCATTCTGGCCCTTATATTTGATTTAAATGCAAATGTAATACATTGATAGTTAGCATCCAAAAATTATTTAAAGAGGTTATACCGTTTCAGCACAAACTATTGTTAAATAGTTTGTTATACCTGATAATAGTGGCAGAACAGTTTGGAGCTTTGTTCATGAGTCACCCGGTAATCTGGCAATCAAAAAGTATCACGATTTCGTATTCGGATATATACGTAAGCATACTTGGTACAAAATGATCAGAATCAGCATGTGCGAAAAATTAAAACTGCATTATCCGCCAGACGGTGGATACAGCTTTTTTACACGCAAAGAGCCCAAAGCACGCAGAGATAAGGGTTGCTCAATCTCTCAGCGTGATGATCTTGTTTTCACGCAAAGACCGCAGAGACTGGTTGAACAATACATATCTGTACCAGTCTGTATGAGATATTCTTCTTTCAAGTATAGACACAAGCTGTGCTTAACTTTTTGAGCCTTGAGATGGACATAGCGCTTTTTTGAAAGAACCTTCTTACATTTGCGACTATCTGTCAGAAACCATAACTAATAACGGGTGCAGCTCTCATATTACGCAGCTAATTTGTTATAATATCTTTCGGAGAGTTCATTCCAAAAACCTTCCCATCTGTTTGATTTTACCATTGCCCTCAGGTTAAGAATGGCCTGCCCAC
>Ga0307967_1001934_pt1 | contig 12241 bp, 16 predicted proteins | sample OrgLakmetagen648_FD_201828 | JGI IMG/M metagenome (GOLD analysis project Ga0307967, IMG submission 201828) | Saline water microbial communities from Organic Lake, Antarctica - #648 | ecosystem: Environmental > Aquatic > Non-marine Saline and Alkaline > Saline | place: Antarctica: Organic Lake... | reverse complement strand
GGTGTATGTGTGTGTGTCTGTGTGTCTGTGTGTGTCTGTGTGTCTGTGTCTGTGTGTGTGTATGTGTGCGTGTGTGTTTGTGCGTGCCTGTAAGTATTGATGCTCAACTTCCATGTAATTTGATACTTTTAACCTAAGTCCTTTTTGTCACACACGTACAAAATAAAAATGTTGCCCTACTTTTAACCTAAGTCCTTTTTGATCACACACGTACAGAATAAAAATGTTGCCCTCTCTCCAAACACCAGCCAGCCCCCTCTTTGAAATACCACCAAACTTAGCACCTTTGGGCTTACCACACACACGCACGAGGAGGAGATCTGCAGCTTGCATCGCACTGCCTCGGTCAGTCCTGCCAATTTCCTTTGGCTCTCCTCAAGGCGCAAACGATGTGTGCAGCCCCATGTTTGACGCCAGGAGCTGTGTCAACAAGCCTTCAGCAGCGAGCAGGCAGAGCGTGATAATGAACGCCTCAAAAGCAAAGGTATGATGCTAGAGGTTGTGTACGCACGACGACACCGTGGGCAATGCACCCACGCACACGCATGCATGCAAACACTCATACACACATTCTCACACAGGCACACACTGACACACGCATGCATGCTCATGCGCACACACGCATACACACACAGATACAAAAACACACATGCATGCTCATACGTGCTCGCCCATACACGCATAAAAACAAAAAACTTTATGCATGCACATGCACGCTCACTCTCACTTATACCCACACACACAGACACACAGACACACACAGACGTATCACGCATTGTATGCGTACATGCACCAAACTCTGCAACTGCACCTCTCGTATGTGTGTGTAAAGGTACGCTACGTGTGCACCAAGTGTGGCTTTGAGCACATCCAACGGCTAGGTCAATGCAAGGAGTGCGGGGGGAGGGCGTGCCTGGAGCAGCGACAGGTGCGCAGCACTGAAATTGGGGAGTGCGGATTGCAAGGTTTTAATGTTTTAATGCAGAGGGTATCTATGTGGTGTGAGTGGCCTGCTGGGTCAGTGCATGTGTGCTTGAGCCCAGCGCACACAGGTAAAAGCCTCAAATCCAAGCTAAGGAACTTGCACTTTCTATCTGTCGCTCCCAGAATAATCTCCCAGCTTTACATGCAATTTTGTGCACAGGCAATCATAAGCACGAGCTCCCAACACTCCCAACACACACACTTAAATTCAAGAGGCGTGCAAGCACCTAGCGCCATATGTGCATGTATGTTTGTACACACACACAAAATGTGAGGCGCACACGCGATTAGCAACGTACGCTCATGCTGCAGGTCTTGCCTGAAGGGGGTGACTCTAGGACGGGAGGCAGTGTGGGGATCAATGCATCCAAGATGGCTAGCAAGATGATGGCCAGCCAAGGAAGCGGAGGGGTACGCAGGTGGGTGGGGACACACTTGCGAGCAGGACAAGAACGCTGTTCAGGACAAAGCTGCTGTCCTACGCACGCCGTTCATCAAGGACGAGGGGCTGATCAGTAGTACCTATCTGACGCATCCAGAGCATATCAGGGACTCCTCAAAAACTAGCATATGCTTAGGGTTGGCCACAACCGTACGCATACACCGTACTTGACTGTATATTTGGTAATTCCCCTGCCGAATATACCGTATAACACCGTGTATATATGGTTCTGGCCAACCCTGCACATGCTGTTTGGTGTATGAAGGAAGGAGCGCTGTTTGGTATCCATCACACTGCACGAGTGTGATCTCACACTTTTACGTGCGCATTGCGCATGACATGACGAAGCGCACACAGACCCATACTCACATACACACAACACATACACAAACGTAGTGCTAGCATGGCAACACACGCACACAAACTTTCCTCACACTGCAGCAAGGGCTGGGTGGGCAACAGCAACGGTGCTGGTGTGGGTGGCGGAGGAGAGGGGGAGCCTGATCCCTCAGATCTGCTGGATGTAGCACCCCAAAGCATGCGCACCCTGGGCAGGCACAGACACACACGGCCGTCCAGGTTTGCGCTAAGCGGGCGCACAGGAGAGGAGGTGAACAGGTACGCGCTTGTGTGCATGTGTGCCCACGTATGCTTTGCTGGAAAAGATCCGCCTGCACTCACAACCTGCCAGGTTTGTACTGAGCGAGGATGCGTTCATGAGTGTGTTGTGCATTTGTATGTAGCTTGGGTCAAGCCTAGATTATTTAATGCGCGAGATGGGGGCAAGGGAGAGGAAGTGAGCTGGTGTTATGAGGGTGGTGTCTGTTGCATGCATGTGTGTACCTTGTCCATACGTGCATGCATGCGCACAAGCTCGTGTGTGCGAGCACCTTTTTGTGTATGAGAAGCTAAATAAACGAGAGGAGCAGCACTAAGCAAAGCTTGGCATGAGCAGTGTTTGATAAATTCCACTAGGGGCACTGCTGTTACTGTTAAGCATTGGTTGCTTTGTAGCCGTACTAACTGCACAAAGAAATACCGTGCATGAACACCCACTTGTCATACTTCTAAGGTTCTCTGACTGCGTAAAGGAAGGATGTAGCGCATGAGTAAATCCAAATAATGTACTGAGGCAATCAAATCTAAATGATGTGGTGCATCAACAAAGCCAAGGCAGCCTGTGGTACTTACTTATGGTTACATACTTATGGTTTGTGATACTGACACATCAATGCTGTTCTGCTCATAGTCATGCCCACTTGCGTATGCGTCATCGTAGTGATGACCACTGCATTTGCAAAACCAAAGCAGCAAGCACACATCTTGACATGTGTGTATTGTCACGCCCTCCACCATTTATGCATGCAGGTACGTGATGTGCATATACCACGTAACTGCAAGTGTTCTTGACAATGCGCTACGCACTTACATGGCCATTTTAACATCTTTAATTGCTCAAGAGTGCACACCCACGTGCCCAACACGCCCTTGCATGTTGTACGCGCTCTGTTATCCAGCTTTTTGCGTACGTGCTCTGTTATCCAGCTGTGCTCATATGTAAACTAGACTGCACTCAATAAGGCATCAACGCACCACACACTCACTATCACGTCACACCTTCCTGCAATGCAAAGGTTAACCTCCCCATGCACCAAACGTACAAAGCTTAAGCTTGTAAACACGTACACACAACATACTATACATGTACACACATACTCCTACTCCCACACCACGCAGAGTGCTCGGAGGGGGGGTGGTGCCGGGCTCACTAGTGCTCGTGGGCGGTGACCCAGGGGTGGGCAAATCCACACTGCTCCTTCAGATTGCAGGCATGCTAGCAGCCCCCGGCCTTAACTATGACGCCATGGTCGATGGTCATAGGCAGCAGCACGAGCTGCAGATGAGTGGCAGTGGGAGTGATGGGGCGGGGGCGCTTGGGCAGCAGGAGTCTGGGATTGGGAGCGGGAAGGAAGAGGGTGGAGGGGAGGAAGAAGAGGAAGGAGGAGGTAGCGATGAAGAGGATGAGGGAGAAGAAGGGGAGGAAGAAGAGGAGTCTATTGACCCAGCTTTGATCACGCGGACGGTGCTGTATGTTTCAGGCGAGGAGATGGCCGACCAGGTGTGCGTGTGACAGGTGTTGTGTAGCTTTCCTCACATCCGGTGTGTTGATCAATGCGTGTATTTGTATGTGTGTGTGTGTGTGTGTGTTTGCACATATGTGTGATCAGGCGTGACCTTTTTGTCTGCAATGAATGGTGTTTGCCCTGACTGAAAGTATATGACGTATGATTCATCTTGGACCATTCATAGTCTCATACTCCGTAAACTTACTGGAGGAACAGTTCCGATTGTCACTCGCAAGGAATCAGGGTTTCCCTTCTATTATCTTCATGCGTGTTCCATCTTGTCAGGTGCTTGATCAAGCAGCAACACGTTGGCTGTTAATGATGCATGTGCGCACAATTATTCACAGCATCATCTTTTCCCCTTCTATTATCTTCATGCGTGTTCCATCTTGTCAGGCGTTTGATCAAGCAGCAACACGTTGGCTGTCAATGATGCATGTGCGCGCACAATGATTCACAGCATCATCTTTTGATTATCGTGCATTTCACAATTGTGTATCTCTTCCAATTAGGTGTACGACCGAGCGACTCGCATGGGCTTGGGGGACTGTACCTCTCTTTACGTGCTAAGTGACTATCGCATGGAGGTATGAGTTGGGTGTATGACAGGACAGGGTCAGAGTGAGGCCGTCTCTCTGAGTGAGCCCAAGGGTGAACAGTCTGCACACCTGCCTGCAGTGAAGAGAAGGCTGCATGGGAGGTACGAGCTGGGTATGTATGACAGGACAGGGTGAGAGTAAGGAGGGAACTTAGCCTGAACACATGCCTGCATTGCAGAGAAGGTGGGCTATCAAGTATGCATGTGTTTGTGTGAAGCATAGGGACGTGGGAGTGTACGGGAGCAGTGGTAGAATTGCCGCTCGCACATTCTTTTCATTGCTGGGAAGCCAGAATATAAACAGCCTCCATGCCATCTGCAGAATTGTAAAAAAGAGACAAGAATGATCTTGGACATCTTTAGACTGTTAAGAGCCGTTCTTCATTTCATGCTGGGCATCTGTTGTGTGGAGTGCCCTTCGGCTGTCAGTATTTGCTAAAACAATTACTCGTGCACACTTTATTTGCTTGTGCTGAACAATACCAGGGTAGCTGCAGTCAATCTCCTGACACCTCCGCTCACACCTCTCGCCTGTTCATCGTCACAGCTCACAGACTTGATTGCTGTGCTGTTGGAGCATAACATCGCAGCATATGCACTATGACTCTTACAACAGAGTGTAATGTCACCTACAACATAAGTGAATAGAATGCTGAATTGCCTCACAGAGGACCAAATGTCTTGTCCAAGCAGGCTGTGTGTGCTCAAGTTTGAAATGTTGCTCTCACAGCACATTCCGCTGCCTTGTTCCAACAGGCCGTGTGTGCTTGAATGTCAATGTTCATGTCATCCTCTCCGCACTTCATATTGCACAATGCCTTGTTTGAACAGGCCGTGTGTGCTCAAGTGTACCGCCTGCGGCCTGCAGCCCTGGTCGTGGATAGCATACAGACCATGTCATTGGCAGAGCTCAACAATCCCATGGGAAGTCCAATCCAGGTGTGTGTGTGTGTGTGTGTGTGTGTGTGTATGAAGTGAGTGTGAACGAGAAAATTTTGCGAGTGCTATGCTTTTTGTTGGTGTTGGAGTTGTGGAAGAGGACAGATTAAAATGCTGTGCTTCTAGCAACTTTCTAGGATCTCACCACAGGGGGTTGCTTCCAGTCTGCGGATGCAACCATCCTTCAGCCATCTGTTTGCCACGCCTTAGATGCGTTGGGTCCGGCATTGTCAACCACACATCTCCTAGAAGCACTATATCTGTTTCTATGTAGGATGTTTGAATTTCGTATTGGGAGTATTTGCAACGCCCTTCCAAAACTTAATAAAAGGCAATCATTCAAAGCTTTGCCATGTTTCACCATCGTACCATCTTATTGTACGAAATCAGGCTCAGACTGTGTGATATCTTCTGCTTGACCCTTCTGCCTATATGCACCTTATGATGTCTCCGTGACGTTTCCTCTCCTTCCCTTGCAGTCGCAGTGATGTCTCTGCAGTGATGTCTCCATGATGTTTCCTCTCCTTCCCTTTCCCTTGCAGTTGGTGGAGTGCTGCAACTGCCTGAAGCAGCTTGCTCAGACAAACAAGATGGCGGTGTTCACCATCGGTAGGTTTGACGGTGTTCACTGTCGGTAGGTTTGACGGTGTTCATTGTCGGTAGGTTTGATCACCATCGGTAGGTTTGAAGCCGGTACCAAGTGGCTCCTTTTCCTTTATTAATGTGGGGAGTGATCTTTCACTGCCTGCGTAGTTTTTCTTTTCTTTTTCTTTGAAGCCTTTTCCTCTTCTCACCACACCAAGCCTTACCTCCACCAACAGTGTGTGTACTTGGAGGGGGGAGTTGTGGCATTTTCGGTATTTTTCTTGCACCAAACATCGTCTGCCTGCAAGAAAAACTGGCATCATTTGGCACTTGCGTGTAAGGACTCGTCTTGTTTATTTGAGAGCAGCACTCTTATGCTTTGGCTGGAAGTGCACGTTTGTGTCCTTACACCCGTCAACTGATAGCCACTGTCGACAAACACTATCTTGCCTGACCCCAAGCCTGGCACTGCATATTCGTGCATTTTGCTGCTCCTTGCCAGAATAATGCTTTAAATTTTGTAAACTGCAGTCTGCCATCTATTAGGGCAGAGCAAGCTGTTGGTCGTTTTTTGAGGTCTAATACCTGTCTGTACTGCTGCAAGTACAAATCTTCGGTTCAGCACCTCAGTAGCGGCACACATACGCAAACACACACACAAACACTTGCACACATAGGTCACATGACCAAGAGTAACCAGATCGCTGGCCCCAAGGCCATGATGCATATGGTGGATGTGGTGCTGAGGCTGGAAGAGGACATGAGTCAGGTAAGGGATACGTAGCAGCCCTTTCAAATGAAGGAGCCCTTTTGAGCCATTCCAACCTGAGAGCATGAGCGCTCGCAGAAAGGAATCGTGCCCAAGTGTGCCACAAAGACAAATGCCTTTCAGTGCTGATCAGGCAGCAGTGCTGGAAACATTTGTCTCTGTGGCACACTTGCCACAATTCCTTTCAGCAAGCGTTCATGCTCTCAAGTCTTGGAATGGCTCAGAGAGAGAGAAGAGACCCTCCGTTCAAAAGGGCTGATCAGGTCAGCAGTGCTGGAACCTTAAGTGGCATGGTCACGGTGGTGAGCAGGATGCAAGAGATAGCTCATTCTATGGCTTTGAATGTCTGCCTGTAATTCACTGGGGCTGTAGGAAACGTATGTCTGGAAGCACAGAAATACAGGCGTTCAGGGCACAAAGATGTTTTTGCCTACAAAGAAATAAGTACTAGTCTTGTGGACACCCTGGGCTTTTGACTTTGTTCATTCGGCTCTGCTCTTATCCTTGCAACATTCTCTAGATGCTATGCTCCGAGCTGACAGAAATACACGCATGTTCATCCATAGCACACACACACACACGCACAGGCATCCTAACACGTGCACACACGCGCACACGCAAACACACACCAATTTACGCGCATGTGAGCACACACATACACACAAAAACACGCACACACACGCACACACACTGCGCAGGCTTTTCGTATGCTGCGAGCTGACAAAAATAGGAACGGCAGCACGTCAGAGGTGCGCATTGATCAAGCAATTGATCATGTACCAAACTGTCTGCATCACGAAGTGCTTCCTTGCGACAGAGCAAAAATGCAAGAGGGGACACTGTATGAAGGTAACGCTACAGGTTGTAAGGAAATCTTGCAGGCAGCGAGACGTGCTCCTCGCATAAAATTAGAGGAAAGGGAGCCGCCTCTGGTTCTTGTAGCCGCAATACTCTCCATCAGTAAAGGAGGGGAAATGCTGGAGAACTCTGAGAAAGCGGGTAGAAGTAAAGCAATTGCTCCAAGACAACTTTGGCGCCTTCATGTCATAGAGAGTGCAAACTCAGGTAGAGTTTCTGGGCCCTAAAGTGTAGGCAAATGCTTTGATGCTCCCAACAGTATAGGCCATTGCTTGGATGCTGATATTGTAAATGAAAGTCGAGGGGGTGCCAATCATTTTGATCAAACATCAAACTTTGTGTGATTGGAACTGTCACAGACAGGCCCTTGTACAGTTCCTTCCGTGAGGGGCTGTTGAATTCCAACATTTATGCTGCCCCTTTAATGAATGTGGCTTCAAAAGAGGTGGAATTAGACAAACTCACGAGCTTGCATACATTTGCACGAACATACACGCGCTACCACACACACTACGACACGCACTAACACACACACGCGCACTAACACACACATGCGCAGATGGGTGTTTTCTCTATGGACTCGGGAGGCATGCGTGCAGTGGAGAACCTGTCAGAGCAGTTCCTCGCTTCACGCTCTACAAGCAGTGTGTCCAGTGCTCTGACTGTCACCCTGGACAGCTCACGACCACTGGCCATGGAAGTGCAGGTGTGTGTGTGTGTGTGTGTGTGTGTGTGTGTGCTGGTGCGGTTTTCGCAGTGGTTGTGCAGGTGTGTGTGTGCTGGTGTGATTTTTACAATGCCTGTGCGCGTAAGTGTGTAAACAGTGGGCGGCTCACAACCATGGGTGACAGAAGTGCATTGTATGAAGTTTAATTATCTACTATCCCACATAGAGATAGATACAATACTATGGTGATTACAGGTGTACAGCTCACCATCACTAAGCGTGGAAGTGCAGTGTGTGCAATTGCAGTTCCTGCAGTAGTTGTGTGGGTAGCCAAACAAAATGAGCAGCTCACCATCACTAAGCTGGAAGTGCAGTATGTGTAATTGCAATTCTGCAGTGGTTGTGGGTATGCAAACAAAATGAGCAGCTCACAACCACTGACCGTGACAGTGCTGGCATGCATACTGTAGTGCAACATGTGTAGTGCACAACGATTTGGTCATTCATGTAGACATGCGTGGACAATGGTCAGCGCACGACCGCGGGGTGTGGAGCAGGGGTGTGTCATACGGTCATTGGAACGCTCAATATCGTTAAATACGTGTTCAATACGAAAAAAAATACGTATAATTCGATCGTATTTAACATCCCGATTTTCGACCTAGAATGGACCCGAACCACCCAAATCACCCAAAACGTTTCCAATTCTCTCCTAAAGTATGTGTTATAAATATATTATATAAAAACATCGGAAGCTCGCTGAAAGGCCGTTTTTGGGGCAGAAATTGCCTTTAAAGGCTAAAAATGGGCAAAATTTTTGCATCCGTTTAATGCGGCCCGATTTGTTCAATATGGTAAAATACCAGAGGGGGCTAGCAAAGGAAATGCCTGAAAATGCGCATTCTTCATTCAGAAGGCAGCCACTCACAGCCACTTCATCCGATCGACACCATTTTAGTACCAAACTGTAGCTGGCATTGAGAGCTACCTGAGCATGTGCCCAGTTTTATGTGGGTCACTTTGCGTGCTGAGATAGACTGGATTAAGCACACATGGTGCATGTAACCCTAATGTGGTGATTTCCATGGGATAAATGGCTGAAATCCTCATAAAACACCAACCACTCAGCCGTTTTCTTTCATTTTTGTTGCAATGATATTCTTTTATAATAAGAATTATATACCATAAAATTATCCCAGATTGGTGCAGTGGGTGATCTGGTCTGAAGAGTTTTGTGGTAAAAAAATGGCCTGCACGCCACAGCAAATTAAGCACACGCCCCACAATTGGCAAGCTCCAAATTTTACATCTATTGGAGCTATCCAATTGTGGGTGCGTATAAGCCAAAGAGCATATAAAAACTTGCCCATTTTGGGCCTCAGTAAGCCCCTTCTGGTAAAATACGCATTTAATACAAAACGGCGTATTATACGATTACGCCGTATGACGTATGACACATCCCTGGTGTGGAGTATACAAGCCTCCAGTTTGTGTTTTGCAAACGGGTCTGACTGTTTAACTACATGACGAGGTGACGAGGCATGTGGATTTTATGACAAATACGCCTAATGCTTTGCAAGTAAAGTTTCCAATTCTCCGGCTGTCACTTCATCAAATTGGACCCAACCTAGCTTCAAACTGAGAGATTGCAGTGTCTTATTCAGCCACACCGCCAATCCACGCACCAACTTTGAGCCTTGGTTGACCCTAAGCCCCTTCAAATTTGGTGCAGCGTACAGCGACGTTTCTAAGGCGGCTATTTTTTTGATGAGCTGCCTCACTCCACAAGGTCACAGACGACACATACTAGGTACACACACAAACAGTGTAAATCACATGCGTCAAATAAACCACACACACACGTTTTAAACACACACAAACATGCAAACACCCTCACTCACATATTAACACAGGCCCTGGTGACTGCACAGCCCCCTCAGAGCCAGGCCCCTCCCATTCGGCAGCCTAGTGGGGTCAATCGAGAGCGCTTGGCTCCCATCATCGTGAGCGTGCTGCACAAGTTTGTGCTGCGCCTTCACAACCAGAACATTGTGGTTTCCATCACAGGGGGCTTGCAGGTGTGTGTGTATGTGTGTGTTTGTGTAATAATACGCGGAGAATGTTTGTGGGAGGCAGAGGATGCTTGCATGTTGTTTAATTGAAGGTTGAATACTTGACACTTATTACCCATTATACATTGCATGTGGGAATAGAAGCTGTTGGGCAGCTGTCGTACAAGTTTCTCAGTATCTCTCTCTCTCTCTCTCTCTCTCTCTCTCTCTCTCACACACACACACACACACTCATACACCCACATACCCGCAACTCCTTTCTCAGATGCGAGAACCTGCTGCAGATCTTGCCATTGCGGTCGCCATCGTCTCCGGCTATTACAGTATCCCAGTCCCTCGTGACATGGTCGTCATCGGTGAGGTGCGTTTGGCCCATGGCTCCTTTGCCATCTGTTCCTGTGCTACAGGGGAGTCGAGAGGGTGCTACCCATGTCCACACATTTGTCCCTGTTTCCAGGATATTCCACGGCCCAGTCTGTGTTTTCCAATTAACGAGGTCGCTGCACTACTCCTTCTGTTCATTGCAAACATGTCCATCTCATACCATGTACAAACTTCACAACATACGCCGAATGACGTAACAATTATAAAACAAGCCCGTTGCCAATTTTCTTAAAGCTATCTTGTACCCGCAGCTTGAGTGAAACTACACTGCACGTTCTTTGTCCCTTACAATCTTGGATTGACCTAGCATCCATCGTCCGCTTGCAAGGTTCTTGCTTTCTGACGCCTTTTGTGTTCATCTGTAAGTACATCTTGCGAACTGGTGCAGATTGATCTAGGGGGCGGCCTCCGCCCTGTCAAGTCTTTAGACGCCAGATTAGCTGAAGTTGCCAAGCTGGGCATCAAATCAGCAGTCATTCCAAAGGTGTGCCACCCTACTTGCGCTGCTATTTGTTCAACATCGGTGTTGTGCTCTGATGGCGCACAGCTTTGTGTGTGTGGTTTGTCTCTTCAGCTTGCCCGTCTGGGATTGACATTAACAATGCTTTTGCTTTATTGGATCCAAACACCAAAGAAATCCTACACCACCCTAGATGCATTCTTAGACAGATCTTGGGGTGCCACCTTGAATCAGTAGCATAGGCAGTGAGTGGCATACGATCGTGTACGGTATAAAGCCCGACCCTAGCTAAGTTTTGTCTAAAAAATTGTTTTGATTGCACCCCATCACTGACCACAAATGCCATTGCACAATACTATGTTCCAAGGGCTCACGTTGATAGTTGATGTTGCCTCTGGGAACCTGTTGCCAATTTTTATTTTTTTTTTTACTAATTCTTAATCTTTATCCAACCGTGCTTGGTGTGATGCATATGCCCACAGCCCCACTACTCAGAGGAGTTGGCAAAGCTGCGACGTGACTCACGCCTCAAGGGCTTAGATCTGCTGCCCTGCTCCTCTTTGCTTGAGGCCCTGCGAATGGTGCTGGGGGAGGGGGTTGGCCAGCAACTGGGACCTCGCAAATCTGACACAAAGAAGAGCGAGAAGGTAAGAGCAAGGAGAACGTTCTCCCAAGAGCAGTTTGTCAGAGTGCACGCAGGGCTCACTGAGATCAATAAAGAGGTCAGATTTCTTTTGAGTTACTCTCGTTGCAGGCTGAGGCCTCTCCTTCTCTGTCCCCCCTGCGTTACTTTTGCTCTTCGCAAACTTTTGGTCTGAGACTACCTTTTGTGGATTTGATCCTTCTCTTCTGTCTGACTTGGTGAGATGTTGTGTGGAGTTGCTTTCATTGGGTGGTGCAACAGCGCTCCTTCCTGATCGATATTGATAGCGTTTACACTAACAACGTGGACCTTATACCTGTCTTGTCACGCACGCAGGCCAGTGGGAGAGGAAACACCCCGGCAAGGTGGAGGGGCAAGGCAGCCTCTTCTTCTTTCAGTGGCAGCGGGGATGGCATGGTCACAGTAGAAGAAGTGGAGGAGGGCGCGGTTGATGGTAGACCCACAGACGGTGATGAAGTGGACGAGTGGGAGGCAGAGGAAGAGGAGCCTTGGGAGAGGGAAGAGGAGCTAATGCACCAGGCTTAATGCTCTAGCATAAGGCCCATTCCTGCGTAAGATTGTTGCTGGTTCCTTCAACTCCTTATTCTGATTAACTTTTATGGATCTGAGTGTGACACTTGTTTATATCGTTATATGATTTTATACCGGAGTTCTCGTGTTTGTAGTATACTATGTGATAGTGGGGTTCTTGTT
>Ga0307967_1001929_pt1 | contig 12263 bp, 14 predicted proteins | sample OrgLakmetagen648_FD_201828 | JGI IMG/M metagenome (GOLD analysis project Ga0307967, IMG submission 201828) | Saline water microbial communities from Organic Lake, Antarctica - #648 | ecosystem: Environmental > Aquatic > Non-marine Saline and Alkaline > Saline | place: Antarctica: Organic Lake... | reverse complement strand
GTTGATCTGTAGCAGTGCACACCACTAACAAAGAGAAAAGACACACATCCAGGATTTTTTACATGCACACGGGCAAGCACACGTACAACATGCAAGCGCACACACATTCATTTACATACAAACGTCGTATGTCACGTGCATCCCGACTTGCATTTCCATGTTTGAGCCAGCTGTTTGAGCCCAAAAAAATCAGCCACCCAACGTACCAGCCTGAAAGACATATCCGCCGCCATGACCATGCCTATGGAAACAGCCTCCCCATGCAGGAAAGTGCCGTAGCCGGTGCCCGTCTCAATGGCATGGCCAAAAGTGTGGCCTAGGTTCAGGGTGGCTCGCAGGTCGTTAGTCTCCCTTTCGTCAGCAGCCACTACCTGTGAAGAGTCAGACGGGGGGTGAGCAGCACAAATGCGATGGAGCAAGCCAGAAAACGTAAGTGAATTTACGGTGCGCGTGCGGGGCAGGGAGCACAGGATAGAGAGGCAGGGGGGTACTTTGCAGTTGCAGCAGCAGATATTGGTGCATCATGATATCATGATGCATCGTGCGTGTGATGGGAGACCTTTTTTGTAGGGTTAGTCAGAATATTTCGAGATGTTTGCATGAGAAAACTATTTTAAAACTAGTTTTCGCCCGGGAGCTGGGATGACAGCTGGGCACAAAGCAGAACGGTGCAGAAAGGCAGCTCTGCTAAATTGCTGTCTTGCATTTAGTAAACGCCCCATGCTTAAGCACTTCCACAACCACGTGCCGAGCGTTCTGCCGCTCCACAACAATCATGCATAAAGTCTGACCCTCATGCATGTTTGTGCCTGTCTTTTGCCAAAGTGTTCGTCAGCTTGACCACAAAAAATAGGTGACACACAGGTGCTTGTATGGACACACACACACACATGCACAAACATACAAGATCGAACAAGAGTGTGTGTGTGTGTGCGCGCGTGCGTGTGTGTGTATGTGTGTGTGTGTGCAGATGTACCAGCGTTTTAGGTTTTAGGGCGTCGTACATGATACACAAGATAGACGAGGAAGGCCCACACACCTCAGCCTTGTTAATACATGAGCGCTCAATGGCGTATGCGGTAGCCACTGTGTCGCGTGCCATCAGCTTGTCCATGTTCTCTTCTAACCAGGCAAACAGGGGAGCATCTCGAATGAGGCCATACCTGCGCAAAAAGGAATGAAGTGCTCATTTGTGTTGATTATACTGCGCAAATGTGGTTGGATTGCTCATTTGTGTTGATTATGCTGCGCAAATGTGATTGGACTGCTCAATTGTGTTGATTACTGGTAGACGTAAAAAGTGGCCCGAATCAGGACACAATTGTACTATACATATGTTTATGCATATTGATCTAGAGAACTGACAAGGCTTGCAAGATTACGACTCTTGTAAAAAAAAGGAGGGCTGCACTTTTTCTTCCTGTGCTTGAAAGTAACAAACAACAGAAGCCTGCTGGTAAGGTAACTGACACACCTGCCAAATGAATACACTCAAACAAACTCCTGAAAAGCAATGGTTCCCTCAAACATCCCCCCTAAAAGAACTCACTTGACAATCTCACTAATGCCTGATGCCAGCTCCCGGTCAGGCAGCGTGGTCAGCGTGTCGGTATCACACAGCACACAGCGTGGCTGGTAGAAGGCCCCAATCATGTTCTTGCCCAAGGGGTGGTTAACGCCTGTTTTGCCCCCCACGCTGCTATCCACTTGAGCCATGACAGTCGTGGGCACCTGTGTACGTGTACATGTGTGCTTGAGTGTTTGTGTGTGTGTGTGTGTGTGTTTGTCAGAGTATGTATGTGTGTGTAAGTTTGTATCTGTTTTTGTGTTTGTGTGTGTGTGTGTTTATGTGTGTACGAGGGTGTGTGTTTGTGAGTGTGTGCATCTGTACATGTGTTTGTGTGTGTTTGTGTGTGCGCGTGTGCGTGCGTGACTTTGTGTGTATGTGCGCCAGTAAAGCGCAATCTTTCTTGCAAACATTTCCGCTATTGCAGGCATCCCACACTGAAAGTATCAATACAAAGCTACCTTCCCACCTATCCAACACAACCTTCGAGGCCAAGGGACGGTGCAGGTAACCAATACACAGAGCCTCTCGGAACTCTGAGTAGGAAAGGGCTGCTTCAGCACATGCATTCAGCACAACTGTCTCCTGCTCTGACCTGGGAAAGTGAGCCCTTCTGATATTACAATGATGTCAAAACAGGACAATGGCCTTCCTCGTCTCTTATGCCGATTTTCCTACAGCTATGCAATACAAACAAGTACCCTTTTGAAAGAGCATAAATTAAGACGTTGTGCACAAAAAACAGGATCTCCGCATCTTGTTCTCCTGCCGCACCTGGATGAAGTGCACACCCCTCTGGTAGCAGGCCGCAGCAAAGCCCGTCATGTCGCCCACCACACCTCCTCCTAAGGCCAAGAAGGTGGTGCCTCGGTCCATGCGGGATTGGAGGGCCTGCAAGCACACACAAGGAGTGTGAACATAAAATTCCGTTTGCCTGTAATTCCTTGGACACGTCGTCGAGAATCTGGTGCCACACTCCGTGATCTTTTCTATCATGTATGCTGCTGTCACGACATGCCACAGAACCCATCACCGAAAAGCCCAGACGCCCAGACGCCCTGACTCTGTGACGTGCCCCACCTTGTCCCAAACACGGGCCACGTCATCCAGTGTCTTGAAGTCTTCTCCGTCAGGCAAGATCACTGACTCCACCGACAACTGAGAGTCACCACCTGTTAGGGCCTGCACTGTCCTGTGTGTGTCGTGTTGTATGTATGAGTGTGTGTATATGTGTATATATTACGTGCCTGTAACACATCACAAATCCCAACAGGAGGCTACCAACTACTGAAGGAATGGACGCAGGTGTGACTTCACCACAAGAAGCTGTGTACGTAAGCTTGCCTCCTCCTTAAGGCTATATTCATCAAGGCTTTATTCATTGTTGCGCTGTGTTTAGATCCAGTCCACAAGCCTACTTAACCAGCCAATCTTTTCTTTCAGTCCAGCGCGTCATACTTGATCATAAACAAAACCCCACTCTTTCAAGGCCATTGGACTGGCTGGCCATCAACACCAGCACCAAAGATGTAAAACCCCGCAGCTACCCCCAGTCAAAACTAACTGAATAGACCAGGCACCCCTCGGGCAACAGCACGCAAGTCACCCCACAGCCCTAGGATCACCGCCCCAACACCCACTCGTCAAGGTACAGCTTGGCGATGTTTTCGTTGGTCACCACCAGCACTTTGTTGCCAGGCACGTGCTTACGAAACAGCTCAGGCCTGTGTGCTAGGAGGCCGTTACCAATGTAAATGGGGTAGGACCTGTTGCCCAGCTTCACATCAACGGTCGTCATGACGAGGTCCTCCTGTTTGTGCGAGCGAATGCAGGACATTGAATTGCAAGTATAGCACAGAAATATTTTGCTCACTAAGTGCTAACAAACACACAAGCGCACGCACACTCACACACACGCATCCACATCCACATCCACACACACACACATACACACACACGATCACACGCACACACACGCACGCGCACACACACACACACATACACACACACACGCACACGCACACGCACACTCACACGCGCGCACACACACACACACACACACACACACACACACACACACACACACACACACACACACACACACACACACACACACATAAATTCCTGCTGTGCACGTGCTGAGACTTGCAGTCACCCGCCTTTGCAACTGGTGCAGCCTCTGCCGCTGCTGCAGCTAATGCTGTGTTTCCTCTTTTTGCGGGAGGAAGGAGAGGGGATGGGTGGTGACTGGACTGGAGGAGAGGGGATGGCTGGCTGCCCCTTTGCATACAGGCAGCTTCCCCATGTTTGCTCCTGTTGGCAGGCAGGCGGTGCAGAGTCCCTCCACGCCCGCTCGTGGAAGCTGCTGGTGCTGGAAAAAACCCTCTTCCATCAGCTTGCAATGCCTTTCCAACCGAGTTGCCTTGCAAAAATGCCATTTCAAATTTTTATTTGGGGAAATACATGTTCAACATATCTGCAATTGTGTTTGAGTTCGGTTGCAAGCAGTGTATTGCTGCATCCAGTCAGTAGGCATGTTCTCACCCTTGAAGCAGCTGGGAATCAACAGCAGGAGCAGGTGCAGCATTGGCAGAGGAATATGCACGGCTACCGCTGCTCCGGCCAGGCTCACTGTCACCAACAAGGAAAACGGCAGCAGCAGAGTTGCTGGCCCCCCACCTAGCTATGGATCTTTTGGTGTGTCATGCAGTTTCCCACGCACGTCTGCGTCCTTCCATCCCCCTGGATACTAGCCACAAATTTTTGTGCACACACCTTTTAACGGCCCTGAAGTCATTCCTCATCCTTCACACAGGAAATTTAGGGCTACGTTCTTTAGCGAATCAGAGAGGTGTGCTGGCCATGGCTTCCTCTCCCGCATCCGTGCAAGGTGGGTCAGAAGGCCGTTGGCTCATCGTCACATAGATTTTGTCAGCACACAAACAGGCACACACACACACGCACGCACACACACGCACACGCACACGCACACGCATGCTTGCACGCAAATGCACAAGCTCAACATGCACACACAGATACTTTTGGCCTTGCAGTCGACAATGCTTGATATTGATATGTATGTCACTGCACTTGAGTACTTGTACCCTATTGGCACGCACTGCAGATTCCAAGCCTGCATCATCCATCGGCGCAAGGAATCCTCCGAAACTGGTGGGTGCTTTTTTGCCAACCCTCTTGTTGTGCTCTCACCTGCTGCTGGCACGGTATGCGTTTCGTATTTTTGCATACAACGTACTAAGCATATTGCAAACCCTAGGTTGGCATTGCAAGTTCTGCTTGCCCTGTCAAGCTTCCTTTCCTTCCTTTAGTCCAGGGCCGGACGTTTAAAATAACTCCTTCCCAATATCCCTGCACACAGAGCGGAGCTGAGATCCGTAAGCAATTCCCATCCTTTTACTACTAATGTATTTAAGCACATCCCTATATCCTAACACACAGAGTGGAGCTGAGATTCGTGAGCGATTCCTATCCTTCTTCGAGTCCAAGGGCCACACACGCCTGCCCAGCTCATCTCTGGTGCGTTCGCAATGCTGTTGACTTTCACAGAACATGCTGTTGACTTTCACAGAAACATGCTGGATTGTTCCCTGCTTGCAATTTTAACGATGCGAATAGCCAAGATACGGCAGGGAAGGCTTTGGCCCACACTCAACTAGGGACGTTTGTATTGCCTTAACATTCACTGCTAGGGTTTTTGTTTGAGACTGAAGGCCTTTTCATATCCAAAGGCTGCAGCACAACAGGCATTCCTAGTAAGAGACGTCCCTAGCTGAGACACAACCACCACCAGCTTGCTCCAAATTTGTTGCACCTCCTCTCAGTCCTCAGCGCACCCGTAAAGCTGCCTGCACAAACACATCCTCTTTTCCTTCGGCTCTGGCTAGTTCGAGCGTTGGCTTTAAAGCCTTGCTTTTTATAGTTGTGTGTCCTTGTACTTTCCTTTGCAGAAAGCTTTTACTTTCCAATTCCATTTTTCTTTCACGCCTTCAGCTCCCATTTTTTGTTACTTTTACCTTTTGATTGCACTGATTCTACACAGGTGCCTGAGGAACCCAAGGTGCTGCTCACCATTGCTGCCACGCCTCAAGCTCTTTGTTACTTTTGAATGCACCGATTCTACACAGGTGCCTGAGGACCCCACAGTGCTGCTCACCATTGCTGGTATGCTGCAGTTCAAGCCTGTGTTCATGGGAGAGGTGCGTTTGCATGCCTCTTCTGCTGAAGGGTGGCGTCAGGCTGTTGGTGACAGTGTCACACCTGCCTGCGTTAAAAAAACTTACCTCCACTCTTCTCTGTCCTTCAGCTCATCTTCTCTCTCTCCTACCGTGTGGTCATGAGGCCTATTGAAGAAGGTTCAGAATCCCTCCCAATTCCTTCCCGGTTTCATCTTCTCTGTTGAACCAGTTGTTTTAAACTCTTCTCTTCTCCTGTGTCTTAGTCATAAACTTCAACTGTTGTTTGGCTCCACTATTTGTTTCTAACGCCCCCTTATAAATCCATCCAGTGCTCAACGACAAGCAAGTGCCTTCTCCTCAACCTTTTTGTTCTAACTTACAACACAGCAAGTACGGTGATGAGCACCATATGCCTAACTTCAACCGCCAGAGTTAAGAGAGTGCATGCACATCAAGTGCAAGCAAAACAGGCCTGACTTTATTAGCATACAACCCTTTGCACATCAAATGTGCCTTCAGGCTGTTTTCCGTCAGATGTGGCTTGCACAATTGCACAGACAGCATTCAAAGACGAAACTGATCACACTGCCCTGTAAACACACTGGGAGACCCACCAATTGGAATGTGTCGCGCGCAATCCATCTCTAAGCAAAAGATCGTTAAACAATGAGAATGAGAACAGCCTGCCCTCTGTGCACACTGCAGGTGCCTCCTAAGATACCTTCCGCCACAACGACACAAAAGTGTGTGCGTACGAACGACATTGAGAACGTGGGTGTGACAGCACGCCATCACACTTTTTTTGAGATGCTGGGAAACTTTTCGTTTGGGGACTACTTTAAGAAAGAGGTGAGCCGCCGCTGCGATGTGTGTGAGAGCCGGTTTTTCTCAGATTGTGATTCAGGTTAGAGACAGGTCTGAGGTTGATGGGGAGAGTGAGACTGAAGTCCAAACCCGAGGATGTACGGGTATGACGAAAAGAAGCAATGACAGCTTGTAGTGTCGTGCGTAAAGTTGGCCAGGACCGTATATATACACCGTACATGACCGTATATTTGGTGATCTCACTGCCAAAAATACCGAATATATGCCATATGCCGTATGCCGTATGCCATGTATATAGTTCTGGCCAACTCTAGTCAATGCGTCGTGTGTAACACCCTACCTGTAAATTGCTACTTCTGCACAAATGTGTCAACCAACGCAACGCAACGACAGCTACACAACCACGAGGATCCTGCTCAATCGATGGACTACATTATGTGCGCAATTTCGTGCATAAACCCTGAGCTCATACTTTTCATTTAATAAAGCCCGTTATGCATGGCGGCTGTCCGCTGCAGTATTCCAAAGCTTGAAGGAGTCCGGGGCCAATGTTTGCACCTTACTCACACACACACATACACGCACACACACAACACACACACATACGACCACACACAAGCACAGGCCATCCAGTACGCGTGGCACACACACATATGCACGCATACGACCACACACAAGCACAGGCCATCCAGTACGCATGGCAAACACACATATACACACATACAACCACTCGCCAGCACAGGCCATCCAGTATGCATGGCAGCTGTCCACTGAAGTGTTCCAGCTTCCTGAGGAACGCATCTGGGTGTCTGTCTTTGAGGATGATGACGAGGCGTACCAGCTGTGGCTGAATGGCGTGGGTGTGCCAGCAGAGCGTATTAAGCGTATGGATGGCTCGTCCAACTTTTGGGCATCAGGCGCCACAGGTGTGTGTATGTGTGTGTGGTTGTGCTTTTGCGTGTTTGTCTATGTGTATGTGTGCTTGTGTGTGTGCTTGTGTGTGTGTGTGAGAGAGAGAGTGTGTGTGTATGAGAGAGAGTGTGTGTGTGTGCCATTGAATGCATAGTAGCTCTCCAGAGCACTGCTTCGTACACACCCACACAATTGTGATGGGAACCCTCAATAACCACGGAATTGTTTTCCCTGGGTGGTACAATGTCATGGTAGGTTTGTGAACTTACGTCACACACCATACACACACATTTTATTTCAACACCACATGTACATACACCTCTGAGCAAGGCATGTGTTTAAGGCTCGTTTGCTTTGGAGCACACATGCATTCGTTTTTGAACGTGCATGCATCATGACAGGCCCCTGCGGCCCCTGCTCAGAGCTGTACTACGATTTTGCGCCGGAGAGAGGAGTGGGCCCTGAAGTAGACCTTGAAGACGACTCGCGCTTTATAGAGTTTTATAATTTGGTACGTGTGTGTATGCGGTTGTATGTGCATGTGTGTGTGCGCGCGTTTCGGCATCTCGCAACAAAGGAACTGATCAAGACGACGGATTGAAAAAGCGCTCGTTTCCAGATACCATTGTGAGCTGCATAATAGAAGTATACTCGTTTAACAAGTAAGTTGCCTTGTAGGTGTCTTCCTTCATTAATAGCTCATGGGGCTGCAGCAAGCAGTGGCTGACCAGGGAAGGAAGGCAGTGACGAATCTTCACTCGAAACCTGCTTCTCAAATATGCTTGGTCGTTTGTTGAGCTTTGCGAGGAGGTGCCTGACCCATAGAGAATATATGTGATCAGTTGCGCTGGATTATGTGCATGGGCTTTGCTCATCAAGCTCAGCAAGAGGGTGGTGGACTCTACAGAAACACCGGAGCAGCTGCTTGAAACACTTGTGTCGTGCTCATGGAGCTGCAACGCTCCTCAGACGGCAAGAGGGTGGTGGACTCTACAGAAACACCTGATCAGCTGCTTCAAACACTTGTGTCGTGCTCATGGAGCTGCAACGCTCCTCAGACGGCAAGAAGGTGGTGGACTCTACAGAAACACCTGAGCAGCTGCTTCAAACACTGTGTCTTTCCCAGGTGTTCATGGAGCTGCAACGCTCCTCAGACGGCAAGCTGCAACCTTTAGAGAAGAAGAACATCGACACCGGGCTGGGGCTAGAACGGATGGCTCAAATCTTGCAGGTATGAACGGGGAAAACCTAAGGAGGAAATTGTGGGGAGGCAGTGTGCTAAGCCACCACTCCTTGCTTGAACAACAAGGGACAACCGCAGGTTGTGCAATAGAGTGGCCATTTCTTACTTGACAGCAAGGGATACAACCGTGCCGACTATGCAATGGAGCGGTCAATCCTCACTGAAGATGTCTTCTTAGGGAGAGAGGCCGCGTTGGTTTGCCCTGTGCTGCAACAGACCTCGACTACAGGGTTTTAAACGTGTTGAGTTAATGGTGCAGGCAAAGTAAGCGTTGCGTGCTGCTATCAAATAGCTTTTGCAAGCTAGCAGGGAACCGGGCTGTTGCTGGTGTGATGTCTAAGTTCCTTCACAACAGCGCTCACTTTTGGTGTTTTTGTCAGTTTTTTTAGTTCCAAACGAAGGGCACGTTGCTGGGGTGGCAGCAGGTCTGAATTTTTGTGTGGCCGGAAGAAGCATGGAGGCTCTGTAAGTACACTGAGCGTGCAGAGCTAAGAGGTATGGGAGCAGTGCCATACAACTTGTGGCTGAATAGAACGCAACGTTAATATTTAAAAGTTAAATAGAAAGTATTTACAAAGATGTCTAAACAACCTTCAAAAGTGTTGAAGTAATTTGAAACAATTATTCTCTATAACGCCGGCTCTTGCCTTTATATAAAATGGCAATCGACTTGGCATGGCCAACTACCTGGCCTCGCTCCTTTGATGCCTACGTGCAGAGCCTCGCCTGACGTAGTGAAGCACTATCCATGAACATGCTTTCATTTCTCACGTGCTTTGTCCAAGCGCACCTTGCTCTTCATTCTTCACCTTTCTGTGCCCGATAACGAGGGACCCAGATTTCTCATGCACGAGGCTGTTTCCTTTTGCTGCACGCGCAATTAATTATTACCTGGGACTCTTCTCAACAAATGGCAGATCATTATGTTGCTGGCTGTGTGCTTTTCACGATTCAGCATGCACAGTTACTCAGGACGTACCTTCGCAATTGCATAACGCAACACCACGGGCTCTTTCAGGAGTAGATTTGTGTGCCGTTTAGTGAAAATTGTGATTCCCTATCACGCTTTTTATGAAACGGCATGTATGCCTACTCAGGAAGTGCCCTTGCAACAGCAAAGCCTACTTAGGGGGTGCCCTTGCAACAGCAAAGCCTACTCAGGGGGTGCCCTTGCAACAGCAAAGCCTACTCAGGGGGTGCCCTTGCAACAGCAAAGCCTACTCAGGGGGTGCCCTTGCAACAGCAAAGCCTACTTAGGGGGTGCCTTTGCAACAGTAAAGTTTACTCAGGACGTGCCCTTGCAACAGCAAATTGCGACATCACAAGCTGATTAGGCACTTATCACTTCCCCCATTGCATTTGCCTCAGGTGTGCTGTGATACACGCACACACATTGCACACAAACGCACACACATACACACACACACACAGAATGCGTGTTAAAATGCGGCCGTTAGAGCGCTGCTGAGATGCGTAATGATGCAAACAGGATGAGGCATTTAGAAAGGACTATAATATAAGCGTGCATTACCAATATGTTTCCTGTATTTGCAGGGTGTGCCCAACAACTACGAGACTGACCTCATCCTTCACATTGTAGAAAAGGCTGCTTCCCTTGCCGGAGTGTGCTATGCCTCTGCGGACGCTGCCACAAAGACCTCGCTCAAGGTAATTGTATTGCGCACACAAGTACGTGAACACACACATGCACACGTACACTCACGGCAAAATTATTGACGGTAGTGTACGCACAGACGCAACGGTGTAGCACTCAAAACACACAAACACACGCACACATCCTAGAAACAGCTGGCATGCATCGAGCACTGAGAGTCAGGAATGTCGCAGGAGGTAGGCAATGCGAGCCTTTGTCGCCTTCTTCCGATAAAAGTGAAGTCTCTGGCTGTTTGTGGCGCACATAACACGCAGGTCATTAGTGACCACACACGTGCCATGAAGTAAAGCTGTGGCGCACATACACGCGCAGGTCATTGGTGACCACACACGTACCATGAAGTAAAGCTGTGGTGCACATATACACGCGCAGGTCATTGGTGACCACACACGTGCCATGAAGTAAAGCTGTGGCGCACATATACACGCGCAGGTCATTAGTGACCACACACGTACCATGAAGTAAAGCTGTGGCGCACATATACACGTGCAGGTCATCAATGACCACACACATGCCATGAAGTAAAGCTGTGGTGCACATATACACGCGCAAGTCATTGGTGACCACACACGTGCCATGAAGTAAAGCTGTGGCGCACATATACACACGCAGGTCATTGGTGACCACACACGTGCTGTGACCTACCTCATCAGCGATGGAGTGACGCCCTCAAATATTGGGAGGGGCTACGTGGTGCGAAGGCTGCTGCGGCGTGTCATCATGAAGGTGGGGGTGCACGTGTGTGTATGTGATACCTTGAAGGCAGGTTCCTGTGTTTGTGTGTGCCTTGTGATATGGCGGGTGATCGTGCAGGTGGAGTTGTGTGTGTGTTATTGGTGTGTCCTCAACTTACAAGATGGATGTATATCCTTGTGTGTGACTTTGCTTGGCATTTCCTGGCTTATGCACGTTGCTGCTGCATGCACAACTGACGTGCTCTGTGCCATACGCTCAATAATATCAAAAATATGGCGTGTGACAGCAAAAGGGTGTGCTGGCGCTGTGCTCATTCACAGTGCTCTGGTGTTGCTCTATATATGTGGGCCTGTCCATAACCGAAAACTGCATTATGACATGCAGCACAGATCATAAGCAAAAGGAATCGCCTTCCTTCCCTTCAAGCATTGTCTCTCTCTCTCTCTCTCTCTCTCTCTCTCTCTCTCTCTCTCTCTCTCTCTCTCTCTCACACACACACACACACACAAACACAAACACACACACACACACACACAAACAAACACACACACACAAACACACACACTTGTACACGAGCGCAGGGCCGCCTCCTCGGTATCTCTGGCATTTTCACGCCCACCGTGGCAGAGGTGGTGGTGTCCCTCTCTGGACCCTGTGATGCCAACGTTGCTGCCAATGCTCCCCGAATCTATGACGTACTCAAAGCAGAGGAAGCTACATTTAGGTGAGCTTACAAGTTTTTTACCCTGCATGCCTTTCGGACACACACAGCCACACGCACACGCACACACACAAGCACGCATGCACACACACACACACTCACACACACACATGCATGCTGCAACACACAGTGCCACTCTGGAGCGCGGCCAGAAACAGTTGACGGACATGCTGGCCAAATTGGGCGGCAGTAATGGCACAGTGCTGGCTGGCCCTGATGCTTTTTTGTTGTACGATAGCTTTGGCTTCCCTTTGGAGCTCACACAGGAGATGGCAGAGCAGCAGGGCATCCAGGTGACCTTTCCAGCTTGCTCATGAGAAAAAAGGTGTCACTGAATGGGTTATGAGTAGGGTTGGCCAGAACCATACATTTATAGGTATGTACGATGTACATACGGTATTTTTAGCAGGGAAGTCACCAAACATACG
>Ga0307967_1001927_pt1 | contig 12266 bp, 10 predicted proteins | sample OrgLakmetagen648_FD_201828 | JGI IMG/M metagenome (GOLD analysis project Ga0307967, IMG submission 201828) | Saline water microbial communities from Organic Lake, Antarctica - #648 | ecosystem: Environmental > Aquatic > Non-marine Saline and Alkaline > Saline | place: Antarctica: Organic Lake... | reverse complement strand
GTTATTGTCTTTGGTAATCAGAAATCTGTCCTTGTTCAAAATAGTGTTAATCAAAGCCTCCATATTAAACAATTAATCTTTTCTTGTATCCAAATAATGCGTATGTCCTAACATAATACTACCGCAAAACAATAAAAATACCAACACTAACCTGTGACAAGTGGTTCTTTTGTGATAAGATTGAGGAAAATAATTAGGAGTGACTGTGATGAATAAAATCAACACACACAAAGACGTTTTCACAATCCGCTTTGCGACTAGGAATGATGTCGCTTTGATTATGCATTTTATTAAAGGCATCGCTAAGTATGAGCATATGGAAGATGAGCTTACCGCAAGTGAGCATTCACTAGAGGTTTCTTTGTTTGACAAGGAACAAGCGGAAGTGCTTATTGGGGAGGAAAACGGAGAAGCTGTAGGATTTGCCTTGTTCTTTCAAAGCTATTCCACGTTTAAGAGCCGAGCCAATATATTTTTGGAAGATTTGTTCATAGATGAACCTTATCGAAATAAGGGCTACGGAAAATTGCTGCTTTCATATTTAGGACAGATTGCCCTCAAAAGAGAGGCTAAACGTCTTGAATGGCTTTGTCTAGATTGGAATACTCCATCAATAGAATTTTACAAGAAGATGGGCGCAAAACCGCTTGACGAATGGACCGTTTTTAGAGTCAGTGGTAATGATTTGAAATCCTTAGCAAATGTTTACAAATTATAAAAAAACCACCACCCGTTGAATTCTTTTACGGGTGGTGGTTTTTCTTAACTGATTGCCAAGGACATATTTACTTTAATAGGTCTGAGCTTCTTTGTAGTAACAGAGTCTGCACACCTCAAGCCGTCACGGGTACCCAATTTTAGAAATATTAAACACCACATTAATTTCAATAATCCCCCCCAAAAACCTATGATCAAGAGACCAAGAATACGATAAGATTTCTTTAGTTGTGCATAGCAAATCCGTTTCTAAAAATCTTTATGCCGTTTAGATGAATATCCCAAATAAAACGAATGTAATCACACCGATTATACCTGAAGGTATACTAGAACGAATGCTTGCACGTGTCCGGAAAATCCAAGAGGTATTTTGATGAGGTGGCTCGATGATAAGGCCTATTATTGCGGTTTTTTTATCGTGAAGCTGCAGTTTTTTCTTCCTATGAGATGTTTTAGGATCTCTATCATGGCGCTCACAAACGTATAGGTGTTCATCACTCTTTTTTTACGAAATAGCGGTGAGTTTAGTGCATTGTCTTTTTCGATTTTTTCTTCATCAAAAGGAAAATAAAAGGTGCCTGTCCTGTACATAAAAACACATCGATTTCATGAAGTGGGCACTGAGTTTTCCCTGATCCTTCCAATCGACAACCAGCAGATTGGCCATCGGATGCGGATATTTTACCAGTAAGTCTTTTTATATAGTAGATGTATTCAGGCAGGGCATTAACACCGGTGACATGAATCCTTATGTTCGGGAGAATGATGAAATCGGCCTATGGTTCTTTTTTCAGTTTTAATATCCAAAAAAATAATTGATTTTGGTTGTGCTGGTAATTACTTTTGTATTTCTAATTGCCATATACAAAAAAGAGGATTTGAGTACAATATCATACTGCAATATCTTTAAAGAAAAAAAACGACTATTTTTAGCCGTTTTTTAATTATAGACTTGTTATAAACATAATGGTGCGAATGGGGAGACTTGAACTCCCACGGACTAATGTCCACATGGCCCTCAACCATGCGCGTCTACCAATTCCGCCACACTCGCAGATGGTGGAGACTGGCGGATTCGAACCACCGACCCCTTGCACGTCAAGCAAGTGCTCTCCCACTGAGCTAAGCCTCCCAGCCACGAGGTAGATTATACCACCCACATGGGAATTTAGTCAAGGGTAATGTGGGCCTTTTTTTAGGATTAAATACACTTGAGCTATTACAATGCATCGTTCGACTGTACTTTTGATTTGATGGTTGTGACTGTATCCTTGTAGATTTTGGCAAATACTACAAAAACGACTAGGAATTCAAGGCGTCCTAAAAACATTCCAAGTATCATTGACCAAAACGCAATCCCAGATAATCCGGGGCTTGTGACACCAATCGAAAGACCTACCGTACCAAGGGCTGACGCATATTCAAAGAAACTCTCTGTCACTGTGAATCCTTGACTGGCGAGGATGATGCTACCGATGATGAGTACGGTAATATAGACTGCGACGTAGTTATAGATATGCACCATGTCTTGGCGGTGGATGTTCTTCTCCCCTGAAGGTGTCACCACGACATTATCGGTAACCTGTCTCTCCGCTTGAAACGATCGTCCGATGGTGTGTTTGAACGTTTTAAACATGAGGTGTACACGGGTCACTTTGAGGCCGCCGGTTGTAGACCCTGATTGACCGCCGATGGTCATCAGCATGATTGTAAGCAAAATGAAGGCAGCGGGTAAGACTGTATAATTGTCGACGATTGAATACCCCGTGCCAGTGAGCGCTGTGACAGTTTCAAAGAGGCCTATTCTAAACGATTCTCCAAAGGCAAACGCGCCTCCTTGAGTCAACAAGAACACGCCTGAGGCAATGACTAGCAAAAGCAATGCAAGATAAAAGCGGTGTTCGTTGATATTTATAAGAACGGTATACTTTTTTCTCAGAAGCAAAATATACGTCGCAAAGTTCAAACTTCCAAGGACCATGAGTACAATGGTCACCCCTTCAATAGGAAGACTGTTGTAATGTCCGATTGAATCGGGCTGTACAGAAAATCCACCTGTCGCAAGGGCACTCATGGAATGATTGATCGCGTCAAACGCGGGCATCCCGGCAAGAATATAGGCAAGGGTACCCAATATCATGATGCCGATGTAAAAGCTAAATAGGGTTTGAGCAGTTTTTTTGATGTTCGGAAGCACTTGGTCGTGTCCTTCAGTTTCATAAAGCGTACTCATGGTTCCAACTCCGACGATGGAAGTAATCATGAGCGCCACGATTCCAAACCCACCAAAAAACTGCATAAGGCTTCTAAACACAAGCAGACTGTTTGGGGTCGTGAGTACATCCACGGTGCTTAGTCCCGTTGTCGTCCACCCGCTGACCGTTTCGAAGGCAGACTGCGTAAACGTGAAATCTGAAATCATAATAAAAGGAATGGTGCTTGCAAACACCATGATAATCCACGTAAAAACCACACTGACAGAGCCTTGCAAATAAGAAAGGCGGCTCGCATCCGTGTCATGAAAAATTCTATAAAGGGGAAAGGAAAAAGCTTCTAAGATCAAAAAAGGCACGATGTATCCAAGGGTAGTGCTAAAATTTTCTCCATACACCATTGATACGATTGCCGGCAGGAGAAATACAAAAGCAACGACACTGCCAATCAGACCGGTGACGGCGAAGATGTCACGGTATTCTTGTCTAAGTGTTTTCATGCACCGCTAATAGCCTTGATAACTTTGTTTTTGGTTTTCTTGAGTGTGGTAATGATGATACGATCCTTGTGTTCAATGATGGTTTTTCCCTTGGCAATGCTCGCTTTCCCATTTCTTAAAACGGCTGTAACGACTGCTTCACTTGGAAGTTTGATAGATTCTATTTTTCTTGAAATTACCGGTGATTTCTCAGTAACTTCTATGTCAAGTATAAGCAAATTTTCATCCTCAAGAGGCATGAACATCTTAAGCGATTGCACAAAGGCATGCTGTTCAATGATGCCTGCGATCACTTTCGCACTATTGATTGTCTCTGTAATGCCCAATTTCTTAAAGACTTCAACGTTGTGTGGCGTATTGACAATGGATACTACACGATAAATGTTGAAGACATTCGTAAGCAAAAGGCCGATGACAAGATTTTCAGTATCTTGATTACAAAGTGTAATACCAAGATCAAAATTATAGACTCCAGCATCTTCAAGGGTATCGGGTACGGTAGCGTCACCGTGAATGATGGCAACATTCTTGAACTCACGCGACAATCCTTTACAAAAATCCTTGTCCTTGTTGATTACGACAACCTTGTGCTTTGTGGTATTCAAAGATTGAAGGAGATAACGGGTCTTCTTGCGTCCGCCGCTAATTAGTATTTTCATCACTCGACGCCTCCTTCTGTTCATCAAGTGAATGTAAAAAATCATTCACTGAGAGTTCCGGTGGACAAATGGATTTGATGTCCAGGTTTTTAAGCGCCTGTTGCTTGTCTTGTTCATAGAGTCTACAAAAAACGCGTGGAACTTCGTGAATCTGACGCGCAATGGCACTGATGAATAAATTGACGTTGTCGTCATTGGTTGCGGCGACGACGATGTCACTGTTGGAAATGTCAGCTTCTTTCAACGTATTGACATTGGTCCCATCCCCAAGCAGTGTATTGCCTCCATAAGCTGGTGAAAGTTTTTGAAAGGACGATTCTTCCATATCCACGATGGTGACGTTTTTATTTTGTTGACTCATGATATAAGCAAGTGCGGCGCCCATGCGCCCACAGCCCACTATGACTATGTTTTTATATTTGTTATTGACCCCATTAGGCATATTAAACACTCCTTCACCCTTCACTAAACTCTGTAAGTTAAAGACTTGGATATTCTACACTATTAACCCCAAATGTGCAACCCTTTGAAGCATTCTTTTTGCTGTAAACAAAAAATGTGCCTATGCGATGCATCGGTGATTAATCATACCATATTTCATTCACTATAAAAAGCCCTATAATTGCATCTTCACACATAAACAAGCCTAGTTTAACATATTATCACAAAAATAAAAAACCCTGTGAATCCAGGGCTTTAAAGTTGGTGTAAATCACAGTAAAGAGTTTTGTCAATATGGCCACACAAAGGCATCAAACCATCTGCGATGATATCTGTGATCACGTGGTGAACACCGTGTTTTTTGAGCTGCATTAGTATCGCATGCATAAAGGGTTCATCGAAATACTCTTCGCTGTCAATACGTTCAATATGGTAATCGAGAATAAAAAGCATGCCACTTGTGCGTGATATATCGAAGGTGATCCTTGTTTTACGATTTCTTGTTTCTACAACCATGTAGCGTGTGCCTAAAGCCATATCCAGTAAAGAATGAGTCATCATAATTCCTCCTTGTGATCGCCTTTATTATAGTCTAGGCGCACCCAACGCACAAATCATATACAAAAAAAGAGCCCCCAAAAGGGACTCTTCGTGTAAAAAATGCTTAGTTTACGTAATCATTAAGTTCAGCAATGCTGTCGATGTCTACATAGGTTGGTACAACAAGTCCGATGCGTGCACCTTCGAAGTTGAAGCCAAGATCTTCGTAGTCTTCACCGTATGTTTCTTCGTAAGACTCGTGTGTTACTGGAAGCCATGCATCTAAGAAGAAATCAATACTGCCGTCTGAAACACCAGAGAAGATAGGTCCTGCATCAGCCATGGTTAATTCGACAGAATAATTGGCTTCATCAATAAGAAGAGCTTGCACAAGGTGAGTCATAGCTACACCCTCAGCCCAGTTAACATAAGCGATTTCGATTTCTTCGTCTTCACCGTCTAGGCCTCCAGCAGGGAACCATTCAGACCATACGTCTTCATTGTTTGATGCCCAAGTACGTGCAACTTCTAAAGTATCATCATCGCTGCTAGCGATGTCGCCCATGAGGCCGCCGAGTTCATTGCTTGTCATGTAGAAGTCTTCAAGGAATGTAGTGAGTTTAGGATCATCAGATCTCAAACCAGAACGGGCAATTGTATGTAGATTTTCTACATCTCCGTAAACTCCTTTAGAATCTTCTAAATATTTAAGGTCATAGTTAGCAAACTTGTAGTGTGGGCTCCAGCCTGTTACTACAATCCATTCTTCGTTTTCAATGGCATCGCCAAGTGCTGATACCATAGCGGGTCCACTTGAGGTAAGTAATTCCATTTCTAAACCGTATTCCTCAATCGCGGTGTTTGTAGCCGCCATGATGCCTGCGCCTGATTCGATTCCAACGATTTCTGGATTTTCTGCAAATTCTCCGTCATCGCCTCCGCCGCATGCAGCAAGAGAGAAGACTAAAGTAAGTGTTGCTACTAAAGCTAGTAATTTTTTCATAATATAATTCCTCCTATAGAATTTTATTGATAAATTTATTTAGAACTAGATTCGCCAAGCGCTTGTGTGATTCTATCAAGTATCATTGCTAGAACAACAACAGAAACTCCGCCTTCAAATCCAGTACCAATATCGAGTGAGGTGATGCCTGTAAGGACTGGGTTACCAAGTCCTCCAGCACCGATCATTGATGCGATAACAACCATTGAAAGTGCAAGCAGGATGGTTTGATTGACCCCTGCAAGGATGGTTGGAAGCGCGATTGGTAATTGTACTTTAAGTAATAATTGTTTTGGTGTTGACCCAAGCGATTTTCCTGCTTCTATGACTTCTTCAGGCACTTGTCTAATTCCAAGGTTAGTAAGTCTTACAACCGGTGGCATTGAGAAGATAATGGTTGCGATGGCTCCTGCAACGGGACCAAGTCCAAAGAAGATAACCGCAGGGATAAGATACACGAATGCCGGCATAGTCTGCATAAAATCCAGAGCAGGTCTAATAACGCTTTCTGAGAGTCGTTGATTTCTTGATGCGGCGATTCCCAGTGGAATACCGATAAGTAGCGCAATAACTGCCGCGACTAAGACAAGTGCTATGGTTTCCACAGCACTTTCCCAAAGATCAACCGAATAAATAAGGGTTAAACCAAGGAACGTCCCAATAGTAAGGCCGATTTTCTTTCCAGATGCAAGCCATGCAAGTAAAGATATAATTACAATAATAATAAATGCAGCAATTGTAAATATCACATCGGACTCTTGATTAATGAATTGAAGTCCGAAAACAAATTCAAAAGCATCGACCATTCCTTCTACTACAAATGCAACCGCATCGAACAACCATGAGAAATAATTTGTTAGGAAATCAATAAGTTTTTCAAACCATTCGCCAAGTTCTAGTCTGAAAAGTGTCGAAAGTATAGGTAAACTATTCATCGTTCGCATCTCCTTCCATGTGTTTACCATGGATTCCAGCTATGACTGATACCCTTACGATGATGCCTTTTAATTTACGATTTTCATCGACTACCGCAATTGGGTATTTGGATTTACTGGCCATAGGGAGCATGTCAGTTATCAAGGTGTCAGGAGAAACCTCATAAAGGCCCTCTGTTTTGACGATTGACTTAAGACTTTTTTCGCCTTTTTCAACTAGTGCATATGCTTCTTCAGCATCTACGACACCTTTTAATTTATGGTGTTTGTCTGTGACGAAAATACTTGATATTTGTGCTTTTTCCATCTGTCTCAATGCCATTTTAGGTCCGTCTTTCGTATCGATGACGGCCCTTGGCTTTCTCATGATGGATTCCGCTTTGATGACTCTTGAACGGTCGACGTTTTCTACGAAATTTTTCACGTAGTCGTTTGCTGGATTGGTAAGAATGTCTTCAGGGGTTCCAATCTGCACGATGGTTCCATCATACATCACGGCAATGCGGTCTCCGAGTTTTAGTGCTTCATCTAGGTCATGTGTAATGAAGACAATCGTCTTTTTCATTTTTTCCTGAAGTTCAATGAGCTGGTCTTGCATATCATTACGAATGAGCGGGTCAAGTGCACTGAATGCTTCATCCATTAATAGGATATCAGGGTCATTGACAAGTGCGCGGGCAAGCCCGACGCGTTGTTGCATACCACCTGACAATTCATTCGGGCGTTGTTCTTCATACCCTTTGAGACCAACGGTTTCAAGGACTTCATACGCTTTTTTGATGCGTTTTTCTTCCTCGACTCCTTGAACTTCAAGGCCGTAATCAACGTTTCTACGGATTGTACGATGTGGGAAGAGACCAAAATTTTGAAACACCATGGCCATTTTCTTACGTCGTAACATGCGTAGTTTCTCATCATCAGCACTGATGACATCATCCCCATCGACAATGACTTCTCCGTAGGTCGGCATGATCAGGCGATTCAAACAACGAATCAAAGTGGACTTACCACTTCCTGAGAGGCCCATTACGACAAATGTTTCGCCTTTCTCAATATTAAAGGAAACGTTGTTGACACCGATTGTAGCACCGGTTTCTTTTAATATCTCCGCTTTCGAGACGCCGTCTTCAGACATTCGAAGTGCGTCGTCTGCATTGTGTCCGAATATTTTGTACAAATTTTTAATTTCAAGATGCGACATTTTTTTCCTCCTAATGAATAAGTGTTGTGTAAGTGCGTGTAAGTTAGGCGACATGATTCACACAATAATAAATATAAAGGAGAATGCTAGCAGTCCGCCGAGCATGTTGCTCCTTTTACACTTATAACTATCATACCATATTGAACTGGAAAATCAAGGCATTGACATGGGTTGTCAGTTTTGTTTACGGCTTATCCATGCAATAGAAAACGTTTTTATTCAGTGTACAAGGGACTGACTAAGGCCTATTTTTTTCAGAATGAAATCAATTGAAAATATTCTTTTTGTGCATTCCAAACCGGTTATTTATTCTATATATATTATTCTTGGTAAGGTTTCCCGATTTTCATTCTTATAAACGCAACTAGTTGCAAAAAGACAATCGGAGCGGCGCCAAAGAGCGCTACATATCCCCAAAGGGTCATATCAAGTGCAACAACCTTGAGCACATTTTGCATGAATGGCACGTAGATAGCGAACAGTTGCAAGGCAATGGTAATAAGTAAGGCGCCCCATAGATATGGGTTTTTAAACATGGTTTTTTCTAAGCCCAGTCCGTTTTGCTTGCGTGTGTTGAATACGTGAAGCATATGCACAAGCGCCAAGCTCATGAAGCCAACGGTTCTCGCGACTTCCAAGGAGTAGGCCTCTGAATTGACGAAATACAAATAGGCGAAAAGTGGGCCTAGCGATAGAATGACAGCTTGAACGACAATCCGGTACTTGTAGTTGTTGGTGATGATGGGCATACCTGGTTCGCGTGGCGGATCGACCATCGTTCTTTCTTCAGGTGTTTCAAATGCAAGTGAGAACGCTGGGAATACGCCTGTCACTACGTTTAGCCAAAGAATTTGAATGGCGACCAGCGGTACTGGGAATCCCAAAACGATAGCTGCGAAAATTAGAAGAATTTCACTTAGGTTGCATGAAAGCAAGTAATGAATGAATTTCTGAATGTTGTCAAAAATCACTCGGCCTTGTTTGACGGCCTGAATAATGGTTTTAAAATTGTCATCAAGCAATATCATGTCTGAAGCTTCTTTTGCCACTGCCGTGCCTCTATTCCCCATAGACACTCCAATGGAGGCGCGTTTTAAAGCAGGGGCATCATTGACACCATCTCCAGTCATCGCAGTAATTTCGTTGGAATCGTTCAACGCTTTAACGATTAAAAGTTTATCTTCAGGCGTGACACGGGAATAGACATTGTGGCTTTTAAGAACATCCCTCAGTTCTTCTTCCGAATAGGTCTTTAAGTCACTCCCCATGATAACTTTCTGATCGTTATCGATAATCCCTACTTCCTTCGCGATTGCTTGAGCGGTTTCACGTTGGTCGCCAGTAATCATCAAGGTTCTAATCCCAGCACTTCTAGCGTCGGCGATGGAAGACTTGATATCCTCCCTTGGAGGATCGTGAACCCCTGCAAAGCCCAAGAATATGAGATTGTCTTTTAATTCACTTTCCAGTGAATCGATATCCTTAGAGACTCTTTTTGATGCGAGGGCAAGCATACGGAGTCCTTCTTTGGCGTGTTTATCATTTTCTTTAAGAAGTCTTTTTCTCTCTTCGTTGTTCAAGGCGACACGTTCGCCATTTTCCATCTTATACTCACACATGTCTAGCATGACTTTTGGGGCACCTTTGAGTGCGATAAGATTGTCTTCTTCTTTTTGCATGTCTATGAGTACTGCCATGTAGAGTCTGTCGGAATCAAAGGGGATTTCATGGATGCGCTTTGTATGTTCATCAAGCGATTCCTTAAGCCTCGCTTTAAGCGTTGCGCTTACCAATGCCCCTTCAGTGGGGTCACCAATCAAAGTCCATCCTTCCTCTTCTTTATGAGACAGAACTGCGTTGGAAGCGAGATAAGATACTTCAAGAAATTCCTTGAGTGATTTGTCCTTTAATGGATCAAGGACCTGGTTATTTTCCTGAAATTTTCCTTCGGGTTTATACCCAGTTCCGCTTATGTGGATTAGGCGTTTGCCTATTTCTATTAAACTCAACGTCATCTGGTTTTCTGTCAGCGTTCCGGTTTTATCCGTCGCAACCACAGTGGTTGATCCAAGGGTTTCAACCGCTGGAAGGCTTTTTAGGAATGCATTTTTCTTGACCATTTTGCGCATTCCAATCGCTAGGGTGATGGTTGCTACTGCTGGCAGACCTTCTGGAACAGCGGCAACCGCAAGAGCCGTTGCCGTTTTAAGCATTTCAATGGTGTCTCTACCAGAGAGGATGCCTACGATAGCCACGATAAATGTGATGGCAAAGGTTACCCCTATTAAAAATTTACCCGTTGAAGCGAGTTGTTTTTCAAGCGGCGTGGTTTCATCCACGGTCTCCTGAAGGAGATGCGAGATGTGACCCATCTGTGTGTTTTCACCTGTGCCAGTCACAATGAAAGCCCCGTTACCTCTTGTGATGGTGGTGCCCATGTGAAGCATGTTTTTTCGCTCTGCTAGCGCAATGTCTTCATCATTGATAAGCGCCTTGTTTTTCTTGACGGGTTCGCTTTCTCCTGTGAGAATGGATTCATCGGCATTGAGGTTGTCTGCATCAAAAATCCGGCCGTCGGCCGTCACTCTGTCGCCTTCCTCAATCACGATGATGTCTCCAGGGACGATATTGGCCGCGTCTATTTCCACAAGTTCGCCATCGCGCATGACTTTAGCGGACGGGGTAATCATATTCTGCAAGGCTTCCACGGATTTCTCGGCTTTATATTCAGTGATGAAGCCGAATATCGTCGTGATGAAAATTACGACGATGACCGCGATGCCTTCCACAACATCACCAATGGCGAATGAGAGAATCGACGCCGCAAGTAAAATAAGGATGATCACATCCTTGAATTGGCTGATGAATACTTTAAGCGGTGAAATTGCGCTTTCTCGTTCGATGGTGTTCGTTCCGTAGGTTTCCAAGCGTTTTTTAGCTTCGATTGAGCTTAGTCCTTTTTCTAAATTCGTTTTGAGTTCCTGACTTAATGTTTCGAATTTTTTGGTATGGGGATGACTGTGATTCATGATGGCTGACTCCTTTTAGTGAATATTTAAGACTATCCTAACATTTATAGGCAAAAATTTTAAATTTTTTCCATAGTCATCGAGAAATTTCCTAATTTTTATTTTTTTGCTGCATTATTTTTACGCTAAAAGGAGAAGGAATTAGTGTATTTGTTGTACTCATATAGGTTTTGTATTCTGGTTTGGCATTCAGTTGCCTATTTTCCATTAAGGGAATGCTGATGGCTGTGAAAAGCGTCATCATCAAAAGCGGACCGATAATGCTTAGATAAAACTCTGGGGCTCCGCCCATAAGCATTAAGAAGATGCCACTCCACATCAAAATTTCGCCAAAATAATTGGGATGTCTTGAGTACTTCCATAAGCCTTCAGTGCAAACGGCTTTTCTTTTTGATTTGTTTTTGAATCCATGTAAGGTTCTATCTGCCGACCACTGAATAATGGTGGCGCTGATAACGGTGAAAGCCCCCATTAAAGTGAAAAATGTAAGTTCATCCACATTTCTTAAATACAAGAGTGCGGGCATAAGCGCAATAAAGACAATGACCGTGGGCATAAGATGAATCCCGAAAAGATTGATCAATGGCCAAAGCGTTGGGTGGTTCTTTTTAAAAAGTTGGTATCGCCAATCTTCATGGTGCATGCCCTTGAAGGTTATCGCCCAATTGAGTGTAAGTCGGATGCCCCAAAACATGATGACAAAAAGCATCAAAAGTGAGGCTACGTTCCATTGTACAACGAAAAATGGCAAGATGACCATCGGTGCTATACTCCAATAAGGGTCATAGATTGAAGCATTGTTGAAAAAGACGCTGAATATATAAACAACGACCGTTGCAACGACGTCCCCAATCAACACTCTTGCAATGACCGACCATTCAGGTAACGCAAAATAGGTTAAATAGCCCAAGATAAATGCAATGATGTAGATGATAAAAACAGTAATATACCCCTTTAGTCTTCCCATATGACACCCCTTATGTTTGATATTTATATTATAACACAGTATAAAAAAGGTAAAAGATAAA
>Ga0307967_1001926_pt1 | contig 12268 bp, 10 predicted proteins | sample OrgLakmetagen648_FD_201828 | JGI IMG/M metagenome (GOLD analysis project Ga0307967, IMG submission 201828) | Saline water microbial communities from Organic Lake, Antarctica - #648 | ecosystem: Environmental > Aquatic > Non-marine Saline and Alkaline > Saline | place: Antarctica: Organic Lake... | reverse complement strand
TATCACCGCCACCCACATTCTGGAACATATCCACCCCGATACCCTGGTGGTGAACGACCCGGCCCATGTGCGCAACGCGCCGGAAAAGCTGTTGGTGACCCAATTCCCGGACTTCATGCCGCCGACATTGATCACGGGGTCGAAGTCGGATGTTGAGGATTTCCGCAAGGAATTCAAAGACATAATCATAAAGCCGCTGTTCGGCAATGGCGGCGCCGGCGTTTTCCGCCTGCAGGAGGGGGACGAGAACTTAGCCTCCCTATTGGAAATGTTCGCCATCGGCTTCCCCAGAGAGCCCTTCATGGTGCAGCAATATTTACCGGCTGTGCGCCAGGGCGATAAGCGCGTGATCCTGATTGATGGTCAGGCTGCTGGCGCCATCAACCGCGTGCCGGCGGCGGGGGAAACCCGCTCCAACATGCATGTCGGCGGACGCCCGGTGAAGGACCAACTGACCAAACGCGATCTGGAGATTTGCGAGGCCATCGGCCCGATGCTGCGCGAACGCGGCCTGATCTTCGTCGGCATCGATGTGATCGGGGGCTATCTGACGGAAATCAATGTCACCTCGCCCACCGGCCTGCAGGAAGTGAACCGCTTCGACAACACCTGCCTGGAAGCCCAAATCTGGGACGCCATTGAGCGGCGGCTTTAAGGGGCGCCTCTATCCAGGCCGCGCGGCGGTGATCACCGTCATCAGCGCGACCAGCAGGCAGCTTAACACGCCGATGGTGAGGAACTTGCGCAACCGTCCGTACCAGGGCGGGAACATTCCGACCTGAACGGCCTTGTTATCGACGAAGAAGGCCAGCGTGAAGGCGACCACGAACAACACCAGCACCGCCTGGATTTGGCCCGCGAACATCGCACCCCAGCCCAAAAGCGCCGGCGTCACCGCCCATAAAAGCCGCGCCCATCCGGGGCGATAGGCCAAGTCCGGGGCCAAGGCACGGCCCCAATGAACCCCGCCCAAAAAGCTTAAGATCACCGCGCCATAGCCCAGCATCGCATTCAGCGCCAAACCGGCCAGACCGGGCGCGCTTAACCACCCACCCAGCGCGCCCACGATGAAGGGGATCAACCCGCCCGCGCCGATTATCAGCGCAGGTTTGGGGATATGGCGCCCCTCTTTATCGACCATCGACAGCAACCTCATAGGATAGCACCACTTCCCCGCCAGCCGGGATGGCGAGCGTGAAGCGCGCGGTGCGGGCGTCGGGGCGGATCACCGTCTGGTCGCTGGCCGTGATCTTCCAGGCACCGGAAAACCGTTCATCCACTTGCACCTGCACGGGCGCGTCCTTCGCGTTCTTCACCGTGATCTGGTGGGCGGCGCGATAGGGGCGGCGGTTGGTGCGTAAATCAGCATCCCCCGTCCAGGCGAATTCCGTCAGCCGTCGGCGCGCGGTGATATCGAAGGCTTGGCCCAGATCCAGCGTCACATCTTCCCCCACCGGGGTGGCGGGCAGGGCGACTTCGGCCAGAAGCAGGGTGGGTAAGCCTTGCGCGTCATCCGCCTTGGCGGCGCGCACGCTAACGACGCCTTGTGGCAAGGGCTGGCCCAGCGGCCCGTCGTCGGCATTGGCGAATAAAAGCGCCACTGTGGGGCGCAGGATTTCTTCGCCGCTTTCCACCCGGCCCGGCCAGGCATCACCCTGGCCTTGCAGCCGGTAAAGGCGCGTGGCGGGTAGGCGGGTGGGGGCGCTCAAGGCACGGCGCTGCGTGCTGTTCGCGGTCAAGGTCAGGGGCGCTGCGATCGTGAAGATTTGGCGATCGCCGGTTGCGCTATTTTGCGGCAGGGGGGCGCTATCGGCGGCGCGCGCGCTCATCATTGCCAGACCTTCGGTGCGGGGTTGGGGGCTTGGGCGCGGGCCGGCCACGCGTGGCACATCGCCCGCCACCAGGGTAAGGCTGGCGTTGTGATAGTCGTAATCGCTGCTGTTGCGCAGCAGATAATCCCCAGCGAAGTCGATCGATTGGCCGTCGGCGGCCAGCGTGATGTCATAGCGCGCGTTCCAGCTTAAGCCATTGGCCAAATAGCGCAGAAACAGCGTGCCGCCGGACGCTGGAACGTCGATATCAACCCGCGCCGCGCGGGCCAGCGCCAGATCGGCCGGCAGGGGGTCAAGCCGCAGACGCCCTTGGGGTAAGACTTCCAGCCCGCCATTACGCTCCACAATCGGGCGGGGGCCTCGGGCGCCCGCGGTCGTGCCGCGCAGCAGGCCGCGAATGGCTTCTTCTTGCCCCGTCGCGGGGTTGCGCACCAGCCAGATGATCTCCCGCCCGATCATGTGGCGCAGCAGCGATTCAGGCCCCAAGTCAGCGGCCTGAACGCTTATCGCCTGTGCGGCCACCAGACCTTCAGAATCGCTGGGCAGCAGGGCGGCGCTGGCGCTGTCGTCGATCAGGGTGCTGGGCAGATTGTCGATCAACACGCGCGCAATCGGTGCCTCGGGGGCCAGGTCGGGCGTCAAGCTGCGACGCTCCATCACCGCCGCCGATCCGTCGCGATAAAGGGTCAGGCTGCGCGCTTCCGCCGCGTGGGCGCGAAGCGGCGGCGGCTCACTGGCCCCACTTTGCGCGCTGGCCGCCGTGATCGGCAGCAGGACGATGAGGCCCGCCGTTAAAAGAAATCGCCGCATTATGTCATCACCCCTTCGATGCGCAGGAAATTTCGGAAAATCAAAGGCGCCTGCGGCACCTCGCTATAGTTCGCCATATAGTCCGGATGGGAAAACCGCCAGCCTTGCGCGAAATCTTGCGCGGTGGACTCAGGATGGAATTGCACCGAATACCAGCGCCCCCCGTAATCCAGGGCCGCCGCCGGTAACTCGGGCGTTTGGCCCAGGATCGCGGCACCCGCAGGCGCGGCGGCGACATGATCTTCATTGCCGAAATGGAAGCAGGGTCGGCTGGCCATATCCTCGAATAACGGATGATCGCGCCCAGTATCGGTTAAGGTGACGGGGAGCGTCGCGCTTAATTCACCCCCGGTCAGCTTTTCCACCGGCGCGCCCAAGGCTTGCGCCATCAATTGATGGCCGCCGCAAATGCCGAAGACCGCCGGGCCTGATGGGCCCAGTGCGCGCAGTGCCTTAAGCCAGGCCACCAGATCATGCTGCCAATCAAGGCCGTCATGCACGCAATGGAACGACCCGCCGATGACGACGGCGTCCGGCAAGCTGTTCTGATTTGCGGCAGGCAAGGGGTCACCCAGACAGACCTTAATCCCGCTATAGTCCAGCCGATCCCGGACGCCTGCGCGGATCAAGGTGTGCTCAAACCAAAGGATCTCGTCGTCCCCGCCTTTAACGGTGTCGAAAAGCGTCGGCTCATAGCGGCCCGGCGCGCCCATTTGTCCGATAAAAAGCAGGCGTGGGCGTGTCGGCATCAAAGCGCCTGTCGCGCCTTCAGCGCCGCGCTTAACGTGCCGTCGTCCAGGTAATCAAGCTCACCCCCCACGGGCACGCCGTGGGCCAAGCGGGTGACCTTCACCCCGGTTTCGCTTAATCGATCGGTGATGTAATGGGCGGTCGTCTGGCCGTCGACGGTCAGGTTGGTGGCCAGGATGACTTCCTCGACCGGGCTGTCCTCGCCTACCCGCGCCAACAGCTGCGCGATGGTCAAATCCTCCGGCCCGATCCCGTCCAGGGCGGATAAAACGCCGCCTAGCACATGATAGCGCCCGGTGAAGCCTGCGGCGCGTTCCAACGCCCACAGATCGCCCACCTGCTCCACCACGCAAATCAGGCGGGGGTCGCGTTTTTCGTTGGTGCAGATATGGCAAGGGTCGCTGGTATCCAGCGTGCCGCAAATGCCGCAGGTTCGAATGGCGTCCGCCGCTTCGCTCAGCGCATGGGCCAGTGGGCGCATCAGGCTTTCGCGTTTGCGCACAAGCTCAAGCGCCGCCCGGCGGGCAGAGCGTGGCCCCAACCCCGGCAACTTCGCCAGCAGTTGGATTAGGCGTTCGATCTCCTGCATCGCGTATGGTCCCTGGCTGCTTTGTCTGCCAAATGCGCGATCAGAAGGGCAGTTTCATGCCGGGCGGCAGTTGCAGGCCCCCCATCAGCTTCTGGGTTTCTTCCTGCATGCGCTCTTCCGCCTTGCCTTGGGCATCATTGACGGCGGCGACGATCAGGTCTTCCAGCACTTCCTTTTCGTCTTCCTTCATAAGCGACGGGTCGATGGTCACGCGCCGCACCTTGGAGCGCCCGGTGACGGTCGCCGAGACCATGCCACCGCCGGAGGTGCCCATGACCTCCATCTGCTCCATTTCCTGCTGCATGCGCTGCATGTTTTCTTGCATTTCCTGCGCCTGCTTCATCATGTTTGCCATGTTCTTCATCGCTGGAACCTCACTTGCTTGGTTGAATAAGGGCGGTTCGGGCGCGCCACGCGCCTAAAAGATCAGCCGCAAAAGAAGACCGGGTCACGCCTGGAACGGACCGGGATCGTCATCTTCCCAGGGCGGCGGCATCTCGTCGCCATCCGATAGCGGCGATCCGTCTTCGTCAAATGGGGGTGCGTCGGGCATTTGACCATCCCCGGCGGCCTGATTATCGGGGCGCACATCCGCGGGGTCGCCATCGTCCGATCCGGAAACGCGCACGATTTCGGCACCCGGAAAGGCGGATTTGATCGCCTGGACCAAGGGGTCGGCCTCTGCGCGCGATAGGCGTGCGCGCTCGCCCGCCTTTTCCTCCTCAACGATTGTGGCTTGGCCGGGGGCGTTCGATAGGCTGACGACCCAGCGCTCCCCCGTCCAATCGGTCAATTTCCGACCCAATTGGCCGGGCAGATCCTTCAATTCGCGCGGTGCGCCCTCGGCTAGCCGAATTTCAAGGCGCCCGCGCTCAACCGCGACCGGGTGGACGTGGCGGCGCAGCGAACTGGCCATCCGCAATTCTTTGCGTTTCGCAACCAAATCCACCAGCGCCTTGAAGTCATTGGGCGGTGGGTCGATCGGCCCGGCAACGGCCTCTGCTTCGGCCTCTGGCATTGGTTGGGGCGCGGGTCTGACGGCGGCTTGCGGGCCGCCACCCCCGCCATCGGCAGATGCCTGGGGCGGGGTCGATTGGCTTGGTGCGGGGGTTGGCGCGGGGGTTGGCGGGGACGTCATAGCCGTGGCTGTCGCTGTCGTGCCAGCCCCCGAACCGCCCCCACCAGCGGGTCCCGCTGCAGGGGTCGATCCCCCTTGCGCCGAAAGCTTTTTGATCAGGTCGCCGGGCGAGGGCATGTCGGCGGCGTGGATTAGGCGGATCAGCACCATCTCTGCCGCCTGGATCGGGGCGGGCGCTTCGCGCACCTCCCCCAATCCTTTCAGCAGCATTTGCCAGGCGCGGCTTAGGATCGGCATGGAGAGCGTGTCCGCCATCTGCTTGCCGCGCGTACGCTCAAGCTCCGGCGTGGTGGCGCGGTCCAGCAGATCGGGCACGATCTTGGCGCGGGTCAGCCAATGGGTGACGTCCAGCAAATCCTGGATCACCACCGCTGGGTCGGCGCCCACGTCGTACAGCGATTCCAGGATTCCCAAGGCGCCCGGCGCATCGCCCTGCATGGCGCTATCGAACAGATCATAAATCCGCGCCCGGTCTGCCAGGCCCAGCATGTCGCGCACGCGCTCTGCATCGACCGCATTGGAGGACAGCGCAATCGCCTGATCCAAAATCGACAACCCGTCACGCACAGAGCCATCGGCGGCGCGCGAAATCATCGCCAGTGCCTCATCGTCGATGCTCATGCCTTCGGCTTCGGTGACGCGGCGGAAGTGGGCGCTCAACTGCTCAACCGGCACCCGGCGCAGGTCGAAGCGCTGGCATCGGCTGATCACGGTTACCGGCACCTTGCGGATTTCGGTGGTGGCGAAGACGAATTTCACATGCTCCGGCGGTTCTTCCAGCGTCTTTAGAAGCGCGTTGAACGCTTGGTTTGAGAGCATATGCACTTCGTCGAGGATATAGACTTTATAGCGCGCCGAGGTGGGCCGATAGCGCACACCATCGATCAAATCGCGCATATCATTGACGCCGGTCCGGCTGGCGGCATCCATTTCGATCACATCGACATGACGGTCAGCCGCGATGGCGGTGCAATGTTCGCACACGCCGCAGGGGCTAGTGGTCGGCCCGCCCGTGCCGTCGGGGCCGATGCAATTCAACGACTTGGCGATGATGCGCGCGGTCGTCGTCTTACCCACCCCGCGCACGCCGGTCAGCACGAAGGCCTGGGCGATCCGGTTGGCCTCAATCGCATTGGTCAGGGTTCGAACCAAGGGCTCCTGGCCGATCAACTCATCAAAATTGGTCGGACGGTATTTCCGCGCCAACACCCGATAGGCATCGGATTTCTTCGGCGCGCCCGGTTTTGGGGCAGCAGGTTGGGATGCAGGTTGGGTGGGGGACTCAGGCGAGGTGGGGGACTCAGGCGAGGCGGGGGGCGCCTCGTCCGACGCGGCCTCTTCTGCTGGCTTCTCTTCTATCGGCTGTTCTTCTACTGGCGGCTCTTCTATTGGCGGCTCTTCTGCCGGCCCCTCTTCGCCAAACAGGTTTGGCCCCGGCGGCGTGGGCTCCGGCGCGTCGTCTTGTGCATCATCGTCGCGGTCTGTGTCGTCGCTGGCCATGGCGTCCCGTCGGCTACTGTCAGTGCATGTATCACGCTAGACAATAGACGGGCCTACCGACAAACCCAACAGCTTGTTCGCCGGTTTCACAACAGAAGGCTTTCAGGGAAAAGCGGAAGACCGGAGCGACGACCCAGGCGGAAACTCGTTACGGCTGCTTCCTTCCGGACCTGACCGGGTTGGCGAGGCGCCCGCCCGCCGTCCGGCCTTCCTGGCGCCTTATATCAGGATCACCCCCCCGGTTTGCAACCCGATTCCGCGCTTTGTGCCAGACGGCCGGATCAAGTCCGGCCATAACGGCGTGTACAGGGGCCCCATAAAGGCGAACACCCGCATGCCCCGTTGCCGCCACCCCCGGCGCGTGTCATTACCCCCCTTATGAAAAAGCTTCCCCGCCTTAGCGTGGCCCACCATACGCATCCCGCCAATCGCTACGCCGCCGGGCCGTTGGACCGGGCCGACCATTTGCGTCACGACGCGGAGGCGGTTTTGGATTTGATGGCGCGCGATGACGCGCTGTTCATACCGATCTGGCAGCAGACCAATTTGGTCGATTACGCGGATGACGGCATCGTCGCGCGTTATCTTTCTGGCGCGGAGGGGCGCATTGATGCCTCCGCCGCGTGGATATTCTTAGGGCTGGATGGGCAGGGGCGGCCGCATTTCGCCCTCGACCTTGGCCAAGAAGAAACCCCGCCGGTCGCCGGTTTCGGGGTTTTTGAGGATCTGCGCAAAGTCGGCCCGATGTTAAGCCATGAGGCGGGCGCCATCCTTGCCTATGCGCGCGGTATGGTGCATTGGGATCGCCGCCATCGGTTTTGCGGGGCCTGCGGCGCGCCGGCGGTCTCCTCAAAAGGCGGGCATGAGCGGCGCTGCACCAACCACTCCTGCGGTGCCGTCCACTTCCCGCGCACCGACCCGGCGGTCATCATGCTGATCCATGACGGCGGTGACCGGCTGGTGATGGGCCGCCAGGCCGTCTGGCCGCCCGGCATGCATTCGGTCCTGGCCGGATTTGTTGAGCCGGGGGAAAGCCTGGAAGATGCGGTCGCGCGCGAAGTGATGGAAGAAGTGGGCCTGCCCGTTGCCGACGTGCGCTATCACTCCAGCCAACCTTGGCCGTTCCCCTCCTCCATCATGCTGGGCTTCAGCGCGCGCGCGACGGCGGAGGAGATTAAGATCGCCGATGACGAACTGGAAAGCGCCCGCTGGATGACCCGCGCAGAGCTTCTGGCCAGCCCGGAAGACGAGAGCTTCAAACTCCCCCGCCCCGACAGCATCGCCCGGCGCTTGATTGAGGATTGGTTGGATTCCTGACGGCTCGTTTTTATATCGTATGGTTGTAATTTTAATCTTTTCTACAGTTGTTGCTTTAGGGTAGTGTTTTTCTCGTTTTCTAAAATAGAGAGAGTTTCATTATCCGATGGCTGGAAATAATAAAGACTACGAACTTACCTTCAAGAATGATGATGGAAAACAGTTCAATACACCTGTGCCAATGAGCGTTGTTCAAGCCCTTTATCATGAAGTGACAGGAAAAACGGAAAAACTAACATATCAAACGAGAGATCCATTATGTGTTGAATTTAAAAATTTGAAAAGTTTGTATCAAAAGCTGTTTCAGAATCTGGAACAATATGAAGTTGTCGGCCCAACCTTTTCTTTTTTTGTTAAGTATACAAACGACCAATCAACTAACTTCAGTTCATTTGAGAAATTCGCGCAAATTGGAACCGAACGTGCGGAGCAAGTAACTGATATCACCATTGAGATGGAGTTCTTGGTTTGCATGCCGAAGGTAAGCGAAAGCTTAGATGCGAAAAAGTTTCACAGATATAAGCTGTCAGTGAATATCGCGGATCGGATGGCTGATAGAGATTCTGAAGAGGGGCTCTATCCATTTGTTTTTTATGACGACCAACCTTCCATCTCCTCAAGCATCGAATACGTCGATTTCTTAATTGCAAAAAGCTTTATGAATTTAGTTAAAGAGTGGAAAGAAACTATTAGAAAGCGATCGGTGAAATGGAACTATCAAAAAATCAGAAGGATTTGGGTGAAGTTTGCTCCCATTTTTAATATAGTGATATATGCTTCTGCCGCTCTTCCAATTTTTTATTTGATAGATATCATTTTAGTGAACACATACGAGAACGATAAAATTGCACTTTGGATGTTACTTTCGGGTTTAGTTTTCGTTTTGATAAGGGGTTTCTCGCAAACATTTATGAATTTCGGAGCAGAGAAGATTTTCCAGCTTGAAAATCGCTCAGTGATTTTGATAACTGATGGGGATCAGAAAGCTCTAGATAATTATGATGAAAAAAATAAGAAGCTGCTTAATTCATTCGTAAGATGGATGTTAGCTTGTATTGGAGTGATAGTCTTGAATGTAACATCTTCTTACATCTTTGATTTTATAGTTTCTTTCTTCAAAGAATAAACTTCGACAAATCGGCGTCGGCGGCGAGGTGGCTTACTTGCGCTTGCACATAGGCCGCGTCGATGACGACGGTTTCGCCCGCGCGGTCGGAGGCGGTGTAGGAGATTTCTTCCAACAGCTTTTCGATGACCGTGTGCAGGCGCCGCGCGCCGATATTTTCGACCGATTGGTTGATCTGGGCGGCGAGGCGGGCGATTTCGTCGATGGCTTCGTCCTTGAAGTCCAGGGTGACCTCTTCCGTCGTCAGCAGCGCCACCGATTGCTTGATCAGGCTGTTTTCGGTTTCCCGCAGGATGCGCCCGAAATCTTCTTCCGTCAGGGCTGCCAGATTGACGCGGATCGGCAGGCGACCCTGCAATTCCGGCAGCATGTCCGAGGGCTTGGCCAGGTGGAAGGCGCCGGAGGCTATGAACAGCACATGGTCGGTCTTCACCGCGCCGTGCTTGGTGGACACCGTCGTGCCTTCGATTAAGGGCAGCAGGTCACGCTGCACGCCTTCGCGGCTGACGTCGCCACCGCCGGCGCGTTCCTGGCGGATGGTGATTTTGTCGATTTCATCAATGAAGGCGATGCCGTTCTGCTCAACATTTTCAATCGCTTCCAGCTTGATCGCCTCGTGGTCCAGCAGATTCTCAGCCTCTTCCGCGACCAGCACGTCATAGCTTTCTTTGACCGTCATTTGGCGCTTCTTGGTGCTTTTGCCAAAGCCCTTGCCCAGCAAATCGCCCAGATTAAGCATGCCCATCTGCGCGCCGGGCATGCCGGGGATTTCCATGCTGGGCATCCCGCTTGAGCTGCTTTCCTGCACCTCGATCTCGATCTGCTTATCGTCCAGCGTTCCTTCTCGCAGTTTTTTGCGGAAGGATTGGCGGGTCGCCTCGCCCGCATTTTCGCCGACCAGAGCTTCGATTACGCGGTCTTCGGCGGCCACTTCCGCGCGCGGGCGCATCGCTTTGCGCTGCTTGTCGGAGGCCATTTGGATCGCAGCCTCGACCAAGTCACGCACGATCTGCTCGACATCGCGACCGACATAGCCGACCTCGGTGAATTTGGTGGCCTCAACCTTGATAAAGGGCGCTTCGGCCAGCTTTGCCAAACGGCGCGCGATTTCGGTTTTACCGCAACCGGTCGGGCCGATCATCAAGATGTTTTTCGGCTGCACCTCCTCGCGCATCACCTCATCCAACTGCTGCCGGCGCCAGCGATTGCGCAGCGCGATGGCGACCGCGCGCTTGGCGTCGCGCTGGCCGATGATGAAGCGGTCGAGTTCGGAGACGATTTCACGCGGGCTAAAGGCGGTCATGGGGTTTCTCTATGCTCCGGATATGGCGGGGGTGAGGCGGGGCAGAAGGCGCTTAGCACTTCAGCGTCTCAACCGTGATTTGACCGTTGGTATAGATGCAGATCCCGGCTGCGATATCCATGGCGCGGCGCGCGACGGCCTCGGCGTCCATCTCGTCGCGATCATGCAACGCACGGGCCGCCGCCAGGGCATAGGCCCCGCCGGACCCAATGCCGATCAGGCCGTCCTCCGGCTCAATTACATCACCGGTGCCCGATAGAATGAGCGAGACCTCTTTATCCGCGACCGCCATCATCGCTTCCAACCGGCGCAAATAGCGATCGGTGCGCCAATCTTTCGCCAATTCGACGCAGGCGCGGGTTAGCTGGGTTGGATACTGCTCCAACTTGGCTTCCAAGCGTTCGAACAAGGTGAAGGCGTCGGCGGTGGCACCCGCAAAGCCGGCGATCACCTGCCCGTCGCCCAGCCTTCGAACTTTCCGGGCATTGGATTTGAACACTGTGTTGCCAAGCGTCACCTGCCCGTCGCCGGCAATGACCACGTCATCGCCCTTGCGGACGGCCAGAATGGTTGTGCCGTGCAACTCGGCGGGGCTGTTCATCGCTTTATCTGTCATGCGCCGCGATATGGGGGGTCGCCGGCCTTGGGTCAATCAGAATTGACCGATCGCTTTTCGGTGGAAGGGGTAGAAAGTCGCATCAATCGAATTTTTCTCGAAAAACTAGCGTCACGGGAAAAACCCCTTTAAGCTGCATTTCCCGTTTCGCCTGATGGAGATAAAAATGCGTTTCGACAGCTTTCCCCGCGCCGCCGTTCTGGTGGGTGCCTGCGCCCTTTTGGTGAGCGCGTGCAACACCACAACGCCAATGACGATCGAGCGACCGGATCCCGACTCCACGGAAGCGATCGAGGACAGCGCGCAGTCGGACGAGTTGATGCAAGCCGCCATGTTCGGGCAAAGCGAGTTCAAGCCGATCGCGTTTACTGGCGCGATCTCCGCAATTCGCCATGGCACGACGGTCTTGCACTTCCCAGCCTACGGTTCCGCCGGAATAAGCGGAAGCTTGTGCAATTACAGACACATGGGAGAATCCACCTATGAGTGGCGTGCGTCCGGCAAGTATCTCGGCAATTGGAACAGTGAAGTCGGCACGATGGTTCATGATAGCCTCGTGCAGCGCGGCTTCGATGTGGCTGGGAATCCGGATGCGCTTTTTGAATCCAAAGATGATCGCGCCCGCGCAGAATTCCTGTTGGGCGCGCGCCTCAAGCAGATGACCGGCAATGCCTGCCAGGAACACCACTGGTGGACCGGGCAGGCGCTCGACAAGTTCTCCGCGGAAATGAAGATCGAGGTGGATTGGATCGTTTATGACCCCCTTCGCAACGAGCCGGTGGCGGTTTTCGAAGCGGGCGGCTACGGCATCGCGAAGAAGCCGAAATCCACCGGGATCGCGGACGCGTTCTACGACGCCTGGGGTGCCGCGACGGAAGTGCTGGCGAAGAACCCCGACTTCACGGCCCTTATGTTGCGTGATGCTGGCGGCACGTTCCGCGCTCAACCGCTTCAAGACGAGCCGATTCTCGTCGACGCGATCGATCTTCGTGACCTTCCGATTCGTGAATATATGGACCATGTTCTCGATTCCACGGTGACGATCAGGGCTGGCGGTGGTCTGGGGTCCGGCTACTTGATCTCGAAAAAAGGATATGTGCTGACCAATCAGCACGTCGTCGGCGATGCAAAATTCGTCAATGTCGTATTTCGCAATGGGATCGAGGTGGAGGGAGAAGTGCTGCGTCGCCATCAAGGGCGCGATGTCGCACTGATCAAAGTGCCGATCACCGGCGGCAATCCGTTCCCCATCAACTTCCAAGAGCCTGAAATCACCGAGGATGTCTT
>Ga0307967_1001925_pt1 | contig 12282 bp, 8 predicted proteins | sample OrgLakmetagen648_FD_201828 | JGI IMG/M metagenome (GOLD analysis project Ga0307967, IMG submission 201828) | Saline water microbial communities from Organic Lake, Antarctica - #648 | ecosystem: Environmental > Aquatic > Non-marine Saline and Alkaline > Saline | place: Antarctica: Organic Lake... | reverse complement strand
TGGGCGAAGGAACAGAACTGCTGGTTGCTGCATATTTCAACTGACTTTGTGTTCAGTGGGCGCAGCCACCGCCCTTATAAGCCCGATGATCAGACCGATCCTTTAAGCATCTATGGGCGCACAAAGCTGGAAGGCGAGCTGCACGTGCGTTACCTGGCTCGGGATAACAGCCTGGTACTGCGCACCTCGTGGGTATATTCTCAATACGGGCGCAATTTTCTGAACACCATGCTGCGCCTGATGGCGGAAAAAGACAGTTTAAACGTCGTTGATGACCAGATTGGCACGCCATCATCAACGCTGGGTCTGGCACGCTGCATTGCCGCGGCGGTGGCAAAACGTCCCGTTGGCATCTTGCATTGGAGTGATGCTGGCGTTGCCAGCTGGTACGACTTTGCTGTCGCCATTCAGGACGAGGCGATCAAACAGGGTTTGCTGAGCAAGGCGATTCCTATCCACCCTATCCCGACCACCGCCTACCCGACCCCGGCCAAACGGCCGTCGTACAGTGTGCTGGACAAGACTGACACAATCGCAGCGCTGGATTGTCACCCCCAGCATTGGCGGCGTGAGTTGGTTTACGTGCTAAAACAAATAGAACAAAAAACACACAAATAGTCCGTGCGCGAGAAAAGTTTTGACTGGCAGCACGGGTCTGATTATAAGTGCTGTCACTGGAGTTACCGTATGAGGATTGTTCGTCGCTGTGCCCTGTTCATCTGCTTGCTGGGTGCGTCACCGTGGCTGAGCGCGACCACCGTGGCACAGTTGTCGTTCGATGAGGTTATTGCCAGCGCCGAGCTGGTCTTTGAAGGCCGGGTGCTGGCCGTTGAGGCGCGCGAGACCGGCCCGCGCAGCATCCATACCTTTGTTGAATTCGAAATACTGGATGTGCTCAAGGGCGAATACGCCGGGGCAAGTATTGAACTGAGTTATCTGGGTGGCCGGGTCGGTACCCGTCAGCTTGAAGTCAGCGAGATGCAACTGCCTGAGTCGGGCGAAACCGGTGTTTATTTTGTCGAGTCACTGCAGGTCCAGCAGCTGCACCCGCTGGTGGGCTGGTCGCAGGGACATTATCTGATCGAAAAGGACGCCAATGGCCGTGCCCACGTGCAGAGCGCCGGACATCAGCCCATCCGCGCTGTCAGCATTGCGCCGTTTGCTGCCGCGCAAACCCTGAATGAAAATGGCTTGGCCAGCGGTGTTCAGATCCAGTCCATTCGTGATGAGCGCTCTGCCATGAGCGCCGCCGGCTTCAAGGCGCTGGTGCGTGAGCGCGTGCAGGAGTTGGCACCATGAGCAACAATCCTGCCAGCCGCTTGTCTGGCTTTGCGGTGGCCGGTTTGATGGCTGCGTTGTCAGGCACAACCACGTTATTAAGCACGGCGGCGCTGGCATTCGACATCAGTGCCAGCGCCAACAAATGGCCGGGCGCCCAAACCACAATCTTTACTGGAATACCCGGCGCCTCCAGGAGCGGTATTCCCTGGTCTGTTGCCCTTCAGCGCGCGGCCGGGCAATGGACGGACAGCACCCGCTTCAATTTCGATGCCAGCCCACTATACCGCGACCCCTGTGCCGGCAGAGGGCCAGGCAGTCTCCCGGAGAACCTGAATGGCATGGATTTCCGCGATAATGTCTGTGGCACCGCCTTCAATTCATCGACGCTGGCGGTCACCGTATTCTTTACCGAATTCAATATTCTGGGCACTGCAGACATCGTAGAAGCTGATATCATATTCAATAAAAATCTGAATTTCGATGTTTACGACGGGCCACAGCGATCGGGCAGCAACACCGCCCGTGAATACGATTTCCAGCGTATTGCCCTGCATGAGCTTGGGCATGTCATCGGGCTGGGCCACGACGACAGCCAGCCAGCGATCATGGCTTCCACCATTGGCAACCTGTTTCGCCTGCAAGCCGACGATATCGCCGGCGCCGATACCCTGTACGCCGGTATTGAAAATTGTGATTACCGCCCGGTCCGTTTCGGTTGGGTCTACGGGCGTCTGGAACCTGGCGATTGCCGCATTCAGCAATTGCTTAGCGGGGGTTCCGACGACAGTTTTGTTGATGTCTATACGCTCGACCTGACACAGGATCTGTTCGTTACTTTCGACATGATTACCGACGGACAACTGGACAGTGTGTTGTTTGTTGGCAACGCCAATCTGGGTGCACTGCGTGTTGACGAAGGCAGCGCCGGGAACTGCAATCCGCGGCTGAGCACCCGCTTGCCGGCCGGGCGGCACACGATTCTGGTCAATACCTACAGCAACAATATTGATCCGCCCTGCGGTGTGACTAACACCGGTAACTACCGTCTGTCGGTTGCACTGCAAAGTACAGAGCTGCTGACCTTAAGCGGGCAGCAAAGTTTTCAGGGCGGTACCGCGGATGCGACGTTCTACGGCGGCGTAACCACCAATGGCGGCCAAAGCTATAGCAACCGGGTGTCCTCAATACAGCTGTTTGATGTCAGGGGTCGAATTGAGATTGATCCAAGGCATCAAGGCCAGCCGGGGTTTCTGGCGGCAGCGTTGATTACCCCGCAAGGAGAAATCCTGGTCAAGAATACCAACGGCCAGCTGGTGGCGTATCAGCCCGACGTGCAACTGGTGCCGGTGAGCGAGCGCAAGGTATTGGCTGCGGTAGAAGATATAGACGTGCTGAGCCAGTTCCGCGCGGCGGAGAATGGGATCAGCGAAATTGATGTGGATTTTTATATTGGTTACGGCGTTGACAGTAATCCTGGCGAGCTTTACTTCAATGGCCAGCCGATCAATGTGTTGGTGGAATGATCAGGGTTACTGTTGTACCGCAGGCGCTTGCAGGCTGACGCTGATGTCGACCAGGTCATCGGCGGTCAGGGTGCCGGAATCACGGCGCAGATACAGGCCCATCTTGATGTTCTCATAACGAATGGCCTGCAGGTCGCGCTCGGCTACAAACTCATCACGTACCGCGTCAAGCACGTCCACGCTGGTCACCGTACCCAGTTCGAAACCGCGTCGACGTGCGGTGCTCGCAACCCGGCGTGCTTCCAGCAATTTTTCCGCAGCTGTAATCTGCTGCCTGGTTGACTGCAGGCGCAGAAACGCCAGACGCGTTCGCTCACTGACATCGAGATTCAACTGCCGCAACTCGTTCTGTGCAATGTTTTGCTGGCTGCGCGCTTCACTGACCGCAGCGCGATTGCTGCCACCGGCGAACAGCGGTATGGTCACGTCCAGGGCCAGATAACCGGTATCGGTCCGGCTGTTAAGCAGCTGGTTGTCAAAGCCCAGGTTGGACTGTTGTTGCTGAACGATCAGGTTAACGCGCGGCATATAGGCGCCGCGTCGCTCCGACACACGACGCTCGGCCGCCCGCACCGCGTACTCGCGCGCCAGAATCATGTGATTGTCCTCGCGCGCCCGCGCCACCCACTCAGTCGCCGTGCCGTCTATCTGCGGTAGCTGGGCATCGTCGCCCAGCATAAACAGATCGCCCACCGCCAGTCCGGAAATGGAGCGCAACGACTCGCGCGCCAGTGTCACTTCGGTCGCCAGGTTCAGGCGCTCAGCTTCTACCGCGGCCAGTCTCGCCTGGGCGTCATACAAATCGGTTATTTGCACCATCTGCAGGCCGTGCATTCGTTCAATCTGTTGCAACTGGCTCTGTGTGGCGTTCAGTTCGGAATCTATGGAGCGAAGCGCATCTTCAGCCTGCAGCACTTCAAAATAGATTTCCGCCACTTCAGTCAGCAGCGCCGACAGTTCGGCGAAATATTCGGCTTCAAACTGCTCCTCTACCATAGACGCGGACTGGCGGCGGGCAAACGCCTGCCAGTCAAACAGCACCTGGCGCAGCTGCAGCGCGTAACGCTCACCGCGGTACTGATTCAAACGATCCATCGCTTCCTGGCGGTTTTCCGACACATTGGCGCTGGCGCTGATTTGCGGTAGCAGTTGCCCGGTGGCTGCGCGTTTGCGGGCAGTGCCGATACTGCGGCGCGCTTCGGCGATTTTTATTCTGGGGCTGTACTCCATCGCGGCGATGAAGAAGTCCTCCAGTGTTCGCCCCGAGCCACTTTCCTGCATGGCGGCTGCGGCCGCGACCTCGGCGGCCAGTGCTTCGCTCTGGGCAGCCTGCAGGGTTGGCGCAAATAGCAGCGCTGTCAGCGCCGCAGCGCTGACAAACCTCAGCAAAATTGCAGGGCGGCGGATAAATGGGTAAAGCTCAGTCATACGCATCAATCTTCCCTGAAACTTCGCGCAAGCGCGCTGGTAACGGGTTTCATCAGGTATTGCAGGAAGGTACGAGAGCCGGTGGTAATAAAGACCTCGGCGGGCATGCCTGGCACAAGTGCCAGATTGCCCAGATTGGCCCGGCCCTCCGGGGTAACTTCAACGCGTGTTGTGTAAAATGACGCACCGGTATTCTCATCGGTGAAGGCGTCGGCTGACACATGGATAACGGTGCCAAAAATATTAGGCACGGAGTTGCTGAACGCAGAGAAGCGGATTTTGGCCTCCTGGCCGACCGCAACCCGGTCGATATCAATCGGTGACACACGCGCTTCGATAATCAACTCGTCAGACTGTGGCACGATGTCAGCAAGGCGGCTGCCAGGCCCAATGACGCCGCCCACGGTATGCACTTGCAGGCCATTCACCACGCCTGCCACCGGTGCCTTTACCACGGTGCGGCTGACGATATCACGCAAGGCATTGCGGCGCTCCGACACATCCCTGATATTGGTTTGTACTTCGCTTAGCTGGTTGGCTACTTCGTTCTGGAACTCGCTTTCCTGCTGGATGATCTGCAGCCGCGTTTCACCGACCTGCATTTGTGTTGATGAAATATTTGCTGTCAATTCGGCGGCCTCGCCACGCAATATAGAGGCATTGCGCTCAAGTTCGCGCAAACGGTTCTTGTCGGAGAAGCCCTCTTCCAGCAAGGCACGAACATCGTCCAGTTCCTGAGCAAACGACAGCGCAAGCTCTTCTTTGCTTTCCCGCAAAGCGCGCAAACCCTGCAGGCGCGACTGCAACTGTTCAATCCGTTGCTGCAGCACATCGACGCTGCCTTCCAGCTGATTTTTGCGGGTGCGGAAAATCTGTTCCTGCGAGGCCATTTCTACCAGGGCATCGCTCTCCAGCGCGGATAGCGCCAGCGGGAATTGCACCTGGTCCAGGCCATCGCGCTCTGCGATCAAGCGGGCTTCCAGTGCACGCAGCGCCGCAAACTGGGCATTGGACATTTCCAGTTGTGCCAGCGATTGGGTGTTGTCCAGCACTAACAACGGTTCCCCGGCTGCCACGGCATCACCGTTGCGCACCAGAATCTCCTGCACAATACCACCTTCCAGATGCTGAACCACCTGGCGGTTGGAGCGCACTATGACCGTGCCGGGCGCGGGCGCCGCGCCATCAATGGGCGCCACTGCTGCCCACACACCAAAGACACCAAACACCAGGAAGAATATCAGCAGGCCGACGCGCTTTGGCGATTCCATGCCGGTTTCCACATTCGCAGCTGTCGTGTTCTGTTTACTGTTATCTGCCACAATCGATTTCCGTTGAGTCCGTCGAATAAGTTGGGAGCGAGACGCTTTTTTAAAACGTGCGCCGCTTCATTCAAAGGTGCGCCGCTGTTCAGGCGCGCCTGGCTTAGCCCTTGCCGGTCAGGCTGGCCATTACCTGGTCTTTGGGACCAAAACTGACTGCCTGGCCGTCTTTCATCACCAGCAGTTTGTCCATGCCGTGCAGCACCATGGTACGGTGGGTAATCACGATGACCGTGCTGCCCTCTTGTTTGATTCGCTGCAAGGCCGACACCAGCTCGCGTTCGCCGGCATCATCCAGGTTAGAGTTGGGTTCATCCAGCACCAGCAGGCGCGGGCTGCCGTAGACTGCCCGGGCCAGACCAATGCGCTGACGCTGACCACCGGACAGTGTACCGCCGGCGCCGCCGATCACGGTATCGTAACCCTCGGGCAGGCGCAGGATCATGTCGTGCACACCCGCCATTTGCGCGGCGGCGACGATCTGTTCCGCGTCCGGCTCACCAAAGCGACAGATATTGTCAGAGATGGTGCCGTCAAAAAGTTCGATATCCTGGGGCAGGTATCCCACATAAGGACCCAGCTCGCCACGATCCCAGGCGCCAATATCGGCGCCGTCCAGGCGAACCTTGCCCGCCAGCGTCGGCCAGATGCCGAGAATGGCGCGGGCCAGCGTTGATTTGCCCGACGCACTGGGACCCACAATGCCCAGCGCTTCACCAGCGGGCAGCTCCAGCGAGACCCCTTTAATCACGGCATTGCGCGTGCCCGGTGGCGCCACCATGACCTGCTCCAGCAGCAGGTGGCCTTGCGGCGCCGGCAGACTCATGTGCTCTTTGTCGGCGGGAATATTTTCAAGCAGCTGACCCAGGCGTTCGTACTGTGCACGTGCCACCGAAAACCCTTTCCAGGAACCAACCAGAATATCGATCGGCGCCAGTGCGCGGCCCAACAGCAATGAGCCGGCAATCATCATGCCGGGCGAAATTTCCTGCTGCAGTGCCAGCAAGGCGCCCAGGCCCAATATCAGTGACTGGACAGCGATTCGGAAGGTTTTTGTCACACTGGTCAGAACGCCCGCCGCCCGGCTCGCCTCAGTCTGCAGCCCAAGGACCTGGTCAGAATTTTTTTCCTGCTCACGGCGGATATCCGCGGTCATGCCCATGGCCGCAATCACTTCTGCATTACGCAGGCTGCCAGCCACCTGGCCATTGACCCGGTTGGCCTTGGTGTTGGCATCTTTCAGGCGTGTGGTGGTAACTTTCTCGGTGACCCAGGCCAAAATAACCATGATGATACCCGCGATTATGGCGACAACACCGAACCAGAAATGGAAGACAAACATGATGGCAATATAGATCGGGAACCACGGGGCATCAAAGAAGGCGAACAGACCGTTGCCGGTCATGAACTGACGCAAACTGGACAGGTCATTCAATGGCTGTGATGAAGAATTATTGCCGGAGAGCAATGCGTTTTTGAAGGTTGCATTAAAAACGCGTTCACGTAATTGTAATTCAATCCTGTTACTGGCGCTGGTCAGGATCATTGAGCGTACCCACTCGAACCCGCCCATCGCCATGACCAGGAACACCATCAGCAGTGTCAGCATGGTCAGGGTCGAATAGCTGCCGCTGGAGATCACTCGATCATACACCTGAAGCATGTAAATGATCGGCGTCAGCATCAGGATATTAACTGCTGCACTGAACAGACCGGCGTAAAGAAAATACCGGCGCACGGACTTCATGACGTCGAACAATTCGGGGTAGGTAACAGAGCTTTTGGTCTTATTCATTGTTTAGGGCATTCATCCGTGCGTGTGGCGAATCGTCTAAATTGATGGGAACCGGGCACTGGTTTTGCGCCAACGAGTCGTTGAGCAGTATGTTGGGGTATTGTGGTTGGTTTCAACCCCGGGCGCCAGACGCGTTCCACGATTGGGCAGATTATAACCCCGGCAGGGCTTGATTACTACGCGATGACGGTGCGCCTGGCAACAGCGAGCGCCAGATCAAAGCTCTTCGGCGCCCTCGGCCAGCTGCTTCAGCGCCCCGGTGTCGGTCACCAGCAGCATGCCCGGGCCATCACGTTTGACGATCTGCCGGGTTTGCAGAATCTGGAATACCCGGCTCACCGACTCGCGGCTCAGGCTCAGCATGATGGCGATTTCCATGTGCGTGGGCGGGTTCATGATCACCGTGTCCTGCAGCGTTTCCTGTGCCCGTTGCGGCACCAGCATCCACAGTTGGCAGCATACGCGCTGACTGATGTTGGGCAGGCCCAGCAAGGAGCGTTGCCGGGTCATCTGGCGCACCCGCGCGGCGAGTCTTTCGCCCAGCATGTTGAGCAAAATGGGTGCCTGTAGTGATACCTCGCGCAGGCTGTCCATGGGCACAAAAACAGCCACCGCCGCGGTCAGCGCAATCACGAACTCCGGTTGAGGGCCATGGTCAAACATGCCCAGTTCGCCACAGAAGTCGCCGGGCTCTACAAAATAAAGTCCCACTTCGCGGCCATCTATCGTAAAATCAACGCCCTGTAGACGGCCTTCGAATAAAAAGCAAATGCATTCCTCGCGTACGCCCGCGTTCAGCACCACCGCGCGGCGGGCGAACTTACGCACGCTGGACTGCTGCGCAAGGTGGGCAAGCGTTGCTTGTGGGAGAGGCTTCAGGCCGGGGAATGTGCCCAGAAGCTCCGGCGTGACCTGCATGTGGCTGTCTCTGCAATGGGCTCTTCAACCAACGGGAAAGGCTCTGCAACGAGCGCAAACCGTTATGTGGCGGGCGTTTTATACAATCAGTGCCATTATAGTAAGTTAATGCCGAATAGCAAACACGGGCTGATAACGCGAGGAAGCGCCAGGAAACACGAGAAAGCACGAGAAAGCACAAGGAAGCACGAAAAATAGTCAGAGAACCTCGGCCCGGTGTGACCGTAATCACTCGCTTTGCCGGTCTAATGGGGTAGGCTGACTCTCACGCTCAAACAGGACTGATCCGATGACACAGAAATCGATTAAATCAGGCTTTTATAACGCTTTGATGACACTGCTGATACTGGCGGCCGGGCAGACTGTGGCCGTCGCGCAAGAAACATCGCGAGAGACAGCCCGAGAGACAGCCCGAGAGACAGCCCAGGAAAAGGCAGAAGGCACAGCGTCATTGGCCATCGCAGAATCACAGCCGCTGGTGGGCGAAGTCAGCCTGGTATTGGGCAGGGCCTGGCGGGTGTCGGGCAGCGGCCGCGAGGCAGTGGCGCCGGGTACCGAAATCCGTGCCACCGACCGCATTGTTACCGAGGCTAACGGTCACGTCCATATCCGTTTTGTTGATCAGGCCTTGGTCAGTGTGCGCCCGGACAGCCGTCTGGAAATCGTGCAGTACGATTACAATGCCGACGAGCCTGAACAATCCGCCATCAAACTGAATCTGGAAGAAGGCATTACCCGCGCCATCTCTGGCCGTGGCGCAAGTGCGGCGCGCGAGCGTTTCCGCCTGAATACGCCGATTGCCGCCATTGGCGTGCGTGGCACCGACTTTGTAGTCAGCGCCACGCCCCGCGCTGTGCGCGCCCTGGTCAACGAAGGTGTGATTATCATGGCGCCGTTCTCCAGTGATTGCCGCGCCGACAGCTTTGGCCCCTGCCTGATCAATGCTGTGGAACTGACCGGCAGTTCGTTGCAGGTCATTGAAATGGAGGGCAACAGCGCCGCGCCGCGCCTGCTGCCCGCTGTTGTTGAACGTGGCGCCGGCATGATGCAGGCAGAAGTGCAGCTGGCCATGAATGAGGCGCAGGGTGATGCCGATGACAAAAACGCCGGTACCAATATTTACCTGGAAAGCGTCACCTCACAGCGCGTCAAGGACGAAGCCGCCAATGTGACAACGCCGTCAGCACCCACAGCACCCACAGCACCACCGCAGCCAACCACCCCTGAGCCGCAACTGGTTGATTTTACGCCAAAAGCTGTTGTTGCCGGCGCCGAGCTGGCCCAACGCAATCTCATCTGGGGACGCTGGGCCGACGGTCAGGCTGAGCAAGAGCGTATTACCGTCGCCTTTGCTGATGCCATGGCCGGTCGCGATGTAACGGTCGGCAATGGTGAGTACATTTTGTTCCGTGATGGCAACGGCGCTAGCCGGGTCGAGCGTGGTCTGGGCCCCGTCAGTTTTGATCTGGTCAGCGCCCAGGCGTTCTATCATTCGGACAGCGGTGTGGCTGCCATGACGGTCAACGGCGGCTCGCTGGACATCAATTTTGACGCCAGCCAGTTTGCGACCTCGCTGCAGATGAATCACAGCCTGACCGGCAACGTAAGCTTTGAGGCCAGCGGCTGGCTTTATGACGGTGGTTTTTTCCACACCCGGTCGGCAACCGAGCGCATGGCCGGCGCCGTCAGCCTCGACGGCAAAGAAGCCGGTTATTTCTTCGAGAAGCAGCTGGAAAATGGCGGCATTAAAGGTCTGACCTTGTGGGATAGCCGCTGATCATGCAACTCCTGTCCCGGCTTAACCAGTTAATCAACCCGGTTGCACTCGCGCTGCGTCTGCTGCCTGCGCGCGGGCGTGTGCTGATGTTGGCACTGGCCGCCGTGATCAGTGTGGTGCTGATGAGCGTGTTTGCCGGCAGCCTGGATACGCTGGAAGAGCGTTTGGGCGCCCAGGGCTGGTTGATGTCGGCCCAGGACATCCCGGAAGAGCGCATCAGCATTGTTGCTATCGACGAAGCCAGCCTTGCCGAAATCGGCCCCTGGCCCTGGCCACGCAGTGACATGGCCCGTCTGGTCAGCGCCCTGAACGACGCCGGTGTGCAGCTGCAGATACACGATATTACCTATCCGGAAGAGCGCGAAGGCGACGAGCAGTTGATCGCGGCATTGGGCGCTTCGCGAGGTGCGGTGCTGGCGCAGGTCCCGGTATTGCCGGCCAATGGGCAGCAGGGCCGGCGAGAGCAGAACGTGCGCACCGGCGTCATGAGTTTTCCGCTGACCGGCCTGGACTGCTCAGCCATGGCTGGCGCCGGCAACACACTTGGCAGCACCAACAGCACCAACAGCTTTATTGCCCCGCACGCCGGCTTTAACGCCATCCCCAAAGGCCATATCGCACCCATTATGGCCAGCGATGGCGCTATCCGCAAAGTTCCTGCGTTTGTCTGCGTGGACGGCGAAGCCTACCCGGCGCTGGCACTGAGCGCCCTGTTGCAAGCGACCAATGCGCCCAACTGGTCCGTCAACCTGAGTCAGGGCAGCGGCCTGTTTGCGCCCGCGCAGGTGCTGCGCCTGGACGCTTACCCAGGGCTGACCATTCCGCTTGATGAAGACGGCAATCTGCGTATCTCCTATAAAGACCTGCCGCAGAATTTCCGCGCTGTGTCTGCTGCCGATGTCATCAATGGCAACATCGAACCCGGCATGCTGGAAAATGCCTGGGTACTGGTCGGCGGCACGGCCTTTGGCATGGGCGACATTGTGCCGACCCCTTATAATGGCGCCACCCCGGGCGTTGAATTACAGGCCCGCTTGCTGGGCAGTCTGCTTGATACCACGATGCCTTACACCCCGCGCGGCGCCCAGTGGTTGCTGGCCATGCTGGCGCTGTTGTTTGCCGGCGTCACCTTATTACTGGCCAGTGCCCGCGAACGGGTCGCGGCCTACGGCCTGCCCATTGCCGCGGTGCTGATGCCCGTGGTTACGCTGGGGCTGCACTGGCAGTTACTGGCAGTTTATGAAATCTGGCTGGGCTGGCTGTTCCCGGCGGTGTTTGGTCTGCTGGCTGCCAGTTTGTTATTGCTGCTGGAACAAAGCCGTGTGCGCGCCGAACGCAGCCGTGTGTTTGGCAACCTCAACAGTTATCTGCCCAGCGATATTGCCCGTGAAATCGCGTTCAGCCTGCCCAGCTCGGCGATCAACGCCAGGCGTTGTGATGTCACCCTGCTCAGCGCTGACCTGCGTAATTTCTCCGCCTTTGGCGAGGCGCGTCCGCCGGAAGAGTCCGCCGCACTGCTGCATTTCTTTTTTGTCAAAGCCGCCGCCATCGTTGAACAACACGGAGGCCGCATTCAGGAATTCAAAGGCGACAGCCTGCTGGCAATGTGGGATGGCCAAAGCGCCGAGGCAGCCCAGCGTGCGCTGGCCGCCGGGCAGGACATGCTGGCCATTGTTGATCGTGACATGCCCCAGCATCCGCCCGCCGGGCTGGAACCCCTGGCGCTGGGCATTGGCATTGAACAGGGGCCGGCGCTGGTCGGCTCCATTGGCCCGGCACACCGGCGTACCCACACCCTGTTGGGCGCCACCGTCACCATTACCCTGCGCATTCAGGAAATGACCGCCGAACTGGCGCAGCCGATCCTGCTGGGCGAATGTGTTGCCCGTCAGTTAAGCGACCTGCAACCCGAATCCCAGGGCAGCTACCTGCTCACCGGTCTGCGTATTCCCCATACGCTTTTTGCCCCGGCCTGCGATGCCACGCAAACCAGCACGCCGCGCCGCAATGCCCGCGCCGAGCAGTTGAACCTCAAGATTGTGTCGGGGGGTAAAGGGGCTTAACGTGTGCCGGACGCCTTAAACCCAGTTCTCAGTCCTGAGCCCCGGTACGCGCGCAAACTCTCGCTCATTATTGGTGACAACAATCAGTCCGTTTGCGCGAGCGTGGCCTGCGATATGCAGATCATTGACGCCTATCACTGACCCCGCTTCCTCCAGCCCGGCGCGGATATCGCCG
>Ga0307967_1001924_pt1 | contig 12283 bp, 14 predicted proteins | sample OrgLakmetagen648_FD_201828 | JGI IMG/M metagenome (GOLD analysis project Ga0307967, IMG submission 201828) | Saline water microbial communities from Organic Lake, Antarctica - #648 | ecosystem: Environmental > Aquatic > Non-marine Saline and Alkaline > Saline | place: Antarctica: Organic Lake... | reverse complement strand
AAAATCAGTGATTCTGTGATAAGTTAAGAAAGGAATAAATTCAGAGCTTGAAGGAGCAAACACACGCAGAGTCTTAAACATTCTTTCAAAAAGGTCTTTGTATCTCATGCGCAGCTTGCACACTTCAGCACACTTGCAAAAGAAAAGCACATGCTTCTCATCTTGAACATCTCCACACTCACATTTATCACAAATGCTAGAACCATTTGCAAGACTCCACTCTCAAATGGTGTGCACGCAATCTGAACCTGCTAAAATTCCTCAACACATGTTTGTCCAGATACTTGTACAAGTAGGAGGGGATAGATATCTGGCGGATAAATGAATGGAACGACAACACTTTGATGGTCATATCCATGGAAAGTGAGCTTATTGGAAAGGTCGAGTGTATGAAAAATTGCTAATGATGTGCTAACGTACAACTGTTCATGTTGACCCACCAACTACGACATAAGCTTTAAAAATTACTGGATTGTTTGCCCTCATTTTCAGCGCAGATCAGTACCAGCGCTCAACGCCCAAAAGCAGATCAGTACCCATGGGAAGATGCCTGGAAGGCAGTCTGGTGGCGTCTGCTCCAGCATGGTGTGGTAGGAGCGGGGGGACATGGATGGCCCATGAAGAAGGGGACAGCGTGCCCGTGTGGCCGGCAACATGCAACCGCCTCTCGTCCTTGTGCCACTCAGGCCCAGCAGCTACGAGAGCACGTTTTTTGGAACTGTACAGGAGCCCTGGCCATCAGGCGAGCCACACAACGCAACCTCTCAGAGGGAGTGATTGCATTTGCTGCCACAGCATGTGTGACTGATAGAACAGCCCTGCCCATCAGTGAGAAAGAAAGTGTGGTGTGCTGTCTGCTTAGCGGCCCTAGCTGCCGTGTTCAAATCTTGGGGCTTGATGTTTAGTAATCTCTAGCCAGCCAGATTAGGCTTAGTGCTTGTAGCAGTTGAAGCTAAAGCAGTTGATCTCTTTGTGCAGCCTTAACAGACTTTCCAGCCTGCCAAGGGAGTGTCTCCGTTTTTACTGACATAAGCAAGCCACCCTTTTGTGTATGCTATGCTAGGCCAAACAGCTCCTTGGTTGTTTTCCTGTAGCTCCCATCCTATTGAGACTCATACGTGCCTGCAATCTGTTTCTAGGTATAGGCAAACCAGCCTCCCCCTGTCCTTTTTTCTTAAGCAGTGGAGACTGCACTCAATTGCCTAGGCCACTTTTTAGCTAACTGTTCCCCTAGGTGGACTGGAAAACCTTCCAGTCCTCCCCAAAATGGATCTGTTTTTTGAGAGCGACTTGCTGCGCTTCCTTACCTATAGGGGAAACCTTTGCTTTGATCTTGGGTTGAGTTGGAGTTGATTTTGGCGCATGTGTCATCGCAATGGCATAATTAAAGTTTAACCTGAGTTACTCTTAGCTTCTTTTGCCTCTTGCTGAGTGCCCCGAGATTTTGTTCCCGGTTGTGCACATATCTGCATTCAGCCTGTTGTTATTTTTCTCAATGTTTTACCAGTCCCTCTGTACATCGATTTCCCCTCTTTTATTTCCTTCAAGCCTGTTTATTAATCCACCTGTCTCGGCTTATTTTGAGCCTCGTAGGAAGAAAATTGTTATCTCCCCCTGCCATTAAAAAAAAGCCAAAAATATAAAATGACATGAAGCAGCAATTTGGTACCAGCAATACTGCACAGAACCTTTCACATTGCCGTACTCTTCCTTGATTCCTATTGTATACATTATTATTATTACACATATAGAGGCTCACATCGTAAACACATTCAGAGATGTTTTAACAAAAGTACATTCTAAACCACCCAAGCTAAAATTCCTGTGGCCAGCACAGCAGCAGCAGAAAGAAAGGACATTGCAGCACCAGATGGGCTGTCGTCGTTGTCGTTTCCACCACCAGCATCACTGCTGCCTCCGTCGTTGTTGCTTCCACCACTGCCACTTCCATCGTTTCCTCCGCCTGTTCCAAAAATCAGACGTGAGGCAAGATAGCTTTGACCTCAAAACATGGATTGGGAATAAGCATGACTGGCTTGGTATGATTAGCTTACCCGTAAAGATGACCGGCAACAAGTTAGATTGTTTATAATCCGGTAGGAAATTGCTAGCCTTTCACCTGCACAGTTTCTACTTGAAATGCAAACACTCTCACAAAAACAGGCAGTGACAAACGTTATCCACCCTGGTAAGCCATTGGTAACCGCCAATGCAAAAAATAGGGGGTTAGCATTGAGACCAGGAGGGATTCACATACATTGCTATTATCTAGTTCCAATCACACTGAACTTGATCACATGCTGAACAAGCGCAAGATGCTCTTGACCTGGTTAAGCTGAAGAAAACAGAAGGCTCGACATGGGCTCGACATGGCTAGTCTCATGCTTCTCCTTGTTATTCCATTCATTCTGCTCAGGAAGGATGACCGTCTGGTGTGTCAATTCCACGGGACCCAAACTTCAATTGCACCGGAAAATACCGCCTGTGCTGCTTGCAGTCACCCTTTCTTTTTTTACAAAGGAACACCTAAGTCCTTGCTCACTCACCCCGTTTCTGTCACATATACTTATTGTACCAGTATGTCTGTCACCCTTACCGTGTCTACTATCACACACAATGCTTGCATAATCATTGTGGGGACCAAAGACGCCTCCCTCACCTGCATCATCATCTTCACCGCCGCCTGTGTTGTCGCCATCACCATCACCACCAGCTCCACCATCATCAGGAGAACTGGAGCCACCACCATTGTCGCTGGAGCCACCAGCACTGTCGCCGTTGCTGATACCAGATCCTGCCACGTGCGTGTGAGGTGTGAGGTGTGTCATTAGTCCGTATGTTGTTCGTTGTTGTGTTGTTAGTATGTGAGGTGTGTCATTAGTTATTGTGTTATTTATTAATGTGCTGAGTCCTGCAGTAACGGTGACTTGATCCGACAAACCATGTCTCTGTGCTTGCATTAAACTTTGCATCCAGGTCAAAAATATATGTGGCCATGGCAGGGTTCAAGTGCCACACTGAAGCTTTGTGCAAGCGTACGCGGGTCTTGTGAGAAGCAATGAAGGACTAGACCTTTTAAATAACACAGTGGCACACATTTTTCCTTTATTTCGTGGCACAGGATATCTGTTCCATTTTACTGTCTATTTGCACCCCTTTTCCATATCCAGCTAACTGTCTGAGCACTATAGCGCACCCCTCCCCTTCCAGCAAATTAGCCGTTCCACAACTCAAAATGCCCTCCGTGCCTGAAAACAGCGGCTTTTCACAGGATTCAATGATCGTGTAGACGCATGAAAAGGTAAGAGGTTTTGCTTACATACAGCAGACAGCAATAGTTGCTGAGTAATATAACACACTTACACTTGGAGCAGGCGGCACGGATGGCTCAGCAATGAACTGTAAATTCTGATATTGAGGTGGAGCAGTGATTGTCGAAACTTGCCAAATTTAGGACCAGACTGCCATCATCGCACCAGCACTTAAGAGCAAGGAGCAGCACTGCACTACATAACTTGTCAAATTATTAGGACCAGGCTGCCATCAACGCAACAGCATTTTGGAGCAAAGAGCAGCCCCGCACTACAGAACTTGTCAAATTTTTCGGACCAGGCTGCCATCAACGCAACAGCATTTTGGAGCAAAGAGCAGCCCCGCACTACAGAACTTGTCAAATTATTAGGACCAGGCTGCCATCAACGCAACAGCACTTTGGAGCAAGGAGCAGCCTTGCACTACAGAACTTGTCAAGTTATTAGGACCAGGCTGCCATCAATGCACCGGCACTTTGAAGCAAGACGCAGCCCCTACACAACTTCCGTTACCTGTGCCACCACCATCTCTGCCAGTACCCCCTGGACCGTCAGTATCACTGTCGTAGTCGTCTGGGATACTAGCGTCAGGGTCCACAGCCAAAGCTCTGTCCATTACGTGAACAACGCCCTTGCCAACCAGCACGTCAGCATCCACGACCGTGGCTGCCTCTTCATTTCCAGCGCCGATTACAGTCACTGTGCCTTGCCCACTGGAGGTGGACAAATCAAGGGAAGTCAAACAGACGCAATGTGTGTTTGATTCCAAGTAGAATATAGAGCTGCTTTGAATTCAAGGCGACTTGACGAAATAAAGATTCTGTAATGTTTGTATAATTGCTTTCTAGTTGTAATCGTGCATTGGCTTAAATTTGTGATTAAAATTTGCACAAGAATAAACCTTTAGAGCTGATCAAGATTGCCGCATAATTTTGCTACCTGTCCCTTCAACTCACTTGACAGAGATCTGCAGGGTGTCGCTTTCAACAGGGGAGGCAGTGCTGAAAGTGGTGTCAACCGACAGGTCCTCAGCGAGGATGGCTTGATCCACGACCACATGGCTCAGCACAATTCGGCGTGCCTCCTCGGTGCCTGCGATGCTGTCCACGTCCATCTCACTACGGAGGAAGGAGCATGTGAATGGATTTCAAAAGTTGCACTTAAAGACATGTAGTTTCAGTGCTTGGCACAATCTTAGCTAGAAAGCAGCTGAGTAATGATGCGTGACTCATTTGTTGAACCTTAGACATGCATATTCGTGCTCCTAACGGCTAAAATCATGACGCAAAAGCACACCTGAAGGCATCGTTGCTGGGGGCAAACACCGTGGCAATGAGGTCAGGGTCAGAAAGCAGCTCTGTCAATGCGCTGTCAGCCTGGACCAGCTGGTTGAGCGTGGACAAAGACTGCGCATAAGAACAAGCATGTGGAGGAAAAATTAGGTATTTTGTTGCAGTGTGGATTGGTTAAATTGCTTTTCAGTTATGGTTTTGCGGCTCTTTCTTTCAAATGCGGGATGCCAAAGCAGTGCCTCTATGAGCAAAGGCTTCACATCAACTACATCAATTTTTTGACAAACCAAAGCTTATATATCCGCAACATATTTATTGCACGAAGTAATGATCAAACCTTTTGCGTTCAAAGCACAAATAACAACAACAGTTGCTATGTACACCTTGCGCAGAATCAGTCAAAGGATTTGTAACCTACATCTTGTCCAGCAAGGGCTTCAGCGAATGTGAGAGCAGCCGTGTTGCTGGCAGTGGGTGCCTCCAGGATGCCTGTCACCTTGAAGACACGGCTCTGCAAATGCATGTGCAAAACACAAGCGTAAGCAAGTCAAACATGCCTTTCTTACTAAACATTCAATCTTACTTCAACTAGCTAACGCTCATGTTGAACAGAAGAGCAGGCAAGAAATGCTTGCCATTGCCTACTAAGAAGATGGACGCAAAAGAAGAAGGAAAGCTGCGCGGGAAAATATAGCCTTCCCCCACTATGATTGTGAGTAAGGAGCCACTTTGGTGCGGGAAATGTGCAGCATATCCATCACAATGAGAGAAATATGAACAGACCTGCCCGGCAACTTGCGAAGACGATGTATCCAGATCTAGCCCAGGAGCAACGCCACCCAGCAGGAGCACACCCTCCTCATTTGCCTTGGGCACAGCAGTTACCGCCGAGCCTTGCAAGTTGGTGGCGTATACCTGTCCAATTAAATGTAATCATTTATTATTTACTGTATATGGGTCGCTTGTTACTGTAAAACAAACTCACACAGCGTTTCATCTACAACAGAAAAGGTGAGACGCTTGTGTACATGTCATTTAAATTACCAAACAATGCAAGGCAAACGTATTGCTCCATTCCTAATGCCACAGGGCGTTGCCCCTGTTCCTAGGCATGCTCATTGCATGCTCAGCCGCATAGCCACGCCTTATTTGTTCGCAATTTCCCACTGTTTGAAAGACACTGTTGCCCAGGCCCTCATTGCAACTCACCTGCTTCTCCAATGGTAGCTCGGAGATGCTCTGCAGCAGTTTTCGGCTCGTCGGCTCGGCAGAGCCCATCATAAGAATGTGGTAGTTCAATATGTCAGCAAGCCTGTCATCTGGGATGTTTCCAGCAGCTTCAAATGCAGCATTCGTAGGGGCCACAACAAATGCCTACAAAAGGTTGACGCATGCCAAACATGGCAATAAGGTTGAAAATTCAAAAGCTGAACGGTTAATTGAAAATGAGCTTTGATGTTTGAGGGTGAGTCACCGCGTAAGTTTGCCAAACTTTGTTTAGACAATTTAGATCACTTATTGGGGCGTGAGAGCATGGTTGAATGATAATAAAAGCGTGTGACACACACACCTGCAGCTCACCACCCGACAATGCCTCTGCTAGGCCCGCGTTGTCAAGAGCAGTGGCAAAGCTGCTGAGATCTGAATCTTGCTGAACAAACTCAAGGACAGAGCTGAATGTGCCTGCATGTTTAAGGGATATGGATACTCTTACCATACCAGCACGTTACAGTTGTGACGTAGATCACAATGAAATTGATTGGGAGTTATAGTATCAACTTCATTCTAGCGTGAGTAACTTTGGCAGGAATCAATGCCAACCTGAATCTTCTCCGCTGTCTGGAGCGCCTGTGCCTGGAGAGCCACCTACATGCACGTGTTTGTTTCTGGTGTGTGAGTGGTTAGTAGCACAAATGTTGGCAAATGTGTGCAAGCAAGCTGGGACGTCTAAGGACAATTTTTGTTTCTGACCACAGAGGGTTTAAAGTACATAGTGCTGAATTCCTTTCACACAGCCAACAGGGAAGTTAAAGCAGATGTTCAATACTTGTGCTATGAAGCATTGGCAGCTGTGGTAGAATAGGTCTGAAGTGCCTGATCCATCTTGGATTTGTGAAAACAAAACAAAACTGCTTTGCCATTGTAATGAAGCCATCTGCAGGTACGCACCACCACCTTCAGGAGAAGCTCCATCATCAGCACTGGGAAGACCTTGCAGTGCAGGAGGTGCCTCTGACGCAAGAAGGTCAGCGACATCCAGGTTTTCCAGGGGAGGCAGGATCACAGCGTCCACCACATGCAGCATGCTCTGCACATAGAGTGGAGGAAGAGAGGTTAAACGAGGCAGGTTGTTGCATTTGGCAGACAGGATCATAATAAGAGTTCATTGCATAGCATGTTCTGCAGATGTGATGGGAAGGCTCAATGTTCGTTAGGTAAGGCAAGGTTACATTGCTATTTATGCCTGCTCGTTATTAGTGAGGCAATAGAAAAGGACGCATGCAGAAAAGCTGCAGCAAGATGACCAGCAACCGATGGTGTGCAACAATGTTCAAGTTAGACAAGCTGAAAGTCTGGCAAGGGGGAACAAATAGTTTGCTCATGCTCTTCAGTTAAACCACAAATGTACCGAACAGACTTTGAGGTGTACGGGCAACGTAAGAAGCGGTGTATCTGGCGGATAAATGGAACGGCAACACTTTGATGGTCATATCCATGGGAAGTATGCTTATTGGAAAGGTTGGAAATATGACAGGTTGCTAATGATGTGCTAACGTGCAGCTGTTCATGTTGACCCACCAACTACGACAAAAGCTTCAAATACTGGATTGTTTTCCCTCTTATTCAGCGCAGATCAGTACTATTCGACACCCAAACTACCTTTCCAACAGATGCAGAGGTCAAAATTCCGGCTGGCTCTTGGTTGCCATCCCCTGACACAGTCACAGCGTCTCCAGTGCTTTGAAACTCGACTTGGTTGGACTCTGAGAGGGAGTTAAAGCTCTGAGCATCTGCGACCTGTTTTCAAGTAAGGCCACACAAGAAATTTTGATGCACCTTCCACACACTGGAGTGCACACAACAAATGACAGAAACCTCAGACGGACATTCAGTTATGCGAGGCCTAAATATCTGACCCAAAGATTTGACGAACCCAATTTGTACAACCGTCTCTATTATCTGACTAGAGTGGCAGGTCAACAATTCTTAGTGCAAGGAACTCACCCTGTCCAAAGAAACAGCGAGGCCGGTCAAGATATGCTGCCTCAAGATAGCGTTGGCCAAAGCCGTGCCCTGAAGGTCCTCCAGGGAAACGTCGGTGTCAAGACTAGACAGGAAGGCACTGTGCGTGCATTACAATTAAGAACCGCTGAGTTTGGTAAGTAACACTTGAAGTAGTGCAAAGTGAATCTTGATGTCTCTCAAGAGTGATATGAGGAATGGCTCATACCACTCTTGCTTTTTATCTGTGTTCCTTTCAAGTTTCTCCAACTTTTTACTTTTTTGGTCCTCACAACTTCTTCCTTCTTAGCTTGGATTTAATGTTTCGTCTTTTTCCTTCTAGTCTGGGCAGATGTGAGGACCTGCTATTAGTTTTTAGCAGTTGTGATGAGTCCTTGTAAATAACTCACTGTCATTACACGATGCAAATGAAATAAAACCAACATATTTTGGAGCATGACCCAGTCGAGCATTGCCTTTTATATTCATGTGCACTATATTCATGTGGACATTGAGAGGTGTCAATGCTGACAGCAAAGGCACGCTCACGTGCACTTACAAACAGCAGACGGTTAGGATGGGGGAATGAATGCACACAGTGTGAGCCTAAAAGTGCTAGATAATGTGGCATAACACAAAAACCAGCAACTGACCTGAAGGCAGCATCTGTGGGGGCAAAGACAGTGACTGTGACGTCAGCGTTGTTGAAGATGGATTGCATTTCTGGGTCTGAATTTGCAAGAGTCTGAAAGGTTGACAGGCTTGCATCCTCCACCTGTCCCAAGTTCAAGCAGGAAAACAGGGGATGAATCTGGATGTTTGGGAGAAAACCAGCTGTTCAGACAGCTACACATGAGCACATGTGCACCCTTAAAGAAGCAGCAGAGCCTTCAACCAGGTCATAATAATACTGCAAATATATAATCAGGGAAACGCTGTTGTGCCCCTGCACTCTGTAGCCCATCCGGGACAGAAGGGACATCCACCAGCTCTTTAGGAGCATTTTTTTTATCATCACCTTAATCATACACCCTTCTGCGCACCTGCACATTCTGTAGCCCATCTGAGACAGAGAGGAAGTCCACCAGATCTTCTATGGGAGGAAGCAGCATTGAGTCTTCCACCAGGAAAATACGAGACTGCAAAGCAAGGGACAAACAAGCACAATGCCAGAAATTTTGATTGCTCTTAAGCAGTTATGTTGAGCTTACACATTGGAAATTGTCATGCTGTTTATGTGTACAACAATTTGCTGTCTGAAGTAGAAAGGATGTGTTCCTTGGCTCACCTGTGCCCCAGTCACAGACCGTGCAGTGTCAGTGAATGTGCCAGGACCTGCTCCAGCAAGGAAAAACAGACCCTCGTCCCTGCGTGTTCCATGTGAGTTGCAATGAAGTGAGTTGCAATGATGGGAGTTAAGCAATAAGTAACCTGTCAACTCTTGGGATTAAGGGATTAGTGCTGCTGCAAAATGCGAGTCATGCCTGCACTTGCCTTGAGCCTACTAAAATTCCAACCTCCAAAGAATGTGTTTTGCAATAATTTGGTGCGGTACCCAGAACAAGATAGCTAAACATGTGTTCCTTGCTCATCATTCTTTGGTCGAGCAATCACAAGTTGTACATGACAGGAAGACGTAACCTCCTCCCATGAATGTGATTTGATCTTTTCTACTACTCACGTGTTGCCCTCTTCAGGGCTTGTAGAGACCACGGATATCCTTTGAGAGAGTTGCGTGGGCTGAGTCAGCTCTGGTCGAAGGCCGGTTGTTGCGTTGTTCGGGAGAGAGAGATCCCCGCCGGCTTGCAGGGGAACAACTGCACAGTTGAGTGAGAACAACTCAGAAGATGGCGTTGTGATATGTGATATGATGCAGTGTACTTATAAAAGCAAGATCTGTGCAGTGATGTAAGACGGGTGCAGGAGTGCTCATTCTTGTTGTCTTTCGCACCCTCTTCAAAACAACACCTCACTTGAGTACTGGATGGTGGGGACGACAAGATTGATCTGCTGCTCTTCTGAGAGGTTTGCCAGAGGACTTGCTGCGATGGCCTCGTCGGTTGGGGCAAAGATCAGGGCCTTCAAGCATGGAAAGAAAAGAGGCAATGTATGTTACCTTCAAGGCTGCGCGTTTAAATGCAAAGCAACTCATCAACCATTCCCTCACCGCCAAATCAGTGCTGTCAAGAGCGGGGATGGAGCTGTCAGATGCAGCTGCTGCCTCCCACAGAGAAATGAAGTTGGTCGCTTGCAGCTCTGTGAGTGCGTCTCTGATCGATCGAGGCTCCTCTTGCGCGTGCACACCTGCTGGGTGCAGGTCGTAAGAGTTCAATGGTTTTGCATCTGGGCATTAGGAAAGCATGTGGGAGAGAGATAGAAGCAATCGGTGGTTCAGCTGCTTGAATTCATCAAAGGGAACGTGTATGGAAGCTGTCTTGGATGATGAGACTGTGATCACACAATGCAGCATACCACAGCCGTGGGGCTGAAAACTAGTACACATGAAGGTCACAAAGGGCTGCACAAAAGAGATGGCAGAAACAGCAGCCAAAGTCTGTGGCTGAGTTGATCTTGGACCTTATTAGCACGACCCCCTACCTCCCTTCTCCTCCCCCCCAACATTTCAAATGACATACGTATACACACACGAACACGCACCACCCCAAAAGCAGAGCAGTGCCGTGAAGCACAGGAGTGTTTTATGCGGGAACGCCATTTGCTCTTTTGTGAGCGGGGGAGTGGAATATCGCTGCACCAGTTATATAATGTTTTATTTAATAGTGCTGCATTATTTGTGACATCGGAAGAATCGTGAAACTTTTTTGCGAAATCGCACAAGCCAATCATATTAGTAATATATTTAACGTTATTAGTACTTGTCAAAGGACGAGGTCCATGCTTCAGACCGCCATCATTGGTCGCATCATTGTGGACAAGAATTACGTTCAATTTAAAAGCAATATTGCAATAAATCAACAGGACAAGTGACTCCTCGTTTCTAGTGCGATGCTTTGCAGGCCAACAGGTCTTCCGCGTACTTGCCCATTTGCTCCATCATTGGTTTAACGAGCTGCAAAGAATGACGTGCATGTCCTTGCATTGCTGACGACTGCAGGTCTTCGCCCATCGCACGCCTTTGCACGGGCTTCATCTTCCAACCAAAGGTAATGCAGCGACAGAGTTTCATGGCTGAGGAAGTAAGAAAGGAACACTGCATTCAACCAATGCTATCCCTTTAACCTATCATAGGAAAGTTTATTGCAGCGCGGCTATGACGACATGACCTCACCGCTTAACGAAGATGGACATGTTCCTCATGCCCTATTTACTGCCTCTAATTTTGACCTGCATGCCAGGGTGCCGCGCATCCATCACCCGACTTGTTACAGTATCGTGAACAAGACATCCACGACAGACAGTGTTTCTAAAGGCCACTCGGTAGGGAAGTTTATATTTATTGGATCTGCTGATATTTTGTGAACGCACTCAGGTACTCAAGCAGCTAGATGTGATTTGCTCTGTTTCAGGAGGAGGCAACCTCTTTTGGTGGCCAACATGCAGCAAGTGTTTCTCAGCCTGATGATTTGGTGCGTGGCCTACAAGCCGCCATTACGAGTGTGTGTGAGCAATAACTCAGTTGAATCAAGTGAAAACTAAGTCAATGCATTTGCAGTATTGCAAGAAGAGCAATCGTCAGACTCCTCTTCTTCCCATGCAGAAACACTCTAAGGCGTCCGCCACATTCAATTGGTTTGATCACTGGTGAGTGTGTGTTGTGCCTCTCAGCTCTTAGACTCGAGTACATTCAAGCTCACGTTTATGCTATGCGCATGAAAAACGCCCTTGCAATACGTGACAACGCATAGCAGCAGTCTGAAGCCACTCTGCTGACTTTGAAACCTTTTCAGCATGAGCAAAAACTATACCGCAATTGTACTTTATCACATCATCCAAGGTACCCCACCTACCCTGTAGCATGCCTTGATCCTAAAAGACCAACACATGTAGGTGAATGATTGTTTGAGTCCAGTGTTGTGTGGTTATATATGTTTTGCTTCTTTTGCTCACGATGCTTGCTAGTCAGAAATGATACGATCATGCAAGCATTTCATGCCAGCCAATCCGACACGTTCTTGTTGTCTAGTACACGCAGCCAGCCGTTTGCAACTCAAAATTGCCTAGTGAGCAATAAATACTGCAGATTGACATCTTGGGACTAAGTCTAGTCGTGTGGGCGAACAAGAATGGGGAGTGGCATTGCGTCTTGGACAGGTGCCCTCACAGGTAAGTGAACGCAAAATCATCAAACGCTTGTGTTCCATTGCAAGAAAAATGTTAAATGCTTGACCAGCATCAAAGAAGTGTATCTGATCACCCCTTATTGCCCTCATGTGCGTCTTCAGCCAGCCCAATTGTTGCCAGTCATGCTTGTGATTTCATAGATTGCAACCTTTTTCT
>Ga0307967_1001923_pt1 | contig 12285 bp, 16 predicted proteins | sample OrgLakmetagen648_FD_201828 | JGI IMG/M metagenome (GOLD analysis project Ga0307967, IMG submission 201828) | Saline water microbial communities from Organic Lake, Antarctica - #648 | ecosystem: Environmental > Aquatic > Non-marine Saline and Alkaline > Saline | place: Antarctica: Organic Lake... | reverse complement strand
CCCTGCTGCAGGTACAAAAGTGTGAATGTGTATGTGTGTGCGTGTGTATGTGTGTGTGTGTGCGTGTGCGTGTGTATGTATGTGTGTGTGTAGGAATTGTGGCATCAGCGTGAACGGAATGCATGATGGTCAGTGCTGGGGGTGCTCAGGGGTAGGAGTCATAGAATGAAGGTGTGTGAGTGTTCCCCCAAGAATCCGTGAGGGGTGGACTTTGTTGCTTTGTTGTGCAAAGGCGTATGAGTGTGTGGGTAGTTGATGAACGTTCAGGGTGCACTATATAGGGGTTTCACAAATGCGGCTTCCATCTTGCTTTCTTTTTGGCTCCATTGTTTTGTGGGTCTACTGATGCTGTGTCGTGTGGTTTGACTGATATACGACGTTTGGCAGTCAAAATTCAAGCCTTGTTGCACAGCATCTCCAATATAGAATGGCATGACTGACTTTGTGTCTGGGCTGCTGGAACAGTCATTTCTGCAGACTACTGCCCTCCATGGGCTAGTTAAGCAAACTTTTACCCAAGCATCTGTACGCATGCCGCAACCAGTTCCTGTCAATTTATGGGAAACAAGCACGTTTGAGCAAGCAAAAGCTCAAAACCGACCAGTTTGGATTAATCTCAGAGTATACACAAACACACACACACACGCACATACATGCACACACTGAATTCAGGACTTGGTACCCCTGCTGGGCATCAGCAAAAGTGGAGAAGGCTTTGACCTCGCAGAGCTCATGGAGTTCCTGTCCAAGCCCTACAACAGTGCCAATGGGGAAGTGCGTGCCATGGCTGTGGCTGTGACAAAGGAGATCTTTGACCTAGTGGGGCCCTCTCCCATTCGGTGCGTGGCTTTGGAGCGTTTTGAATTTGGTAATTGTTGAGAACGTGGCTTTCTGTTATTACTCTTTTAGCTCTGGGATTTGTGTTGATGTTTGATTTGACTAGCCTCTTGTTGCTTTCATGCCGTGGCTGTGGCGGTGGCTTAGGAGACCTTTGATCTAGTGAGACCCTCTCCCATTCGGTGCGTGTCTTTGGAACTACTTTATCTAGACGCATAGACCAGGTGCAAGCCATGGCCTTGGCTGTGACCTACAAGGTCTCTAATCTAGCAGAATAGTTCCCCGTCGGTTGGTATGTGGCTTTGTGCCTGTATATTGCTTTTTTTTGGGGCCTGCCACGGGTATAATAGGTCGCCCCCTTTTGTCTTTGTATGGACACACATGCGCAAACAGCAAAATGCTTTACTTTTGCAGCTCCAGTGCACACAGAACAAACACACCCACTCGTCCCATCCGCAGCAAGTACTTGCCCAACGACATTACTTCCAAGATGAAGGAGATGCTTGATGCTGTTCTAGGAGGAGAGGCGCCTCCCGCACTCCCCCCTGCCCCTGCTGCCCCAGTACGCGCGGCACGTGCTCCCCCAGGTAAACAGAAAGTAATCAGAAATTGGCACTACTGTCATCAATAAAAACACTTGTTGGAGCAATTCTGCAGAGTTTGTTAATCAAAAGTATCGGCAGTACCTGGGTTTTGTGAAAGGGGTTTGCACTGAAATGGAGATGTGTGTGATGTATTGACGCCCTAAGCTTGTGCTCTTCCTTGTAGCAACGCTGCAAAATATGGCCATGTCCTGAACAAGTGCTCTCCCTGGTAGAAACTGTGCAACAGATCATGCTTCAGGAACGAAAGAGTGTACGTGAGGAAAGCCTGCTAACTCATGTCCAAGTGAGTCAAGCTCGTGTACAGACCAGGAAGGGTGTATGTAAGGAAAGCCTGCAAATTCATGTCCAATTGAGTCAAGCTCGTGTACAGATCAGACCCTGAGGTGGCAGGGTGACCTTCCTTTTTGCAGAACATGCTTTCTGTCCTGTCCTGTCACTGCTCATTGCTCTCTAAATGATTTAGGTGGAATTTTGAGAGGCGTGCTGGAAAACGGAGGCTGGATTATGTGGTTGCCTTTTATCAGAATTTTCTCCTCGGCTGATGCTCATGCATTTGCAAAAGGCAGATCTGAAGGGGAAGGCCTTAGTCTTCTGGTAATGGAGCAAAATGTGCTGGAGAATGGAGGTGGTGCAATTAGCACGATGCTGCAGTAGGAAACGTTCAAAAAGGAGGTGGCGTAATTCGTGTGATACTGCAGTAGGAAACGTTCACATCTTGTTGTTTTGGCCCAAACTCCCCTGCGCGGCCAGCGAGTCTGCACGAGTGAAAGAGGCAGGCGAGGAATCATGCAATATGGCGCTTCAGTCCGTTCACATGTGTCCTTATTGCTCCTACCCACAGCCTCCTCTGCTGCTAGCAAACCTCCAGCGAGGGCTGGAGCAAAAGCGGGTGCTGCCAAAGCAGCCCCACCACCACCGCCACCACCGCCTGTCGCGCCTGCGCCTGGTGCGTGCGTGCGTTTGTTTGAATTGTGTAAGCTTTTGTGCACGTATTGTTGTGTATGAATGTGTTTGCATCTGTAGTACCTGCACCAGGCTTGCATGTGCTGCTCTTTTGTGCAATTGTCTGTGCGTATAGTAATCGTTATAAAGCACCTGCACCAGGTGCGTGTGTGTCAACATTTGAGTTGTGCGAGTGTTGTATGGTTATGTCCTTGCGCACATGCTTGCGTGTTTTCCGGCAATCTTTTTGTGTGTGTGCTAGCACAAGCTTTAGCAGCTACACAGGCGTGATTTAGCTGGCAAACTGCATTTCATTTCATATTTCTGCAAGTCAAGATGCTGCTAGACATGCACTTGCCTGTCACTCACAAAGAAATGCGCCATGCAATCCTTGAGGCAAGTAGGCAATCTATGCATATGACATAATATCCATTCATGTGTGACAATTTAAACCACCTTGGCTACACAAGTAATTCAGGCTGTTTTATGTGGCAAAACAGGAGGCGCTAGTCAGATCAAGGCACTCCTGACATAGCTGATCAGTGTGATGATAAAGTTGCACTGATCAGTGTATAGCAAAGCCACTTTGTCTTGCTTGCTGCTGCGCTCAGATAAGGCTGGTCTGAAGCGACGTGAGAGGGCGCAAGGACACATGCATCTTATTAGTTCTATTTCGCTTGCATCGTGCGATGCATAGGGCTCTGTCATTATTACCAAGGAGAACACAACAACTCAGAGAAATCGGAGAAACGGGAGAAAATTAAGGATTAAAGTATAGAAAAGAGGTGAGGGAGGGGGGGGAGTTGCTAAAGAGAGAGTTGTGTTCTCCAAGGAATAAAAATAATGGAGAAGGGAAGCAGAAATTGGAGATAACCAGAAAGTGAGGACATCTCACTTTATGCTACACTACAAGAACCTGAGTTCAGGTGTTTTACACTGAACTCATAAGTTGCCTAGTGTACTGACAATGCACATTTTTCTGCTTCCTTTTGTGCAGATGACCCTGCTCCTTTTGAGGCGGAACTGAAGCAGCGAGAGAAGGCATTAGGTTTGAGACATCCTGACGTGGCTGAGAGTTGCAGCAACCTAGCCATTTTGTACAACCAGAAAGGAGACACCGGTGAGACTTCGTAAATTCAACGTGCTGCGCTTGTTGTTTGAGTCATGTGCGCTTAGGTTTGAGACATTGTGACGTGGCCCAGAATGCAGCAATCTAGCCAATTTTATGTGCACATTTATTATTAGTGAAACAAAGTAGAGAGGGGAATGTGTGTTTAGCCGTCTTGTCACAAGTGGAGCTGTGAACAAACCTCTCGTTTACAATGACATTATGCTCCGTCTTTTCTTAGTGGTCAGTCCTTTGCAAATCTATGCATGAAATTCATCAGCATTTCTCTTCCTCCCTCTTTGTGTTTTCTTTCATGTAGCTATAGCCTCGTTGATGTGCCCAGAAGCCCTGGCTGCCAGAACAAGCACTTGTCTAAATTTTGCTTTGTCCTGTGCATTCTTTTTCCCGTGCAGCCGCTACACCAGCAGGTACTGGCTGCCGAAGATTGCACACTTGTATGTAATTAATTTGTTAAGCGTGTGCATTTTTGTACACACGCCCACGCACGCACGCACTCACGCATCTGTGCAGCCAAAGCCTTGCCGCTATACCAGCGAGCGCTGGCCATTTACGAGAAGCACTTTGGACCCAACCATCCAGAGGTCGCCCATACACTCACCGACTTGGCAGTCTTGCACTTGGAACAGGTGGGTTTGATCATTATTATTGGCCTAGGGCCCAAGTTCTACCTCGCATTTAAGCTAAGATCACCAAGACAAAAAGCTTTGTTTTGTCATCTTGCAAGCCACCAAGGTAAAGGAACCAATTAAACTTTGTATGGTTTGGGATCATTTCATTATTGGCTGGATATTTCTGTGGTCAGGTATCAGTACTAAGGCCCCCTTTTTTTTCAAGTGTTTCCTCTCATGACTTTTTCCCTGCAACATGTTGTCCGGCTCTCCATCAACTGCGGTGGTGCAGAACAAGAAAGCATCCTGTCCCGAATCAAGGCGTTGGTGTTTACACTGTCTGTGTCTACTTTTTATTCATATCATAGAGTTTGTCAAAAAAGTAATGTGCCTGTTGCGACTACCTCGCTTACCGGTTCAGAGATGGTGCTGGGTAACCTTGATGCCTTTTGATGTTTTGTCCTCTCTGACGCTCCTCTGAAGGCTGTTTTCCTGCGTTCTTGCTCACGCACAGGGAGATGATGATGTGGGACGGCCATTGTTAGAGCGAGCGCTAGTCATACAAGAAAAGGCTTTAGGGCCAGATCACCCTGACGTGATTGCGATTAAAGACGTGCTGAACTCTGATTGACATCTTGTTTCCCGCCTTGTTACACGTAATTCGAAAGTAATCTGACTTGACGCAGCGTAACCTATGACACCGCAGGTTCTCTTAACTTGCCATCTATATGCATAGGTAATCCTTTGTTAAATTTGCACTAACTAATATGTGTTGCAATTGTTGCAATGAAAGCTCAATGGCAAGGTATGTAGATAGCCAAAGCCAAAGCATACATATCAGAGTCAAGGTTATGTTGAAGAGAAATTTCATGTTGTTTGACCCAAGCCGGTGATCTTGCATCTCATAGTCCACAGGTTAAAAAGAGTTGAACACTCTAAGACAAACCATGGTGGGAAAGACCCTCAACCTGTCTCTTGCCTGGTGCAAACTAATTTAAAATTCGCGATAGGGCTAGTGCAGACCGCTAGTGCGCTATGGCAAATAAAAATAGCATCCTCTATCCTCTACCTCCAGCGCAAGAAATGGCATAAACATGCCTAACTCCTAGAAACCATCGTACACCACATCCAGCTATCCAAACATAAAATCCTTCTCTACAAGGCAGGTTAAGCTCATGCTGGCATCCTAGGGCATGAGTGTGCTGACGCCATGCCTGCAAAGTGCTCTGCGGAAAGTCAAAGTGACCATGATATTCACATTAACACCGACGCCCGTCCCCATTCATCCATATTCTGGCCAGCAAGGGGGAGAAACTCATCTCCCAGCTTGCTTTCCAGAAATACTCTTGACACCTGCCAACCAAGGCCGCCAGTAGACAAACTCTCCATTTTCTCAGATCTTGATGTCATGACCAGTAGCTGTATCAGTCAAAGTACAAGGCAGTATGCCACCTATCTGGAATGAAGGATTGCGTGTCGATGCGTGAGCGGCTCTCAGCAAGGACAGCGAGTGAGCTGTGCACAAGAATGTAGTCAACACAACCTCTTGTGATGGTGGAGTCCTACGGCTGCTCCTGCTTACCCTTCCTAAAATACTAACAAATGCTGACACGACTACACAAACACTGGTAGACAGGCTGCCGCGCCTTTGCCTCTCCCCAAAGCTAGGGAAACTACTCAGACATGCTGTCAGAGCACATACACTTACTCTGAGAGGGGTCTTCGGTTGTTCTTCTCGTCTAATATCAAGTCCAGAAGCTGGCAATAACAACAACTGGCTACGCCAGTAGAAATCACGGAAAAGTATCCTATCGTTAACCGACCAAACTACCCTGAACCAAACACATGCCTCTGCCAGACTTAAGGCGTGACATTGATGTGTGAAAGCACACATGCACGTCCAACACATTGTCTACGCTTCATTTACATGTTCTGAAGGGCACGTCAGGTGTCCACACGGTCTACCACTAACTGGGCTGTACTCCAAAAATGTGGACATGAATTGTTGCAGTTTTACTGGTTTTGGTGACTTGCCTGTCAAGCTTTTCTATAGAATGTTTAATACCAATACTAATGTCATTTTGCGGAAAGTGGTTCAGGCTGATCTCAATTTACAGCCTCGTTCAAGTGCCTGCTGGTCTGCTAAATTGCCAAGCGCTTTTCAAGGACTGTGTGGGTGTGAGTCATATGTACGAGCTGTTCAAACTGGGCGTGTTATTCCCATACAAGAGTTTACTGTGGATCTGAAGCATAGGATGAGAGGTGCTGAGTTGGTGAAAACCCACACGCACAACAACAGGCTGAAAAGTTTTTCATGGTTTGCTATCCCTTTTTCTAGTAATGAACGTATGCCGACTATTGTCCGTGGTATTTCAATCTTGATCTGTCCAAACATATTACGCGCAATGTCGGTAGACTCCGCTTGCATGCGCATACTTTGACAGTGGAGGCAGCAGCGTGGCTTGAAGATGGTTCTCGCGTGTGTGACCAGTGACCTCATGAAGATAAACATGTCCAAAACGAGGTGCACGCCCATTTATTCTGCGCAAAAGGAAGCAGGAAAATGTGCATTGTTAGTACACTAGGTAACTTATGAGTTTTGTGTGAAACACCTGAACTCAGGTTCTTGTAGTGTAGCATAAAGTGAGATGTCCTCACTTTCTGGTTTTCTCCGGTTCCTGCATCCCTTCTCCATTCTTTTTATTCCTTGGAGAACACAACTCTCTCTGTAACATACTTCCCCCCCTCCCTCACCTCTTTTCTATATTTTAGTCCTTAGTTTTCTCCCGTTTCTCTGGTTTTTCTGAGTTGTTGCTTGTGTTCTCCTTGGTAATAATGACAGAGCCCTATGCATCTCGGGATGCAAGCGAAATAGAACTCCTCTTTTTTATTCTCCATGTTGGATGTTGTGTGTCTCTGCATCCATTGGGTGGTGCAGAACACACAAAAAAACATCCTTTCCTAATCCATGCCGGTCGTGTTTACGCTACCTGCGTTCTTTTCTTTTTTTCTTTTCATTTTACATATTAAACTCAAGTGCTAAGCTAACATTTCCCATATATCCAGAAAAGTACAACAGGTCGCAACAACAGACGCCACGTTGAAACGTCCAGCATGCAGTAGAATATCATATAATGATACTGCCGTGGTCGGTATTCCACCAAGAATGCAATACAGGGCAAGAAAAGGTAAAAGGAGAAACTATGCTGGCAGTGAAAACCACTCCATAATTATTTGGGAAAACCATGTCATTTATTTCCGGGTACCGTTAAACTCCTTTACCACAAAGGAAATGAAAAAGATAAAGGGGGATCAGGAGGGAGGCAGACTTGACATGAAACCGGATCCTGGTGGCAGTTGACAATTGTACTGGAAAGTACGCGTCTGGGGTAGACGAGTTTAGCAGCGTACGTAGTTGAATGTACATGAAGCTTGGAAGCAAGTACAGAACAGAAAAGAAACAACTACGCAGGCAGTGAAAAACCCCATATTTATTAAGGCTAAGTACAGAACAACCCTGTACAATTAAAAACATGCGGTATGGTTTAAGCTCGAATAGCCTAACTTGTTCCATCTGCCTTCAACTAAACAATGCCCTGCATAATCTTTCTGGGTGCCAACACATGCAGTCAAGAAATATGATCACTGAGAGACATAACTTAGCGTGCAGCACTGGCCCAGGCATTATTTTTTAGGCCATAAGCAAAATAGGCTCCCTAGGATCCTGATTCGTCTCAGATATAGGCAGCAGCAAACGTCTGGCAATGCACAACTTTAGGTCTTTGAGATAGCTGAAACTAGGATTATACCGAAGTGGCTTTTTCCACCCCGCTTCTCAGACAAAAATAGGTTTACCTTGAGCCGTCCGGATGCTGTATTGGCTCCCATCTCCACGAAAACAAAAAAGCAACAGAATGCAAGTAATGAAGAGGGGTGGATGCTTTGGTGTGGCAAGGGGCAAATGGGGGAGACGACTGGAAGTACATCTTCAGCACCGCCAGCCACCAGCAGATCCACCTTTCCCATACATCACCGATCCAAAAGTCTTAGCATACTTCAACATGGCATTTACCTCATCCAGACCAAGTATTGTGAGGACACCAGACCTCAGAGCCAGCTAAACGTCGCAAAGGAACAGCACAAAGGCCTCTGCAACAATTTCCAAGGAGCCTCCGTTTCTCTCCGCATCATCTTTTTGGGTGTGTGTGGCACCATCTACAACACATACTCTGAAGCCTTTCAAGGAACTGGGTCTTGATTCTCTAAGAGCTAAGAAACTTGCTTCCAAGCTTCATTTACATTCTTTCAACTACGCTGCCAAACTTGTTCATACAAGACACCCAATTTCCAGTCCTATTATCAACTCTCTTCAGGGGCCGGTTTCAGGTCAAGCCTGCAACCCTCTTTATCCCCATTAATTTCTTTTGTTTTTCCAGTCTGGTGGAGGAGTTTTACGATACTTGGTACTTAGTGGCTCCTTTTACTCAATTTACCTAGTCGGGGAGTGATATTCACTGCGTACAGTTTTTTTTTTTTGCCGGCTTTGCCTGAAGCCAGCTCCTGATGAGAGCTTAGATTGGTACTGGAAAGGGCACACCTGGGTGGACAAGGTTAGTAGTTAACACAATGTAATTGGAGCTTGGAAGTAAGCTTCTTAATTCTTTGAGAATCGAGACATAGGTCCTTGAATGACTCCAGTGTGAGAGTGTTGTAGATGTTGCCACCCACTTCAAAAAAGGATGGTGTGGAGAGCAGTAGAGGCTCATTAAAGAACGGCGCAGAGATGTTAGTGCTGTTTCTGCATGGTGCTCACCTGGTTCTCAAGTCTGGTATCCTGCCTCACAGTGCTCGATCTAAATGAGGTATTGCCACGTCGAAGTATGCTGAGATCTTTGGGTCGGTGATGTATGGGGAAGGTGGTCTGCTGGTGGCTGGTAGTGCTGCTGAGGTGCTCCCGGTCTCCCTCAATTGCCCCCTGCCACTCCAAAGAACCCACCCCTTCCGATGTTCGTGTGGTTCTTTTTTTTGTTTTTGTGGGGACAGGAGGAACCAGCACAGCATTTGGATGGCTGGAGGTTGAAAAAAAGAAAAGACTCCGCTGGTAGTGATGACACAGCCAGCATGATTAAGGGAGGAGGTTACTTAGGTGCCCGCACCAGGCAACCCCCCACCGCGCAAACAATTAGAATGAATTAATGTGGGGCAGGGGGGTTGTGTGCTGTAGCACCCGGACCCAATCCTTGACTGTTGTTGCTTGTGTTATATTGCAGTGCATACCTTGTTTTTATGAGTGCAGATGCATGTCTGATAGTGTTCATTCAGTTTGTGTGTCAATTTTTAATCTTATGGTAGTCCAAATTAAGGTCTGCCAGAGGTTTGTCTGTATAGTCTTTGTAGATAGTCCCCATAGCTCCAACGGAGGTAAATTTGTCTTGGTCTTTCAAGCGAGGTGGAATTAACCACTTTGGTATAATCCTGGTTTCAGCTGTTCCAGGAGGCTGAAGATATTACAGGGCCAGCAGTCTGCTGCCAATTATCTAAGGAGACAAAGCAAGCTGCTGCAAATATTCATTTTGTGTCCTTTAATTCAAGACAACAGTTAAATCCCTAGTGCTAAAAACTGAAGCAGCGGAAGGTGCTACTGGTACAAGTAACCATACTCATTGTTCGTGGTGTTTGACAGATTCAGCAATCAGGAAATGTGAAAAACGACAAAGCACTGCAACCAGTGACATAACGAGAATTAAACATTAGCAATAAAAATGCGAACAAACAATTTGCAAGTCTGAAACAAGCAAGGTACAACCTATTTAAAAACGGAATAATGTTACAGGCCAAATCATATCCAGCGAAATCCAACAAATTATACACGCCTGCTAGCACAAGCAGACGTTGGAAGTTGTGCATAATGGTGCAACAAGGTGCTGTACATTCCCGCTGAGGCACAGGTGGACCCTGACCTCAACCAAAACCTATGAACCTCAACCCGCAAAAACAGCAAAATCCAGCAAGCCTGCTGCAATTTTAACTACTTTAACCCAGCAATCAGATCTGCTACTGCATGCAACAGAAAACATTGCAAGAAGAGCCATCTTCGTCTTCCGAGACGACCCTGCCAATTCTCATCCCTGGATCTGGGCGTCCTGCACGCAAAGGACAAACAAAGAGAGGTGACCACTCATTGTAACGGATAAAGAAGGTGACAGCTAGCAGGTTTTTCATCCACGTTCTAATACAATGAAACAGATGGGGCTGTACATAAAGCATATAATAAAGATTTAAGTCTATGAAGGGGTAATGGAAGGATATGTGCGTAGCTTCTCACCAAGGTGCAACCCTTCATCTGCTTTGCCTGCTTGCAAGAAAGTGTCACCCGCTTTATACTAGTAACTAGTTAGTCTTGGAGTCTACTGTAGTCTTTGCTGTCGAGGTTACAAAAATTGCAGCTAGAGCCTACCTTGGGTATTAAGTAACTCTGGTGTTTGCTAGTATTCGTTGCGCGCTGGCCAGGTCTGCAAGGCCGCGGAGGAGGTGCTGACTGGCGTGCTCAGTTGCAGCCAGCGCTGCTTGCACTTGCGCTTGCGCTCTTGCTTGCGCTTGCTGTGCTTGCTGCTGCGCCTGGGGGTCTTGATCACGTACTTGCTGCTGCACCTGCGGCACCTGGGCTTGACGTGCTTGCTGTTCCTGCTGCAGGTGCACCTGCTGCTGCGCCTCGGAGGCCTGGGCATGTGCTTGCACGGGTACCTGTCTAGGAGGCTGCTGTGCCTGCTGCACGTGCTGCTGGGCCTGGGGGGCGTGGGCATGCGCTCGCTGCTCCTGCTGCAGGGGAACCTGTCTAGGTGAGGGTTGTTGGCTCGGTGCCTCTTGCTGTCCCCGCACCTGCCCTTGCTGTAATGCTATCTGAAACGCATTCAGCACAGGCTGTGAGAGGGCACGACAGGGGTTGGCAGAGCCATTGCCGCCGCCTCCAGGTTCACTGCGACCCTTTGTAAGCCAGAACTGTTGGGAGGGTCGTGGCTGTTTGGGGTGCGTACCCCGAAGCCACAGGGCAACATCTCGAGCCCCACGCAGTTGCACTGGAACACATTGACATAGACCGTTTACCGTTGGTTTCAGGTTGTGAGCCACTTCCTCTGTGTACGGCGGGCAACATGGGGCAAAAACAAAAGTTCTGAGCGCACCTTTCTTGCCTCCCGCAGGGGGATAGAAGTATTTGTCTTTGCCGTTCGTGCCTCTGATGACAGGATCTGGGCAAAAGCAATTGACGAATGTCAAGGCAACTTGACAGCAGAGAATACAGTTAGAAATGCAGAAGATGGCGATTTCCCCACCCCACTCCTCCCACTGTTCATCCAAGTGGCGCAAGGTGACGCTTGAGATCCTCTCCCGGCTACGCAGCAAATCGAACAGCCACTCCTTGACGGGGTCTATTAGTGTCATCGTTAAACGATTCCCAAGTATATATAACAAAACAGGGTGCGAGCACGCGACAAGCACAAAACGCGTGTTCCTGTTGTTTCGGTTGTTTTTTGTCGTTCATAAATTGGCACCTACATAATTTGCAAATTTGGTGCCGAAGAATTGGTGCCGAAGAATCACCCCGGGCACAAATACAAGGCTTTCTCGGTACTGGGAGTATGTCGCTAATTTAATTGAGATGGATTAAAATTCTTTCCAAAGAGAATAGTTTTGGGTGAATCTTCTACCCCATGCATCCTGAAGTAGTGCGTTTGTTACGCAAATGTGGGCCTCTCCAATTCGGCTGGTTCCGTGCCACCGTGCGTATTTGTCAATGCAACAATAAGAAAATAGAAGAAAAAAGACTCCGCTGGTAGTGATGACACTGCCAGCATGATCAAGGGAGGGGGTTACATAGGTGCCCGCACCAGGCAACCCCCCACCGTGCAAACACACTACAAGCAAAAGAAAAATTTAGTGTGGGTAAGGGGGGTTGTGTGCCGTGGCACCCAGACCCACACCATGATTGTTGTTGCTGAAGTTGCATTACTGTGCATATGTTGTTTTAATAATAGATGCATGTCTGATGGACGTCGGAATGTTAGACAACGTTACCAATGGCCATTACCAGGCTTACTGGCTCAATTACTAAGGAAGTAAGCGGCTGGTAAGCGGGCCGACTACTGATCTGGTAATCCATTGGTAA
>Ga0307967_1001917_pt1 | contig 12299 bp, 16 predicted proteins | sample OrgLakmetagen648_FD_201828 | JGI IMG/M metagenome (GOLD analysis project Ga0307967, IMG submission 201828) | Saline water microbial communities from Organic Lake, Antarctica - #648 | ecosystem: Environmental > Aquatic > Non-marine Saline and Alkaline > Saline | place: Antarctica: Organic Lake... | reverse complement strand
ATTCCATACAATGTACATGGGGCACCTAAGCACCCAGCAGAAAGTCCCAGAAGGGGGACACTGAGGCCAAATTGGGCATGCTAATCAAATGCTCCTGGTGCATGAGCCCAATAACTTGCAGTTTCAAGCTCGGCACTGATACGTAGATTGCAAAGCAGCTGAGCTGAACAGCTGCAATCCATGGGGCACACATGTCATTGGCTTCCATGCATACCCCACTTTTTGCTGCCAATTCTACGTACAGATCGCTCGCTGCCCAAAGTTCAGTAATTTATACTGTGTTTAAGTTTTAACAACAAAGATCACCACAAATAGTAATGGAGTGAAAAGACCAAGTGGTCGACGATATATGGAAATTAACATACCAACTCCCCATGGAAACCACCATGCTAGGAAGCAAGTGCCCGCATGTGCATCTAGTCATTTAATCGCGCCAATTTTGCATGCAGGGCGTCTTTACTCAATTTATGGACTAGTAGCTTGTAGTGTCAACTTCAATTTGCAGCGAAGTTGGTTCCAGTTTAATGAAGTGATGCTGGGCAAAATAAGCAAGTCCAGCATTTGGGAGCTAACAGGCTGCTTTTGTATCTTAATTAGAAGGTACATACAAAAAGCGAGATTAAGCCTCTTAATCTTCATTAGAAAACGAGTCCCTAATTATAATCCATGCTTGCTCTCAGCAGCTGAAGTACACGTTCTTGCTCAAAAACTCCGTGCATTGTTCCCAGAGGCACTACGGAAGTAAGAGGCGGTTTTCATTGCTATTATGAGAGGAACAACCAATAAGCACCGTCGCACCTCTGCTTATGATTCACTTTATTCCAGGGCCTCCGTACATAATCTGCGTCTGCCTTTTCTGCAGCATTTAAGTAAATGTTTTGCTCCTAAAATTCCATGCGTACTCCCTGAAGGCGCACAAGCTGAGCCAAACTAGACCTAAGTGTCCTACCCTCCCCAGAAATAGGGCACAATATCTGTGCACACATTACAGCATAGTACCTGCAGCTATATGATCCAGCTTTGAAGCCAGCATTGCATCCCTCAATTCTGCGTCCTCCAACGCCCCACGCTCCTCCTCGCCCTCTGACATGTCGTAGTAGTACCCCTCCTCGTAGTCTGAACCACTCACGCTGCTGCCGTCCGGCTGTTTCCCCCCCCCTTCTTTGTCCTTTCCCCCTGCTGTCAGGTTCCCACTGCTGCCTGCCTCTTCTCGAAGGGATGTGGAGGGTCTGTCGATGGATTGTGAGAGCGTCCATGGTAAAGCGCATGTGTGACACTTTACGTGTGAGCGTGTATCAATCATGCAACCAGTTGATTGCAAGCTTCCTTGGTGTCTGTAAAGTCTGCCCATCTGATGCACACATGCAGTGACTTGTCCCGTGACCCAAAACGATGAACCTGTCAGCATTAAGATCCTAACAATTGAACGCATGTCACGATTTTGGGATGAGGATTAATATGCGGAATCTGATGAATACACACAGTCATTGTCTTTCTTATATGAGTTGGTGCTCAACTGGTATGCTTGTGCACATCACAAGGCACACACGTGGGCAGTTTACCTGCCGCAGGATGCACAGCCATGAGGATGGCCTTTATGCTGGCTTCGATGCTGGTGCTGGCTGCCACTACCCTTGGTGTTGCCTCTGCTCTTCACGCGGCGCTACATGTGCAAGTGTTTTGTGGGAGGCTGATGAACGTGTGCAGGTTTGAGCTTATTTAATCATTGTGTTTTTGTGTGTGCATGCATGCTTGCGTGAACCTTGTACAAAGTATGCACGTGCCTGCAGTAATGTGCAAGCATGATAAATCCAGCACACGTGTAAAGGAGTGTGTGTATGCTGTATGTATGTGCACTGCACTTTCCCTTCTCACCTGTGGCCGAGAGGGTGAGGGCACCTCCACTAGCTTGCCATCCGTCTTGGACTGTATGAGACGGTGGACATAGTTGTCGCCCACATAGTCCCAAACCTGAGGTGTGCAGGGTGATTCACTGATAAATGCAGCGCACTCATAGATGGACTGTATGGACATAGTTGTCACCCACATAGTCCCAGACCTGAGGTACGCAGGATGATTCACTGATGAGTACAGATTACGCATGAACCAAGAGCTGTCATTCAAGGCGTGAGGTTGGACAAGGCAGCAGGTGAAAGAGGGCATGGCAGTTTTGCCATATGTGTGGCAATAAGTGAACACACTCTTGGTGTACCTAACCATTAAATAGCTAGCAGGCAAGCTCCTTTGTTCACAAAGGGATGGCGACGCTATAAAGTTACTGTTGTCGGGATGGCTTTAAACTTCAGATACTTTGCAAACAACAAATTAATATGTACATACCTTGTCGGGTACATACCTTTTTGGGTGGGGGAGAGGGGGGGCTTGAATTTGATGTACAACGCAACACTATGCTCACCCTCTGTGTGTCCAGATCTAGGGCGTAGCAGTGGCTGGAGCTCTTCCAGTGCTCAGAGGCATGCCCGGCACGGTAGCGGCCACAGCCCTGCAGGAAAAAGCAGTGAACGCCTCTAGCCACCTAGTGAACCAAAAGTGGAAGCGGTACCGACAGCAACATCAGACATGGCTGAGGATGCAGCGTGCTCTTTGTTGAGTAAGCGCTAGGAGCAATCTGTGAATCTGTCTACTGACAGCTTGCTTTATATGAAGGGAACTTTTAATACATGACATTATTCGCAAACCTACCATCAAGGTTGGTTTAGGCTTGCTAGTGGGGGTGACACAAACACACACATGCAAAGACACAAACACGCACACACACATGCACACACACGCACACGCGCACACACTCACACACGCACACATACACACCACGTGGCCACAGATGAGGCAAATCCAGAGGTCGGCAGTGGCACCACAGACTCTGCATTGGGAGGAATTCACGTCTGGCTGGGAGCAGTACCTGCAGGGATCAGCACAGAGGATGCATTGCACCACCGTTACGCACGTACCACATGGTGTTCTCATCCACCCATGGGTTACATAGGCCATCAAATCGGGGTGGTTTGAAAGCAGGATTGGATATCTGGAGGCTTGAGCGGCAAAGCAATGAAAGGATATTTGATCAGAGATGGGCGTTTTTAACAAGAAGTATTTGATATTGAGATCCATCACATGGAGTTTCTGGCCTATTAAACCAGGAAATATTTTGTACACGACTTGTACAGACTGAAGGCATTTTTTGTGTCCCTTGAGGCACTTTGCTTGTATTGTGTGCTCTTGTGTTCTTGCGAGCTTCCTTTTAAAACAATGTTGCTGCCAGCTTGTTTCTCAATGGAACCGCTTTTGCTACAAAAAACATTGCTGACGCCTAATTTTTGTAAAGACTGGCTTAATGCAGACATCCTCTGTGTGTGTGCGTGCGTGCGTGCGTGCGTGCGAGCGTGTTGTGTATGAATTAAGCTGCTCAGCATGTTTGTGTGTTCCAAGCTGCTCACCTACAAACAGGGCACGAGGTGTCCCCCCATTTCTGAAGACACTCTGAGTGGAACTGGTGATTGCACACCTGGAGAGAGGAGGTGCCTAAATATAAGATCACGAGCACAACAATGATCGGCACCAATGTCATCAAACAGCGGAACAGTGTGCACACTGAGCTTAGACCTAACCCTGTAATCTTGGTCGAAAGAAGTGTTTGGGCTGGGATCTGCTGCTTGGAGCACTGGCGTGCACCGTGGAATACATGCAATATGTCCGTCATTAACCCGTGGTATTATTCTTTGGAATAAAAAAAAGGACGAGAATGTCACGGACTTGACGGGTAAACGAGCCCGATAGTTTTCTTTACATTCAGACACACAAAGACACACAGTGCACACTACTCACTCCATGCCATTAAAATTGTACACAGTTTACCGTGGTGACAATGCCACTGATGTACTCATCCAGGCGCTCCAAGCATACCGGACAGGAGGGCAGCTCAGTGCCAGCAGCGATGCCTCCCATAGCACCACCTGTTACACGTAACATGTAATGCAGTCTTTGATGACACCATTGTAGGTTACAATCTAGCCAGTTGCAATGAGACAGAGTGACAGGGCCTCTGACATGTCTGCAATGAGACCGAGTGACAGGGTACAGGGCCTCTGACATTTAGACACGTGTGAGGTTAGACCCGTACAATCCACATACACAAACCAACATCAAGGCCCGTACATGCAGCTCAGCTTCACAGAGCATCAGATCTTTGCATCGACCCTTAGTGCATGCAGTCATTTACTGTGTGGCGGCGTATAAAACAGCAGACGCCATTCAATTCACCTGGACTACTGCAGGATGTTGAAGGGGCCGCCGCCTCTGAGCAAGGAATTGGGGCAGGAGAGACTGCCTTGCTGTCTGCTCTGTTACGTTGGTTAAGCCCCTGTAGGGGTGCGAGGACTAAAAGCAGGGAGTGATTAACCAGAGCAAAGGCTTTCAAAGAGTAAGGAATGAGTGGGGGAGGCGCAACTCATAATACAGCGGAAGAGGTGTGTTAAACACGGCATGTCCAGTGTTTCATGATAAATCACAAGTACGTGTTGACACGTTCGCACAGGTGACATCTTCCAGCACAGCATGGTAGTTTAAATCAGGCCTTCAACTATTTTAACAAAACACAGTGCAGCTTTGGTGAATTGTGATTTGATGAACAAACACGGTATATTTCTACTTTACTGGTGCTCTAATATTCATACACAGTTTGGTTCTCACACACAAACACAGTGCAGCTTCAGTATACCGGCGCACGCACCAGCGCTTCTCCAGGGACTCCAGCCCGGGTACTGCCCCTGCTCTTACTTTTGTTGGCCCTGCCCCCATGCTTATAACCGCTGCCGCCCCTGTTGCTGTCACCACTGCCTGGCACACCCCTACTGCTGCTTGGCACTGCTGCTCCAACACCAACACCAGCACTGCTGCTGCTGCTGCTGCTGCTGCTAGTGGCGGAGGTGGGAGTGGGTATGGTGGTTGTGAGGCGGCCATCAGGGCTCACTAGGTCCACCGCACGCACCCACACCAGCCGACATACGATCTCAGGCTCCAGGCTGGAGAACTGTGAGGTCCCATTGTTTGCGTGTGGGGGAGTGCTTGTTGCGTGATTGCATGCTCGTGTGTGGGAAAGCGCTTTTTGCGTGATCATGTTGTTTGTGTGTATGGGTTTTGTGAGTAAACGTGGACCTGTTGAAGGCTAACACGCTGTGGAGGAGCACTTGAGCAAAGATCTGGGACAGGCAAAAGCCTTGATTTCTAAAAAACAAAGGGACAAGGATTGCACACATTGGTGAGGTGTCGAGGATGTGTACGAGAGAGTCTGCAAACGGACCTGTACTAACCCTTTGCATCAGAGTCCTTCTCTCTTCCCTTTCTTCCCTCACCGGCTTTTGATTGAAATGCTGGTAAAACTCGTCCGCCTGCTGCTGGCTGCCAAAGCGGATGAGCACCATGCACACCACTTGAGATCTTGCCTCTCGTCGCAGCACACGCATGCTACGTATGGCCTCCAGGTATGCGCCACAAAAGTTGCAGAAGTCGGCCATACTCATGTCAGCAGGGATGGCCAAGCAGCAGATGGTGGGGGAGCGACCTTCCTGTGTATTGCAAGGGAGCAGCAGGCTTAAAAGCCCCAGCCTGCTAGCCAAAGCATTGCTATGCTCATGTCCGCAGGGAAGTAGCAGATCTTAGTGGGGAGGCCTAGTATGTTCGAGGAGGTTTAGGGGGTCGAGCACTGGCAGGTCACTGGACAAACCAAAGAAGCAAGTGGAAATTCCTGATCTGGCAGCCGGTTAGGGAAGACGGAATAGATTTCTGCCGCCGTTCAAGATTGCCAGGTGGAAGGCTAGGTGACGGCCTTAACTTACAAAGCAATTTTTGGGGACAGGTAGGACATGTCTTTATGACACTTGGTCAGAACCAGAAGTACCAGAGTGCACTACATTATTACTGTCATTTGGAGCTTCCCTACACGCATGATCCTGGCCAACCCCATGCAACTAAAGGTAAAAAATGACGTGAACCATGACAGCATTATATTGTGTTATGATTTCACCTCCTCACACGTGATAGTGCCCAGGGTCTTTAAAGGAAATTTCTGATGCGTCAACAATGGCACTTGCAATTCAATCAGTCCCCTTTACCGATTCAAACCACCACGCAGGTCACCCTCACCGGCAACATGCTTGCGTACGCATGGATGGCACACATCCTCGCACAACGCAGGTCACCCTCACCGGCAACGAAGTGGAGGAAGGGTGCAGGTGCTGCTGCTGCTGTTGCGTCTTGCATCCCCACGCGCCAGTAGCCGCAGCAGCCTTGGCCAGTTGATGTGCTGGTGGAACAGGGAAGTCACGATATAAGTGTACTACCCCTGTGATGTGCTCCACCCTGGGGTTCCCAATTGAAAACTCAACGGTGCCGTCCGTCAGATCTGCGTCCAGCACATCCCGCAGGTCGGCAGTGCTCTCGTCCTGCTCATCCTCCTACAGCAAATTGGGTGAATGTGCGTTCAGCAGTAAGAAACATGTACTTAGAGAGAGGTGCACGTGTTCATCGGGGTGGGCTATGTGTGAATGTATGTGCGTGCGTGTGTGTAATTGTGTGCGCTTGTGCGCGTGCGTGTTGGTGTGCGTGCGTGCATATAAAGGTGTTTGTGTGTTACGTGTGAGTGCATGTTTGTGTATGTGTGTGTATGTATGTGTGTGTGCGCGTGTGTGTGTGTAGACGTGTGTGTGTGCGTGCGCGTGCGTGCGTGTGCGTGTGCGCGTGCGTGTGCGTGTGCGTGTGGGTGTGCGTGCGCGTGCGTGCGTGCGTGCGTGCGTGCGTGCGTGTTTGCGTGCGTGTTTGCGTGCGTGTTTGCGTGCGTGCGTGTTTGCGTGCGTGCGTGCGTGCGTGCGTGCGTGCGTGCGTGCGTGTGTGTGTGTGTGTGCGTGTGTGTGTGTGTGTGTGTGTGTGTGTGCGTGTGTGTGCATCTGTACGTATGCATGTGTGTGCAGCTGTACCTGTGCATCCAACACCACACTCTTGTTTGCCTCAACCTTCAAGCTGTACATCTGATCATTAAAAAATCTCCCGGAATAAAAGTAAATAGTAGTAAATTTAACAAACTTTAAAAATGCAGGCTCTGCATTCTTTCAACACTGCCAAGCTCTCCCCATGCCTGCAATCTGCTTCTTCGTCTCACATCCCACGTACTGCCCGCTCTGTGCGAGCGGCAGCGGCTCAACAAAATGACAACAGGGAGGGGTGGTCCAGGCGCGATTTGCTTGCGGGACTGGTGGGCTTAAATGTCACCTCTACTCTGCTTTCGCCCTCTGTGCCGGATAGCCAGGCAGCTCCATTTCTGGAGTCAACTGGTGCCAAGTGAGTGGAGGGAGGGCTTGTCTGTGCTTGCAGTGATTGGTGGCCAATTTTGTGATGTCTGGATTCATTTGAGTTGCGCATGTTCCTGGGCCTGTATACTTCCTTAAACAAGCACGTCAAATTCCTTAGCAATTTGTCCCTGTCACCTTGGCTTGCACGGCCTTGCGTGTCACACACAAACAAACACACAACTCACACACGCACGAACACACACACAAACACATTCAAACACAAACACACACGCACACACACACACATGCATACACACATATACATAGACAACACACACACGCGCGCACACGCATACGCATGCACACATACATACGCACATACATTACCTACACATTAACTCACACACTAGAACAAACTTGTATACAGCACTATCACACTGACTCGCACACATACATACGCACTTAAGCATTAGCACACACACTTACACACGCACATAAATGTACACATATGAAAGCAACTACATACAATTTACATGCATACATGCATTCATACATACACACATCAGGGGCCCACTAGCAGATGAGGAAGAGCGCTTGTACCGTTTGCGTCAAGAAAGGGAGGGAGAAGCACGGAAATTATTTAAAGAGGAGAGGGAAAGGCTGGAGAAGGAAAGCAGAGAAACCATGGTGTGTATGCCCCCTCTGGCTCCTTTTGGGGAATGCTAATGCAAAGCACCTATACCCATCATCTCCTGTTACCAGAGTGCTTCAGCGATTCTGTGAAAGAAAAACTATGCAGGCAGTCTAAACCACTCCCAACGGGAATTAAGGAAAAGGCAGCCACTTTGGTGCCGGGTACTGTACAACTCCTTTGCCATAATATACAAAAAAGCTACCAACAAAATGCAAAAAAGTATAAACTTTGCTTATTCGACTGGTTGCAGGAAGGAAAGCTGTGTGCTACACCCTTTGGAGTGGACGTCGTTGGCATAACGGAGCTCTTTGCACTGGTGGGTGGGATATATGCCGTGCACTTGACAAACACACGCGCACACACACACACACACAGGCGTTACCCTGCAAATGTCAACAGATCAGCAAAGGCCTGCTTCAACGTGACGCCAGATATCTTGCCAGTATATCAGAATTCACCAACAATTGCTACTGCAAGCAACCCTCTTAAGAGACTTTTCAAATTGTGCATAAAGGTCGGCGCTGTTGTGGGTGGCGTATCTGCCAGGCAACGCAAGGATGAATTAGAGCGCTTGAATGAGCAGCTGCGCAAGATCAACCTGTCACTCAGGCAGCAAGCACGTGCAGGCACGCTGTATGCCCCAGGTGCGACACGTAACCTAGGGTTGGCAAGAATCATGATTGTACAGTGAGGATGCGGTGTTTGTTGCAGGAGTATGCTCAAAACATGGAATCAAACGTGCAGGGTTGTCCAGTTCGGGGTTCAGTCAAAAATCCGGGTTTGCAAACTTTCACGCATTCTAACAAATTTGAGATCTGCCGTTCGAGGTTCGATCAGAGGTCGTCGAGCTCTCTAGAGTTTGTCCAATCTTAAGCCACAAAAATTACAGGGGGGCTCTGCCCTGTCCACTCCGAACTACCACTCTTTCCTCATTAAACACCACTTGTAGTATGGTGGCCTCCAGAGTACGTGTGTGTGTTTGTGTCAAGCACTTGCGTGCTTGTGCGTGCGTGCGTGATTGAGAACGTGTGTTTGCGTGAGTGTGTAGTGTGTATGTGTATGTACACGTGTGTGCGGGAGCGGAAGCGTGTGTGTGTGTGTGTGAGTTTTATGCTGCATGGTGGCCTGAGCCCCCTCTTGTGCTGCTTTTGCTGACACTGCTGCTGATGTGTTCCTGTCCAGCCAACGCTTCTTGGTGTCTTCCTCCCTCTTCTCGGCAGCTGTGTCATCAATGGCGCGAGTCACTCCGCCACGACATCCTCTATTTCACACTCGGGCGCTGCACACTTCGCTCCCAACGTAGGGCTTCCCTTAACAAAGTGCTTCCGTGCACGGGGGGCACCCCCCGCAAACTCGTGGCCGCAGCAATTGCACTGCACCCCGGGTTGGGCCCTTTTTAATCTACGATGGTTACATGGTCCTGTTCTGGGCCCTTTGTTTTCCCATTGTTACTCTATTATAAACATATACAACGAAATGTGAAAATGTTGGGGTGCTTGGGGAAGCCCAGGGGCCCCTTTACCAAAATTGCACATCGAACCATGCAAACATTTCGAGGGTTTGCAAACTTTCACGCACCTTCACGCAAACCCTTGCTCCCAGAAAAATGAGCTCAAGAACCCTAATACGATGTGCGATGTGTATATGCAAGTCAGGCTGATACCCCAAGAGGAACGGGCCTGTTGAAGCCCAGGACGATGGTGCATGTGAACTTTTACTCTAGCGCGTCTCGCTTTCTTTGAATCACAGACCTCAATGTCCCATGACCCATCCCGATGTCTATCTTGTCTGAAGCAAACTCAAAGCTGTTTTACTTATGCAAGCCGCCCCGCATGACATATCCCCCCCTCACACGACAATATTGCGCACACCTTGCCACTCACTGCTGCCCTCACCAACTCTTCCAATAGGCCTGACATACGCGCCACCCGTTAGCATATCCTCTGCCGTAGCTGAGGCCTCTCCCCAAGCAGCCGCCACGGTAACTCCTCCCCCCCCCTCCATCATTCCTCCTATGGGGAGCATGGCAGCAGCAGTTGCTGCGACGCCGGCGACCACAGCCAGCCCGACTGCTGTTAACCAGGCAAACTACAGCCAAGTGTCCATGGAAGAAGATGACATGAGCATGGAGCAGTTGCAGTGCAGGTGGGAGCTATGTGTTAACACCAGTCCCTCCTTTCCATTGCCTTCCTTATTCTTTGTTTTGCTCTCCTTCTTGCCAACGCATCTCAGCCTGCCGCCCTGGCCTGCAACACCATTCCCTGTGATATACAAATGTAGGGATGCACTACGGGCAGGCAAGCGGTTGCTCAAAGAAAATGGCGCTGCTGCCATGATCAGATTTGAGAAGGCGCTGATGCTTTCCAAGCAGTTAGGGGACAAGGTGAGACTTGCATGTCTAGGGATGTCCAACGTAACAAAATCAGGGAGGGGTAACAGGTCAGCACGTCGATTCCTTTGGCAGCCGTGGACTGTGTGTTGTTGACAATCTGTATGTGGCTCCATTCTTCTGGACATTCAGTCATTGGAAGGGTAGAGCAACGGCCTATCTACTAATTTACGTGAAAAAATATGCAGTCCCTCTTCTTCCCGATTCTTGCATGACCACTTGTGAGCCTGAACAAGTCACGTGAGCAAGGCAACTGTATACCTGTTACCTGTGCTCCACTGCTGCCTCTCCTTTCCTGCTACCTCTTCTTGCCTGTGTAGATCAACAGCACCTAATCCTGCACATCATATCTACATGACTGCCACGTTACGCGTTCGTTTTTTCTCATCAAATACTCTCGGTGCAACAGGTACAAGAACGGCGCGCGATGAGAGGCCTAGCCGCCTCAGCACGCATCCAGGGCCAGTATAAGTCAGCTATCAAGCACTTAGAGCGTGTGCTGGAGATCTCCCAGGAGTTCAAGGAATTCACAGGTGATTACGCCCCCTCTCGCCTCAGATGCTCAGAGGATTTTACTCTGTCAACGATGATGTGCAATCTGCTGACAAAGGAATGTTCTCTCTTCTTGAGCATTGGCTACGACCCTCTTTGTAGCGTGTAGTGGCCAAAAAGGGACCAAGTCAGGGTTGTGTATTAAGTATTCTGTGTTGTACTTACTCATGCATGCTTCCATTGTTCTTTATTTCCTAGGTGACGCGGACGCTTATGGCACGATTGCGGACTGCTACACGGACATGGGAGACTTTGACAGAGCGGCAGCTTTCTATGACAAGTACATCGACACGATGAATAGGGAGGGTCCTGTGTAAATTGTAGTGACCAGCATTTCTTGGGCTGGTTTGCATCCAACCCTGAGGGCCTGTACATTTTTTGTTTACTTGAGGACTAAAAGGTTTTGTTTGGTTTTAGCCTGTGATTATACATACATACCTGCTGTTAGGGTCCTGTAAGCTAATATATAATGCCTTCTTGTTCCTCTAACGGATAATTCAGCTACTTTTATCCATAGCAGCCGGTGTGGTACGCATAACACCAGTTCACAAAGATCCCACTTTTCCTCGTTATCACAAGTGTCATTATATTCAGACCTGGTCATGATTGTGCGGATACATCTCTTACCCAAAAAGGCACAAGAATGATACAAGGTTGACAAAAAAAGGCCTTCAGTTATGAACCACGACTGCTAGCCTGTCAAATCAAACCACCGTCTGCGGGCAAAGTCAAAGACTCGGCCGCATCAACTGACCCGTGCCAGATCTCCTGAGCGACTCTGGCGCAAGACTGTCTTCCTCGTCCTTATGCCATGGCTCAACATTGCAGCCCCATACGCAGGGTACAATTACTTCCCATTTGCAGCAGTGCTGTCCCCTAAATAGTTGACTTGATTGACAGAGTTTGGAGAGGTCAAAAGTGGAGAAGCGGCCTGTTTTTCTGATAGGTGGATAGCTGTGTTTGGGACTCAGGAGTTTGGTGGTCAGAAGAAAGTGGTAAAAATGACTGCATGATTTGTAGCAGTGACTTTTACAGCAGCTGGATCCGTGGGTTTTAAGTTGAGTAATCTGTCAGAGCTTTGTGTGATTTATTGCAGTGGCTGGCTCTTATCGTATGATAGCAGCTGGTGATTCAAATTATGAAAGGCGCACGAAGTCGAGGAATTAAATGGTTAAAGTTATAATTTGGTAGTTGAATGTTTGGTAGCCAAAATTTCAGAAAAGACGCAGGCAGTGAAAGCCACGCACTCCCCACAATAATTAAGAAAAAGGAGCCACTTTGGTACCGAGTACCGTAAAGCTCCTCCACCGTGAAAAGGAAAGGAAAAGTCAATGGGGATTAGGAGGGTTGCAGGCTTGGCCTG
>Ga0307967_1001911_pt1 | contig 12305 bp, 12 predicted proteins | sample OrgLakmetagen648_FD_201828 | JGI IMG/M metagenome (GOLD analysis project Ga0307967, IMG submission 201828) | Saline water microbial communities from Organic Lake, Antarctica - #648 | ecosystem: Environmental > Aquatic > Non-marine Saline and Alkaline > Saline | place: Antarctica: Organic Lake... | reverse complement strand
TATTAGACAACCGCGCTTCGCCCAACTCCTGCCGGATCAGGTCGGCCAGACTCAAACCACTGACTGCCGCTAAATTGTGCCAGGCATCCCGCTCACCCGGCGATACCTTCACATGAACCCACTTTTCACGTTTCGACATTCTTTTTCCTACTGCCCGTAGTAAGCCGCAGAGCGGCAAAGAGCGCGGCTTGCCGCGTCATCATTGGCTTTTCTGTGGTTTTGGGTCCATTTGTGGTGCGGGGGATTGAAGGGGGCGTCGCCCCCTCACCAGTCCCGTTAGCGTAGCTAACGGGTAGGCTGGCTTAATTACTTAATATAGCGCTGTTCCGTAGGAACTGCAACTTTTTATGGCCCTGCGGGCCGCTTTTGGGCAGTAGGAAAAAGAAGTTTGTGTGGCTGTTGTGTGGCTGGCTTAGCAATGGCCTGAACTGTTCCGGCCCGGCGCGCGGGTTTCATCCCGCGCTGCATAGGGCCAGTGGCACCCAACGGGTGCCGCATAGTGGTTCGAATTTTGAGTTATCCACAGGAGGGCCAGGATCGCACCCTTCCTTTTTCCTTTTCTTCCTTTTAAATACTTTTCCGACGCTAATAAATAATTAAAAACAAAGGCTTACAACGCATAAAGACGACAAATCCGCAATGAAAGACGACAAATCCGCAGCATAAAGACGACAAATCCGCAATGGAAAAGCGACAAATCCGCAGTAATAAACGACGCTAATAATCAAGGTCGTTTAATGTGTTAGGCTGACCACATCTTGAACAGGGAAGGCCGCACTGGATGAAAGACCTGGTTGTAAAATCGAATGCTCTGGTTGAAGCAGGGCACCGCCTATCGCTGACCGAGCAGCGCATTGTGCTGTCTGCCATCACCCGGATACGGCGGGATGAAGAGCCTTCCTCAGATGCCTGGTACATAGTTTCAGCGAACACGCTAGCCGATGTTGCGGGAATCTCCGCCAGCCGTGCCTACCACGATCTGGCCGATGCTGTAGAAACCCTGTGGCAGCGGGAAATCGTTGTGAGAGGCGGGCCGAACGGTAGGCAGGAAACACCGAAAAATGGCCGTATGATGAGGGTTCGGTGGGTTCAGGCGATTGACTACATACCCGATGAGGGCGCGGTAAGGCTTATGTTTTCCGCACCGGTTGTGCCCTATCTGACACTGCTAAAAGACCAGTATACAAAGTACGAGCTGCAATACGTGGCGCCTATGCGTAGTCGCTTCGGGCCTCGCCTATACGAGCTGCTGGTTCAATGGCGGCTAACTGGGGAGCGAGAGTTGGCCATCGACGACATTCAGCGTATGTGGGGCACCAGCTACGAAAGAATTTTCGACTTCAAAAAACGGGTGATTGCGTACGCAGTGAAGGACGTGAACGAATACTCAGACCTGAACGTCTCTGTTGGATACAGAAAAACGGGGCGACGAGTGACGCACGTTCAGTTCAAATTCAAACCCAAAACCGCCCAGAAACAGGTATCTCGCGGCCTGACCAGGGCTCAAATAGAGGCAGCGGCGAAGCCTGGCGAAACGTACGAGCAAGTGAAAGATCGGCTTAGTCGAACCAGCGGCGGCTAAATATTATTATATAAAGAGGTTTTTGTATTAAAATGCTTTTATATTATTAAATAAAGAGGTTTTTGCGCTATAATATATTTATATCATTATATAATAGGTGGGTCGTGATCGTTTTGGTTGGCAGTGAAAAAGGCGGCGTCGGAAAAAGCATGGTCGCCGCTCATGCGGCGGTCCGACTGTCAATGACCGGCAAGGCCACCTTTTTGGCCGATGCCGATCCTCAGCAAACGTCTTTGCGCTGGGCGATGGCCCGTAAGGCACATCGGCCCGACGCGCCAGCGGTAGAGAGCGCCAGCCTCGTTGGCGACCTGCGATCGGAGATCACCAAGCTCGCTAAAAACTACGACCACATAGTAATTGACTGCGGCGGTTCTGATTCCATGGCGCTGCGCAGCGGGATGTTGCTAGCGCATCGAATGATAATTCCGAGCCGGGTTGCTCGCCGGGATATCGAAACCCTCCAGCATGTGAGCCAGCTGGTCGCCCAGGCGAACGCCGAACGAACCAAAAAAGGCATGACCGAGATGATTTCGCGGGTGGTCTTTAACGGTATCAAAGCGCTGCCCTCGTTCTGGAGTCGGATCGAGGCGGCGAAAAAAGCGGTCGAAGGTATGGGGCTAGGGGTCTCGAAATTCAGCATCGTTGATCGAGTCAGCTACGACGACAGCCAGTACCAGGGCGGCACCGTCTTCGATGCCAGAGAAGACCAAAAAGCGATTGACGAAATGGAGCGGGTTTTGAAATCCCTGCTTAGAAAAGAACAACCGGAGTGAAAATGGTCAAGCCAAACTACGAAATCGAGAGCACGGATTCGTTTATCGCGGGCGCTGAGGAAAGGGCGAACCGCAACGCGGTGAAGCCCGACAATCTGGTCCAAATAGGGAATCGAGTTCCGAAGGAATTACGACGCCAACTCAAGCAGGCGGCACTCGAAAACGACACCACGATCAACGCCATTCTGATTGACGCATTGGAAGCGTGGCTGGCCGACAACGATACAAAGCGACTCAGAGGCAGCGCCCTGGACGATGATGGGCTCTGATAACAAACGGTCGTTTTCTGGACGCCCGCTTCATAGCCTCAAAAACACCAATTTTCCTATTGTTTTGCGTCCAAGAATCACGTACAAAAAACTATGACCAGAAAAGGCTCGTTTGATGATCATAGGATATGCCCGTGTCAGTACCCAAGATCAAAATCCGGAGTTCCAAGTCGATGCTCTGGAGAAAGCCGGTTGCGAACAGATCTTTCAAGAAAAATTTACCGGCAAGCTCCGGGAACGACCTGAGCTGTCGCAGTGTCTGCGTACCCTCCGAAAGGGCGACATTCTGGTTGTCTGGAAACTGGACCGGCTGGCCCGTTCACTGAAAGACCTGGTTGAAATCGTCCAGGATCTCAATGATCGCGAGATTGGCTTCAAATCGCTGACAGAAGCGATCGACACCACAAGCTCCGGTGGTCGGCTCGTTTTCCATATCTTTGGAGCCCTCGCTGAATTTGAGCATGACCTGATTCGGGAGCGGACAAAAGCGGGACTCGCCGCAGCTCGCGCTCGTGGCCGAAAGGGGGGGCGCAGACCAGTGATGTCTGCATTGGATGTGAAAAAGGCGGCTGCTATGCTTTCTGATCCGACGATGACGAAGGCTGAGGTGGCGGAGCATTTCAGGGTTAGCAGGACGACGCTCAATACCTCTCTGAAGCGTGAGGGATATTCGATTTAGATTGAGTGCTAACGATTTGGGCCTTTTGCCCGGGTAAGATTGCAACGATTGGTAGTCCTGGACTGCTGGTGAGACAAATGAATTAAGGAATGATGATGACTGCCCAGCTTAGGGGGCGGTCTCCAGCTCCCTGCGGCGAGCCCCACCTCAAAACGGAGTGCAGCATCATGAGCGACATTGAATTTTCTGTGCTGGAAGCGCAGCAGAAAATCCATGAATTGATCGCACAGCAACGCCCACTGGAACAGACCCTGGACGCGATAGCCGATTGGGTAGGCAGCATGATGCCCGGCGCGCTGGTTTCCATCATGCGGTTTCATCCGGACACCAACAGTCTGAGCCTGATGCCCACCAGCCGGTTTTCTGATGATTTTTTCCGGGCCATGCAGGATATTCCAGTGGCTGAGAACATGGGCACCTGCGGCACGGCGGCCTTCACCAAAAACCTGGTTATTACTGAAAATATTCAGAAGGACCCCCGCTGGGACGGTTACCATGACATTGCCGAGGCAGAGGGAGTGATTGCCTGCTGGTCCATGCCAATTCTAACCTCGAAGAGAGAGCTCCTAGGCACCTTCGCCACCTACTACCACGCCCCGACCACCCCGACCGTAGAAGCTCAGCACAATCTCACCCGCGGCGCTGCCCTGGTTGCCCTGGCCATTCTCCGCCAACGGGATACAGAAGACCTTCTCACCCTCTCCGAGCGGCACCAAGCCCTGTTCGATAACCATCCGTTCGGTTTATATACATTTGGCCTGGATGGTTGCTTCCAGAGCTGTAACGCAGCGATGGAACGCATTGCCGGCTATACGGCAGATCGCTTGTATGGCCTACACTTCAATCGCTTTGTTGAACCCGAGTACCGCGCACTAACCCAGAGGGCGTTTGACAGAGCCCGAAACGGTGAGGCCCTCACTTATGAAACCATGCGCACCCATGCATCCGGCCACCCCTACTTTGTGGAGGTCACCACCTTCCCGGTCACCATCCAGGGTGAGATTGTGGGCGTCTACGGTATCTGCCGGGACATTACCGATCGCAAAGATCAGGATGCGGAACTGCGCCTGCTCAAGCGTGGCATTGAGACAAGCCCCTACGGTTTTCTCATCGCGGACGCACGCAGTCCAGACATGCCGACGGTCTATGCCAACCCGGCGTACGCAGATATGACCGGCTATACCCAGAACGACCTTATCGGACACAACCGTCGCTTTCTTCAGGGCGACGACACCGACCCGGAAACCCTCGAAGCCATACGGCATGGGCTGCACCATCAAACCGAGGTCAATGTCGAACTGATTAACTACCGAAAGGATGGCACGCCTTTCTGGAGCCACCTGTCGATCAGCCCGGTGCTTGATAATGACGGCCTCTGCACTCACTTCATCAGCAACCAGCAGGATATTAGCCACCGAAAAGAGCGGCAAGCTCAGATTACCTACCAGGCAACCCATGATCTGCTAACCGGCTTACCCAATGAGGCCTCGTTTCAACAGAAACTGCGGGACGCACTGACTGCGGATGGTGAGCGTGGATCGTTGGCCGCCATGCATGTGGACTTGGACGGGTTCAAGTCCATCATTGACGAACTGGGACACCATGTCGGCAACCAGGTACTCATAACCACTGCCCGGCGACTGACAGATCTGACGGCGCCTGAGGCGACCGTTGCCCGGTTGGTTGGGGATGAATTTGGCCTGCTGATACCCGGCTACACGAACCGAAACGAGGTCATCCAGCTGGCTAAGCGTATATTGGCTAACCTTGCACAGCCGATCGACGTGGATGGCCAGAGGGTTCACATCAGTGCCAGTATCGGGGTTGCCTGTAACGGCACGCCTCTGGACGCCCCCTATGAACTGCTCCAGTTTGCCGGTCTTGCCCTGGAGCGGGCTAGGCGGCAGGGCAGAAACACCTGGCAATGGCACAGCGGTCATAAAGCCGAGCGCAGCCGGCACAGCGTGAACACGAGGCATGATCTTCACGCCGCGCTGGAGGAAAAGCAGTTTGAAATCTATTACCAGCCCCTGGTGGACGCCGTTACCGGGCGCATGCGCAGTGTGGAAGCTTTGGTGCGGTGGCATCACCCTACCCGGGGAATGGTCTCCCCCGGTGAATTCATTCCACTGACCGAGAAAACCGGCCAGATCGTGCCCTTGGGCTTATGGATCCTCAAGCAGGCCTGCACAGAAATGGCAGACTTCAATGCCCACCGGGAGCGGGCATTGCGGGTTGCGGTCAATGTATCCTCCCTGCAGTTTGTGCGTGACGGCTTCCTTGACGACGTCCGCCGGGTGCTCAACGAAACTGGCCTGCCGCCACAACTGTTGGAAATGGAAGTGACTGAAAGCGTCTTGTTGGACGGAGCCAAGCCGGTGATCGAGCTGATGGAAACCCTGAAAACACTGGGCGTACGCATGGTTCTGGATGATTTCGGGACGGGCTATTCCAGCCTGAGTTATCTGCGGGATCTACCCGTTCACAAAGTGAAACTTGACCGCAGCTTTGTGGAGAAAACCGCAACCGATCACCGGATGGCCGCCATCGTTCAGGCCGTGATCACCATGAGCCACCACATGGACATGATCGTGGTTGCGGAAGGGATAGAAACCCGGGAGCAGCAGGAAGACCTGGCCCGCCGGCACTGCGATATCCTGCAGGGGTACCTGTTTGCCCGGCCGATGCCTCTGGCCGAGTTGAAAAAGCTGCCTGACCTCTTGCCGGTGGATCCCGCGACATCATGAAGACACTGAGTATACGCCTGGCCCTGGCCACACTTATACCTGCGTTGCTGATCACCTCGACACTGGTGCCGGTTTTCTGGTCGAACATTGAAAGTCGGGTGGAGAGTGCCCGTATCACAGCCCAGGCGCTGCTGGAGGCTGAATACGATGTGCTCCTTCAGGACATGAACGAAAGCCTGAATCACTCTTTGGCCATTGCAGAGTTTCCCTCTGTGGTGCAGTACCTCAGCAATGCGCAAGAAACCCAATCGCCCTATCAGGAACGCCTGCTAAAACAGAATCGGGATCAGTTGGGGGCGATGTTCAACAGCCTGTTGACCCACTTCGGCCGCTATACCCGCCTGGCCCTGATTGACACAAACGGCAATGACCACTTCCCCACACAGAGTTCCATGTCACCAGCAGCTGATCCGGGCCATGCAGATGCCTTGTACTTCCGGGAGGCCATGACACTGAAGGCGCACAGTCTCTATGTCTCACCTCCCTATCTTGGGCAAGGAGTCGCCGGCCCGGAAATCACTACGGCGGTGGTGGATATCACCGCGCCCGTGTTCGGGCAGGACGGCGAACGTTTGGGGGTACTGCTGCTGACACTGGACTGGCACTATTTGGCCAGCAGCTTGCCGCACACTTTGGGCACGTATTCGCAGGCCCAGGCACTGCTTGTTAATGCCCAGGGCACTTCGCTGTTGCCGACCGGGAGCGGCGCCATTCCCTTTGGCAGTTCCCTGCCGATACAGTGGCCGGATGCCTGGCAGGCTATGAGTTCCTCCAACCGGGGCGAAGCGCTTCTCGGTGACCACCTGATTTTTTCCCGTACCCTTGACTTCCGCACTCACCATGTCCGCAGCCAGGCCGGGCAAATCCTGGGGCTGCCGGACACTCAGCCATGGCGTCTCGGAATCATCGTTCCGAGGCCAGGCCTCACCTACCTACTGGCTGAAAGCCCTTGGAACGGGGCGTTGGTGGTGCTCGTTTATGTGCTGGCGATTGCCTTTGGTATTGGCTGGGTACTGACCAATCACCACCAGCGAACTCTGAGGGTCGGGGCGCAGAAACTGGCCCTGGAAACAAGAGATGACGCCCGGGAACTCTTCGATCTCTACGAACACGCGCCCTGTGGATACCACTCCCTGAATGAACACGGCGTGATCCTCAAGATCAACCGTACCGAACTGCAATGGCTGGGCTACAGCGCTGACGAACTCATTGGCAAACAGCTGTATCGTGAACTGGTTACCTCAGAAACCCGGACCGCCTTTGATGAAGCCTTCCGGCAAGTTTTGGAGGACGGCCATGAGGGCTCAGCGGAGTGTGAACTGATGTGCCGTGATGGCAGCACCCTCCCGGTTGCGATCGAAGCCACCGCCCAGATAACCTCCGATGGTTTTCAGTACAGCCGGGCCATGGTGTTCGACCTGACCGAACGAAAGCAGCTGGAAGACCTGTTGACCCAACAGGCCATGACCGACCCGCTGACGGGGCTCGGTAACCGAAGGTACCTGGAAAACCAGGCGGACATGGAAATGGCCCGGGCCCGGCGAAACGGCGAACCCCTGTGCCTGATCGCCATTGATCTGGACCGCTTCAAGCGCATTAACGACCGCTATGGTCACGATGTGGGTGATCTGGTTCTGCAGGCTTTCACACAAACCGCACAAGAGCAGTTACGGGATGGAGATGTACTGTGCCGGATGGGCGGCGAAGAATTCACCGTACTGCTTCCTGGCACCAATATAGACCAGGCTGGCATGATTGCCGAACGCCAGCGCCAGGCAATAGAAACGACCCCCGTTGATATCGGAGCCGATCTGGTCGGCGGTGGGCAACTGGCATACACCGCGTCACTGGGCGTGACGGTTGTCCATCCCGAAGAGAGCTCACTGAAACCGGCCATAAAACGCGCCGATCAACAGCTTTATAAGGCAAAGGAAACGGGGCGTAACCGCGTAAGCTCACTTGTTGATTGAGCGCCGACCAACAGAATTCCGGCCCAACGCAAGCTCAGGCCAATAACCGGTTTGTTGTACCCATAGATGGGAAGGGACGTTATGCCACTAAGCACCAAAAACAGATTGCAGGTGGTTCTGCTATCTACTACCGCCGGAACCAGGAAACTGACGCCCACCAAACTCAAGGTGTCGGGAACCCAGGAGCTCGTGTAAGCGGGTGAGACATTGTCACAGCGCATCTGCTACTGCGCGTAATCGCGGTTATGGTGAAATCCACCACAGTTCGTAATCTGCCTGGCGATCTGTCATAAAACATCCACATCACCTCCCAGAAACAACGGGCAGTAGGAAAAGAAGGATTCATTTTGCGTGGCAGCCTACTGTCTACTCGTCATCATGCAGCGCCAAAGCTCTGCCGTTGTGGCCGCGTCACCTGCGGCACTATGCGCCTTTCCTTGGAACTCAACACCAGCAGCGGCAGCCGCGTTTATTAGGCTAATTGTTCCATATTGATTTGTTGCGCCAAACGCATCGGCCGCCCGATACATCGCGCATTCGGTGTCCAAGCCCAAAATCCAGCCCACGGCGGCATCGTAAGCGTCCTGGCCCTGGCCGTCCGTGTGAGCCGTGGCGGTTTGCACCAGTATTCTGGTGTCGAAATCGCTATTGAAGATCACCACGGTTTTGCCTTCCAGCGCCGCCCGCACCCGCTCCGCAATCTCCGGCCATGCCGGTGCCGTTGCCAGCTTCTCCGGCCCGATGCCGTGAACGGCCTGGGCGCCGGGATCAACCGGCACGGTCGGCCTGCAATAGCTCTCAAAAAGCACCGCCCCGGTGTCGTCCACCACGGCAATTTCCACCAGTTCGGCATCGTCGTCTAAGCCGGTCGTTTCGGTATCCAGAAACACAAAATCAGCCATTTTTCTGCTCCTTTTCTGTAGCTTCCAGCGCCGCCAGGCGTTCGGCTAGATTGTCGCGCTCGCTCTGTAATTCAGCGTTGCGCTTGTGCTCCAGAGCCACCGTTTCGCGCCATTTTTCAGCCTCGCCAGCCGTTGCCTGGTGTGCGGCTTTTGCCTCTTTTCGTGACTCGGAAAGCTCGGTTTTCAGATCGGAAACCTGGCTTTTCAGGTCGTCGGCCTTGTCGGCCTGCGCCTGCGTCCTGGATTCCGCCACAGCGGCGGCCTGCTGTGCCTGCTGAGCGGTGTCTCGTACCACCTCTAGCCGTTCGTGGTAGCTGCCAATCTCGGCCTTCAAACTAGCCACCTGCTCGCCCCACTGGCTTTTGATTTCGGCCAACTGGTCGGCCTGGGTTTCGATTTTTACACGGGCGGTCGCTACCTCGGTTCTCGCGGTCTCTGCGGCGTCCTGCTCACGGCGCACCTGATCGGCCAGCCGTTTGATTTCATCGGCCCTGGCGGCGGCCTCAGCCGTTGCTGTGTCCCGCTCGTGCGTCAGCGTCTCCACCTGCTCCGCCAGTTCCTCGATCTGGGTTTCCAGCCCTTCGCCAGTTTCCGCCAGGTCGGTAGCTTCTACATGAGCCTGCGCCAGCTCAGCGCGTAGCTCGGCGGTTGCCGCCTCTGCGCCCCGGCGCAACTCCCGGCCAAACGAGTTGGCCAGCTCAGCCGGCAATTCGTAAGCGGCCTGCGCCACCTGGGGGCGGCTCTCACGCCACTGCGAAAGGTGGCGCTGTATGGTGTTCGGGCTGCCCGTTCCCAACCGTTCCCGTACTGCTCGGATGGTCGGGCTCTGGCCCTCGGCTGCAATCGCGTCTGCGGCGGCTTTGATTTGTTCTGCTGTAACACCCTGTCTCATATCATACCCCGTATCGTATCGCGTATTTCATATCAATACAGATACGATACGCGATATGATACATATGCGCAAGCATATCATTGCAGGTTTTTGATACAAAAAAACCGGCGCGTGGCCGGTTCCGATTCCGTGGCTTGGGTCAGCCCAGGCTGGGACCGCTCGGCTCGTCTGGCTCGTAGTCGTCCCGCTGCAACTGCTCGTTCCAGTCGCCAGCCGTAGGCCGCTGGCGCTCAATACCTGGCACCAGCTCGGCAATCCGTTCTGCCAGAACGTCGCCAGCCACATCGGCATCAGTGCCCGCAACCAAGGCCGCGCCCTGCGCCTGTTTGTTTAACAGTGCTGTTTCTAAAACCGCCCATTGCTCGGGGCTCGGCTGCCCACCAATGCTGATATAAGCCGCTTCATGGTCGCCGGTTTCTTGGGCATGGCTCAGGGCATCAATGGCGCTCTCGACAACAACAACCCTCTCGGCATTCCCAATGTTCGCGCTGTGCCAAATTCGTTTCTCGCCGCCTCGACTGAACCCAGTGAAGTCCTCGTTTTTCAGTTCGTAGCCGGAAAGTCCATGGCTATCGTAATGGGGGAACACCGCGTTGCCGCGCTGGTCCGCACGGATCATCCCGACAAACCGGGGATCGGCCAGGGTTTCGCTATTAATGCCCCTGCTCAATAAATACGGGTGCCCGCCCGCTGGCTGCGGCTGCATCTGGGCAAACGCCCCCATAGCGGCCTGCCGGTCTTTGCTACTCGGTTCGGGCTTTTTAATTCGCTCCGGTACCGGCATCGGCTCGACGCCCAACCAGGGCCGCAACTCTTTACGGGTCTGGCCCAGGTTCCACCCTTTCCGGCGCTGAACAAAATCGACGATTGAGCCGTTGTCCTGCTCATCGCGCACAGAAAAATAAACGCCGTGGCCATCGGTATCGGTGGCGATAATTATTTTATCGTTGTCGCTCTCACGCCGCATCACCGCGCTGTTTCGGGACGATTCGCGCCGGTCGATCTGATAGCCCTGGGCTGCGGCATATTCGGCCAGGTTAATGCCGATTTTGAACTGCTCTAGTTCGTCGGTTCGGTTCTCTCTCACTGCCGCAATTCCTCTGCTAAAAGCTCCGCTACTTGGTTGTAGCGTTCGATCAGTTCGTTCTGCTGATCGGCTAACTGCTGCACCTGCTGCGCTGAGGTTTCCACCTGCTGCCGCAAGCTCTCCACGCTCTCCAGCAAACGCTGCTCGCGCTGCTTCGACTCGGCCTCTGACGCCCTCAACAAGGCCACCAATTTCGTCTCTAACTCTGTCATAGCCTGACCTCAGCGTGTTTTTAATTCCGTCGCCCAACCGCCCGATTGCGTCTGAAAAATTTGTGGCTCGTTCTCGTAAATCAGAAAGGATTTGCCCTGCCCGTCCTGGGCGAATCTCACGCCCTGCGGGAGCTGGTTCAGCGTCCGTTGTGCCTGGTCGATCTGCTCCTGCATCGCTATCAAGCGGCTCGATTGCCACTGCATCAGGCCCCAGTTCGCGCCTAAGATGATCGCCAAGACTGCCAGCGCCGGCAGGCTGTATTTCAGCCAGCCCCATTTGAGTGTGTTCATCGCGGCTTGCCGGTTCTCGTTCGACGATTGCCTGATCGCGTTCAGATCGGCTGATAAAGATTTCTTCATCGAGGCGCTGCCCTGCTTCGCGCTGCGCTCCAGGTTCTCGATCAATTCCGTGATTTGGTTCAGTCGGTCGCTGATATCGCTTTTGGTGGTAGCCAGCTCGTCGTTCAATCCATCCCGCAAGCTCCGAGCGTGCCTTTTCAGCTCGCTGAGCGTGTGCTTCTCGATCCGCTCCCGGGCCTGCTCCTGCTTCGTTTCGAGCTTCTGCGATAGCTCGGACATCGAATTCGTGCCCATAAATGCCCCCTTTAAGACGTAATGCTTTATCGAAACCCGCCGGCTTCACGCTGACGTAATCTTTGCCCTCTCGGGTGATCTCGCCCAGCTCGCCCAAGCGGGCGATAACCCCGGCCCGGTCGTTGACCTCGCCAGCTTCAATCCGCCACATGAGCCATTCTGTGATTTTGGTCTTCGCCTCGGCCCGCTCTTCCAAATGCGGCTTCCCGTAGGTTCTATCGTTCGTTTTCGCCTGCGCCCGGTCCGGGTCGTCGGGTCGCGCCCAGCCCTGCTCGTAGTTCCACGCATCGCGCAAATGGTCGTAATATTTTGCATGACCTGGTGGCGCTATATTCAGCGCCTTGCCGGTGGTCAGTTCCTGCCGAGGCACAACCATGTGCAATTCTGTGTTGCCCTCATGGGTGTGGCGCACCCATAAAATGTCGTACTGATCGCGATCGAGGCCCGCGAATGCCAGGGCCTCGAAATCACCCATAACCTGCTGCTGCTGGGCCTCGTTCGGTGAATCCTCGGCGGCGAACGCAATCACGCCGCTGGTGTATCTGTTTTTGTGATGACAGGTGTCAATCAGCGCCCTGGTGGTCGCCGGATTGCCGCG